>Ga0163215_100060_pt1 | contig 391919 bp, 310 predicted proteins | sample SynspAceP_FD_185934 | JGI IMG/M metagenome (GOLD analysis project Ga0163215, IMG submission 185934) | Saline lake microbial communities from Ace Lake in Antarctica - Synechococcus sp. Ace-P (Hybrid Assembly) | ecosystem: Environmental > Aquatic > Non-marine Saline and Alkaline > Saline | place... | reverse complement strand
AGTGCGTTATTAATAGTTCTGGTAGTATAAGCTTTAATAGGTCCAAAGATAATTCCAATGCCGATCGTTTTCTTGCAAAGATCGGACTCCTATTTCAATTCACACACAACTTTTGGGATTGATCCATTATTACTTAGTTCTTGCACCTACTACTTTTTGGATTAATGTGGAAAATGAGTGCTAAGTCTAGGAAAAGGAATTCCTTATAGCTTATTCGTTACCACTGCTGACTTCGGAAATTGTTCAATTTTGCAAAGGCAACCGTTTCAGACAAATAATCTACAAGGTTATAGCTAGGTATAGGTAAGATACTTTCTAAAAGTTGAGTGTCCCATTTATTGGGCTTCGAAGTCATATATGGGTGTAAATGTACTCCGATGGTTTCATAGTAAAACTCCTCCAATTTTGAAGAAAATCCTGTAGAGGAATTGATTTGTTCTTCGGTGAAACTAAAATTGGTGAACCCCACTACCTTTAATATTTTGGATATGCCTTTTATCATATTGGTTTCATGGGAATGAACAATGTTCAATTGTTGAATATCCTTAGAAATTACTTTTGCAATTACTTGAGCAGCATAATCGGTTGGGATTATATTTAGGCCGGTGTCCTCATTTGTGGTAATGCGTATAGGGTCTTTGGAGTCGCTATTGTGAAAAAACTTCGCAAATAGGTAAAAAACCATATATTTTGATAAGAAGTAATTTGGGCTTTCATTTATATTTCCTCCAAGAACGCTAGGTCGTAATATTTGAATGGGAATATTACTGTCTTTGCCCGATTTTAATAGAAACTTTTCAGAAGCATGTTTGGAAGCTTCGTAATGGTTGCGGTAATTGTTGTGTGTTATGTTGGAATAATCGTTGTCCAATAGTCCGCCAACATTCCCGGCCGCAAAAGCCGTACTTATATACACAAATTTTACAATATGTTCGCGATAGCTGTTGAAAATGTCTTTTGTAAATTGTAGGTTCTGTTTAAAAATTTCCTCCTTGGCCGCAGGGTCCGTAGATAGGTTTACATAACCAGCTGAATGTATAAAATAATCAATTTTATGGTCCCCCAAGAAAGATGTAGGCTTTAATAGATCTTCGGCATCGATCGTGACAATTTTATTCAGAATTTCAGGAAGATTTTTTTTTACATAATCAGAGGCAAAGTTACTTGACACCATATTTGCGATACGTTCTTTTGCGCTCACCGAAGTTTTTTTCCGTACAGGAAGGTATATGGTTTCAATGCTTTGAAAGCGGAGTTCTAAAAGAGAAAATAACAATCTAGAACCCAAGGTTCCAGTTGCTCCTGTTAAGAGTATGATCATTAAGTTTATGTGGGAATTAAAAAAACAAAATCCTTATCTGTTTAGGTAAGATAAGGATTTTGATCTATTGTAATAAAGGTGTCCAGAATCTTTCTATATCTGAGTAAATTCTAATACCTGTAATACTCCGGTTTAAAAGGACCTTTTACAGTTACCCCTATGTATTCTGCTTGCTCTGGTCTTAAGGTCTCCAGTTCCACTCCCAATCGCTCCAAATGTAAAGCGGCAACCTTTTCGTCCAAATGTTTTGGTAGCATATATACGTCATTCTTGTATTTATCACTGTGGTTCCAAAGTTCAATTTGTGCCAAGGTTTGGTTCGTGAACGAATTACTCATTACAAAACTTGGATGACCTGTAGCACATCCCAAGTTTACCAATCTACCTTCGGCCAAAAGAATAATATCTTTACCATCAATGGTATATTTATCAACCTGTGGCTTTATTTCATCCTTGGTATGGCCATAGTTTTTGTTCAACCACGCCATGTCTATTTCATTGTCAAAATGGCCAATATTACAAACGATAATCTTATCCTTCATCGCTTTAAAATGTTGTGATTGAATAATATCCTTATTTCCCGTGGTAGTTATAACGATATCGGCATTGCCAATAACCGTATCCAATCTTTTCACCTCAAAACCGTCCATTGCAGCCTGTAGGGCGCAAATTGGATCAATTTCAGTAACAGTGACTATGGAACCAGCTCCTTTGAAAGATGCTGCAGTTCCTTTGCCTACATCACCATATCCGGCAACTACCACTCTTTTGCCAGCGAGCATGGTATCTGTAGCTCTGCGAATGGCATCCACAGCACTTTCCCTACATCCGTATTTGTTGTCGAATTTAGACTTGGTAACAGAATCGTTAACATTGATGGCCGGCATCGGCAAGGTTCCATTTTTAACTCGCTCATATAGCCTATGGACACCGGTGGTAGTCTCTTCAGAAAGTCCCTTAACACCTGTAGCTAATTCTGGATATTTATCAAGAACCATGTTGGTAAGGTCTCCACCATCATCCAATATCATGTTTAAAGGCTGACGATCTTCACCAAAAAACAAGGTTTGTTCAATGGCCCAATTAAACTCTTCTTCGCTCATTCCTTTCCAAGCATATACAGGCACCCCAGCGGCAGCAATGGCCGCTGCAGCTTGATCTTGAGTAGAAAAAATATTACAGGAACTCCAAGTAACATCCGCACCAAGCGCAACCAAAGTTTCTATAAGGACGGCAGTTTGTATGGTCATATGCAAACAACCGGCAATACGGGACCCTTTTAACGGTTGTTCTTTTCCATACTCCTCCCTTAAGGACATTAGGCCGGGCATTTCGGCTTCTGCTAGTTCAATTTCTTTTCTTCCCCATTTGGCCAAGCTAATATCTTTTACTTTATAGGGTACGTAAGGAATAGTTTTAGTGCTCATATGTTTATATTTATTATACTTTAATTGGTCATATTCTCTTTAACAATAGACAGAGTATTAAGCAAAAATAATATAAATGAAGAAAATCTTGGATTACCTTATTTCTTCTGCGTTTTTATTTTTACTTTAGTAATAGAACAATTATCTTAATTTTTGCATTTGCAAAGGTAGTAATAACTTAAATAATCCAATGCCTCTTTACAAAACAATAACAGTAGAAGATAACGCTAAGGTCTTGATTTGGAAAGTTCAAGAAACGGAATCCCAACTTTCCGAAGGGATTGTGCTTACTCCGCATTGCCATAAACGCATGATGGGAATGAAGTCTGAATTGCATAGAAGGGGTTTTTTAAGTATAAGGCATTTGTTGGCAGAAGAGGGTTATGTTGATCATGATTTGTATTATGACGAAGCAGGAAAGCCGCATTTAAATGATGGTAAGTTTATCTCCATTACCCATTCGCACGAATTTACCGGGATTATAATTTCTGATTCAAAAGAAGTTGGAGTTGATATTGAAATGCAACGGGATAAGATTCTTAGAATTGCCAATAAATATACTCCTTTGGAGGAATACAAGACCGTGGCAAATTCAGATGCATTGGTAAGAAAACTTACCATTGTTTGGGGTGCCAAAGAATCGTTATATAAAATATATGCGCAACATGGACTTAGTTTTTTACACCATATAGATATTACCGATTTTTCATTGTCGGACACAGAAACTACAGGTACCATTCTGTATAAGGGGAAAACCTCACAATACAATATCATATTTTTGGAGTTTGAGGGATATACATGTGTATATGCTGTCAAAAATTAATGGATGGTCCATATTGGATTACTCTGACCTTTAAGTTACAATCAATTTCCCTAATTAAAATCTAAAAGTTTTAAACGGAAGAGGTAATTTTGGGCCCATATTTAGCGCCGCTACTTTTACGGGAATTGGCTGCGATAAGACAAATTAATCATGGATATTTCAGTAGAGCTTACCCTATCTTCTCTGCAAGACGGCTTCGAGGAGCATATTATTAATTTCATTAAAAATCTGAGGACCTCTGGCCTTACGGTTTTGGAAAACCCTTTAAGCACGCAGATTTACGAAGAATATGATCTGGTGATGCGGGTGCTTAATGCTGAGATTAAAACTTCCTTTGATTTAATGGGTAGGGGATTGTTAAAGATGAAAATTATAAAATCTGACAGAAGCGATTATGAACCTCATTTTTGATTGGATTTTTGCACAGTATCAAGATACGCCCACGCATTTAATAATTTTAGAAATGATAGGGGTGTTTTTTGGGTTTTTAAGTGTTTGGTATTCCATGCGCGAAAACATCTTGGTATTCCCTACTGGAATTCTCAGTACCGGGATATTCGTGTATATACTTTTGATTTTTGGGCTATTGGGAGACATGCTGATCAATGCCTACTATTTTGTTATGAGTTTATATGGTTGGTATGCATGGACTAGAAAAGTAGATGAGACCCATTTTATACCAATTACCGTTACAACTGCAAAAGAAAAAATATGGTCGCTAATTCTATTCGGCTCTACGATCTTATTCGTTGCCATGGTTTACTTGTTTTTTGATAAGTTTGATAGCTGGACAGCTTATGTTGATACTTTAACAACGGCGATTTTCTTTGTGGGAATGTGGCTTATGGCAAAGAAAAAACTAGAAAATTGGGTATATTGGGTTATTGGTGATGTAATATCGGTGCCGCTATATTTATATAAAGGGCTTATCTTTACGTCTCTGCAGTATTTATTGTTTACCATTATTGCCATTTTCGGATACCTTGCATGGAAGAAAAGTTTAAACAAGAGCCCTCAAATATTATTAAAGTAGTCCTTTTTGGTCCTGAATCTACCGGTAAAACAACCTTGGCTCGGGAATTGGCGACATATTACAATACGGCTTGGGTACCCGAATATGCAAGAGATTATCTTCAAGATAAATGGGACAAAGAAAAGAAAACTTGTGAGCCCAAAGATTTATTGCCCATTGCCGAGGGACAGATAAAATTGGAAAATTCCCTGACCAAAAAAGCTAAAGAAGTTTTAATCTGCGATACAGACCTTTTGGAAACCAAAGTTTATTCCGAAGCTTATTATTTAGGGTATTGCGATCCAATATTGGAAACCTATGCACTACGGAATACTTACGATATCTATTTTTTGACCAACATTGATATTGCGTGGGAAAAGGATGACTTAAGGGATAAGCCAAACGACCGTGAACGAATGTTTCTTTATTTCAAGGATACTTTGGAAAAATATAACAGGAATTTTATTATCTTAAAGGGTGATAAAAAAACAAGGCTTACAACGGCCACGAACCATATTAACCAACTACTGAGAAAATAATGGAATTAACGGAAGCAGACAAAAATCAATTAGAAAAGAAGGGTATTTCCAAAGAAAAAGTCCTAGACCAAATAGACACATTTAAAGAGGGTATTCCTTTTGTAAGGTTGGAAAAGGCAGCAATAGTGTCTAATGGAATTTCTAAATTTTCTGAAGCCCAGGAAGAAACTTTCATTAAAAACTTTGAAGATTCCAAGAATAAAATTTCACTATTAAAATTCGTACCAGCTTCTGGAGCTGCATCACGAATGTTTAAGGCGATGTTCAATTTTTTGGATACTTACGACCCAAAAACCGAAAAATTCGAGGTCTATTTGGATAGGACCAAGGATAAAGACGTTAAAACTTTTTTTGAAGGTTACGAGAAATTTGCTTTTTACGACCTTATCCTAAAGCGGATAGCTGGCAGAACAAAGTCTACGGATGAAGAAAAATACCTTTTCGTAAAGGAGATGTTGATGCCGGAAGGGTTGAATTTCGGATTTTACCCAAAAGGTCTTTTGTATTTTCATAATTATGGTAAGTATAGTGCAACTCCTTTCGAGGAACATTTAAAGGAGGCAGTTGCCTATGCACAGGTAAATAACCAAGCTAATCTGCATTTTACCATTTCGGAACAGCACGGGGAAATGTTCAATAAGGAATTTAAAACTGCAGGGGAGCGAGTGGCAAAAGACTCTTCAACCTCATTTACCGTAAATTATTCCTTTCAAAAACCCTCTACTGATACCATTGCCGTGACCTTGGACAATAAGCCGTTCCGAAATTCGGACGACACCTTATTGTTTCGGCCGGCGGGACATGGGTCATTGATTGAGAATTTAAATGATCAGGATGCGGATATTATTTTTATAAAGAATATAGATAATGTTGTTGCCCCCAGATTGTCCGGAGTGGTAGCCAAAAGTAAAAAAATATTGGCTGGATTACTCTTGGAATTGCAAGCCAAGACTTTTGAATACGCCAAGGCATTGGACGAGGATAATCTTTCTTCCGAAAAACTCGAAACTATAAAATTATTCTTGGAAAAGGACCTCAATGTGCGTTTTTTGGATAAATACAATGGGTTTAGTATTGGTCAACAAATAGAAATCTTAAAGGATAAGATTAACCGGCCCATTCGCATATGTGGTATGGTAAAGAATGAAGGTGAGCCTGGAGGGGGTCCATTTTGGATAAAGGACACCCATGATCATATTTCACTTCAAATAATTGAGTCTGCCCAAGTTGACATGTCCAACCCGGAGCAGGTAAGTATTTTAAAGAATTCTACTCATTTTAATCCGGTAGATTTGGTATGCGGCGTTAGAAATTATAAAGGAGAGAAGTTTAATCTATTAAATTTTGTGGATGCCAAACAAGGTTTTATTACCCAAAAAACCAAAGAAGGTAAGGATTTAAAAGCCTTGGAATTGCCCGGACTATGGAATGGGGCCATGGCCTTTTGGAATACCATATTTGTGGAAGTTCCATTAGGTACCTTCAACCCAGTTAAAACGGTAAACGATTTGCTAAAACCTGCACATCAAGTAAAATAGGATTGTAGCCAGAATATAGTTTGTGTCCCCGACCATTTTTGTCAAGGAGATACACTTGTCGGCTGATTAAAAGTTTAGGAATGTATAGTACCCAAAAAAGTGTATAAAGATTATACACTTTTTTGGGTACTATACATTTTTACACATTCCAAATCATTGACAATATTACTTAACTATTTGATTGTAAGTTACTTACATATAATATATCTTTAATTTAAATATTGGCACAATTTTCCTTCTATCCTTTTCACAAAATTAATATTCACACAAAATATAAGAGATATGAAAAATGATATGAAAAGTTTTGTTTTCGCAACAGCGTTGGCAATGGGAAGTTTAAGCCCTGTATTGGCAGCTCCTCCAATTTTTCACGATGGAATTATGGAAGTAATTATGGCCCAAGATTTCACAGAAATAGATGTAGATAAATTACCGGATACAATTACCAAAGCGTTGGAGAAAGACCATGCTGGGGCCGTAATAAACAAAGCATATGTGAACGAGGAAGATAAATACAAATTGGAGGTTACTTTTTCGGATGGAACCAATTCTGAATTGTATGTTGATTCCGAAGGCAACTGGATCGATATGTAATGCATTAAGTATGTAGTTACTTTAGTTATTTGAATTAGTAGGGCTGCCGTTTGGCAGCCCTTTTTTTTGTGAACCTGTTAACTGCTGCTTACTTTGTTACTACAAGAAAAGTATCTAAGGTTAACTCCTTATCGATCAAATAATAATGTCCTTTATTGGAATATTATTAAGGGCTTGGTTACCCTTTAAGCGTTTTTGGAATCATTATTAATATGCTCGCCTTAATGAAAAGGTGTGTAATTTTAACACAGTTCATGTCTGTAATACCCAGTATTACCCAATTATTCATTGGCTACCCGGCTAATGTAAATAACTGATAATCATATAATTATACTTTATTTTTGATTTTGGTATTGTTTTCCTATAGGTTATGGTAATAATATTTAAAATTAGAATCATGAGAAAGTTATTTTTTGGAATTGCCTTATCGTTGACTAGTCTTGGAGCTTGTGCCCAAGAGAATAAAATAGTAAAGGTGGATGTTACAGAAATGAGCATTGCCCATGATAAATTTTCCGAAGTACAGACTACAGAGTTGCCAGTGGCAGTAACAAATGCCATCGGGACCTATTATCCTTCAGCGGTAATCAATAAGGCATTTGTGAACAACTCCCAGCAATTTAGGTTGGAACTAGTTTTGGTGGAAGGTAAAAGGGGTACTGTTTATGCTGATAGGGATGGAGATTGGATTGAAAGATAGCAAGTGCTATTTATTTTAATATTGTAAGTACAGCTTACGGGTATGGGATCGTTTATAGCGATCCCATTTTTTTTATAGCTCTTTATAAGGAATTGCATTGTTCCATTCATGAAAATTGAATAACCTGAGTAGTTACCTTAGAAATTTCGCGTACAAGTATTAGCGGTCGTAACAAAGGGTAAGTTGGAAAGGATATATACGAATAGTGTTTAGTTTTTACCCATTAAAATTTGGTGATACCCAAAAATACACAGTTCAGAAATTAATTTTAATTCTATAACTAGCTTATTAATAGTGTGTTGTGCTTATATTAAAGAAATTATTTTTTGTGGTATCATATTTTCTATACCTATAGCAAGTTTAACTATTAAAATGAAAATCATGAAAAAATTATTTTTTGTAGCCGTATTATCATTAGGAAGTCTAACAGCATTTGCCCAAGATGCGGAAGGGGTAGCAGGAGAAGCTACTCAAATTGGTGTAGCTCAGGACGACTTTTCTGAAATAGAAACTAGTAATTTACCAGAAGCCGTTGCCACAGCGGTTTCGACTGATTATCCTTCAGGGACCATCAGTAAGGCTTATGTAAATAAGCAGGAGCAATATAAGTTGGAAGTAAAATTGGAAGATGGAACAACTGGCACATTATATGCTGACAAGGATGGCAATTGGATAGAACTATAGTATAACTTGAGTTATTTGTTTTGTATCAAGTTGGTTTGGTAAGAAGGGGATTGCGTTATGCAATCCCCTTCTTTTTTATGATAATTTATAGGGGCAAATAACTTTCTTATGGTATTTTTACTATTCATTGTAAATAGTAATAGAATTGTATGCCCAAGCTCCTTATCATTGAAGATGACGCCGCTTTCTGTCAGATGCTTCAAAAGTTTTTGATTAGAAACGAATATGAGGTAGATGTTAGTTTTACGGCCCAAGATGCCAAACTTAAAATTAAGGAAACCATTTATAACCTAGTATTAACGGATTTGAGACTTCCCAATTATGATGGACTACAGCTTCTATCCGATATAAAGGGCATAAATCCTAAAACCCAGGTAATTGTGATGACCGGTTATGCTGAGGTAGGCTCAGCAGTTGAGGCTATGAAAAAGGGCGCCTATGACTATATTTCCAAACCTTTTACTCCAGAGGAGATTTTAATGCAGATCAAAAGTGCATTGAGTCAAGAAGTAAAGCACCAATCCAATAATTCGCCAAACGAAAACAATAAATTAGGAAGTTCCGAAGGCGAAACTCAAGAAAATAAAGTGGTAGCGGGTATAAGTGAGGCCTCTAGAAAATTAAACGAGTATATTAAACTTGTAGCTCCAACGGACATGTCCGTTTTAATTACCGGAGAAAGTGGTACGGGAAAGGAAGTCACTGCACGCGCAATACACGACAACAGCAAGCGAAAGGGACTTTCATTTGTAGCTGTAGATTGTGGGGCTATTCCCAAAGAAATTGCGACTAGCGAATTCTTTGGACATATCAAAGGTAGTTTCACAGGAGCCGTGGAGGATAAAATAGGGCATTTTGAAGCTGCCAATAAAGGTACTTTGTTTTTGGATGAAATAGGGAACCTTTCTTATGAAAACCAAATTCAATTATTAAGGGCACTACAGGAAAGAAAGATTAAAAGGGTAGGTAGTACCAAAGAAATAGATGTAGATGTCCGTATTGTTACCGCAACCAATGAAGACCTGACCGAGGCCGTTGAAAATGGAACTTTTAGAGAAGATTTGTTTCATAGAATCAATGAATTTTCTGTTGAAATTCCGTCTCTGGAGGACCGCTTTGAAGATTTGCCACTATTTGCGGATTTCTTTTTAAGGAAGGCCAATCATTCTTTAGGTAAAAAAGTGGAAGGTTTTTCTGAAGATGTTGAGAAGATATTTAAGCAATACCATTGGCCGGGAAATTTACGCGAATTACAGAACGTAATTAAAAGGGCTGTTTTGTTGACCAACGGCGATTTTGTTGAAAAAGAGGCCCTGCCCAAGGAGGTCTATAAAAGCAAGGTAAATAGTGAGAAAATCGACAATTTTTCGAAGGCCGACTATGAAAAGGAACAAATAGTAAAAGCCCTTAAGCAATCAAATTTTAATAAATCCAAAGCCGCGAAATTGCTTCAGATTACTAGGAAAACTCTTTATAACAAAATCAATCACTATAATTTGGACTTGTAGCCAAATACGATTTAATAGCCAAAATTAAAACGGTAGATTTATTACTAAGATTCCTATAGGTTTGCTTTAAAATCTTAGGGTCTATTTGCCCAATTTTCAAGATTTCCAATTCATCCAAAATGGGCACTATTTCTGTACTATTTAATTGTCTGAACATAGGTAGCATTCTATGGGCAACAAGGTTGATTGTCTTGATATCCAAATCATCTACTGCTACTTTTAGTTTTTCAATGTTAGCGGCAGTATCGGAGACAAAGGTCTGTAAAACTTCAGCTATACCTTCCTCATCATCGCCTAAAAATGAGGAGATGACTCCCAAATTAAATAAGTTGGAACCAGAAGAGATATCTGTTTTGATTTTATTTTCGGGTTTTTCGTGTACAGCTTCGGGGAACAGTTTGGTCAATACTTGCATGAACATTTCTTTGGTAAAAGGCTTCTGAAGGATATCTGAAAAACCTGTCTCAAAATAATGTTCCTTTTTTAAGTCTTTTCTACCGGTCATGGCTACTATTGGTTGACCGGTATAATGTGAGTACTTGCCGTTTTGTAATTGGCTTAATACCTCAAAACCTGTAATATTGGGCATTTGTATATCGGTCAAGACCATATCGTAAATAAGCTCTTCCCTTTTTAAAATATCATGAAAGTTATTATAGGTATGTGCTGCAAGGCCCAAATGTTGACAAACTTCTTTTAATAATTTTAGCATGGCCGGATCATCATCTATGATGAGAAGTGAAAGTTCCATTTTTGGGCGAATTTCAATTTCCTTGGGAGACATCAATGGCTTTTTTGATATTTCGAAAGGAATTTCTATCGTAAACGAGCTACCTTTATTTTCGTCACTTCGGAGACTGATCTTCCCGCCTAAAAGTTCTGTGAGTTTTTTCGAAATGGTAAGTCCTAGCCCATAACCGCCGTATTTTTTATCGGTATTGTCCTCCGCTTGGGTAAACTCCTTAAAAATGTGTTCTTGTTTTTCCTTTTTAATGCCAATTCCCGAATCCGTGACTTTAATAAGCGTTTGATACTTTCCGTTGGTCTTACTTACTACAACAGCTTCTACTTCTATAAAACCTTCTTTTGTAAATTTATAGGCATTGGCGATAAGGTTGGTCAAAATTTGTCTTACCCTAAATGGATCTCCTAAAATAGTGTTCTCCAATTGGTCGTCCAATTTTACAATAAGTTCTATAGGTTTTTTGGAATTTATTTCCTTAAGGTTTTCCGCAGTTTCCCTAATTAGGTCAGAGAGAATAAAAGCGGTCTTGTCTACTTTTAATTTCCCAGCTTCTAGTTTAGAAAAATCCAATAGATCGTTGACCAAGCTATCCACATATTTAGATGCTGATTTTACATTTTTTAAATAGGAAACCTGTTTACCCGTAAGTCCAGTAGTTTCCATAAGTTCGGAATAACCGGTAATAGTATTCAATGGGGTGCGCAGGTCATGGCTTACCGTAGAAATCAACTGTTCCCTACTTTTTAAAAGTGATTCAGAAAACTTTTTTTCCTTTTCTAATTGTTGCCTGTATAGTTGGACCTTCCAATAATCTTTGGTAATCAAAAAAGTAAATAAGCCCACTATAGCAAGGCCAAGTAAGCTGGCAAAACCAGCAAGGCGAATGCTTCTCTTTAGAGCGGTTTGTTTTTTGAGGTTGTCATTGTAGGATTTTGTGATAACCTCCTGCTCAAAGGCCGAAATAATACTGCGCAATTGTTGGGAGATTTCCAAATCGGCCCTACTTAATTGTAATTCCTTCTGCGCTACAGAACGGAGGGTTTTGGTGTTACTCTGTTTGGCCTCGGCTAAAAGTGATTTGGACACGGTTAACACCGAATCTACCCTTTGTGAAACTGGAATGTTACTAGTGTCTTTGGGCACATTTTCACTCAGATATTCGGCCCATTTTTTTATAGTATTCTGTGTATCGGAAGGTAGGGTTGCATAATTTGGATTTAAGCTTTCCGGAGTTATTTTTCCAAGAGATTCCTCTATTCTACTAAATTCTTTTAATGCATTGTCTATGGAACTATTGGATTCGTTTTTTCTTTTTAATCTCAGGAGCTCGTTGCTGTTGAACACCTTTTTTTTAAGAAGTCCTTGCACACTGTCCAACATATTTTTATGGTAGTCAATATTGGTAAGTAATTTAAGGGAATCAATGGTAACAAAAATGGAATCAATTTTTTGGGCATAGGCAGTAAAACTTTTGGGAGTCTTTTTCTGAAGCGCTAATTTGGAAAGACTTTCTGCCTCATACAATTCTGTAAGTAAGGAACCTGTTTTAAGTAGTTTAATATCGTTTTCAGAAGCCGTATCGGTAGACACCAAAACTTTTATTTCGGTAAATATAAAATAAGCCACCACTAGGGTCAAGATCCCCAGCATTAAGTAGCTGAATATTATTTTAATGGTGAATTTGTTTTTGGTTTTGTTCATCAATAGTTCCAGTATTAGCAGGTACTATTCTAAAGTACGTATTTCAGGTTCTAATGGCCTACAAATAAAAGTTAATTATTTATCACTTTTTACTATGAAATTAGATTTGTCGTATGTAAATTTGCGCCCGTCTCAAAGGGGTGCTTGTTAAGTCAGGCTGAGATTATACCCAAGGAACCTGGGCAGGTAATGCTGCCAAGGGATGCGAAAATCGCGTTTTGGAATTTCCAACGTTTTATTTCCGATACAATTATGTTATCGGGAAAAAACAAAAATCAAATTTTTAACAAGAATAATAGCCCCTTTTATTCGTAACAAATGTATTACGGATGAAAACTATGTTCACAACGGTCGCTTTATTTGCGACTGCACTTTCGGCCTTTGGCCAAGAGAAACCCAAAGATTCTTTGGAAGGTAAAGAAATTGCCTTGGATGAAGTATTGGTATCCGCTGTTAGGGTAACCAAGCAGTCACCGGTAACCTTCTCAAACTTGACCAAGGAGCAGATCAAGCCTAGGAATTTAGGACAGGATATTCCTATCTTAATGAATTTTTTACCTTCAGTGGTAACTACTTCCGATGCCGGGGCAGGTGTTGGTTACACGGGTATTCGTGTTAGAGGTAGTGACGGATCAAGAGTAAACGTCACCATTAATGGTATCCCCTACAACGATTCGGAATCTCATGGTTCTTTTTGGGTAAATATGCCCGACTTCGCTTCTTCCACAGAGAGTTTACAATTACAACGAGGGGTTGGCACATCAACAAATGGATCTGGAGCTTTTGGGGCCAGCTTAAATTTGTTGACCGATGTCATTTCCAACGAGGCCTGCGGTCAAATTTCATCCTCCATGGGTAGCTTTGGGACACTTAGGAACAATTTGAAATTTAGCACGGGCTTGCTCAACGATCATGTAGAAATAGCGGGACGATTGTCTAGAATAATTTCTGATGGTTATATTGACAGGGCTTCTTCAGCCTTGGATTCTTATTTTTTGCAAGGATCATATGTTGATGACAATACCTTGATAAAAGCATTGTTGTTTGGTGGCCATGAGGTTACTTACCAGGCGTGGAACGGTATAGATGCTGGAACCCTGGAATCTGATAGAACCTTTAATTCTGCAGGAATCTATACCGATGAAAATGGAAATACCCAGTTCTACGATAACGAGGTGGATAATTATAAGCAAAATCACTTTCAATTACACTGGAACGAGCAAATAGCCGATAATTGGAATACGAATTTGGCTTTGCATTATACCAAGGGAAGGGGGTTTTTTGAGCAGTATAAGGAAGACGATGACTTTAGTACCTATGGTATTGAGCCCATAATGGTAGATGGGGAAGAAGTGGATAAGACCGATCTTATAAGAAGACGCTGGTTGGACAATGATTTTTATGGGACCACTTTTTCCGTAAACTATAGTCCTGATAATTTAAATTTAATTCTTGGAGGAGGTTGGAACAAATATGAAGGAAGCCATTTTGGAGAAATTATTTGGGCCCGTTTTTCAAACAATAGGGATTACGAAGACAGATATTATGATAACAGTTCCACAAAAACGGACCTCAATGTCTTTGCTAAGGCAAACTATCAGTTCAGCGACCAATGGAGCGCTTATGGAGATTTACAGTACCGGACCATAGGTTATAAGGCCAACGGGGAAGACACTGGGTTGGTAGATGATACCTTTAATTTTTTCAACCCAAAGGTTGGGTTTACCTATGATTTAAATACCAATAATAATTTTTATCTGTCTTATGCCAGAGCTAATCGAGAACCCAATAGAAACGATTATGAAAGTGGAAGCCCCAAGCCGGAGAAGTTGAACGACTATGAGTTGGGGTGGCGGTACGTCTCTGCGGATATACAGCTGAATACCAACGTGTATTATATGCGCTATAAAGATCAACTGGTACTCACGGGGGAACTAAACGATGTTGGCGCTCCTTTGCGCGCTAATGTGGGTGATAGTTATCGCTTAGGTCTTGAAGTAGATGCCACTATAGCTTTGGGAAATCAATTTAAAGTACGGCCCAATATTGCATTGAGTGATAATAGGAATAAAGGTTTTGTGTTCCAGCGTGATGGTGATTTGGAAGAACTTGGTGATACCCATATTTCTTTTTCGCCAGCTATTATTGTGGGGAATGTTTTTACCTACCAACCTAAAGAAAATGTGCAATTTAGTCTGTTGACCAAATTTGTTGGAGAGCAATACATGGGCAATATTGATTCCGAAGGCTCTAAGTTGGATTCGTATTCCCAAACCGATTTTAACGTGCAATATGAAATAAATACCAATAGCTTTATCAAGAGTATTGTGCTTTCTGGATTGGTCAATAATATTTTTGATTCATTGTATGTGTCAAACGGATACTTTTATACTTTTGATGATGACTATTCTGTGCCAGATACGGTTACTACCATTGAAGGTGCTGGTTACTATCCTCAATCCGGAATCAATTTCCTCCTTGGGGCAACTATTAGTTTTTAGAATAATATAGCTATTAAAAAAAGTGTACAAAAACTAAAACCCCGATGTTGGCCAATTCAGCTAACATCGGGGTTTTATAATTTTATAATCTACTCCCATTGATGGAATTTTACAATTCCAAAGCACTTATTTCACGGGTAGTATATTATACGTTTTCCGGAACTATATATGGATATCTATATTTTCTGGTAAGCATTAAATCTGCTTCTTCATTACCTATAAACTTTTCAAACTCCCCATTAAATTTTAGGGTGTCTCCAAGCTTGTAGGCAATATTTGCTATTAGTGGCAGCACAGTGGACATGTGTCCTTTTTCAACATCGCAATTTAAATCATGTCGATTTCCAGAGCGGACTCCGTCAATAAAGTTTCCATAATGTCCGTTGCTATCTGGTGCGGTCAAAAATGAAGTATCTCCTCCAACTGCAGCGCCTCCAGCCATTTCAGAACCTGCAAAGGGTTCTGTTTCCTTACCTTTGTATGCCTTCCAAGTAGAACCATTTACTTCCATCCATCCTTCTGTACCATAAAACATATTGCCAATTTTGATGCCCAAATTTGCCTCATGGTTGGTATACCTGCCACGGGTTTCAAATTCCAACATCTTGCCATCTTCATATTCAAATACGGAAGTTTGTGTGTTCGGTGTTTCTTGTGAACATTCTTGGGGAGAAAATCCAAAAATCCCTCCCATGGACTGTACTTTTACAGGGTGTACTTTTTTGTTTAGTCCCCATCGTGCAATATCAAATTGGTGTGGGCCTTGATTACCAGTGTCACCGTTGCCTGTAGCCCAATGCCAATGCCAATTGTAGTGTCCCTTTTTTTCATTATAAGGTCTATAAGAGGCTGGGCCTAGCCAAAGATCATAGTTCAAAGATGGCGGTGAAACGCTATCTGGGGAAATTCCGAAGGAATCTCTAGGCTTAAAACAAGTACCTCTAGAAAGGAATACATCGCCAATACCGCCATTGTGTAAGAAATCCATAGCCTGCATAACATTGCTTATAGATCGATTTTGAAATCCGACCTGGACCACTCTATTATATTTTCTTGCCGCCTCAACCATTTTCCTACCTTCCCATACATTATGTGAACTAGGTTTTTCTACATATACATGTTTTCCAGCTTGACAGGCCCAGATGGTGGCTAGTGCATGCCAATGATTGGGAACTGCTATAACTACTGCGTCTATTTCCTTGTCCTCGAATACACGGCGCATATCTTCTTCCGTGCCTGGCTTGTTGCCTTTTTGGTTTTTGGTGGCAGTTTGTACATTTTCGCTCAAAACTGAAGAGTCCACGTCACAAACGGTTTTAATTCTCACTCCATCATTGTACATGTTGGAAAAATTGTCCAATAAATTACTTCCACGGCCTCTTACGCCAATAGATCCCAGAATTACCCGATCATTGGAACCTATAATATTTCCATATGATTTGGCTGAAAATGCAGATGCTCCAACAACAACACCTGTACTTGCAAGGGTGGTTTTTTTGATAAAATTTCTTCGGTTGCCCATAACTACGATTTAATAATATATATATGTTATTTTATAATAATATGATGTTTAAATATTGGTTACTGCTTGGAAAATTGGGCGAACTCCGAATCTAGATCAGCCTTGGCCAAAGTCTTGCTGGCTACCACAATTCGATGCTTAAAGGTTACATCTTCACCTATATTGAGGGTAAGGTTCAAAGTTTCCTTACCGTCACTAAAGACTTCCTGTCCTAAGGGATTGGCAGCAAAAAGACCGTAGCCACGAGTATGCCAATAGGTAGGATACCCGGCATTTGAGGTATGGTCTAAAATAGCCAGTGAAATTTTTTCATCGCCTATGTTGGATCTTAAATTTACCCAGTTAGATCTTTTTCCCCAACAATCGTCTCCCTCAATATTTTCACTATTAATATAGTTCCCGTTAACACCTTCGTTGTTTAGGACTGGAACACCAGTAGGGATTCCATTTGAATCGGTAAAAATATCGGGTTTGTTAGAGGGATGTTCCAATTCCCGCGTTACCCTAATACCAAGTACTCCCTCTTTATTGTCCTTAAATACTACTTTTTCGTTAGGAGCAGAAAGATTGGTGATGCGATCAATGGAATATTGATCGTGATCGCCCCTAAAGACAAAAGTGGTATTTTCTTTTAATAAAACTTTTCCTTCGGCCGATATCCAATCCATAGCCACTTTAAGACGTGCTTCCTCATTGCCGTCTTCCATGGCTAAAATTTCTTGGTGCACTATAGTCCCATAGCTTCCCCTTTTTTCTATTTTTATGGAATCTGAATTGTTCCAAAAATCCAATCCATTAACATCTCCATAATTAAACCATACCCCTACGTGATGCGGATGGTCTACTCTTTCACCCACAGACGGTTCCAAGGGATATTTTCTTGTAATTTTAGTTCCCTTTGGGGTTATAAGTGGGTATAGTACTGGTTTTTTAATGTTGGTGGGATAAATATAGGAGGTAAACAGATTACCATCAATAAGGACATCTACTTTTTTATCTTGGTCATTACGGACTAGTTTTATTCTTTTTTCAGCTTTGGGCGCAGAGTTGCTATCTGCGGTTTTATCCGTCTTTGCCTGTTTGCAGGATACCATAAGGACAAGGGCTATAGCACCGCATAAACCAGATTTAAGAGTTAATGATTTTGTATTCATATGTTTTGATCGATATTTGAATTAGGTTAATTTATTTATTCCCTGAAATTATATTCCCCTACATTTTTCCGATTTTGATATTTCGGAAGCTGGTGGTCATCTCTGTGTTTGGATGAAGTTGTAACCCTATGGGACCAGTTTTAACATAATTGTCCGAGGTGTAGCTCATAACGTGTTTGCCGTTGAGCCAAACTTCATAATACCCGGCAATAGCAATTACCTTTATAGTATTCCAGTCCTTAGGCTTTAGGATGTCCTTAACGTTAAGAGCCTCTACCGGATACCCTTTACCAGCAATATAGGGAGAGCCGGTCATGTCTCGTTTTAAGGAACCAGAAATACCCATTTGTATCTGTTGTGTATCGTCCCTAATGAAGATTCCTGTATCTATAGTACCTTCCTCGTATTTGAAGTCGGTTTCTATTACAAAATCGGTATATTCCTTATCGGTCCATAATATGGATCCCTTTTTCTCAGGGCCACTTTTGGCGGTTAATATGCCATTGTCCACAGTCCACCAAGTATTGTTTTCAGGAGCAACCCATCCCTTGAGATTTTTTCCGTTAAATGCACTTTTAAGTACTGGGTCCTGAGCAAACACGTTCAGTGTAATAACACTCAGTATAAAAAACGTAAATACAATTTTAGATTTCATATTAAAGATGTATAAAGGTTATACTAATAAAAAGGGTTTGGGCATTTACTGCCGATAAATCAGTTTTCAAAAGATTAAGTAGTACATAAAATTATGGTCAAAATGCAACCATTTTCTATAAAACTATCTAAAAAATATATTATTTTCCAACTTTATTCGCAAAAATTAGAGGTAAATGTAGGGATTGGTAAGATACCATTAAGTTGAGTTAAGAAACGTGCATTTAAGACTCGTTAATCTTCGGGTATTAGCCAATCGCACCATATGAGTAAAGCGAATAGGCCAACCTGTAATCAAGGGCGATTGAATTTCCCTGCGGTACGTCCTACAGACTTTTAAGAAGAATGTTTCTATATTCCACTTTCATTGGTGGCCCTACGTGTACTTGTAGCCCTAAATATCCGGACGATTTTCTGTTTATGGAATCATTATCAATTACATCACTCATTAAAATACCATTGATATAATGCTGTAATCTGTTGCCCTTAATTACTAAACGGCACGCGTTCCAATCCTCACTTTTTATTTTAGTTTTTAAGGAATCAATATTGCCCAATGAAGACAGCACTTCTCTGGTTTGCCAGGCATTCCCCTTTACATTGGATCGTAAGGAACCAGGTTCCTCTGGATTTTCTTGTGAACTTATCTTGGCTTTTTCCCCCCTATAGGCTAAAGTAGTTCGTTTTCTTTCTTCGTAATTTTGACCGGTATAGGAATTTTTCCCATCAATATCTGCCTGATATCCTCTTAGGGCAAATGGTATGGTATCCAATCGTTCACTTCTGTAGTTAATACCACTATTTCCTGCCTCAGCAATACGGAATTCCAACTTTAATTCAAAATCAGCTGGTTGACCGCCTTGCCATATGATAAAGGTATTGGTTTTAAGCAAGGTGGTGGGGGTAACTTCTCCGACCAAATTTCCATTTTCAACGCGCCAATAGGAAGGATCGGCATCCCAACCAGTTAAAGTTTTTCCATCAAAGATGGGTGCAAAGCCATCACTCTTCATTGTCAAATCCTGGGTTTGTTCCTCTGTTTTGGTTTGTGCCTTCTCTTTACAGGATTGGAAGGATATACACAAAACAATAAGTATTAATGCGATCCATCTTTGCAATTTAAATTTTCCCATTTTATAATTTATGAACGATAGTTAAAATAAATATTTATTGAATAGGTCAAGGCCATTTAAACTGACTTTAAAATTAGCATGAAGACCAGATTAAGAAATGTTTTAATATTGAAAAGGGGAAGTTTTTATCCGCCTTTTTAATCAATGGCGACTAAAATACACTCTTTTTGTCTTTATTTGTTAAAAGATTGAGATATTCTTGAAATTTTTGAGGATTGCTGTAGAGTAGGAATACAGTTTAGTTTTGCACTCACTATTTTTTATTTATCAGGATTGCTAAAGTCGAATAGTTCAAATTAATGAAGATTATGAATTACCCTAAGCCCATTCGTTGGGGAATAATTGGATGCGGAGCGGTTACCGAGGTTAAAAGTGGACCACCTTACCAATTCACTGAAGATTTTCAATTAGTAGCCGTAATGCGTAGGGATGTAGAAAAAGCAGAGGACTATGCAAAAAGACATGGCGTTTCTAAATTTTATGGCAGAGCGGAGGATTTAATTATGGATCCAGAGGTGGATGCTGTTTATATTGCCACCCCTCCTGATACACATAAATATTACGCATTAATGGTGGCCGATGCCGGAAAACCATGTTGTGTGGAGAAGCCTATGGCACCATCCTATGAGGATAGCTTGGTAATTTATAATGCATTTAAGGAGAAAAAATTGCCACTATTTGTCGCCTATTATCGGCGCTCATTGCCTCGATTTCTAAAAATAAAGGAATGGTTGGACAATAATGAAATTGGAAAAATTAGACATATTCGTTGGCATCTCTCCAAACCACCTAGTCCCGAAGATCTTCAGAAATCATATAATTGGCGGACTGATGCTAAAATCGCCCCAGGGGGATATTTTGATGATTTGGCCAGCCATGGTTTGGATCTGTTTTCGTTCTACTTAGGTGATATCGAAAATGCTTTTGGGATCTGCACCAATCAACAACAATTATATACGGCAAAAGATGCCATAACAGCTTGCTGGATATACAAAAATGGCGTAACAGGGGAAGGTAGTTGGAATTTTGGCACGGCAGAAAGAGAAGACAAGGTAGAAATTATTGGTAATAAGGGCAAAATAATATTTTCTGTATTTAATGAAGAAGATATCATCTTGTCCAATGAAAAGGGTATCGAAAATCTTTTTATTGATCACCCTAAACATGTGCAGCGGTTTCATGTAGACAATATAAGAGCTCATTTGTTCGAAAATAAGAAGCATCCTTCTACAGGGAGTTCCGGATTACATACCAGTTGGATAATGGATAAAATCTTAGGACAGATCTAATGGTCGTTAATTGGAAATGATCACGGTATTGCCACTAAAGGTAGCACGGTAAAAAAGTAGATCGTGATAACGCTTGCCGTCTTCGGGCTTGTTCATTAGTTGCCCAGTAAACAAATTGTATTCATAACCTTCACATGAGCAAGTAACCAATTGGCCTTTTAGTGTCATCGTGGAGCAATTACTGGGCGCATGGTTGGGGCAACTTGCCTCCCAGGCCAAATAGGAATTAAAGCCGGTATTGATAACAAATGCACCTCGAGTACCAACTGCGGCGTTTCCTACATATACGGCACTTCCTGTATTGGTCAACGGGCTATATAGGGGTAGGTTTAATTTAAGGTCGAACCTAAAGCTAACTTCCTGTAAATAAGGATTTCTGTTGGTTGTGTTTTTGTCACAGGCCAATAAAAAAAAGAAAAGTAATATCCCTAATATGCGTTTCATATGCCTTTGCCTATTTAAAAAACTTAAACAAAATTGAACAAAATTTATGTATATTTGTCTTAAATCCTCTTTAAATAAAGAGGATTTTCCTATTTATTTAACGTAGAACTTATGAGCAAGGTATCTTATTATACAGCAGAAGGGCTAAAAAAATTGAGAGAGGAAGTAAATCACCTCAAGGATGTTGAGCGTCCAAAAGCTTCCCAAGCTATAGGTGAAGCTAGGGATAAAGGGGATTTGTCGGAAAATGCGGAATATGATGCTGCCAAGGAGGCACAAGGTCTTCTGGAGATGAAAATTTCTAAGATGGAAGATATCTTGGCTAATGCTAGATTGATAGATGAATCGCAATTGGACAATTCGAAAGTGTTGGTATTATCAACCGTTAAATTGAAGAATTTGAACAATGGAATGGAAATGAAATATACCCTTGTTGCGGAAAGTGAAGCTGACCTAAAGACGGCAAAAATTTCTGTAAGCTCCCCAATAGGGAAAGGGCTTTTGGGCAAGAAAGTGGGGGATACCGCGGAAATTACCGTGCCCAACGGAACTTTGAACTTTGAAATATTGGAAATTTCTAGATAACCCATTTTACTATACAACATAAGTCCCCAGTTGATTTTTTCAATTGGGGACTTTATTTTTAATGAGGTGCCTAATAGAGGTATTGCTCAGAAATATAGCAGACCTTATACACACAAAAAATTATTTGAGGGTGTGTTTAAAATTTTTGCATTATCTTTTAAATTGATTTAAAGTTCAGAAATATGCCATCTATTTTTACAAAAATCATCAATGGTGAAATTCCCTCTTATAAAATTGCCGAGGATGAAAATTATTTTGCCTTCCTAGATATTAATCCCAACGCTTTGGGACACACATTATGCGTTCCCAAAAAAGAAGTGGACAAACTCTTGGACCTGGACGAGGAAACTTATCTGGGGTTAATGGCCTTTTCAAGGAAAATAGGCTTGGCTATTGAAGCTAGTGTACCTTGCAATAGAGTGGGACTGACGGTAATAGGCCTCGAAGTTCCCCATGTACACGTGCATTTAATTCCTCTAAACGGAATGGGGGATGCCACCTTTCAGCATAAAGCATCTCTTGCTCCAAAGGATTTTACGGATATAGCGGAAAAAATCAAGTCCAATATTAAATAATGCCCGCTAAATAAATATAGACCCCAGCGGCGACTACGATTATTAGTAATAGGGTTAAAACATAAAATAGAGTAGTAAAACGTATGGATGCACGATCCGGGTCGGTCATTTTTTGATAGTATTCATAAACGCGCTCTATGTCCGCGGTCCAAGTTACAGGATAGATGATAGAATTACATTTTTTACATTTAATATCATGGTTCACATCCTTAGTGGTTCTATCATAAAGTCGCCCATACGTATGTCTTTGATAAAAAGTCAACCTTAAATCCTGGTTAAAACATTCGGGACAATTGTTCGTTAAATCGGCCTCTTTTATTATAACTAATTTCTCCTTTGCCATCGCCTTAATTTTTTACTTTAAAAGTAATTTGCATTATGGTACCCTCCTTCGTGGATGTTAGTACTTTAATTTTGCCTTTGTGGTACTCTTCCACAATTCTTTTCACCAAGGAGAGGCCTAGGCCCCATCCCCTTTTTTTACTGGTAACCCCCGGATTAAATATCGTCTGAAAATTCTTTTTTGGGATTCCTGCACCTGTATCGGTGATTAAAATTCTAACCCAATTTCCGTTGGGAATTATTTCTATGGCAATACTGCCTTTGCCTCTCATAGCATCTATACCATTCTTCACCAAGTTCTCTATGGTCCAATTGTACAAGGCCTTGTTAAGAAGTACTGGTACATGGTCTATTTGGGAATTAAATGAAAAATGGATGAGTTTGGAACTTCTTAATTTTAAATAATCAAAGGCACTCTTCGTCTCTTCAACGATGTCGTGCTCTTTAAGGATAGGTAATGATCCGATCTTCGAAAAGCGTTCGGTTATTGTTTCCAATCGGCTTATATCCTTTTCAATTTCCTTGGTAATTTCTGGATTAATATTTTCTGCCCTCAATAACTCGTTCCATCCTAAAAGGGAAGAAAGTGGGGTGCCGATCTGGTGAGCGGTCTCTTTGGCCATACCCGCCCAAAGTTTATTTTGTTCCGATGTTTTATTGGTCTTAAATAAGAAATAGATTACCGTTCCAAATAGGAAGATAATCAACAAAAGGGCAATAGGGTAATATTTCAACTTATTGAGGACCTCAGAATTCCCATAATAAAGTGTGGCCAAATTTTCCCCCTTATATTCTATGGAAATCGGCTTATTCTCTTCTTTAAATTTATTTATTTTCCCATGGATAAATAAAGTGTCCGTTTTTTGGATGCTCGGCATGTTGTTCACTTTTATGGTACTGTCCTTGTTTACCAGTATCATGGGGGTAGAGGTGTTGTTCTGAAATATTTTGATATGCAGATTGCCTGGATCGGCATCTACGGGAAGTGATAAAAATTCAGATTGTGCAGTTGCCCAAATCTCCATTTTATGGCGTTCTTCTTCCTTGAACTTCTTAAAGAAACTGTTAGTGTTCCACAATATTAAACTTACAATAGCAAAGGAAGCTATTAATAACAGTAGGTTCGAAGTTTTCTTTTTAGGACTAAAATCCATCCAACTATAAAATTATACTTAAAGATAACGCAATTTGTACAAAGATATTCTATTTTGATATCTACCTCCTTATTTCATTTTGCTTACATTTTGTGTACCTTTACGCACTATGAAAAAAATGGTTACTATCACGGCCTCTGAAGTACCCACAGCCAAATTACATGGGTATTTGTTAGGCGCGGTTGGACCTAGACCTATTGCTTTTGCCAGTACCATTGATGAAAAGGGAAGGCCTAATTTATCACCTTTTAGTTTTTTCAATGTTTTTAGTTCCAACCCACCTATTTTGATATTTTCTCCATCCAGAAGAGTTCGTGACAACAGCACGAAACATACCTTGGAGAATGTGCTTAAGAATATGGAGGTAGTTATTAACGTTGTCAACTATAGTATAGTTCAGCAAGTGTCTCTGGCCAGTTCAGAGTACAAGGAAGGTGAAAATGAATTTATAAAGTCAGGATTAACCATGTTGGCTTCGGAAATGGTAAAACCATTTAGGGTTGCAGAGTCTCCAGTGCAATTTGAGTGTAAGGTTGTTAAAGTGGAACCGCTGGGGAAAAAGGGTGGTGCAGGTAATCTTATCTTTTCAGAAGTGCTGAAGATACATGTGGATACAGCTATTTTGGACGAAAATGGTAACATTGATCAGTTTAAAATAGACCAAGTGGCTCGGATGGGCGGTAATTGGTACAGTAGGGCTAATTTAGGTTTGTTTGAAGTGCCCAAGCCAGTGGCTAGTTTAGGTATAGGTGTTGATCAGATACCTGGAAATATTAGGCTCAGCAATGTCCTTACAGGTAACGATTTGGGAATGTTGGGAAATATAGAAAAATTGCCATCCAAGGAAGAGGTGCAGCAGTATGTTGAAAGTAATATAGAGTTCAGGGCTATCTTAAGTTCAGGTGATGTAGCCTTACAGCACGCCAAGGCCCGAGAACTATTAAAAATTAAGGATGTGCTTTCGGCTTGGAAAATTTTATTGGCAGATATGCCCTCATGAACGGTTAAACCAAAAGGGTCAAAGGCATTATCATTTTTTTTGAATAGAAATTTTAATAGGTTACAAAGTGGATTGATGCGTAAGACTATTTTAGGGGCTGACTCCCAAAAAATTAAGATGGGAACTTTTGTTTTAGGTGTTCCTATTCAAATTGCTTAATATTGACAAAAAAAGAATACGAAGTAGAATTATATAAATAGTAAAATGGAAATACAAGGGAAAATTAAGACAGTAGGTGAAACCCAAACATTTGGGAGCAACGGATTTAGAAAGAGGGAAGTAGTAGTAACTACGGAGGAACAATATCCACAACATATTATGGTAGAGTTTGTACAGGATAAATGTGACTTATTAAATAATTTTGGCGCCGGCCAAGGTGTGAAAATTAGTATTAACCTTAGAGGTAGGGAATGGGTTAACCCACAAGGGGAGACCAAATATTTCAATTCTATTCAGGGTTGGAGAATCGAGAATCTACAGGAGGAAGCAGGTGCTGCTGGGATACCACCAGTTCCACCAATGGATGCTTTTGAACCTGCGGATAATTTAAATGAGGAAGACCACGACGACTTGCCATTCTAACACAAGTGCAATCCAATATTACCTAAGAACGGAATTGTTATCGTTCTGAAAGGTTATTTAAAGTGAAATATGAGAAAACCTATTCTGTTCATGACCGAATAGGTTTTCTTAATTTTAGGGACCATAAATTAATGTAAAAATGTTTCTCTTGGACCATCGTTTACAGTTTCCAAATGTAGAAAAGGCCGATGAAGACGGATTGTTGGCCGTTGGGGGTGATTTGTCCCCGGAGCGACTGCTATTGGCATATAAAAATGGGATATTTCCATGGTTTAATGAGGATTCCATTATTCTTTGGTGGAGTCCAGATCCACGTATGGTCTTGATTCCAGAGAAAATAAAGATATCCAAAAGCATGCGCCAAGTTATAAAATCCAATAGGTTTAGAATTTCTTGGAATACCGAATTTGAAAAAGTCATTGATGCCTGTTCTGCCATAAAACGAAAAGATCAAAAAGGAACCTGGATTACTCCTGAAATGAAAAGTGCATACTTGCGCTTACATCAAATGGGAATTGCAAAGTCTATTGAAGTATATGAAAACGATCTTTTGGTAGGGGGCTTGTACGGGATAGATCTTGGAAGCGTTTTCTGTGGGGAAAGTATGTTCAGTAATACCAGTAATGCCTCCAAATTTGCTTTTATAAGATTAGCAGAAGAGATGCAACAAAAGAGGTATAAACTAATCGACTGTCAGGTGTATACCGCCCATTTGGAAAGTCTTGGTGCGGAAGAAATTCCTAGGAAAAAATTTATTGAAATTCTAAAAGGTTAGCTGTCAGGTCTCTATACTTTTATTCAATATAGTACACGATCGTAATTGGCCGGTAAGGCCATTGTGGTCTTTATCACATTTCCCTCAGCATCGAATATCGCTAAAAAGTCTTCCTTTTCATCCGTTTTTTTTGCACGAAACATTAGTTTGTAAGTGTTGTTGGGCAATATCAGATTTTGAAAAGTATTTTTCAGAATATTATCCGAATTTCCGGGATAGCGCTGCTGAATATATTTAATTTTAATATTTCTAAAATTCTCCTTTAGAAATGAATTTATATTGGCATAGGTGTCTGTTGGGATGTCAACTTCCTTTACTCCGAATCCCGTATTTTGAATCGCTCCCTTTTCGTTGAAATCAATATGATAGTGCATTTTTTTTATCCTAAACTTTAGGATATAGGTAATTATAGAGGAGTCAACCTCCTTATAATACCTTAATTTTTTGGCAGTCTCCAAGGGAAGAGCTTCAACTTCTATAGTAGGAAATTGCGATTTTTTAATGCGATGTTCCCTTTCCAGTTTCGCCTGGGAAAAACATGTTAGGCTGAGGGTCAAAAATAGCCATGAGATTAGGTAACTATACTTCATTATATCTAAAACAATTTATCTCATGATCATTTACCATGCCCGTCGCTTGCATGTGGGCATAAATTACTGTGCTCCCGACAAATTTAAATCCGCGTTTTTTTAAATCTTTACTTATGGTGTCGGATAATGGGGTATTGGCTGGAGCATTCTTATAATCCTTATTTTTGTTCTTTATGGGCCGGCCATCAACAAACCCCCATATATACTTACTAAAACTACCAAATTCCTTTTGTAGATTTATAAACTCCTGTGCATTGGTAACGGTGGCCCTTATTTTGAGTTTATTCCTAATAATTCCCGCATCCTGTAGCAAGGATTCAATTTTTGGTTCCCCGTATTTAGCTATTTTTTTGTAATCAAAATCATCTAATGCCTTCCTAAAGTTTTCCCTTTTTCTAAGTATGGTTATCCAGCTTAAGCCAGCCTGGAAGGTTTCCAGAATCAAAAATTCAAAAAGTAGGTCATCATCCTTAATGGGGACACCCCATTCTTCGTCGTGGTACTGCTCGTATAGGGCATCTCCTTTGCACCAACCGCATCTATTTTTTTCCATTGTTGAAATTCAAACTTTCAATAAAGATAAAGAAACCATGATTCTAACAAAGTACAGTAACTATTTTTTGTTTTTAGTTTTCTTTTTTTTGTTTCTAGGCAAAGCCTCCTCCGGGAAAGGAAAAAGAATGGTGGAATTTTTTTCTGCGGCGATATTGGATAAAGTTTGGTAAAGCCTTAATTTTATTGCGGAAGGTGATTGGTCTATTAATTTACCCGCTTCCAACAATTTTCCTGCTGCCTGTTCTTCGGCCAATGCCAATATAATTCGTGCCCTTCTGGACCGTTCGGCTTCGGCCTGGTTGGCCATCATCCGTTTCATATTTTCTGGTAATTGAATGTCCTTAATTTTGACGTCAATAATTACAATGCCCCATTCCTTGGTTTCCAATTCAACAATGGCTTTGATATTCTTTCCCATTTCTTCACGTTTGGATAGGATGGTATCCAGTTCCACCTTACCACAGACATCCCTTAATGCTGCTTGGGATAATTGTGTAATGGCAAACCTATATTCTTCCACTTCCAATACGGCTTTTTCAGGATTGTTTATCTTAAAGAAAACCACTCCATCTATACTACAGGGAACATTGTCCTCAGTCATTACTTCCTGGGAAATAATATTGATAGTGATAACACGAATATCCACCGTTTGAATAGTTTCCACAAGGGGGATGATCCACCTAAAACCTGGCTGTAAGGTTTTTACGTACTTCCCGAACCTAAATTTCAGGGCTCTTTTATATTCAAAAACAATACGTATTCCAGCCAATAAAAACAATACTAAAATGATGATGAACATAAAAGGTGCTGCCATGATGTTTGCGGTTTTCAATTGTAAAAGGCTACTAATAATTTATTTGGACCCTAGAGCGTATAAGTTACTTTTTATTTGGTCCAACAATGGGCGTCAGAATGGAATTTTAAAACTCTAATTCTGTAGATGGCGATTCTCTTAAAGTTACAAAAATTACACAGGTGGTAAAAATATAATCGACCTTAAAATTAAACTGCATGAATTGCTATTAAATATTTTTTTATCTTCAAGCATATAACATGGTCTGTAGTTAAGGTGAATGTCAGTTTTGGTTGGGTATTACGGATTCCCCTTTTGATCTTTATTTTTTGGTTTCAACCAAGACATTGTCCAATGAATGAGCCTTGGGGTATTTGAAATTTAATTAAGTATTACGATAAAAATTGTACATGGGAAAGAGGTGTATAAATATCATATGTGTCTTCTTAATTTTAAGCATTAAAAGTTACTCCCAGGACACTGAGGGTGGTCATGAGAAGTGGGAATATGTCCTTGAAGATACTGGAGATGTTTTGCAATTGGCACTTCCCATTACTGCCGGTATTATGACCTTGATCCATAAAGATTACGAGGGTACCAAGAAATTGGCCTTTTCTTATGGAACTACACTAGCGCTTACCTATTCCTTAAAACATATTACCAAGAAGAAAAGACCGGAAGGCAGAAATCTTTATGATTCCTTTCCCTCCGGACATACGTCATCGGCATTTTCGGGTGCATCATTTATTCAGCGTAGGTACGGATGGAGCTATGGAATTCCGGCCTATATTCTGGCTAGTTTGGTTGCCGTAAGTAGAACCGAAGCTCCGGATGGTTTTCATGATTTCTGGGATGTTTTTGCTGGTGCGGCCATAGGAATTGGGAGTACTTATATTTTTACTAAACCCTATAAAAGCGAGCAGATGTCACTCGGATTTGCTAATTATCGAAATACCTATTCCTTAACCTTTACTTACCAATTCTAAATTTTTCCTTATGGGAGGTTAATTTTATGAAGTGATATAGTATATTTAAGAATTGTATATAATTAACCGCCAAACCCTAATTATGCCTTTACTTATTGTTGTACTTGGATTAATTCTTCTCTTTTTACTTATTGCCAAATTTAAACTGAACGCCTTTATTTCATTTATTATCGTGTCCCTTGCCGTTGGTATTGCCGAGGGAATGGAATTGCAAGGAGTAATACAATCCATCCAAAATGGAATTGGGAATACGCTAGGTTTTTTGGTAATCATTTTAGGTTTGGGGGCAATGTTGGGGAAATTGGTTGCAGACAGTGGAGCAGCACAGCAAATAACGACCAAGTTGGTAGCCAAGTTTGGGATTAAAAATATTCAGTGGGCTTTGGTATTGACTGGATTTATAGTGGGCATCCCCATGTTCTATTCTGTCGGTTTTGTAATATTAATTCCCCTGATCTTTACTATTGCAGCTTCAACGGGCCTGCCATTATTATATGTGGGCCTACCTATGATAGCCTCACTTTCCGTAACACATGGTTTTCTCCCACCGCATCCTGCCCCTACGGCAATAGCTATAATGTTTAATGCTGATATTGGTAAAACCCTTCTCTATGGCACCATCATTGCCATTCCGGCCATTACGTTGGCAGGGCCAATATTTTCTCGAACCATAAAAAATATAACGGCCACTCCTATAAAGGAATTTGTAAACCCGACAATATTAAAGGAGGAAGAAATGCCGGGAATAAATATTAGTATTTTTACCGCACTTCTCCCCGTTATTTTAATCATGTTGGCAACTGCGGCAGATCTTTTATTGCCCGAGGATGCAACTATTTTACCCGTTGTGAATTTCATAGGAAACCCGGTAATTGCGATGTTGATTGCGGTATTGGTGGCCATTTATACCTTGGGCCTAGCTAGGGGGAAGGAAATGACCGACATAATGGGGTCGGTGGCAAGTTCCATTTCAGGAATAACTATGGTGCTCTTAATTATTGCAGGTGCAGGTGCACTAAAAGAGGTCCTGGTAGATAGTGGGGTTAGTGATTATATTGCCAATATATTAAAGGATTCCAGCTTTTCCCCTTTGCTCTTGGCATGGCTTGTAGCTACCGTCATTAGGGTGTGTGTGGGTTCTGCAACTGTTGCGGGTCTCACCACAGCCGGTATAGTCTTACCTTTGGTAAATGCAACTGGGGTAAGTGCGGAATTAATGGTGCTCGCCATAGGGTCGGGGAGTTTAATGCTTTCCCATGTAAATGATGGGGGATTCTGGTTGTTTAAGGAATATTTTAACCTATCCATAAAGGACACTCTAAAAACATGGACAGTTATGGAAACCACTGTAGGTGTTGTGGGGTTGATAGGAGTTTTGATATTAAGTTTGTTTGTTTAATTAAAGAAATATATTATGACCAATTCAACTACGGCAAGAATTAAGGAATTAGGCTTGGTTTTTCCTCCAGCCCCAAAACCGGCCGGGGTTTATAGGCCCATTTTGGTAGTGGATAAATTTTTATATGTTTCTGGCCAAGGGCCTATTCAAAATGATGGTTCCTTAATGATCGGTATAGCAGGTTTTGACCTAAATGCAGACGAAGCTAAACTGGCTGCCAGGCAGGTGGGGCTTACTATGCTTTCCACAATTCAGACACATTTTGGAAGTTTGGATAAAATAAAGCGGGTAGTGAAAGTTTTGGGAATGGTAAATTCAACCCAAGATTTTGGAAAGCAACCTTTTGTGATAAATGGCTTTAGTGAATTAATGGCAGATGTTTTTGGAAAAGAAAATGGGATAGGTGTACGCAGTGCTGTAGGGATGATGCTACCGGACAACATACCAGTAGAAGTAGAGGCCATGTTTGAGCTTCATTAATTATAAACAATTCTATGATGAATAATGCTTGGTATAAAGTTGCCGACCCAAAAAATATTATTACGCCTGCACTTTTGGTATATCCTGATCGGATAGAAAAAAACCTTAAAACCATGATAGCAATGGCTGGCGGCGTTCGTAACCTTAGGCCTCATATAAAAACTCATAAAACGGTAGAGATTGTACAGCTTCAGATGAAGCATGGCATTCAAAAATTTAAGTGTGCTACCTTGGCAGAAGCGGACCTTTTAGGGCAATGCGGGGCAGAGGACATCCTTCTCGCAATGCAACCGGTAGGGCCAAATATTGACCGATTTTTTAGTTTGATTGCGGAGTATCCAAATAGCAAATTTTCAACTATTGTAGATGACCTTCGTATCATTGAACAAATTTCTGAAACTGCTAGCGGAAAAGGTGTTAAGGTGCTACTTTGGTTGGACATAAATAATGGGATGAACAGGTCGGGTATCCAACCCAATGCAAAAGCCTTGGAATTATATGGGCGGATACATAAGGATCCTAACTTACTTGCTGCTGGACTACATGTATATGACGGGCATATTCACAACAAAGAACTACCTGAAAGGGAGAAAAAGTGCAATCAGGATTTTGAAGCAGTAATGGATTTGAAAAGATCTTTGGAAAAACTGGACATTCCTGTTCCTTGCATAGTGGCAGGGGGTTCCCCAACATTTCCCATTCATTTAAAGCGAGATGGGGTGGAGACCAGTCCCGGAACAACCCTTTTATGGGATGCCGGCTATGCTGCTTCATATAAGGACATAGATTTTATCCCGGCAGCAGTTTTGTTGACCAGGGTGATCAGTAAACCTAAAGCCAATTTAGTTTGCTTCGATTTGGGACACAAACACCTTGCTCCAGAGATGAATTTTCCAAGGGTGTTGTTGTTGGAAGGGGAGGAGTGTGTTCAAATTGGGCAGAGTGAGGAGCATTTGGTAGTACAATGTCCCAATGATGACAAGTTTAAAGTGGGAGATACGGCCTATGCTATTCCGGTACATATTTGTCCTACCGTTGCGAAATACAAGGAAGTCTTAACGGTGGTTGATGGGGCCCTGACCGGTTCATGGAAAGTGGCCGCAAGAAATCTAAAAATAAATATATAAACCCATCCTTTAAATGACTGGTTCCCTGATTAAAGGGCAACCTCCAAACTGGATAAAATTAATAATATGTTCGTATTTGATGCCCATTTAGACCTAGCTATGAATGCCATGGAATGGAATAGGGATTTAACCTGGACCGTAGCCGATATTAGGGAAAGTGAATTGGGTATGGCAGACAAACCGGATAGAGCAAAGAATACAGTGTCTTTTGATGCTATGAGAAAGGGGAATATAGGCCTTTGCATGGCTACCCAAATAGCAAGATATGTAAAGAAGGAAAACCACTTACCAGGTTGGAACTCTCCCCACCAAGCCTGGGCACAGACCCAAGGGCAACTGGCATGGTATAAGGCCATGGAAGAAATTGGAGAAATGGTTCAAATCAGAAATTTGGCCGAGTTGGATGTGCATCTGAATCTTTGGAAAAATGGTAAGGGAAAAATGCCCATTGGTTATATACTTAGTTTAGAAGGGGCCGATTCCATAATTACTTTGGAACATCTGGAGCGTTCCTATGAACAAGGTCTCAGGGCTATTGGGCCAGCACATTATGGTCCGGGGACCTATGCGCATGGTACGGATTCGGTTGGAGGGATTGGGCAAAAAGGCAAGGAGCTATTAAAAGAGATTGAACGGTTAAATTTAATTTTAGATGCTACCCATTTATGTGATGTTAGTTTTTGGGAAACCATGAAGATATACAATGGTCCGGTGTGGGCAAGCCACAACAATTGTCGGAAATTTGTGGACCATAACAGACAATTTTCGGATGAACAAATTGTGGAACTTATAGGCAGGGAAGCTGTTATTGGCATCGCACTGGACGCTTGGATGATGGTCCCAAATTGGGTTCGGGGGACTTCAACCCCAGAGGGAATGGATGTTTCCCTAACACAAATGATAAACAACATAGACCATATTTGCCAGTTATCAGGAAATTCCCTGCATGTTGGGATGGGAACCGATCTTGATGGAGGCTTTGGGAAAGAGCAATGTCCGGCCGACCTAAATACGATTGCGGACCTGCAAAAGGTTTCTGGATTGCTTTCCAAAAGAGGCTATTCGGAAACAGATATTGAAAATATAATGAGTAATAATTTTATACGTTTTCTAAAAAAAGTGTGGAAATAATTAGTGTTTCATTTAATTACCCATATTTAACAGCATTTTAGATAGACATGGCAAGGTATTTGATATTTTTGTATCTGATTCGTACCTTAATCGGCCCTATGAGAATTGTATTTTTATTTTGCATTCTATTTTTAATCTCCCTATCGGGTAGGTCGCAAACAGACCTTCCTACGACCAATCCCTTAAAAATAGAAGGTGATAGAGGAGTTAGGGAAAACCCCAACCAAGGAACAGCATTGAATTTTCCTTCTATTATCACCTCAAAACCGACTACCAATCTTAGGGACTCACTAACGGCCAGAAACATTAAAATGCTTCCAGATAGGGAGTTGGTGCAGGCAGGATATGGTTTAAAAATAGACCCTAAAATTAGGGCAAAGGAAAAGGAAGGCTCTTCCACCTTTTTTGGAAATATGTATTTGGGCGATATTAAAAGCAATGGAAAATTTGTGGGAATTGTTTGCCGTGATCATGAATATGTAGATGGTGATAGGGTTAGGATATTGCTAAATGATGTTGTGGTAGAACCTAATATTTTTTTAACAGGTTCCTTTAAAGGAATCAACCTAGATTTAAAAAAGGGATTTAATAGAATTGATTTTGAGGCCTTGAATCAAGGTACTTCCGGACCCAATACGGCTCAAGTAAATGTATATGATGATGAGGGCAAAATGATACATTCCAACATGTGGAATTTATCCACTGGCTCCAAAGCCACTATTATTATCATTAAGGAATAGACTAAAAAGAATCATCAACACGACCGATATGAAAGGATATTACTATTTGTTGATTATTAATCTATTGCTTATTCTCATCCCTTATTCCTTAAGAATCTTTAGGAATTTTAAACGTAACAAGAACTGATAGGCAGCTTGGCAAATACGTGAATAAATTCATTGATCATGGTTATTGGCAATAGTCTTAATCAACTTTTTTTAATCTTTCGCTTTTTAATCTTTCGCTTTTTAATTGGGAAGCTGTCCGTAGGAGTTTAAATAATCTCCGTTGATTTCACGACCGAAAGAAAACCTCTAATCAAAATATTTCGTATATAATGTAAAGAATTTATGATGCGGTTGACTTTAGCGCTTGTATTTGCAATTATTTTCTCCGGTTGTTCCCAAGAAAAGGATTCTACTGACTATGAACCTTCTTTGAATATGATATTAGAGCCTGGAGCATCTACTACAAACCCTAAAGAAATAGCTAGACCTCATTTAAATGAATCCGGGAATTATAATTATTTGGCTTTGGGAGATAGTTATACCGTTGGAGCCAATGTTGAAAGTGCTAAAAATTTTCCAATTCAGTTAGAAGAAAGACTGGAGCAGGGACTTAAGATAAAAGTCAGCACCGAGATTCTTGCGGTAACCGGATGGCGTACAGATAATTTATTGGATGCTGTAAATAGAGGAACTAAGCTGTTGTCCTATGATTTAGTAACACTTTTAATTGGCGTGAATAACCAATATCAGGGCAAGCCAATTGAAGTATATTCCAAGGAGTTTCCCGAACTCTTGAAAAAGGCCATTGCCTTGGCTTATGGCAATCCAAAAAATGTAGTAGTTATTTCCATTCCGGATTATGCTTATACCCCTTTTGCGGAGGGGAGAAATACAGATAAAATTTCTAAGGAAATTGATGAATACAATGCCATTGCAGAATCCACAGCCCTTCAAAATGGTGTGCCTTTTATAAATATTACGGATATAACCCGCAATGGCCTGTCCAATCCCGAATTGGTGGCAGGGGATGGCTTGCATCCCTCTGGAGAGGCATATAAGAGATTCGTGGAGCTATTATATCCGGTAGTACTTCCTATTTTTGAATAGTGCCAATTCCATTTTTTTAAAGAATTGACCCCATGCCTTTTAATAATTTTTCCATCCTAATAGTACTTTTCGTTAAGCATAACTTGGAAATCGGACGCGCTTTTCTAATTCATCAAGGGATAACTTTAATTACATTTGCACCTTGGAAATATCTTCAATCATAATATAGTTTAAAATGTCCGATAAAAAAGTAAGTATGCTTACCGCCTTTAAAACGATAATTTGGCCACGGCGAAATATGGTTTTTATTGGCCTTTTCTTGATCGTGATAAGTAATGCGGCGAATTTTGTAGGTCCTATCTCCTTAAAATATTTTATGGATGATGTTATTCCCAACAAAAATATGGATATGCTCAAAATTATAGTAGGGGTGGTAATCCTTTCTATTTTGGTGCGTGCCGTAACTTCCTTTATGTTGACAAAGATTTTAAGCGTCCAGGCCCAATACCTTATTTCGGAGCTAAGGGCACAGGTACAGAAAAAAGTACTTTCCCTTCCGATCCGCTTTTTTGATAATGCAAAATCGGGTGCTTTGGTTTCCCGCATAATGTCCGATGTAGAAGGTGTTAGGAACCTTATAGGAACAGGATTGGTTCAATTGGTAGGCGGAAGCATTACGGCAATTGGCGCCTTGGTATACATGTTATATATAAGTCCATCCATGACCTTGTTTACATTTATCCCATTGGCCATTTTTGCCTTCATAGCCTTAAAGGCCTTCAAGATCATTAGACCTATTTTTAGAAATCGAGGGAAAATAAATGCTGAGGTTACGGGTAGGCTCACCGAAACACTTGGTGGCATAAGGGTGATCAAGGGTTTTAATGCAGAGGAGCAGGAGACCAAGGTTTTTGAGAGCGGGGTGGAGCTGTTGTTTCAAAATGTAAAAAAGAGCCTTACGGCAACCGCCTTTATGACCAGTTCGGCCACTTTTTTAATTGGTATTGCCACCACAGGAATTATGGGGATTGGTGGTTATAAAATTATGTATGAGGGATTGAGTATTGGGGATTTTTTGTCTTTCACCTTTGTTTTGGCAATTATGATTGCCCCTATTGTACAAATGAGTAATATAGGTAGTCAACTTACTGAGGCCCTGGCCGGTCTTGATCGGACGGAGGAATTGATGAATATGACCCCTGAAGCCAATGAAGAGGAAAGAACAATTGTTCTGGATAAAATAAAGGGGGATATAGCCTTTAAGGATGTGTCCTTTGCCTACGAGGAGGATAAGGATGTTTTGCACAACGTAAGTTTTGAAGTGAAGTCGGGCAGTGTGGTTGCCCTTGTGGGTAGCTCTGGTTCAGGGAAATCCACGATAGCCGGTTTGGCGGCAACGTTTCTAAACCCGCTTTCTGGGACCATAACTGTGGATGATCAGGATCTATCTAAAGTCGATCTCAATAGCTATCGCCGTAATTTAGGGGTTGTGCTACAGGACGAATTTTTGTTTGAAGGTACTATTAGAGAAAATATAATGTTCCCCAGACCCAATGCCACAGAGGAAGAGGTACTAATGGCCGTTAAGGCAGCTTATGTGGATGAATTTACAGATAGGTTTGAAAAAGGTCTAGATACCCTAATCGGGGAGCGGGGAGTGAAGCTATCTGGTGGACAAAGGCAACGTATAGCCATAGCTAGGGCGGTCTTGGCCAATCCTAAAATTTTAATTTTGGACGAGGCTACCTCTAATTTGGATACCGAAAGTGAAGCCTTGATACAGAAAAGTTTGGCTACCCTAACCGAAGGACGAACTACGTTCGTCATCGCCCACAGATTAAGTACCATTAGAAAAGCCAATCAGATTCTTGTAATAGAAAATGGGCGTATTGCCGAAAAAGGCACGCATGATGAACTTATAGCCAAAGAAGGACGCTACTTTAACCTATTTACCTATCAGGCGAGGATTTAATTTCGATACAAATTATTTCGAAATTCTCACTTGGATTTTTGGATTTAGACTTTAATTCAGCCTAGGTTGGTTAATGCACCATAGAGAAGTTGGGCTATGGCTTATTATAATTCGCCGTTTCTATAGTAATTATAAAATTAAACCTCCGGCGCCAACTCAACTTCCAGGCCTTCCAAATTCTCTGTTATATGGATTTGGCAACCCAAGCGGCTGTTATCCTTAACATTGAATGCCTCGGCAAGCATGGCGTCTTCATCATCGGACATTTCAGGTAGTTGGTGATCGGACTCTACATAGCATTGGCAAGAAGCGCACATGGCCATTCCTCCACATATTCCAATGGTTCCTTCTGGGGCAAGCTCGTAGGAACGAACTATTTCCATAAGATTCATATTCATATCTGTGGGTGCATCTACTTCGTGTACAACCCCATCCCTATCCTTAATCTTTATTTTAACATCGCTCATGCCAGAAATATTCTTATTTGGTAATTGGCAGCAAATTTAAGGGATTTACTTTAGGAAATAGTTGTTTTTTTTAATCAATGGACTTAACCACAGCTTTAGGAGCTTCTTTTTTACTTCCATCAAAACCGGATACACCACCTACTGTAGTATATTTCATCACATATTTTTTGTCTGGGAAAATGCGTTGATACGCGCTTTGGCACATTAGGGTCGCTTCATGAAAACCACAAAGAATTAATTTTAATTTGCCAGGATAGGTATTTACATCACCTATGGCATAAATGCCAGGAATATTGGTCTGATAGTCGAAAGTATTTACTTTTATGGCGTTCTTTTCAATTTCTAGGCCCCAATTTCCAATAGGGCCAAGTTTAGGGGAAAGCCCGAACAATGGGATGAAATCGTCTATTTCCTTGATAATTTCTTGGTCCTGATCACCGGATTTATTTATTACTACAGCCTCCAGCTTATCAGAACCCCTTAATTCCACTACTTCTGCAGGAGTTATAAGGCTTATTTTTCCTAGATTTTTCAGGGCCTGTACTTTTTCTACTGAATCCAGAGCACCTCTAAATTCATTTCTTCTGTGTACTAAAGTTACCTCAGAAGCCACATTGGCCAAAAAGATACTCCAGTCCAGGGCAGAATCGCCTCCTCCTGAGATCAGCACTTTTTTATTGCGATAAACTTCGGGGTCCTTAATAAAATAAGCAACACCTTTATCCTCAAAAGCGCTAAGATTATTGATTAAGGGTTTCCTGGGTTCAAAACTGCCAAGACCACCGGCAATGGCAATAATGGGGGCATTGTGCTGGGTACCTTTGTTGGTGGTTACCAAAAAAGTGCCGTCATCTAATTTTTCAATCGTGTTGGCTCGTTCGCCCAAAGTAAATCCCGGTTGGAATGCTTTGATCTGTTCCATAAGGTTATTTACCAAATCACCTGCCAACACTTCTGGGAAGCCTGGAATATCGTAAATAGGTTTTTTGGGATATATTTCGGAACACTGCCCTCCTGCTTGTGGCAATGCGTCTATAAGATGACACTTTAGTTGTAAAAGACCTGCTTCAAAAACAGCAAAAAGACCTGTTGGGCCTGCACCAATTATTAGAATGTCTGTTTTAATCATGGAAAAATGAACTTAAAATAGCTACAAAGCTAAAAAAGGAGTTGAAAATTGTTTATGATAAAAGTCAGGTACTTAGCCTACATTAATAACCTCCTGTATTTGGGGGGCATATTTTTTTATGGTCATTTCAACGCCACTCTTAAGGGTCATCTGGTTTACAGTACAGCCTACGCAAGCCCCCTCCAGACGTACTTTAACGGAAATGTCATTGTCTATGGAAACAAGGGAAATATCCCCCCCATCACTTTGTAAAAAAGGGCGGATTTCCTCCAAAGCCTTTTCAACGTTATCTTTAAGTTCAATCGATGTCATAATCACTTCTTTTTAACAGCCGAACAACCCGCCATTGTAGTTATTTTAATAGCCTCTGTTGGAGGTAAACTTGTGTTTCTTTCCACCACTTCCCGAACTACATTTTTTGTAATTTCCTCAAAAGCCGCTTCTATTGCGGTCGCTGTTTGTAATGCCGCCGGTCTTCCTACATCACCTGCTTCCCTAATGCTTTGTACCAGAGGTATCTCCCCTAAAAACGGAACATTCAAATCTTCTGACAAATGTTTGGCACCTTCTTTCCCAAAAATGTAATATTTATTATTTGGCAATTCCTCAGGTGTAAAATACGCCATATTTTCTACTATTCCCAATACTGGTACGTTTATGGAATCTTGTTGGAACATCGCCACTCCTTTGCGGGCATCTGCCAATGCCACTTCCTGTGGAGTACTTACAACTACCGCTCCTGTGATCGGCAAGGATTGCATAATGCTTAAATGTATATCCCCGGTTCCTGGAGGAAGATCTAATAACATAAAATCCAATTCTCCCCAATGCGCATCAAATATCATCTGATTAAGTGCTTTGGCGGCCATAGGGCCTCTCCAAATTACAGCCTGATTGGGTTGGGTGAAAAAGCCTATGGATAAAATCTTGACGCCATAATTTTCCACTGGCTTCATTTTTGATTTCCCTTCGACTTTGACAGATAGAGGCTTTTCTTGGGTTACATCGAACATAATAGGCATGGAAGGCCCGTAAATATCAGCATCCAACAGACCTACTTTGAATCCCATTTTAGCTAAGGTAACCGCCAAATTGGCTGTTACTGTAGATTTTCCAACTCCTCCTTTTCCAGAAGCCACTGCAATTATATTTTTGATCCCGGGGACAGGTTTGCCCTTGATCTCATTTGCTTTAGGCTTGGCAGCGGGAGCATTTACCTTTACGTTAACCGTAATTTTGGCCTTGTTATACACTTTGGCATGAATAACTTTTAAAATTTCCACCTCGGTTTTCTTTCTTGCCTGTAAACTTGGGTTGGAAATGGTAAGATCAACAATGACCTCGTCGCCAAAAACCATAATATTTTTTACAGCACCACTTTCCACCATATTTTGCCCTTCTCCTGGGACTGTGATGTTTTCAAGTGCTTTCAGTATGTCTTTCTTGTCTAATTTCATCCTAAACTATTCTTATTCAGTCATTATTAAAACTGATTCTAAATTACAAAGATAGGGCTTAGGAGCGAGATTAAGAAGTCTGGGAATTGAAAAGTAAAATAGGTTAATAAGTATTCTCTATTTGTATGGATCATCCCAAAACTATAGGCAAATATGTGTAAGTTAATTACCTTAATTCTAGCCAAGGATCCCAAAAGTGGGCTTCAAAATCCACGATTTGATTTTCCACGACTTTTATTCCCTCATTTTCCAATAATTGCTGCATTAGGTTAGTACCATCAAAATGATGTTTTCCAGTTAAAAGTCCTTTTCTATTTACCACTCTGTGGGCTGGAATATCCCCCATTTTATGTGCACCGTTCATTGCCCAGCCAACCATTCTGGCACTCCTTGCGGTTCCCAAATATTTGGCAATGGCACCATAGGAGGTTACCCGCCCAAATGGTATTTGTCTTGCCACTTCATATACTTTTACAAAGAAGTTCTCATTTTCGGGTTTCATCAGGTGTAAAATATTCGAATTAAAGTAATCACCAATAGCAACATCATTAATGCACTGAGAATATAATTGGAATTTTTTGAAAATCCATTGTTCTTGGTTTCCAATTTGGTGAAATAGACAGTATATAAGTAGAGTACTGTAAAAGTGCCGCATCCTGCTGCGAGTATAAAGGTGGCAATATCTCGGAATTGAAATTTTATCCAGCCGGAGGCATTCCACATTGCATTTAACCCGCTGTAATAAGGAATGGTCAGTAAATTCACCGCTGCCAACAATATCCCTTTAAGGAAGCTATTTCGCTTACTTACCTTAACTATCTTGGGAATTTCCCGTTTATTTTTCTTGGCCTTGACAAAGAAATAAATTGCAAAAAAACCAAAGACAATAAGGGCTATTTTTAAAAGAAGGTCTATAATCTCCGGATGTATGAATAGAAATTTGGAAATCATCACGGAAATATAAGCCTGGATTATTATCATGGTAGAAACCCCGAGACTAAAAATAACACCATTGGTCTTTCCCTTTTCCACACTAATTTTTGCGGCATTCATGTTCAATAATCCTGGTGGTACGGTAGCCATGAAGGCAGCTGAAAAAGTGGCAAAAAAAAGAATGAGTAAGTGCTCCATGGTTTACCTTATTCTAAACTTTATATAAGTAATGGGTTTTCCTTTTTCAAGATACTGTTTTTCATAGAAAGTCTGTATGTCCAAAACTTCTTTTGGGCTGCCTTCATTTTTATAAACATCGTGATTGGCATAAAGCACTTCCAATCCTTTGCCATGTAAAAGGCCCAAAGTATACCCGTGCATAAATTCACTATCGGTTTTTAGATTAACCACCCCATCTTCTTTTAGGATTAATTTGTATTTTTCCAAAAACACCTCGTTGGTTAGTCTATGTTTGGTGCGTTTATATTTAATTTGTGGGTCAGGAAAAGTAATCCAGATTTCGGAAACTTCATTGGCAGCAAAAAGTTCGTCTATGAGTTCTATCTGGGTGCGCAGGAAGGCGGCGTTGTTTATATTCTCCTCTATTGCCGTTTTTGCGCCACGCCAAAACCGGGCTCCCTTTATATCAATTCCTATATAGTTTTTATTTTGGTCTTGTTTGGCCATCCCAATGGTATACTCCCCTTTGCCACACCCCAATTCCAAAACTAAAGGCTTGTCATTTCCGAAAAATTCGTTCCATTTTCCCTTTAAGGAAAACGTGCCGTTAGTAATTTCCTCCCTATTTGGTTGAACTACATTCTTAAAAGTTTCATTCTCCTTAAACCGTTTAAGTTTATTCTTACTTCCCACTGGTCGCTTATAATTTAATTATTGGCAAAGCTAATAAAATCTAAGTTTGTTCCTAATATAGAGTGATCAGCATTGCGAATTGTTAATACTGGTTTTGGGAATTTTATAAAATGAGGGGGAACAAACAACAGGATGCCCGAGATAAGCAGTATCTTAAAAAACATAATTTTGTAATAAGTATGTGATACTTTTTATAGATTTTTGGGCTTTAACAGTCAATTTAGGTACTTTGCCTAAAGTTAAAGTCAAATAATTATTGGAATTTAACAGACTTGGATTTACCATTTGGCAGAGGGTTAATATAGAAATTTAGATAATTTTTTACTCGCTTAGTGAGATTTGTATGCTCCGACACTTGCCCGCCCGTTCCGTTCATGCGGGTGTCGAAATATTATAAGTAGATTCCTTTCGATGCCTCATGGGCTTGTCCTGAGGTAATTGACCTCAAGGAGGAAATTTTAAAATTTGCTTGCAGATTAATAATAACGAACCAAAAGATAATATGGGAAAGAAAAACATTCAAAATAAATGGTACTTACTACTGGCTTTTTTTGTTTTTACTATGGGGTTATCCCAAGATTTGGACCAGGATACGGATAGTAATATTCAACAGTACACTCCTTCTAAATTAATGGGGAAAGGGCAATGGGATCTAAAATGGTTCAATAATCTTTACACAGAGACGAAAAGTACGTTTTCAAATAGTAAGGAGGCTAGAAAAACATTTTTCACTTCTACCATTGAAATTTACACGGGCTTGGGCGATAACAATAGATGGAATCTCGGCGCCATTGTAGAGGTAAGATCAAATGTCGTAAATGACAGGGATGCCTTGGATGTATTTAAGTTTGATGGTGAAAACGCTACTGCAAGGTCAGGGATAACTTCGATAGCTCCATCCGTAAAATTTGTACCCTTTGAATCACTGAGTAACTTTTCTGTCCAAAGTTCCTTTTTTATTCCACTAGTAGATAATGAGACTGAAAATGGAGTGTTTTTAGATCAAAAGGGATATATATGGCAGAATCGATTTTTTTATGACCTTACTTTTGCTAATAGGAAATGGCAATTGTTTACAGAACTTAATTCCGAATTAAGTTTCGGAAAAGCGGGTGAAAGCTTTGCTAATAATAGCTTAAACTTGTCTCCAGGTATATTTTTAAGTTATTTTCCAAGTTCCAAATTTACCATTTTAGCATTGGCGCAACACTCCCAAAGATTGGATTTGGGTAATAATTTTGCCCAAAATTATACAGCTTTTGGTGGTGGTGTAAAATACCAATTAACAAATGCGCTAAATCTGGAAGGATTGTATACCAATTTTGTTAGAGGAAATAATACAGGTTTGGGACAAACATTTAACTTGGGATTGCGGGCTATTTTTTAAAATGATCAATAAATAGCCTAATTTAGGGTCAAATTCTATATGCATGCGACACCTAGGTTTACTTTTCTTATTCCTTTTACAGCTTGGTTGTAGCGGTCAGGTAGTTGAGAAATTTAATGGTGTAAGTTTCGTAGCCTCAAGGGACAAAGTATCCCAGGAACATGTAGATGCGGTAAGAAATGTCAATGCCAAGTGTGCAGCGGTAATGCCTTTTGGATTTATAAGGGATAAGGACTCTCCCGAAATTATTTTTAACACTTCAAGACAATGGTTCGGGGAAACAAGAACCGGTGCTAGACAGTACATAGATATCTTACATAAGAATGGCTTAAAGGTAATGTTAAAGCCTCAGATATGGATCTCTAGGGGTGAGTTTACAGGTAGTTTAACAATGAATTCCGAAGAAAATTGGGAGGCATTGGAGGTCTCTTATGACAACTTCATTATGGCATATGCCACGCTGGCACAAGAAACCAAGGCTGATGCTTTTTGTATTGGAACTGAGCTTGAGCAATTTGTTAATCACAGACCGGAGTATTGGACCGAATTGATCAAAAAAATCAAGGGTGTTTATAAAGGGAAACTGACCTATGCGGCCAATTGGGACGAATATGGAAGAACACCATTTTGGGATGATCTAGATTTTATAGGGATAGACGCTTATTTCCCCTTAAGCGACGAGAAAACGCCTACAGTTGAACAATTAAGAAAGGGATGGCAGCCACATAAAGAAAAAATAAGGTCATTGGCCTTGGCGAAAAACAAACCTATTATTTTCACGGAATACGGTTATAGGAGTAATAATTATACGGCAAAAAAACCTTGGCTGGTGGATCACAGTCAGGATGATGTAAACCTCGAAGCCCAGGCCAATGCTACTAAAGCTATATTTGAAGAATTTTGGAAAGAAGAGTGGTTTGCAGGTGGGTTTGTCTGGAAATGGTTTATTGATCATGCAAAAGCGGGTGGGATAAACGATAATAGGTTTACCCCGCAAAATAAACCGGCCCAAGAAGTGATAAAAAATTTCTATAAGTTATACTAGGGCTTTATTACAGGGCCTTACTACCTTAACTTATTCCGTGTCGTATCCGATTATATTCGTTATTTCTTCTCCTATATAATTTCACATTGATAATGAAAATTGGTTTAAGGGTATTATTGTTTTTTTTATTTATAACTGGATACACCCAGCAATCTACTGTGACTACGGTGAACTTTGAAGGCGCCAAAAGAACTAAAATTTCGTTTTTAGAAAACTTTGTTAAAGTAAGGACGGGCAATTTATTGGATTCCCTAGTCTTGAAAGAAGATGTTCAACGCTTAAAGCAATTGCCTTCTATTGCTAATGCTGTTTTTCGAGTGGATGCTAATACGGAAAATCATTATTCGGTTGTTTATACGGTTGAAGAACATTTTACCTTGATCCCTTTTGCTAATCTGTATACTTCCACCAACGATGAATTTGCATATAGAATTGGCGTGCAGGAGTATAACCTATTAGGCAAGAACATGATTTTGGGCGGATTTTATCAAAGGGACATCTTTAATTCTTATGGTATAAACTTTAGGGCACCTTATATTATCGGTGGCAACTTGGGATTTGCTATGAGTTACAATAATATTGCGACCCTAGAACCAGTCTTTATTAACGATCTTACCGCAGATTACAAATATAAAAACAAGGCCTTTGAGGTTTTGGGTTTGTATAATATCAACAATAAAAATAAGATAGACTTTGGAATTAATTGGTTTACGGAGGACTATAACTATATAACTGGCGCTACCAGTCCAAATGTGCCTCAAGATTTGAAAGTGGATAAATATTTATATAAGCTGATCTACTCTTATGAGAATATAGAATATGATTATCACTATCGTTCAGGCTTTAGCAGTGTTTTAAATTTTCAATATGTTAAGAGTCCCGATGAGAATTTGCCAGAATTTTTAATTGGCTTCAATGACTTTATCTATTATAAAAGGCTTGGATATCGTGGTAATTGGGCAAATCGTTTACGTTTGGGTATTGCTAGTAACATTGATACGCCATTCGCTCCTTTTTCTGTTGACAATAATGTCAACATTCGGGGCGTAGGGAATAAAATAGATAGGGGCACTGGTACAATCGTCTTTAACACGGAATATAGGTATAGTTTTATGGACAGGGATTGGTTTGCATTACAAGGCAATTTTTTTGTTGATTCAGGTACATGGCGAAATCCAGGAGGTGATTTTAGTGATTTTACGGATAGGGAAAGTATTAGGGTCTATCCAGGGATTGGTTTAAGATTTATTCATAAGCGAGTATTTAACGCCATTTTCCGAATAGATTATGGCCATGGCATCACAAAAAACGCATCAAAAGGAATTGTTTTTGGAATTGGGCAGTATTTTTGATAATATTTGTGTAAAATTAGTATCGTGTTGACCATAAAACCTTTTGTATTATTTAGCATAGTTACCTTATTGTCGTTTCCTGTTTTTTCACAAACCTCGGTTAAAACCGTAATTGCTGAAAAGGGGGACGGTATTTATTCCATATTAAGGAAGCAAGGGATTAATCCAATTAGGCACTACGGGCATTTTGTTGATCTTAATCAAGATAATTTAAGGGATAGTGTGCATCTTTATGAGGGAAGGGAATATATTATACCTATAGTTCCTGTGGATACTATTGCCATAGAGGAATCCGTTGAGAAAAAAACTACCGAAATTAAGGTTGTTTCCAATATTATGACCGATGATATTTTTGGAAAAAGTTATGCTATAACGGAGATAAAGAGCAATAAACTACAAGGGAACGTTTATTATTTAATCTCTGGTCATGGCGGACCCGATCCCGGTGCTGTTGAAGAGTATGAGGGAAAAATTATTGCTGAAGACGAGTATGCATATGATATTACGCTACGTTTGGCCAAGGAACTTATTTCCCATGGGGCCAAAACCTATATTATTATCAGGGATTTAAATGATGGAATAAGAGATCAGCGGGTGCTGGAAATAGACAGGGATGAGGTAGCTTATCCCAATGACGAAATTCCCTTGAACCAATTATTACGATTAAAGCAGCGTGTTGATGCAGTGAACAAACTGTATTTGGAAAATATAGGTAAATATCAACGGTTAATTGTTACCCATGTAGATAGTCGTAGTAGGGGTCAGAATATTGATGTGTTTTTTTACCATCATGAAAATAGTAAAAATGGCAAGCGTTTGGCGGAAAGCATCCATGAGACTTTTTTGAAAAAATACAAACAATATCAGCCTAACAGGGACTATGAGGGGACTTTCGGAGATCGTAGTGGGTTGTATTTAGTTAAAAATACGATGCCGGCAATGGCCTATATTGAAGTAGGGAATATAAAAAACAAAAAGGACCAAAAGCGCATCTTGGAACCTGATAATAGGCAAGCTCTTGCCAAGTGGATTTCGGAGGGGGTATTGCTGGATTATGAAACGAGGAAATAAGGGGACGATTAAGGGACGATTTTTTTCTGGTAATATTTATACAAATGATCAGGGCCAAAACCCAATAAATTCTTTAAGTGAATTATAGCGAAGTGGTATTGAAGTTTTAAAGAACCAAGTTGATCATATTTTCGTGCCGAGGTAATAACGTGTTGTGGTAATACTTTAAAATTTGATATTTTGTAAAGCCGCCCTATAAACTCCGTGTCTTCATATATGATATAACTCTCGTTAAAGCCTCCCGTTTTTTGAAATAGATCCTTAAGAATAAATAATGATTGATCACCTCCCCGGCATAGTTTGAGGTTAATTCTGCTGAACCATGCAAAGAATTGTAAAAACTTTTTTGAGGTATTGAACTTCATTCTAAAGCAGCCCGAGGAAATATTGTTTTTATAGGCATTTAAGATAAAAAGATCAAAATTCTTGGGTGGGTATGTATCGGCATGTAAAAAATAAAGTAGGGCTCCAGTTGCTGCCTTGGCCCCAGTATTCATTTGTTTAGCACGTCCTTTTTCGCAAGATGTAACTATTGCCCCTTTTGCCTTGGCCAAGGCAATGGTATTGTCCGTACTGCCACCATCAACAACAATTATTTCCTTAATATTCCCTGTACTGCTATTCGCTGCCAAATGGTCTAACAAAGTGCTTATGTGTACAGATTCATTTAGGACAGGTATTATAATACTTATGTCTACGGAATTACTCAATTTCATTTAGAGCCCAATTGTAGTTTAGATAATTTATTTTGGTATTTGATGTCAGTTTTTTTATAGCGTATTTATTTATATACTCTATTAAAGACCCTTTTTCAGTGAAGTCTTTTTTGTACCAGTTAAAAATTTCGGACAAGGAAGCTTTTTCCGTGGTAAGTAAATTTCTTTTTGGGTCATTGATAAAATCGATGGCCGTCTGTTCCAGAAGTTTTTCGAGATTAACGGCATTAAATGCTTTGTTCAGTAATTTGGGACAGGAATAAGAGGCACAATTAATGGCAAAATGAATTAGGGGTTCATCCATTTTTCGTAATATTTTATGTTCAAGATCACCCAAAGAAATATCTTCGTTTCCTATTTTTACAATATTTTTCCCCCAGGGATTCTTAATATCCTTTATACTTTTAGTAGGAAAATTGTCCAAAATAAGCTTAACTGTAGCGGCATTATAAAGGTTAATGTAATATGCAAGTTTTTCAGGTTTTGGGGCCTCATCGGAAGGGCGGTTATTTGATAGATAATCCAAATAAGTTCGCAATACCGTGATGTCTTTGGTAAAGCCTCTGTAGTCAACATTTCCATCATTGTCTACATGTTTTTTGAGTAATTTATCCCAATCTGAATGATCTAGTTGTACTTCAATTTCCGTCGCACAATTTTTATTTTGCCATGGTGTAAGCGTAGCACTATGAGCGCTGATGGTCAAAAGCAAGGTCAGTACAAATGATAATTTAAGTCGCATAGGATTTTATTTACCTCTGATTAGTATACAGTAGCACTTAAACCTTACATGAAAATTAGGATTAACAGCAACCTCCACCATTATAATGCCAAGTACTGTCACTAATATGGATTTCGGCATTGCTTTTTTGAAGTGCCGATGCTGTTTTGTCACATACCGCCAAAGGCTGATTTTGCATCAGCACATGTCCATTTTTATCATCAAAATATTCTTCATTACCGTAATAAATGGCTGTTTTTCCTGTAAAAATGCATGGGCCGTCCTGTGGCATAGGGTCTTTAATGGCCGCAATTTCAATAGATTCTATAAAAATCAATTCATCGGTGGGATAGTGATTGGGAGAGAGCACCCGGTACGATTTCCGAGCTCTAATTTCTATGGTCCCAAAACCTGCATCCGCTAAAACCTTTACATAATCTTTTAATGGGATACTTCCACTTAGGCATAATGCCCTTAGTCGGTCGTCGTTACGCAAGATGTCGTTCATGGGTTGTTCGCAGATGGGGTCGCTCATAACCAATCTGCCATGGGGTTTTAGTACACGGTACATTTCGGCAACCGCTTTTTTTAGGTCCTCTACCTTAAAAATGTTGAAAAGGCAATTTTGAGCTGCCACATCTATACTGTTATCGGCTATGGGTAGGCTTAGTGCATCTCCTTTTACAAGGTTTACGAACTCTTTTTTAAACCAAGGGTTTTCTAGTTCCGCTACTTTAAAGTTTTCTCTTGAAGCATCCAACATCTCATCAACAACATCAATACCGGTAACTCCTCCCTTTTGCCTTGAGAAATAAGAAAATTGTAACAGTTCCATGCCGCCCCCAACACCCACATAAAGGACTTTAGGGTCGTTAATTAAATCTTGGGCAGATACTGTGCTGCCACAACCATAGTTCATCTCTTGCATTATTTTTGGAATAGATAACCCAGGGAATTGCCAAATGGGATTGGTGGTACAACATAATCCAACGTCCGGGGTCAATGCTGCATTTTTATACAATTCATTTGTTGCTTCTAAATAGCTCATTATAGTATGTTTAAAATTTCTTATCAGGTTAGTATCTTCCTTTCGTCATTCCCCACCACTCACAGTTGAAAATTACATTTCCTTAATCAGTTCCCTGAACAGCTTTATCATTTTGGGTTCTGTTTTCCCGGCTATTTCAATTATTTCGGTAATGTTGACCGGCTTTAAATTATCGGGATCGCATTCGTCTGTTAGAACAGATACTGCAACAATTGGCAATTGCAAGTGATTGGCAACGATTACTTCTGGGACGGTACTCATTCCCACGGCATCGGCTCCAATAATCTTTAACATTCGGTATTCAGCCTTGGTTTCCAGTTGCGGGCCTACCACGGAGGCGTAAACTCCTTTACGGAGGGTTATATTTTCTTTTTCGGCTATTCTCTCCAAACTTTTCCGCATAGGAATATTATATGGTTCGCTCATATCCGTAAATCGCTCCCCAAATTCACTCACGTTTTTAAATGCCAAAGGAGAACCGCCTTGGAGATTAATGTGGTCTTCGATAAGCATGATATCACCTTTCTTATAATCTGGATTTATGGCTCCTGCTGCATTGGATATAAATAGTTTTTTAATGCCTAGCATGTGCATTACCCGAATTGGGTAGGTAACGTCCAAAAGATCGTAGCCTTCATAAAAATGGAACCTGCCCTGCATCACAACAACCTTTTTGCCTTCCAAAGTGCCATATATCAATTTGCCCGAATGGAATTCTACCGTGGCCAATGGAAAATAGGGAATGTGATTGTAATGTGCTTCAATAGGATTTTCAATATCCTCCGCCATTTTACCTAAGCCAGTTCCCAGTACGATACCAATTTCAGGGGCATCAAAGCCTTTTCCTATTAAATAATCAGTAGATTCTTTAAGTAATTTACTCGTCATATAATTTCAATTTTTTAAAAAAGAGCGAAAAATTTCAATATCCTTAATGTCCTCAAAATAGTCAATATCATTTTTAGGAGTTAGCAAACCGTAATTTTCATTTTTTATATCTTGTAGGGTAGCCTCCAATACAGTGTCCTTACCCCAATTTTTATTGTGAAATAAGGAGGAGTTAAAGACTTTCATTCCTAGCAAATAGTAACCACCATCAACGGCAGGCCCAATGATATAGTCATGTTGGTCCAAGGAATTAAAAGCCTCTTTTAAATCGTTTTCAGTTAAATCGTACATATCACTTCCAATTATAATAATTTTTTCATAACTGGCATCAAATCCGGCCTTAAAAGCATTGGCCATACGCTCCCCTAATTCATTTCCTACTTGCATTTTTTTTTCGTAAATGGAATTATCCCAAATATCATTTTCCGAAATATGATTGGAATAGCACACCCATTTTTCAGTGTTTAATCCCTTCGTAAAACTCTTGGTATGATTAAGTAAAAATTTATAAATGTCCAAGGCAATCTTGTCGCCAACAGTTGCTGCCAATCGAGTTTTGCATTTACCTAGTTCCGGGTTACGGGTAAAGATTATTAGTAAATTTTTTGGGTGGGTCATAGTATCTCTGAAATGAATGGCCCATTTAAAGGGCTTGGTCTAAATGGTCGTTGTAGGTCTGTATTCATTACTTGATGTCGGTCGGGGATTGAGAATTTGTGGATCTACTATTTCGTTTTCCGTCAGCCATTGAGAGTTAACTGGCTTAAAGAGATATTTGTATTCAGTTATTGTGTTTTTTGGAATCGTATACTTTTGTGGCATTGGTCAACATCCTGGCCCAATGCTTGTTAAACGTATGCACTCTATCTGTTTCTTTCTCTATGGAATCATATACTTTATAACCCTCATTTTTCCATTTGAAAATACCACCGTATAAATTGAAAACTTGCGTATAGCCCTTATTCAGAAGCTTCTCCCCCACATCCTCAGAACGCACCCCTATGGAACAATAGACTACAATGGGCGTATTACTATCAGGAATTAAAGATGAAACCATGTCCATATCAAATTCCTGGTCACCAATCCATACTGCATTTTTGAGATGGCTCACTTCAAATTCTCTCTTTTCCCTAGTATCTAGGAGTAAGAACTGGTTATTAAGTGTTAATTCTTCCACTTGGATATAAGGGACGGTGTTATTGTTGTGCTTTCTTATTGCATTGTCTATAGAACTCTGGCCATAAAGACCATAAAGGCAAAAGAGGCTTGTGAAAAAATGGAACAGATATTTCATTATTAAATGTAAATCGTAAAGCAAAGATAGTATATTGGCATTATAACCTTAAGGGACTATTAAAAGCTTGTAAATTAATTATAATAATCAAGGAGTAGATTTCCGTTTTTATAAATGGATTTTATAATTTCACATCCTTGGAACTACGCAATTCATTTTTTTAAAAACGACCTGAAAATGTTGTACAACATGCATTTGGGTAATGCGTCATAGTTAATTATAAAACCTATCTTAACAATAATATATGCCGGAAAGAAAGAAAAAGAGTCATGACTTTAAATCCAACTTGTATTCCTATTGGAAAAAATCCAGAAGATTTAGGGTTGGAATTTTCGCTGATATTCATGATGCTTTATTTATTATAGCAGGGATTTTTTCTGCTGCTTTTGGTTTGGAAAGTTTTTTGTTGCCCAATAGTTTTATTGACGGAGGGGCAACGGGAATTTCACTTTTAATTTCTGAAATCACATCTACGCCCTTATATGTACTTATCATTCTTGTTAATATTCCCTTTATATATCTTGGTTTTAAGGTGATAGGCAAACAATTTGCAATTAAGGCCTCTCTGGCGATTATTGGGTTGGCTATTGTATTGGCTACGGTACACTTCCCAGAAGTGACGGAGGACAAACTATTGGTTGCAGTTTTTGGCGGGTTTTTTCTAGGTGCCGGTATTGGCCTTTCCATTAGGGGTGGGGGTGTGTTGGATGGTACTGAGGTTTTGGCGATTTATCTGAGTAGGAAATTAAGGACCAAAATTGGCGATAATATTATAGTCATCAATGTTATAATATTCTTGGCAGCTGCCTATTTTCTTTCCTTGGAAACGGCACTATATTCCATGTTGACCTATTTGTCGGCTTCAAAGACCTTGGATTTTGTAGTTGATGGGATTGAAGAATATACGGGAGTTACCATTATATCTGCACGCAGTGAGGAGATGAGGCTTATGATCACGGAAAAGTTGGGTAGGGGACTTACCATTTATAAGGGACATGGAGGTTATGGAAAGAGTGGCGTACATAATGAGTATGATATTATTTACGCTGTAATTACTAGACTGGAAATCAGCAAACTAAATACAGAAATAGAAAAGATAGACCCTAATGCCTTTGTTGTAATGAACAGTATAAATGATACTAAAGGCGGAATGATCAAAAAAAGATCCTTGAACCACTAAAACTTCCAGATATTAAAAAGTTGTGTAAGTATTGCCGAGGCAATGCTACCAATGTAACTATTGTTACCCAAAATTAATCCTGGGAGGATTAACTTTGAGGTATATTTTATAGAAATTTTATGGAACATACAGTACAGGAAACTAAACATGACATAGTCCAAAATGGTTTAATTGGGGCTATGGATTATGAGGATTACAGGCTAATGGTTTCCAAGTTGGCTTTGGAGGGAAAATCTACGGGTTCCATACAAAACGAGGAACTGGGGAATTATACGCGCCTAAACGATCAACGGATGAAACGCTTGGACAAGACCCTTAAAATCGATGCTAATTCCGAATTGAAAATCCAAAAGATAAATAAAAAGACTACTTGGTTGGTACTTACGGAGAGTTGGTGTGGCGATGCCGCTCAAACCTTACCTGTAATGAATAAGATTGCCAGTCTAAATAGCAATATTTCGTTAAAACTGGTATTACGTGATGAAAACCTGGAATTAATGGAGCAGTTCTTATCCAATGGCGCCATGGCTATCCCAAAATTGATTTCAATAGATGATGCTACTGGTAAGGTTAATGGCGAATGGGGCTCCAGACCATCCAAAGCAATCAAAATGGTTCAGGATTACAAGAGTAAACATGGAAAATTGTCTCCAGAATTTAAACAAGATTTACAGCTTTGGTATAACAAGGATAAGGGTCAAAATACGGTGAGCGACCTGTTATCTTTGTTTTTCTTGGAATAAATAGGTGATAGTACCCATTTGTTCTTCTCTTTCCCCAGCATTAAATTTAGATTTTAAGGCATATTCAATGGCGTTATCTACCAGACAGCCATTGAGGGTATTAGAGCTCTTTTTGTTGACATCGGCTTCTATGACCTTTCCAAATGGATCAACTTTAATATTAATGACCACTTTGCCGCCCTCAATACAAGTGTAAATGGGAATTGGCAGACTGGTATGCCTTCTGTCCACTAAAGAATAGGAAATAGAGGTCCTTCTTTTGGCTAGATTGTTGGTCATTACTTCTTTACTCGCTTCCTTTTCTCCTAAAAGCTCTTGCTTTTCCCGTCTTCTCTTAGCCAATTCTTTAACTCTTGTTGCATATTCGGAGTCGGAACTAAGATAGTCTGTTGGGTCATCACTGTCAGAGGACAGTTCCTGTTCCTCCATGATTTCCTCTAGTGTTTTGAGCGGCTCTGGGTTGCCAAAACTGGGTTTGTTGGCCTCGTTATAGGCCATATGACTTTTAACGGGTTCGGAATTGGCCATCTCCTCCATGTCCTTGATTTTTTCCTCTATAATTTCTTCAAGGTCTTCCTCTTCCAGCAAACTTAATTCAATAACATACTCCTCTTTTTCTTTTTGACCCAAGTGGATATTGTACAAACTAAGTACCACCAAGCCCATGGAAAAAAAAGTTATTAAAAAAGAAAGTTGTTTCCGGCTCAAATTCATAGTGATATAACCACGTTTTATCAAAAATATTTCAAATCATCGACGAACGGTTAGGTTACCACCTTAAATTTCGAAGTAGTTTTTAACTATCGATTTGCAGTAAATTACCAAATTCCTCGGGGGTTATGGCTTTATCTACGTTGTAATCACCTATTTTGGTTCTTTTCAAGGAGGATAAATGCGCACCAGATTGGAGTGCTTTTCCAAAATCATAAGCCAAAGACCTTATATAGGTGCCTTTACTACAGACCACTCTAAAGTGTACCTTTGGCAATTCTATCTGTGTAATTTCAAATTCTTTAATAGAGACCCCTCTTTTTTTTATCTCTACCTCTTTGCCCTCTCTGGCGTATTCATAAAGTCTTTTTCCGTCTTTTTTTAAGGCAGAGAACACTGGGGGAACCTGTTCAATGTCACCTATAAATTGTGTAGTGGCGCTGTGAATCAATTCATTTGAAATATGATCAATTGGAAAGTTTTCGTTAATCTCCGTTTCCAGATCATAGGACGGGGTTGTCCCGCCTAAAGTAATAGTGCCAGTATATTCTTTTTCTTGACCTTGAAGTTCGTTTATGGTTTTGGTAAATTTTCCAGTGCAAACAAGCAATAAACCGGTGGCTAACGGATCCAGGGTTCCTGCATGGCCAATCTTGATTTTTTTTAGTTCAAATTTCTTCCTAATATTCCATTTCAAGGAATTTACCGCCTGAAAAGACGTCCACCCTAACGGTTTGTTTATTAGTAAAACCTGTCCTTCTAAAAAATCCTCCTTAGTCATTACATTACGGTTAGGGGGCTAATAAAATAATGGATTACTATGATAGCAATTCCCACTACGATCCTATAGTACCCAAATATTTTAAAACCGTTTTTACTTAAATATCCAATGAAGGTTTTTATAGCGAATAGTGCTACTATAAATCCTACTACGTTGCCAATTATTAAAAGATTTACTTGATCTTGGGTAAGTGTGAATCCCGCAGCGTAATAATCGTAACTTTTCTTCAGCGTAGCTCCCAACATAGTAGGCACAGCAAGGAAAAAGGAAAATTCTGCGGCTGCTGTCCTGGATAGCTTTTGGGACATACCCCCAACAATACTGGCACCACTTCTTGATACTCCTGGAATCATCGCCAAACATTGGAAAAGTCCAATTTTAAATGCGGTGCCATATGAAATATCGGTGTTGTCCGAATTTCCGAATAACTCATCAACCCTTAGTAGGATTAAGCCTCCTATCACCAAAGAAAAAGCAACAACAAGCGGGCTTTCCAATAAGGCGTCTATAAAATCACTTAACAGTAATCCAAAAACAACTGCAGGGATAAAAGCGACCAAAAGTTTAAAATAGAAATCAATGCTTTGAAAAAATCGTTTGAAATACAACACCACAACAGAAATTATGGTGCCCAATTGGATGACGATGGTAAATAATTTAGTGAAATCTTCCTGAGCAATACCAAAAAAGGAAGATACGATAATCATGTGCCCTGTTGAGGAAACCGGTAAGTATTCGGTTATACCTTCAATAACGGCAAGAATAATAGCCTCTAATATGTCCAAATTTATTTTTTCTTATGCGGATTCAACAAAATGGCGTAGACTTCAATGCCAAGTCCTATCAATACCAAAGTAGGGGCCAAGCGTATTCTTCTAAAATTATAAATCTCTGGGTTAAATACATTGGGGTCGTCACTTCCACCACCACTCATAAGGATAAATCCTAAGGTAATTAAGGCCAGTCCAACAAACATAAACAGGTAATTTTTTTTCTGAAAGATAAATTCCTGTCTAGGTTTTTGCTGCTGATTATTAGTTTGTTTTTTACTCATGCCGCAAATTTAATAATATAAATCGTCTGTTCTAAGATTTAAGAAACGTTGTGTTGCAAAAAAAGTGCTTATGTAAGAAATTAAGACCCCTAATCCAAAGACACTTGCAAAAAGAAATACTAAAATAGTTGGGTCTTGAAAAAGATTGAGCTCTGGAAAATTTATGTCTACGTAATATATAACAAAGCCCAAGGCAATTAAGGCCAAGACAGCTCCTAGAACACCTAGCTTTATATTGGTCCATATGAATGGCCTCCGGATAAAGGTTTTGGTAGCCCCTACCATTTGCATGGTCTTAATGATAAAACGTTTGGAGTAAATGGAAAGACGGATAGAGCTATTGATCAACAGTACTGCTATGAAGGTGAATATTCCACTGGCTACCAGAATCCAAAAGCTTAGTTTCTTTACATTATCGTTTAAAAGTGTAATTAGGGGTTTGTCGTAGCTTACTTCCTCAATATAATCTTTGGAGCCAATTTCCTCTGCGATCTCAGTGATTTTTTCTGTGGAAACATAATCGGCCTTGAGTTGTACGTCTATAGAATTTTTAAGGGGGTTATAACCCAAGAAATCCAGAAAATTCTCACCTATCTCCAGACTGTGTTGTTCCGCGGCCTGTTCTTTGGATACATAGGTGGCCTTTTTGGTATATTCGGCCATAGCTAGACTTTTTTGTAATTGGTCTACTTCCACTTCCTTGGCATTGTCTTTTAGAAAAACGGATATGGTTATCTGCTCCTTAAAGTGATCGGCCAATTTTTTGGTGTTCAATACCAAAAGGCCTAAAATCCCTAAAAGAAAAAGCACAAGTCCAATGCTCAATACTACCGAAAAGTAAGATGAAATTAGTTTTCTTTTTTGAAAACGTTCAAATGATGTGCTCATAGTACAAAATCAATATGTAAAAATAGGAAAGTAAATTGAATAAAAAATAATAGTGACCTCTTTCATCCTTAATTTAAGGTAATCAAAAAGTTATGAAATGGTATATAGATAATATCTTTTCGCTTTCATAGATTAAACTTATTTTTGCGCTACATTAATAAATGCACGGGTGTGCAGTAGGTACACTGGATTAAAATACAAGAGATTAGGATGACTTACGATTTTAGGAAGATTGAAGAAAAATGGCAACAATTTTGGGCGGAAAACCAAACCTTTAAAGCGGAAAATAATTCCCAAAAGGAAAAGTTTTATGTATTGGATATGTTTCCCTATCCTTCTGGTGCTGGTTTGCACGTAGGGCATCCGTTGGGGTATATTGCCAGTGATATTTATGCACGATATAAAAGACATAAAGGATTTAATGTGTTGCATCCTATGGGGTACGATTCTTTTGGACTTCCTGCGGAACAATACGCCATTCAGACAGGGCAGCATCCTGCAGATACTACGAAAGTTAATATTGAAGGAGGAGTAGATAAAGAAGGCACCGAAATTAAAGGATATAGAAAGCAATTGGATGTAATGGGCTTTTCCTTTGATTGGAGTAGGGAGGTTCGAACCTCGGATCCCAAATATTACAAATGGACCCAATGGGTCTTTATCCAACTCTTTAATTCTTGGTACAATAAGGAGACTGACAAGGCTGAAGATATTTCAAGTCTAATTGCCATTTTTGAAAAAGAAGGTAACCAAAATGTCAATGCGGTTTGTGATGAAGAAGTGGTGGATTTCTCATCAATTGAATGGAAAGCTTTTTCGCCAAAACAACAGCAAGAGATTTTATTACAATATAGATTAACCTATTTGGCGGAAACAGAAGTCAATTGGTGTCCAGCGCTAGGAACGGTATTGGCAAACGATGAGATTGTCAACGGAGTTTCTGAGCGTGGAGGGCATCCCGTGGTCCGTAAAAAAATGACGCAGTGGAGTATGCGTATTTCCGCATATGCCCAACGTCTTTTGGATGATTTGGCAATGGTAGATTGGCCGCAACCGTTAAAGGATTCCCAGACCAATTGGATCGGAAGGTCAGAGGGAGCTGAAGTGACGTTTAAGGTCCTCCCCCTAACCCCCTCCTTGGGAGGGGGCAGGGGGGAGGTCGATTCGGAAGTCATGGAAATATCGGTCTTCACTACCCGGCCCGATACGATTTTTGGGGTGAGTTTTATGACTTTGGCTCCTGAGCATGAATTGGTGGCTAGAATAACTACTCCTGAGCAAAAGGCAGAAGTTGAGTCTTATATAGAGGCTACGGCCAAACGTAGTGAGCGCGACCGTATGGCTGATGTGAAGACTATTTCTGGTGCTTTTACTGGGGCTTATGCAGAACATCCTTTTAGTAAAGAGCCCATACCTATTTGGATCGGGGATTATGTTTTGGCTGGCTATGGCACCGGGGCGGTAATGTCTGTTCCCTGTGGTGATCAGCGGGATTATGACTTTGCAAAACATTTTGATATTCCTATTCCCAATATTTTTGAGGGTGTAGATATTTCTGAAGCAGCCTTCTCAGAAAAGGGCAATACAGTAATTTCCAATTCTGATTTTTTAAATGGGCTTCCATATAAAAAGGCCGTTAAACGTGTCATTTTTGACCTGGAGAAGTTAGGTCAAGGGATAGGGAAAATAAATTATAGGTTGCGGGATGCCGTTTTTAGTCGCCAACGCTATTGGGGAGAACCGTTCCCAGTTTATTATGTGGATGGTATGCCACAAATGATCGATCAGCAACATCTGCCCATTGTTTTGCCAGAAGTGGAGAAATACCTGCCTACGGAAACAGGTGAGCCACCCTTGGGCAATGCCACGGTATGGGCATGGGATGTAAAAAATTCGGCCGTAGTCAGTAATGAGTTGATAGATCATAAAACCGTATTTCCTTTGGAGCTGAATACCATGCCTGGATGGGCAGGGAGTTCATACTACTTTAATCGCTACATGGATCCGACAAATGACGACGAAATATTCTCAAAAGAGGCGATCGACTATTGGCAAGATGTAGACTTATATATTGGAGGTAGCGAGCATGCCACTGGACATTTGCTGTACTCCCGTTTCTGGCAAAAGTTTTTGTTCGACAAAGGTGTGGTGCCCAAACCCGAGTTTGCCAAAAAACTGATCAACCAAGGGATGATTACGGGGACCAGTGCATTTGTATATTATACGTTTTACTCGCTTATTGAGAAAAAGGAATATGGAGGGGAAATTCTAATCAATAAAAAGGTAATCTTTATTTCTAAAGATCTTTATTACGATACCCTTGCCAAGAAATCTGGGTTACTTGATAAAATTGTTAAATCTGATATTCAATCCGATTTGTTAAAAAGATTGAAAGATGGGGAGTTAATATTGATTACTCCACTTAGCTCTTCTGAATATCCATTAAATTTTACCCATGCAGATGTTTCGCTTGTTAATAGTTCTGATGAATTGGATATTGAAGCCTTTAAAAAATGGCGACCTGAGCATGAAGATGCACAATTTAATTTGGAAGACGGTAAGTACATCGTAGGTCGCGAGGTAGAAAAAATGTCTAAATCTAAGTACAATGTAGTAAGTCCGGATAGTATCTGTGAGGAGTACGGGGCAGATTCCCTGCGTTTATACGAGATGTTCCTTGGGCCTTTGGAGCAATCCAAGCCTTGGAATACCTCCGGAATCAGTGGGGTTTATAGTTTTCTAAAAAAAATGTTTCGTTTATACCATGGAGGGGTAGAAGGCGCTTTTTTGGTTACAGATAATGCACCTACCGCAGATAATTTAAAGACCCTGCATAAGACTATTAAGAAAGTGGAAGAGGATATAGAGAATTTCTCTTTCAATACTTCGGTATCTACATTTATGATTGCCGTGAATGAATTGGCTGCGCAAAAATGTAATAGTAGGGAAATATTGGAACCTTTGGTAGTATTGGTTTCGTCCTATGCCCCCCATATTGCAGAAGAGCTGTGGTCCCAATTAGGATATACTACCTCTATAGCTACTGCTCCTTTCCCCAAATTTGAAGGCAAGTATTTGGTAGAGAGTAGCAAGGAATATCCTATTTCGTTCAACGGAAAGATGCGCTTTAAAATAGAGTTGCCGGTAGACCTGTCCAAAGAGGAAATTGAAGCTGCCGTTATGGCCCATGTTAAAACAAAGGAGCAATTGCAAGGACGAACTCCTAAAAAAGTAATTATAGTTCCTGGAAAAATTGTAAATATTGTGGGTTAACCAATTTATTGGCAGATGGTAATGAGAGAGGGCATTTTTAAACGAGTGTGAATACAAATAATTAATGAAATTGGATACCGAATATGGAATATGTTGAAATCATGGGCATGGTTGCTGCCATAATAACCACTTCTTCGTTTGTACCTCAGGTTTATAAGACTTGGAAAAATAAGTCTACAAAGGATATCTCCCTGACCATGTATTTGGCTATGTTTATCGGAGTAGTGCTATGGACGGTCTATGGAGTTTTTCATGAAAGTGTACCTATTATAGTTGCCAATTTTCTCACTGCCGTTTTACTTTTCATCATGATCGTCCTAAAGTTAAAATATAAGTAGTTTGGGACAAATTGTCAGATTCGTATTATTTTATGTTCTGAAATTTAGGTTTGGATAATTTGGCGGGCTTTTTGCTGTATTTAGTACAGATTGGATAAAGGAAACTTTAGTATATTCGATTAATTTTAAAAGGAAATCGTTATGATGATGTATTATATATTACTTGGGGCCATAGCTTTGGTAAGCTGGTTGGTAAGCAATAAACTAAAAAGTAAATTTAAGCACTATTCCAAAGTGCATTTGCGCAATGGTATGAGTGGTGCCGAAATTGCAGAAAAAATGTTGGCCGATCATGGGATCCGGGATGTGAAGGTGATTTCTACACCTGGGATGCTTACGGATCACTACAATCCGACAAATAAAACGGTAAATTTAAGTGAAGGGGTCTATAATCAAAGAAATGCTTCTGCGGCGGCGGTTGCGGCCCACGAATGTGGACATGCCGTGCAGCACGCTACGGCTTATGAATGGTTGACCTTGCGTTCCAAATTGGTGCCTGTGGTAAGTGTTACCTCAGGAATGTCTATGTGGGTAGTTTTTGGAGGAATAATGTTGGGAGCGGCTGCAGGAATTGGTCTTGGATATTGGGTAGCCGTGGCAGGTCTAATTATGATGGGACTTGCTACCTTGTTTAGTTTTATCACATTACCTGTGGAATACGATGCCAGTAACAGGGCATTGGCTTGGTTAAAGAATAAAAACATAGTTACTCCTGATGAGTACAAGGGTTCTGAGGATGCCCTAAAATGGGCTGCCAGAACGTATTTGGTAGCTGCAATAGGTTCTTTGGCCTCTTTGGTCTATTGGGCTATGCAGGTCTTCGGAGGTAGGGACTAAAAACCAAAAGTATATAACTAAAAAGGACATCGAGAGATGTCCTTTTTTTATATTGTTATTTGACGGTCTATCTGTTGGTCCAAGGAAATGAAGGTCTCTGTTCTGGAAACACCTTCTATCTGTTGTATATCCCTATTAAGTACATGCATAAGATGTTCGTTATCCCGGCAAAGTACTTTTATTAGAATAGACCAGTTCCCTGTAGTATAGTGGCATTCCAATACTTCTGGAATTTTTTCAAGTTCCTTTACGGCTAAAGGATTGCTCATGGCCTTATCCAAATAGATACCTATGTAGGCCATAGTGGTATATCCCAAAACTTTAGGATTGATAATAAATTTAGACCCTGCAATTAAACCAGAAGCTTCCAATTTACGTAGTCTCTGATGAATGGCAGCCCCCGAAATCCCAATTTTTCTGGCAATTTCCAGAACAGGCTTCCTAGCATCGTCCATCAAAAATCTTAGGATCTTTTTGTCGATTCCGTCAATTTTAATGTTTTCGTTATTGGATTTCATGATTATAGTTTCAAATTTAATATAAAGATACCGAAATGGTTTTAAATATTAACTCGCTACGGAGTCGGGATTGTAGCCCAAGTAGGGTACGTGATATTCTTTAAAGTGTATCCCGTATTCTTTTAGTTCCTCTAAAATGGGTTCATATACCTCGCGTCTAATGGGTAATTGTACCCCAGGGTTGGTTATTTTTTTGTTTAGTATGAGCAAGGTGGCCATGGCTACCGGTAAACCAACTGTTTTGGCCATGGCAGTGTAAGTCCTATCTTCCCCAGTGACCACCATGTTGGAATCTATCTGTTCTTTATGACTATTGAGTTCGTAACCAAATTTGTGATACATAACGATCATATCCTTGTCCGTCTCAGCCAAAGTCCAACTATCCTCCAAGATTCTTTGTAAAATTTCGGCAGGGGTGGCATTTTTTAATTCAATTCTTCTTGTGGAATCAAACAGGTGCAATTCCATTAATTTTTCCCACATTATATCATCCTGATCGATTTTTAGGTAATGCCTCATTTTTAGTTCTACTGTATTGGTAGGGGAATAAGGTAGAAATAGGTTTACGAACTGGCGGTAAGACATTCCTTCAGAATTCTCTATAGTGTAACTATCATCTGTCATTCCTAATTGAACAAACATATTCCATGCCTTGGAAAAACCTACCCTTCGCATAGTTCCACGGTATAGGGTAAGCACGTTCTGCAGTCCGTAAACTTCCCTATATTTTAGGGAATCCCTATTTGCGTATACTTCAAATTTCCCGTACCCTTCAACATCCAGAAATTCTGTTCTTCTAAAAAGCTTATGGTAGGGGATGTATTTGTATGTACCTTCCTGTATAAATTTTGCTACCCCGCCTTGGCCGGCTACAACAACATTTCTAGGGTTCCATGTAAATTTATAGTTCCATAGGTTATTGTCACTTTCGGGGGCTACCAAACCACCGGTGAAAGATTCGAACAGAATCATTTTACCACCTTGATCCCTAATCTTATCTATTATCTGCATGGCACTCATATGGTCTATGCCAGGATCCAATCCAATTTCGTTCATAAATACAAGGCCTTTTTCTTTAGCCTGTAAGTCCAAAGCCATTATTTCATCACTTATATACGAGGCAGTAACCAAATGTTTTCCATATTGGATGCAATCCTTCGCCAACTTAATGTGAAAACGGGCTGGAAGCATAGAGATCACTATATCCGATTCTTGGATGGCCTTACTTCTGCCAACATCATTAAAAATGTCCAATTTTAAAGTTGTACAGGCTTTATGTAGCCTTATTTTACTGGGAAGGACTTCGGGATTTAGATCACAAATAGTAAGATGTAGATTTTCTATATCTGCTTTTTGCAATAAATAATCTAATAAATAAGAGGTGGATTTTCCTGTGCCTACAACAAGTATTTTTCTCCGCATTGGTTTTTTCCTTTTCTAATTAACGGATACTAAGGTATCAAATTGTTATATTTGTAAGGAATATGAGCATATAAGTTATGAACAAAACAATTTTTAGCACTGGGATATTTTTTGGTGTTATGGCAGTTCTTCTAGGAGCATTCGGGGCACACGGTCTGGAAAAGATGTTGGATGTAAAGGCTATCGGGACTTTTGAAACTGGAGTGAAATACCAGATGTACCATGCATTGTTCTTAATGATTTTGGGCGGTTTCAATTTATTGGCAGAAGAGCGTAAAAAGCTCGTTTATTATTTAATTGCCGCTGGCGTTATATGCTTTTCCTTTTCAATTTATCTATTGGCGACCAATGAACTGACCAGTTTTGATTTTAAGAAGATAGCTTTATTGACTCCTATAGGAGGGCTTCTGTTGGTTGCTGGCTGGATACTTTTAGGGATTCGGGTGCTTAATCAAAATCGATCAAATTAAAACTAACAAGCTTTTAGAGCCTTTATATTTTTCTAATAAAACTCAATTATTATGAATTCATCATCTCCATCAACGCCATCGATTTCGTTAAAGGCGTATGGCATTTCAACAAAAAATATCCACTACCAATTATCACCTTCCAAACTGCATGAAATTACTGTGGAAAAGGGTATGGGTGTTACTTCCTCCACAGGGGCGCTGGCTATAAATACAGGTGAATTTACTGGCAGATCGCCTATGGATCGGTTTATTGTAAAGGATGAGATTACGGCCGATAAAATATGGTGGGGGAATGTGAATATACCTTTTGAAAGCGAAAAGTTTGATGCTCTTTATACTAAGGTCATAACATATCTTAATGAAAAAGAGCTTTATGTAAGGGATTGTTTTGCATGTGCCGACGACGAATATAAAATGAACATCAGGGTTATTAATGAATATCCATGGTCCAATATGTTTGCCTATAATATGTTTTTGAGGCCTACAGCGGAGGAATTGGTGGGTTTTAGTGCTGAATGGACGGTGATAAATGCTCCTGGATTTATGGCTAAGGCGGAAGTAGACGGAACTAGACAGCATAATTTTGCCATCTTAAATTTCACCCGAAAAATTGCCTTGATAGGAGGTACCGGATATACTGGGGAAATTAAAAAGGGTATATTTTCTGCACTTAATTTTATTCTTCCGGTATTTAAAAAATGCCTTCCCATGCATTGTTCCGCCAATGTGGGCGATGATGGGGATACGGCCATCTTTTTTGGACTTTCCGGAACGGGGAAGACCACCTTGTCTGCGGATCCGAAAAGGAAATTGATTGGCGATGATGAACATGGTTGGACAAAGGAAAATACGGTATTTAATTTTGAGGGAGGCTGCTATGCCAAGGTCATTAATCTATCTGAAGAAAATGAGCCGGAAATTTACGGGGCCATAAAGAAAGGGGCACTTTTGGAAAATGTGGTCTTGAATGGCAATGGGGTGGTCGACTTTGAAAATACCTCCATTACCCAAAATACAAGGGTAAGTTATCCAATATATAATATTGACAATATTCAGGTGCCTTCAATTGGAAGTAATCCTAAGAATATTTTCTTTCTAACAGCCGATGCGTTTGGGGTATTGCCTCCTATCTCCAAACTGACCCCAAGTCAGGCTGCCTATCATTTTATTTCGGGGTACACCGCCAAGGTAGCGGGTACAGAGGCAGGCGTGGTTGAACCTGTTCCAAATTTTTCGGCTTGTTTTGGAGCTCCATTTATGCCATTGCACCCCACTAAATATGCGGAAATGCTGAGTAAAAAAATGTTGGATGCAGGGGTAAACGTATGGTTGGTTAATACAGGTTGGACCGGTGGGCCTTATGGGGTAGGTACTAGAATGAAATTGAAATATACACGTGCTATGATCCATGCGGCCCTCAGTGGCGAATTGGGACTGTACAGTTACGACAAGTATCATATCCATTCCGTATTTGGAGTGGCACAGCCTCGCGAATGCCCAGGTGTTCCTACTACAGTGCTAAGTCCTAGAGCAACTTGGAACAATGACGAGGCATACTATAAGACCGCATTTAAGTTGACCAATGCCTTCCGTGAAAACTTTAAGAAATTTGAAGCCTATGCCAATGAGGAGATTAGGCGGGGCGGACCACAACGATATGCGTTTTAAAAGAAAAACCCCGAGCTAAGCTTCGGGGTTTCTTATAAAAATCTATTACTTATATTATAATTGTTATATACGGCCTTGGCTTATTTCTTGTTTGCCGTGGTAATATATTTCTGAAGGGCCATGGTCATAGAAGGTGTTTCCGGGGTAGGAGCTTGAATGTCTATTCTAAGCCCTGCATCCGTAGCCGCTTTTACCGTAGAATTCCCAAAAACCGCTATTCTGGTTTCTTTCTGTTCAAAATCCGGGAAGTTCTTTAAAAGAGATTCTATTCCAGATGGACTAAAGAAAACTAAAACGTCATAGTACACATCCCTTAAATCGGAAAGATCGCTAATTACCGTTTTGTAAAATATTCCCCTGGTCCAATTTATTCCCAAACTATCCAGTGTTTCGGGAACAATGGGTTTAAGAACATCAGAAGAAGGCAATAGAAATTTTTCGTCCTTATATTTTTTGAATAAAGCATTTAAATCCGGAAAATTCATTTTCCCCACATAAATTTTACGCTTACGATATACAACGTACTTCTGTAGGTAGTAGGCTACTGCTTCTGACTGACAAAAATATTTCATCGAATCGGGCACTTTAAACCTCATTTCTTCCGCAATCCTAAAATAATGATCAACCGCATTTCTACTTGTTAGAATAATTGCAGTAAAATTATTGAGATCAATTTTTTGTTGTCGGACCATTTTCGCATCAACACCTTCCACGTGGATAAAAGGCCTAAAATCTACCTTTATTTTCTCCTTATCAATTAATTTGGAATAGGGGGAGTTTTCCATCTTAGGTTCTGGCTGTGAAACCAAAATAGTTTTTATTTTCATAGGTTTCGATCTATTAGATAGTTTCCAACTATAATAATTGGTGCTATTTCAAGAGCGCAAAGGTACAAAATAAAGTATACAAAATTGCTGGCAATGAATTTTTGATGATTTCTCAACGTTGTTATCCAGCCAATTGCGTTTATAAGGAATATTAATACTATACTTATGAAAACTACTGCTTTCGATTCTTGTAAAACATAATTTAATATAAGATTGGCAAATAACATTACAATGCCACTGTAGTTAAGGTAGGAAAGTTTTTTAAAAACGATTTCAGAAATGGTCTTGTTGGCATTAAAGATAAAGCCGTTGCCAAATTGCAAGAGAATTTTAAGTGACAAGAATACAAATAGGGATGTAAAAATAAGTAAATAGACCTCAAACTGGTGTTCTTTTTCGAATTGGAAAAAGATTTTATTCACAAAATAGATGAAAAGTGCGAAATTAAGTAATTGAAAAATACTGAAAAAAATACTGAACCAATTGAAGAGCCTGTCTTTCTTTTGATATAGAAAAATGTATTTATTGTTGAACGGCAGAATCATATAATTTAGAAATCGGCCGTAAAATCCCGTTTTGGCGAGTACCATAAAAAAGATACTGGAAAATAGGATAATGGTTATCCAATCTACGGTGTACTGATCTCTTAATATAGCTTCCATTTGTTCAGCCTGTTGTTTATTTCTTGGGATAACCTAAATATAAATCATTTTCCGAATGGCCCCCAGTTATCCATGGTATTGGTAGTTTTTTGTTGTTGGGTATAAAATTGTGATAAGGTATTCCCCTTGCCATTTAGTGTCAACCAAAACCCATTTTCACTTACCAGCTCTAAACGCCTTACTTTATAGTTTTTAATGATGATTCGGAAATCTTGCCCAAACCTAAGCTTTTTTAGGAATAAATCCTTGGAAAAAATAGAAGAAGCCAGATAAGGGGATATCCTATTTATTTAAATAGGAATGGATAAAAACTAAGCTTGGACGAGCTTAAATGATATCTTGGTAAGAATTTAAATTCTTTAAAAAAATCATAAAACGGCCATGATATTTCGCTACAGTTTTTAAAATACTATTTTTGCTAAAATTGCAATACCTAGATGGCGGATAGCTTAGTCATTATTCCTACCTTCAATGAAATTGAAAACATTGAGCTCATTATTCATTCCGTCTTTGCTTTGGAGCAGGGTTTCCACATTTTAGTGGTAGATGATAATTCTCCAGACGGCACTGCCAATGCAGTACGAACTTTACAGGGAGAATATAGTGATCGCTTGTTTTTAGAAGTAAGACAGGATAAGTTTGGGTTGGGAACAGCCTACATACATGGTTTTAAATGGGCAATCGACAAAAAATATGAATATATTTTTGAGATGGACGCCGATTTTTCTCACGCTCCTTCAGACCTCATAAAACTGTATCAGGCTTGTGTTAATGGTGCTGATGTGGCTGTGGGGTCTCGATACAAAAAGGGTATTAATGTGGTAAATTGGCCGTTGCATAGGATTCTACTGTCTTATGGGGCTTCGTTCTATGTAAAAGTAATAACAGGAATGAAAATTCATGACCCTACTGCCGGATTTGTTTGTTATAGGAAAAAGGTTTTGGAAACGATCAATTTGGATTCCATTAAGTTCATTGGATATGCATTTCAAATAGAAATGAAGTTCAGGGCCCATCTGAAAAAATATAATATTGTGGAAGTACCTATTATTTTTACAGATAGAATAAGGGGTAAGTCGAAGATGAGTGCCTCCATTATAAATGAGGCCGTGTTTGGTGTAATTCAGATGAAGGTGAGCAGTTTATTTCATAAAAATAGATTTTAAAATGGGAAGGATTCTTATAAAAAACGCTACAATTGTAAATGACAATAAAGTGTTTTCCAGTGATATACTCTTGGAAGATGACATTATTCTTAAAATAGAAGCAAATATTCCTTCGGAAACTGCCGTTAAGGTCATAGATGTGAAAGGGAAATACGTAATTCCCGGGGCCATAGATGACCAGGTGCATTTTAGGGAGCCAGGTCTAACCCATAAGGGTACTATAGGGACGGAGAGCCGTGCAGCGGTCGCAGGCGGAATAACTTCTTTTATGGAGCAGCCGAATACCAATCCGCAAACAACCACTATTGAAGCTCTGGAGGCAAAATTTCAGATGGCAAGAAACACTGCTTTTGCCAATTATTCCTTTTTATTCGGGGGTACCAATGATAATTTGGAAGAAATAAAAAGATTGGACAGGAATGCCTGTTCCGGAATTAAACTCTTTTTAGGTTCCTCTACCGGAAATATGTTGGTAGATAATGAGGAGGTGATCGAAAAGATATTTAGGAATACCGAGATGGTAATTTCAGCACATTGTGAGGATGAGGCTACCATTAAGGCAAATTTCGCCAAATATAAGGCCGAATTTGGCGATGACATTCCCGTTAAATACCATCCTTTGATAAGAAGTGCCGAGGCCTGTTATCTTTCTTCTTCAAGGGCCATAGCCTTGGCAAAAAAAACAGGAGCCAGATTTCATGTTTTTCATGTTTCTACAGGAATAGAAACCGAACTTTTTAGGAACGATATTCCCCTAGAGGATAAAAAGATTACTGCTGAGGTCTGTATTCATCATCTTTGGTTTTCAGAGGCCGATTACGACACTAAAGGAACTTTGATAAAGTGGAATCCGGCCGTTAAAACCGCGGAAGATAGGGGTCAGCTTTGGGAAGCATTACTGGACGACCGGATAGATGTTGTTGCCACGGACCATGCACCCCATACGTTGGAGGAAAAAAATAACGTGTACACTTCAGCACCATCAGGAGGTCCTTTGGTTCAACATGCATTGCCTGCCATGCTGGAATACTATCATTCCGGAAAGATAAGCTTAGAGAAGATCGTTGAGAAAATGTGCCATAATCCGGCAAAATTATTTCAAGTAAAAAATCGAGGATTTATCAGGGAAGGTTATTTTGCAGATTTAGTGGTATTGGATCTTGATAATTCCTGGAAGGTGACCAAGGAAAATATCGCTTATAAATGCGGATGGTCCCCGTTTGAGGGAAATACATTTAAATCCAAGATAACCCATACATTTGTAAATGGCCATTTGGCCTATGATAATGGCCAATTTTCAGAAGAGAGAAAGGCTATGAGGTTAACTTTTAATAGATAGCAATGCTAAAATATATCGTTCCCATTTTTATAGGTTTGTTGTTCTCCTGTAATGAAATGGTGGTGGATAAACCTGAGAATCTTATTCCCGAGGATAAAATGGTCACTATTTTATACGACATTTCCTTATTAAATGCGGGCAAAATAATTAATGAAAGTATTCTAAACGAATATGATATTGAGCCTATGGGGTATATATATACCAAGTACGGGATCGATAGTATTCAATTTATTGGGAGTGATACCTATTATGCTTCTATGCCCACCGTGTACGAGTCTATTTATACTAAAGTGAAGGAGAAATTGGAAAAGGAGGAGAAGTTTTTTGAAGAAGAAAGGCAGAAGAAACAGGATTCCTTAATCGAGGCGAAAGAAAAATTAAATCCCAATCTCAAGAAAAAGCCGGTAGAGACTAAGGATTCCCTTCCATAAATTTTTTGCAGGACAGTTCAATGGTTCCGTCCAAAGCCTCAAAAGTATACCCTAATTGATTTTTAATTTTGTCGCTATTAAACTTTTGATTTTTTTGTAAAGAAGAAACCGAGATTTTGGTTAGTTTTCTGCCGCTTTTCCAAAAGATATTCCTAAGCCAATCCAATCGCCAAAGGATCTCCAATTCCCAAAATTTTAGTTCCCTACTGGGACTGGGTTTGTCAAAGGCCTGAGTAATTTTATACAGTATATCTTTATAGGAAAGTTGATCGGCCACAAGGATATACTTTTCATTGGTTATACGAGACTCCATTAATTGGACCATTATATTTACTACATCACTTACTGTAATAAAACCGGTTCCTCCTGGCGGATAGTATTTACGCGCTTTAAATGCCGTTTTAAACAATATTCCGGTCCCTGTATTCCAAAAACCAGGGCCTAAAATGACTCCTGGATTAATAATTACAACAGGGAGGCCTTCTTGAGCACCTCTCCAAACCTCCAATTCGGCATCCATCTTGGTCATGGCGTAAACATTGCTTTGTTGTGTATGCCAATCTGTGTCCTCCGTGGCCTCTTGGTTATTGTCTACAGTTCTTCCTATAGCACCGATAGTACTTATGTAGCACAATTTTTTTATACCATTGGCAATACAAAGATTTACAATATTCTTGGTGCCCTCAATATTTACGGTACGCAATTGCTCATAATCATTGGGGTCGAAAGAAATTAAGGCAGCACAATGATAAACATGGGTCACGTTTTCAAAGGCAATTTCAAGGGCAGGGAGGTCGTTAATGTCCGCCTCGACCCAAGAGATTTTTTGAAAAAGTTCTTGGGATTTGTCGGTATAATAACCGAAAACTTCTTCCACTTCCTTTAGGTTACTATTTTTTCTATGAATGGCTTTGACCGGGACATCCGTTTGCAATAAGTGCAAAAGAAGGTGCGCTCCTACCAAACCAGTACCGCCTGTGACTAAAATCATGGCGCAAATTTACTCAATTGACTCTAATATATTCCATTTTCGGTTGGACTTAAGCAACCTATTTATTTTATATTTGCAGCTATTATTGAATTAGAATATTTAAGGCATGACAATAAACTTTGTAGAAGAATTAACTTGGAGAGGAATGTTGCACGATGCAATGCCCGGTACGGAAGAACATTTGTTAAGTGGAATGCAGTCTTCCTATGTGGGAATTGATCCAACTGCAGATTCACTTCATATTGGACATTTGGTAGGGGTAATGATGCTTCGCCATTTTCAATTGGCAGGGCACAAGCCATATGCCTTGATCGGGGGAGCAACGGGGATGATCGGTGACCCTTCAGGGAAATCTACAGAGCGTAATTTATTGGATGAAGCTACATTAGCGCATAATCAGGCTGCCATAAAAGCACAACTTTCCCGTTTTTTGGATTTTAACAGTGGAAATGACAATAGTGCCATCTTGGTGAATAATTATGACTGGATGAAGGATTTTTCCTTTTTGGAATTCATACGCGACGTTGGAAAGCACATTACTGTAAATTATATGATGGCCAAGGATTCCGTTAAAAAACGTTTATCTGCGGAAGCCAAAGAAGGAATGTCTTTTACGGAATTTACCTATCAATTGGTGCAGGGATATGATTTTTTACACCTTTATAGGGAATATAACTGTACCCTTCAAATGGGAGGTAGCGATCAATGGGGGAATATTACTACCGGAACAGAGCTAATTCGAAGAATTGGTGGCGGCAAGGGGTTTGCCCTTACCTGTCCGTTAATTACAAAGGCGGATGGCACCAAATTCGGGAAGTCCGAAGGGGGCAACATTTGGTTAGATTCGGAAAGGACTTCGCCTTATAAATTCTATCAGTATTGGCTAAACACCTCAGATGAGGATGCCGAAAAATATATCAAAATATTTACTTTTTTACCAAAGCAGGAAATAGAAAATTTGGTAAAAACGCATCAAGAAGCTCCGCATTTAAGGGTTCTACAAAAGCGTTTGGCCGATGAGGTTACGGTGATGGTGCATTCACAGGAAGATTTGGACAATGCTATTAAGGCCAGTGATATTCTTTTTGGAAAATCCACTTCTGAGGACTTAAAAAAACTAAATGAAAAAACATTTTTGGATGTTTTTGAAGGTGTACCACAGGCAGAAGTGTCGAAGGAGGATATTGAAAATGGCTTGGATATGATCGCAGCCTTGGCAGCAAAAACTGGCTTTTTGGGGTCTAATGGAGAAGCTAGGCGCGAATTGAAGCAAAATTCCATTTCCGTAAACAAGGAAAAGGTCAAGGAAGATTACGTCATCACTGCCGAAGACCTTATCAACAATAAATATGTTTTGTTACAGCGCGGAAAGAAGAATTATTTTGTTCTGGTGATCCAATAAACACTTTAATCTATATATTTCCCCGAATTCAAACTTCGGGGTTTTTTCTTTCCCAAGGAGTTGTCGTATCTGCTTTTTAAACAGTTGTAGGTAAATTGAATTACATTCTCTCCGTTTCTGGTTTTAAAACTTTAGTGTTGCCGTCAGGATCTGTTTAGATAAAATACCTTTTTAGCGCTGCCTCCATGATGGGCGTTTTCTGAAATTTTTTCAAGAAATTCAATTTTTATTATTACCGCATAAAAGAGTTAAGATTTTAGTTGATAGCATTAATCGATTTTGTTAAGGTGGTGTATTTTAGAATATCACTAAAATATGGAATATGACCAGTAAACAAGGTGAAGAAAACACCAAAATCTTAAAAGATGAAAATGACCCTAGGGATAATTATATTTTCCAGGAGAATAAAAAGACGAAACTAGGGGCCGTTATTATTACCGTTGTCTTGTTGGTCATCCTTGCAGGACTTATTCTTTCAGGTGTTATTTTTGAAAATTAGCTGTATTCAGTGGTTGAAGCATCACTGTGAATTAGGTCGCCAAAAGAGGGTCTAGTGGAGCAGAGAATATTCCTGCCTTTGTGCAAGAAAGAGCACCAAAGAAAAGTATCTTAATTTATTTGGTCACTACTTTTTTGATGGACGCTAAATTTCTGGTATTATAATACCATTAGATTACAGCCTCTTATATCGGAATTGTCGAACCTGCCTAGTATTTCAAAGCTACCGTCGGGTTGAACCCTTCCCAAATCTTGGGTGGCAATAAAGGAACAGGAGTGTATATTGGCCAAGTCAATGATATTTACACCGCCTGTTTTCCCCGTTGGCAGAAGTGAAAGGGGGTCCTCCGTTTCACGTGTCAAGACTTTCATCCAATTAGGGGCCAGGAAGCGTCCGTTGCCCTGGGAGTAAGCTTGGGACAACAGCTCGGTCATCCCGTATTCCGAATGTATATTTGGTACTCCGAAACCGGCTTTTAGTAAGTCATGCAGTTCCTCGCGGATCAATTCTTTTTTTCGCCCTTTCATACCTCCAGTTTCCATAATTACGGTATTCTTCAGGTTTAATTTGTATTCTTCCACCATATCCAATAAGGCAAAGGAGACGCCCAACAGTAGTATTTTTGTGCTACTACCATCTAATCTTAATAACGTCTTTTGCAAACGTTCAATATCATCCAAATAAAACCCACTATCAGGGTGGTTGCTTTTAATGATAAGGTCATTGGCCATATAAATTAAGGAAGAACCATCCCGTTCAAGATAAGAGGGCAATAACGCCAGTACACAGTAGTCTTCTATATCCCCATAAAATTGTTTAAAAGCTGTTAGATAGCTATTTTCATATAGTTCTGTACTTTGGACATAATGTTGGCTTACTTCGCTTCCTGTAGTACCACTACTGGTAAATATAATTTGGGGAGTAAAGGAGCCTGTAATTACTTTCCTAGACTTAAAAAATTCTATCGGGAGAAAGGGGATATCCGAAATGCTTCTTACATTGGATTCATTTTTTCCCAAGTGCCTACAGAACTCGTTATAGACTATGTTTCCTTGATACTGGATCCCAAAAGTTTTCAAAGCCATGGCATTGAACTCCTCTTTAGTAGCAATATTAAAAATGGTATCGACGGGCATATTCTTATTAACTACCGCAAAAGTAATGATAACAATAGCGTGAAAAACCTATTTTATGGTTTTATTGATAATTGAAATAGGGTGAAGTTTTTCTTTGGAAATAGTAGTAAGGCTTTAAATCCGTATTCCGATTATTGGTCGTTTAAGAAGAAAAATAGACGAGCATTGGGTGTAAGGTGTGTTCGGAGAATAAAATAAGATGCTTAGAAGGGTTATTTTACCACCAACTTCCTGGTCATCGTGACCCTGTTTTCTATAATTTGAAGAACATATACCCCAGGGGCTAATTTGGATATGTTTAAAAGACTTGTGGTAATACGGTCTTCTAAGACTACAGTGCCAAAAACATCATAGATTATTACATCCTTTACTCCGTTAAGTTTGGTGGTAATATACACCACCTCCTGATAGGCCGGATTGGGATATAATTTAAATGTATTGGACTGGGCAGTTCTGTCCACAGGTTCTTCAACAAATTCCTGTGCAGAAACGGCAATAGAAAATACCATGAACAGTAGGGTGTAAAATATTTTCATAGGTTATTATTGATTTGGGATCAATAAAGTAAATGTAGCTAATTGGGGAAAGAAGCGATATTAAATGTTGTAAATACGCTGTTTTTGTATGTGAACACCAATTTTATATTACATACTGTGTTCCTAAATGCTTAAAATGAGATAATTATAAGGCTTGGGAAGGTAGAAAAAGTTGGGAAGTGCTATTTAACAATTAGCTTGCGTGTAGCTATTTTGTTTTTTTCATTTACCCTTAACATATAGACCCCGGCATCCAAATCACTGACATTTAATTCCGAACCTATAATTGTTGTTTCCAAAACTTGAGATCCAAAAATATCAAATATTAGAATTTGTTTTGGGGCGTTTAAGGTAGTGCTAATATATACCCTGCCATTGGTAACCGGATTGGGATATATTTTAAAACCAGCAATTTCCCCACTCCCATTATTTCCTTTGGAATCCTGTCCATAGGAAAACGAGATAAAAAGTAAGGCTATAACTAAGTAAAGTTGCTTCATAGACACTATAACAACAAATAATATACCGTAAATGTAATAATTCTAATCGCAGCACGTTAGCGGAACTTAAAATTCTACGGGAATATTCGATGAAATGCAAAAAGAAGCCCAATTCTATGCTGATAAACACAGGATTGGGCCACTTTTTTATTTAAATTGAAATTAGCTTTTTAGAATTTTAAATTATAGCCCAAGGAGAATGACTTGCCCGGACTTCTTTTGGAGAAGGTTTGATTTTGGGCTTTGTAAGATTCATATTCACTTTCAACATCATCATCTAAAAGATTGCTTATTTTAAAACTTACGCTCTGATTTTGATTTTCGCCAAAACTTTTGGAGAGGTTGAAGTTTAAATTGTGAAAGGGCATGGTGTAAACGTCCGGTACAAAACCGTTACCTACCACCTGCAATGTTTTACCCTGCACATTGTAGTTCATACCCATTTGGATGCCGTTTTCTACTCCCTCGTAATTTAATCCCGAATTGATAAGGAAAGGTGACTGTCCCTGTAGCTCTCTGTCCTTGCCCAAGGTTTCTCCGTCCCTAAGTCCAAGCAATCTAAGATTGCGCTCACTTTCGCTATAAATTTGGGTCGATTTTATAATCGAGGTATTTACAGTAAAGCTAAAATTGGAAAGCGGCTCTGCGATGAAACCTAAATTCTTCCTTAATTCAAACTCCAATCCAATCACATCGGCATCACCTAGGTTTTGAGGGGTAAAGTTATCCGAGGAGGACTCAAAGTAAGTAAGTTCTATGGGGTCGGTAAACTTTTTATAAAAGCTACTCAATGCTATCATCTCTGCACTGTCACCGAACCATTCCACCCTAAAATCGAAATTATTAATGTAGGTGGGGTCCAAATTAATATTACCGATGAAGGTATTGTTGGATAAGGGGTCAAAAATCTTGGCAATGGAAGCTTCTTTAAAAGAAGGCCTTGCCGTAGTCCTGGAAAATGATCCCCTTAGGTTCACCTCTTCGGTTAATTCATAAATTAAATTGGCGGTTGGAAAAAGGTCGAACTTATCTATAATGGTTTCGTTATCATAAATGACTTTTTGTGAATCATTAATATCCTTGTTATCTTCTCCAGTATATCGGGATTCAAACTTTTCTACCCTTAAGCCAAGAATGGTACGCAATTTTTGACCCAATTTAAATTCATTGGATACGTAGCCTGCAATATTTTGTTGTACCGCTTTAAACGTATTGGCGGGTTCCGCTATAGTAATGTCCGGGTCAATGTAAGAGCCTGAATTGTTGTTTACCGTCCACAAGTTTTCATCCAAGAGGATGTTGTCTGCGACACCATTGAACTTTGTAGTTTGGGCATTGTTCTCTATTTCAAAATTTAAAATGCTAAAGTCCCTAGTCTTGTACGAGCTATAGGCTCCAAATTTTAATTTGGCATCTTTTTCCAAAAATTCATATCTTTTGGTAAGATCTAGTTTGGCAACGGCATTGATCTCCTCCAAATCTCTCCAAATCCTTTTTGGCTGGTTATTCTGTGGAATGGAGTAAACTCCGTCCTCTACCCTAAAGGAAGTTGTTCTAATGTCCTTGTCCTGAATTTTGGACATGGTAGGAGAAAGGGCCCATTCCGTAGTCCATGACGCATCTTCGCTGGAATGTGTTCCGGATAACAATACATTGGATATGGAGCGTTGTGTGTATTCCAAGTTGTCTTTAGAGAAATTTACAAAATCGGAAAAGTTAAGGGTCTGGCTAAAATAACCTGCCGTAGATTCCCCGTTCTGAAGATGAAGGATATTTAGTTTGTATTTGGATTTTTGAGTTTTAAAGGAAGTCCCCAATAATCCACTTACCAAAACGTTATTTCTGCCTAAATCTCCAGTTTGGGTCCTATCCGTTTCCAATTCAAAAACAGAAGTGTCCGAATTTCTTCGGAAGAAGTTGTTCTCTGCCCCTTCGTAAAAAGCAGTGGTGTTTTTATAAGAAACAGAAGCTAAAAACCCCAATCTGTTTTCACCTTCGCCCACATTGTATTGATTGCCAGTGGTGAATCCAAAGCTGTAGTCCATAACACTATTGGTTTTCATGGCCGATAGCACCGGATTAAACTTTTTGGTTATCGCTGTCAATAATGGATTGTATTCAAAGGTGTTTGGAATTTCCTGATTCCGATTAATGGGAACGCTTCGGTTGCCGTTGTCAAACCCTAGGAAATCTGTAGAACTGCCTTTATAATCCAAGTAGTTTTCATTAAAGTGCATATCTGGATTATAACTACCACTAAGAGAAATACTGTGTTCTTTTTTAGTGGGGTAATCCTTGGTAACGATGTTCACGATACCCCCCGTAAAATCTGCAGGCAGATCGGCAGAAGCAGATTTAAGGACTAGGATATTGTCGATAATATTGGTAGGAAAAATGTCCAACTGTATAGTGTTTCTATCTGGGTCCAGACCAGGTATGTCCACCCCGTTTAAAATAGATTTGGTATAGCGATCGCCCAGACCCCTAACATAAACATATTTTCCCCCTTGCACCGAAACGCCTGGTACAGATTTTATAGCACTGGCCACATCACTGGAGCCCGTTTTTTTGAAGGCTTCGGCAGATAGGCCATCCAATAGGTTAACAGCTTTTTTCTGGATACCCAGAACAGCGGTTTCAGTATTTTTCTTTACACTTACGGAAACCACTACTTCGTCCAAGCCTTCCGCCAAGGTCTCCATGGTAACATTTACATTGGTTACCTCGTTCGCCTTAATGACAACATTGGTAATTTCCACGGTTTTATAACCTAGGAAGGAAAAGGAAAGGGTGTGGCTGCCTTCGTCAAGGCTAAGCTTATAATTACCATCAAAATCGGAGGTGGTACCTATAGTGGTGCCTTTTACCAGAATGTTGGCAAAAGGGACAGGATCTTGAAAATCGGCATCGATCAATGATCCCGTTAATTCGCCAGTTTGTGAAAAGATGAATTGAAAAATAAAAAAAGTGAAAGTTGAAAGTCTAAGTGAGTTTTTCATATGTAATTAATGATTAAATCGTAATAAACCAAATGCCCGCCACTGAGTTTGGGCGAGCACGGTTATTATTTTAAAGGGGTGTTAATGTTTCTATTAGAAACCTAAACCTGCTTTGGCACTTGCATATGTCCAGGAAAATACGGTAAGGTCTGCACCTACTGTCTGAGCACCAGCGGTAACTTGGGTAGTCCAATCAGCAGCTCTTTCGGTAAATGTTGGGCTTAATATTATTTTAGATTCTACTTCATTTCCAGCATCATCCTTTTTAACTTTTTCAGAAAAAATACTGTTGTTAAAACCAACTACTTGCCAAGCTTCAAAGGTTAATTTGCCATCCAAGAAGTTTTGGGCTACATCGTTGGCATCCAATTCCACATCTTTTCCATCTTGGAATCCGAGGGCGTAGATGTTCTTGGTTGTCCCCATTGCGTTACTTCTGTAATCTGCATATTCACCATCAGTTGCTGTTGCGCTTCCGAAAATAGTAACGTTTTGAAGTGTAAAAGAGCCTTCTGTAGAACCTTCTGGACCATCAATTTCAAAAGCATGGTCAGAGGCCTCACCAGAAATTACTACCGCATTGTCTATAGTGCCAGAGTATGCTTGGTCAATATCCAAGGCATCATCACCTTGTGCCCATACCAATAGATTCTTTGGACTAACAGTGCCACCAAAAAATTCTATACCATCATCAACATTGGCAACAATTTCAATATTTTCAATCTTGGTGCCACGACCTACCGAACCTAAGGTAAGTCCGTTGATCTCATTTCCTTCACCGATCAAAGCCCCACCGTGACGAATGGAGATAAACTCTAATTCCCCGGAATTGTCATCATCGTTCAAAGCATCACCAGGGCCATAAAGTCCAAAAATGTCATCGGCAGGAATACCTTCGATCTGCACTTGGGTAACATCGCCTTTAAAAGAACCTGTAGCCCTTCCCAAAACTATTAATCCACCCCAAAGTCCTCTCTGATTATGATCTAAATTGGTTCCAGCTGATTGTCCAACGCCTATGTTATCGGCCTCGGCAGTGAATATAATTGGCTTCTCGGCAGTGCCGTTGGCCATAATGGTAGAACCTCTTTGTACAATTAGTGCAGAAGCCAATGAACCAGAACCTGGCTTGCCTTTTATAATGGTGCCTGGCTCAATGGTCAATGTTTTTCCAACACCAATAACCACTTTACCGGCCAATACATATATATTGTCAGCAGACCATGTAGTGTTAGCGCTTATTTCCCCAGATACTGTTATGATTTCAGCACAAGAACCTCCTAGGTCTATTCCTGTCTCATCTCCATTTTGAATTCCGTCGTTACAGGTAACAACAGCTACGGAACAAGGCTGACAGTTAGGTCCTCCACAATCAACCTCGGTTTCTCCTTGATTTTGAATTCCGTCATTACAGGTAGCAACAATAGCTGCTATTGGTGGTTCGTCATCGTTACTACAAGATGTAAATGCTAGGGCGCCTATGGCCAATGCGGATAAAAAAAGTTTTTTCATTTCAACAGAATTTTTTGGTTTCATTTTTGAGTTCACTTGTTTTATTTAAACATGGCAAATTAATTACCCAACTGTAAAAGTCCTGTTACCCTGAGATTAATAGTTTGTTGGCTTAATGTTATCTAAATGTTACTATATTAAATAGGTGTTAAGAGGTTTCGTGTAATAGTATTATCTTTACTTTTGACGCGGAAAACCAATAAATATTAAGGTTTAAATTGCATGTTGTATTTGATCAAAAATTGTATTGGAATTGCTTATTTTAAAGTATAGTAACACTCCAAATAAGACACTGTTTAAAGATGACCGCTTAAGGACCATAAAAATTAAGGCATGAAAAAAAAGGATATAAAGATACTTTTGGTTGATGATGAACCGGATATTCTAGAAATTGTAGCTTACAATTTATCCGCTGAGGGATATGAGGTTTTTACTGCGAAGAATGGTGCGGATGGAGTTGCCAAGGCAAAAAAGAAAAAGCCACACTTGATTATTCTGGATGTGATGATGCCCGAAATGGATGGTATTGAAGCCTGTGGGATTATCCGTAGAACAGAAGGTCTGGAAGACACTTTAATTACTTTCCTTACTGCAAGGGGAGAGGACTATTCGCAAATGGCAGGATTTGATGCAGGAGCGGATGATTATATAACAAAGCCTATTAAGCCAAAAGTATTGGTTAGCAAAGTAAAAGCCTTGCTTAGAAGGCTCAAGAAAGAGGAGCAGGATGTTGAGGATATCGTTCAGGTTGGTGAAATTGTAATAAATAGGGAGGAGTACAAAATTATTAATCGGGGAGAGGAAATTATTCTTCCTAGAAAAGAGTTTGAATTATTGGCGCTATTGACTTCCAAACCAAATAAAGTTTTTAAAAGAGAAGTAATCTTGGATAAGGTTTGGGGCAACGAGGTCGTTGTAGGAGGCAGAACCATAGATGTCCATATTAGGAAACTTCGTGAAAAAATTGGGGACGATAACTTTAAAACCGTGAAAGGGGTCGGGTATAAGTTTGTGTTATAATGACCACGAGGATAAAAAAGTCGTATCGGTTCGCCCTTCGTTCCGCAATTCTAATTTCATTTCTATTAACTACGGTTTTGGGCATATTTTTGTGGTACTGTGGTACCATGGATTGGCTGCTCTTGGTTGTCATTGCAATAACTTCCGCCATTATATCCTTCCTCGTGGTCCAATTGAGGGTAGAAAAGTTTATCTATCGTAAAATTGAGCGCATTTACAATGATGTGGCCCTTCTGGAATCTACCTCATTAGCTTCCAAGACCATTACTACGGATATGCGGACCTTGACGGATGAAATAGAAAAGTTTGCCAAGGATAAAAAGATCGAAATAGACACCTTAAAAATCCGTGAAGAATATAGAAAAGATTTTTTGGGTAACGTTTCCCATGAATTAAAAACACCACTGTTTACGGTCCAAGGCTATGTTTTAACATTGTTGGATGGTGCCATGGAGGATAAAAGTCTAAGAAAAAAGTATCTTCAACGGGCCAGTAAGGGTGTGGAGCGACTTATTTATATTGTTAAGGACTTAGATCTAATTACCAAATTGGAGGTGGGAGACCTGAATTTGGAGATAGAAGATTTTGATATTTTGGAACTTTTCCAAAATGTTTTTGAGCTTTTGGAAATGAAGGCGGCTAAAAAGAATATCACCTTGTCTTTTGATATGGATTACAAAACCCCAATCTATGTAAAGGCGGATAAAGAAAAAATACAACAAGTAATCACCAATTTACTGGTTAATTCCATTAAATACGGGCAGCAGAACGGTACAACCGAAGTAAGTGTAGAGAATTTAATAAAAAATAAGGCCATTGTCCGGGTGACCGACAATGGTGAGGGAATTTCCAAACAAAACCTTGCCCGAATTTTTGAACGATTTTACAGGGTCGATAAAAGTGGGAGTAGGGCCGAAGGTGGTTCTGGCTTGGGATTGGCAATTGTAAAACATATTATAGAGGCCCATAATGAGAAAATTTATGTGGAGAGCGTTCTAGATATTGGTTCGGAATTTTCCTTTACACTGGAAAAAGCAAACAAGTAATATTTTTTATAGATAGTTGCTTTAGGCTTACATTAAATAGTTCTCTTTGCCCCTTGTAACTCACATGCCTAATAGGGTCCATTTGACATTATTGGAATAAAAATATTGGATCAAACGGCCGGAAATATGCCAATGTTCGGTTACGGCTAACGCTTCTCCTTGCCCATTACTTCTGGAATTAATTTCAATTATACCATTTTCGGATTGCATTTCCCAAACCTTTAAAGGACTTATCCTTTGTGTTTAATAAATCTAAATTAGATGTGTACCATTAAGTTATTATCTTTAGGTACGACATAGTACGTAACAACCAAAGATCTATGGAACACATCGTTATTATTGGTAATGGAATTTCTGGTATTACGGCAGCCCGCCATATTAGAAAACTATCCGACAAAAAAATCACCATTATTTCCGCAGAGAGTAATTATTTTTTCTCCAGAACAGCCCTAATGTATGTCTATATGGGGCATATGAAGTTTGAGCATACCCAGCCGTACGAGAATTGGTTCTGGAAAAAAAATAGATTGGATTTGGTCCACGGTTATGTTACAAAGGTGGATACGGCCAATAAAAAGTTGCTGCTAAAAAGTTCCGAGGAAATTGGATACGATAAACTGATCATTGCCACTGGTTCCAAATCAAATAAATTTGGGTGGCCCGGGCAGGATTTAAAAGGGGTACAGGGGTTGTATTCCAAACAGGATTTGGAATTGTTGGAAGCAAATGCACCCAACAAGGAAGCTTGTGAAAGAGCGGTAATAGTTGGCGGTGGGCTAATTGGTATCGAATTGGCGGAAATGCTGAGAAGTCGGGATATCCCAGTGACTTTTTTAGTGCGTGAAAAGAGTTTTTGGGATGGAGTCTTGCCTGATGGCGAATCGCAAATGATCAATGAACACATTTTAGAACATCATATCGACCTAAAACTGGAGACCAATCTCAAGGAAATTGTATCGGATGACAAGGGTTGGGCAAAGGCCGTGATTACGGACAAGGGCGAAACAATTCCATGTACTGTGGTAGGGCTAACAGCTGGCGTTACCCCAAACATCGATTTTCTTGAAGGCTCCGGGATCGAGTTGGGCAAAGGGGTGAAAGTCAATAATTTTCTGGAAACCAACATAACCGATGTATATGCCATTGGGGATTGCGCGGAACAACATGAGGCCATTGGCAGCCGTAGGCCGATAGAGGCTGTTTGGTATACGGGTAGAATGATGGGCGAAGCATTGGCACAGACCATATGTGGAAATAAAAGGGCCTATAGCCCGGGACACTGGTTTAATTCTGCTAAATTTTTAGATATAGAATACCAAACCTATGGTTGGGTATTCAGCGATAAATCCAAAAAGGAACATGAACAGCATTTTCATTGGCGGCATTCCAAGGAAAAAACATGTGTAACCATAGCCTTTCATAGGGATACCAATCAGTTCTTGGGTCTAAATACCTTTGGCATTCGGGTGCGCCATGAAATTTTGGACCGATGGTTAACAGAGGAAAGAACGATGGACTACGTTATGGAACACTTGAAGGATGCCAATTTTGATCCAGAATTTTATGCCCAATATGAGAAAGCCATTGTGGCCCATTATAATTCTCAATTTGGCACGAATATTACTCCCAAAAAGAAAAGTTGGAAACGAATTTTTAGCAACGTATAAAGTTTTAAGATGCAAATAATAAAAAAAATTGGACTTTTCATTTTTCTAATCGGTCTAGCCGTATTTACAGTTCTTCCATTAGTTGGGGAGTTTAAGGTAAGCACCGCTAGCTTAGATAAGGTACTACAGGAAAAAGGTATTTCGAGCGAAATATTCATTCAAGAGATGGAGAAAAATGTGGTGGGCAAGCAATTTAACGGCATGCTTTCCTTATATCCAGTAATTGCCAATGCTCTTGAAACGGCCAATACCCAACATAGAAAGGATAAGGAGTATAAAAAGGTCATCTATACAGGTCCGCACGATATGGCCGGGGCATTTGGCAAGGTCTCTGGAAATGGTTTTATAGTGGATAATAAAGGGCTAATGTGGTTTTTGACCTTTGGTCTTGGAATATTGGGAGCCTTACTTTTTATTATTCCTAACGTAGTGTTATTAGGCCAAAAGGGAATTAAAAATGATGGAATTTACCATGAAAATGCCACCAATAAAGGATGGATTGCTTGGATGGTCTTTGTTTTTCTGGTTTCCTTCTACCTAGTGATGTACTTCCGCTCCGAATATGCCGTAAATTGGACGTATCTAGTAGACCCGATCAGCGAATTTTTAAGCGGAAATCCAGCCGGACATTGGTTTGTATATGGGTTTATGTACTGTACAGTAATGACGGTTATGGCTGTACGTATGTATATTAAATACAGGCATAATATGTACCAAACGGTTCGCACAACTTCGGTTTTGTTTTTTCAAATTGTCTTTGCCTTTCTTATTCCGGAAATAATGGTGCGTCTCCAGATGCCCTATTACGATTTCAAGAATGCCTTTCCGTTGGATTACGATTTCTTTTTCCAATGGAATCTAAAAACCTTGTTGAATAGTGGCGGGATAGGACTCTTTATTCTGGTTTGGGGTATTGTACTTACTTTGGTGGTCGTACCCGTAATGGTTTATTTTTTTGGGAAACGATGGTATTGTTCCTGGGTTTGTGGATGCGGTGGATTGGCGGAAACCTTGGGTGACCCCTATAGACAACATTCCAGTAAATCATTATTTTCTTGGAAAGTAGAAAGATGGTTGGTACACGGTGTATTAGTCTTTGCTGTGGGAATGACCTTAATGACGCTCTACAGTTTTTTCTCGGAATCCAGTACCGTATTGGGTCTAAAAACCCAGAGTGTACAAAGTACCTATGGTCTTTTGATTGGAGCTTTTTTTGCGGGAGTAATCGGTACCGGGTTTTATCCAATTTTCGGAAATAGGGTATGGTGTAGATTTGGCTGTCCCTTAGCCGCCTATTTGGGCTTTGTTCAACGGTTTAAGTCGCGCTTTAGGATTACCACTAATGGAGGTCAGTGCATTTCCTGTGGTAATTGTTCTACCTATTGTGAACAGGGGATAGACGTTAGGGCTTACGCCCAAAAAGGAGAGAATATAATTAGATCTAGTTGTGTAGGTTGCGGTGTTTGTTCCGCAGTTTGCCCAAGAGGGGTCCTGAAATTGGAAAATGGGCCACTTAAAGGAAGAATAAACCCTACAGAAATCCTTTTGGGGAATGATGTAGATTTAATGGACTTGGTTAATAAAAAGTAAGATTGTATTAGGGGTAAAGTTATTGCCCCTGTCAATAAGTCGAGGCTTATAAATTGAAAAAAGTATTGATATCTTTGTCCTTTCAATTGGGTTAATCCTATTTGTGATAGCCCAAATAAATATCAATGGACAAATAAGAATTATTCTTCACAAACTATAATGACCGATATAAAAGTAATAATCCCTGCCTATAATGAAGCTGATTCCATTGCAAGTGTAATAAAAGAAATCCCTAAAATAGTTTCGGAAATTATTGTTGTAAATAACAATTCTACAGACGATACCGCCCTCAATGCCAGGGGTGCAGGAGCAACGGTTCTCACCGAAAATAGAATGGGTTATGGTTATGCCTGTCTATTAGGAATTAATTATATCTCCAAACAATCCAAAACACCCGATATCATCGTATTTATGGACGGAGACTATTCGGATTATCCCGAAGAACTTTCCAAAGTGGTGAAACCTATAGTGGAAAGCAATATAGATTTCGTTATTGGAGCCAGAACAAAGGCGTTGAGGGAAGAAGGGTCTATGACACCACAACAGGTTTTTGGAAATGCACTGGCCACCACTTTAATGAAATGGTTTTTTGGCGCTTCCTTTACTGATTTGGGTCCGTTTAGAGCCATAAAGTACGACAGGCTTTTGGCTTTGGAAATGGAAGATAAGACCTACGGTTGGACAGTAGAGATGCAGTTGAAGGTTCTTAAAAAAGGATTTACATATACCGAAGTACCAGTACGTTATAAAAAAAGAATTGGCATATCAAAAGTATCAGGTACTGTAAAAGGTACTATATTTGCAGGCGTAAAAATCCTAGGTTGGATTTTCAAATACAGTTTAAAATAAAATGGGACTAACAATTACTTACTTTATCATTGCTATTTACAGTATTTCATTATTATTGATATTCTTTTATAGCCTGGCCCAGCTTAATCTACTGGTCAACTATTTGGGGTATAAAAGAAGGATTCAGGTGGCCCCAAAATTCAATTTGTTAGATCCAAAGGAAATACCAATTGTTACCATACAACTTCCCATTTATAATGAGGAATATGTTATGGAACGTTTGTTGGAAAATATTTCGAAAATAGAATATCCAAAAAGTAAGTTGGAAATTCAGGTTTTGGATGATTCTACCGATGATTCGGTGTTGGATACTGCTAAGCGTATTCAGGCGCTTCAAGAGACCGGTCTTGATATTAAACATATAAGAAGAACCAATAGACAGGGGTATAAGGCCGGAGCTTTAAAGGAAGGTTTGGTTTTGGCCAAGGGAGAATTTATTGCCATTTTTGATGCAGATTTCTTGCCTGCTGCCGATTGGTTAAAGAAAACCGTCATCTACTTTAAGGATGAGGAAATTGGTGTGGTTCAAACTCGTTGGGGACATATCAATAGAGAATATTCTACCTTAACACGTATACAGGCCTTTGCTTTGGACGCTCACTTTACATTAGAACAAGTAGGACGTAATGCCAAGGGACATTTTATAAACTTCAATGGTACCGCTGGTATTTGGAGAAAGGAATGTATCCTAGATGCAGGAAACTGGGAAGGCGATACCTTGACCGAGGACTTGGATCTTAGTTACCGTGCGCAATTAAAAAACTGGAAATTTAAGTATTTGGAGGATGTGGAAACTCCTGCAGAACTTCCCGTAGTAATTAGTGCTGCGCGTTCACAACAGTTTCGTTGGAACAAAGGTGGGGCCGAAAACTTTAGAAAAACAGTTTGGAGCGTTGTTACCGCCAAGAACATTTCGTTCAAGACCAAGTTTCACGGCGTTATGCACTTGTTAAATAGCTCCATGTTCCTATGTGTGTTTTTGGTAGCCCTGTTGAGTATACCAATGATGTACATAAAAAACACCTTTGACCATTTAGGTTGGATTTTTGAAGCTACTAAATTCTTTATTCTAAGTACCATTATTCTTTTCGTTTGCTATTGGTTTACGTACAAGAGTATACAGGGAAGTAGCTTTGATAATTTTGTGGACTATATACAAATATTCTTTACTTTTTTCTCGGTTGCACTTGGATTTTCTTTGCATAATTCCATTGCTGTATTAGAGGGCCATATGGGTAAAAGAAGTGAGTTCGTTAGGACCCCAAAATTTAATTTGAACAGTATAAAGGACAGCTGGAAAGGAAATAAATACTTGGCTACCAAATTATCTCCTAACATGATCTTGGAAGCGGCCTTAATGCTATACTTCCTATTTGGAATGTACAGTGCGATTCCTTTAAACGATTTTGGACTTTTCCCATTTCACTTTATGTTGTTTTTGGGATTTGGTTACGTCTTCTTTAAATCCCTTATGGCAAGAGCCTAAATATAATTAAAGCACAGTTTTCAAAAGCCCTGTTCCAATATTGGAATAGGGCTTTTTGCTTTTAAAGGAATTAAACAATTTTATTGCCTTAAACCAGGGGTTTAATAGAAGTGGAACGCGCCCCGCTTACGGTTTTGGGGGTTGTTAGGTGCTGCTTACTTGGTAAACATTAAAAAGACTAGTATAATTGCCAAAATGAAAAATTAGAGGTGTTGTTATTTGATTATTTCATTTAAATTTGGGGGATTGATCAATTCATAAAGTGACCAAAAACCATCAGCGCAATATAATCCAAAGGACCATTTCTTATTGGAAACTTCACAAAATTCCAATGTTGATGGTGCTTTTAAGTATCCTATTCTATTTCACCTTTGGGTACAATTTGGATCGTACGGATTTTATAAAACTGTTAAGCCTTTATACGGCTTTGTTTTTTTTATGCTATAAGCTAATTCAATTTGAAAAATGGAATTTAAAGTTCCTAGCCATTTCCGGAACACTTTTCCGATTGATGTTACTTTTTGCAGAACCCAACCTCTCCCAAGATTTTTATAGATTTATATGGGATGGTCAATTGATTAACAATGGCATAAGTCCCTACCTGCACCTTCCTAAAGATTTAATTATTGAGAGCGGCCAGCTAATGTACAACGCTGGGGAATTGGTGAGCGGAATGGGGAACCTAAGTGCTTCAAATTATAGCAATTACCCTCCGTTGAACCAGTTTATTTTTGCCATTTCCACGTGGTTGGCCGGAAAAAGTCTTGTAGGGAGCGTATTGGTGATGCGGACCATTATTATTCTATCCGATCTGGGGATTCTGTATTTCGGTCGTAAGCTGTTGCAAAAACTCAATAAATCTACCCATCTAATCTTTTGGTATTTCCTAAATCCATTGGTGATTTTGGAATTAACAGGGAACCTGCATTTTGAGGGGGTGATGTTGTTCTTTTTTATATGGTCTATTTATTTGTTGTTCCATAAAAAATGGGTGTTGGCAGCTGTTGTATATGCGTTTTCGATTTCCATAAAATTGGTGCCAATATTATTCCTCCCTTTATTCCTAAAGTATTTTGGAATAAAGAAAAGTCTTCTCTTTTATGGGGTTGTTGGTATTACATCGGTACTATTGGTAATTCCATTTTATTCCCCGGAATTTACAGATAACTATATACAGACGGTGGGGCTCTGGTTCTCTAATTTTGAATTCAATGCCAGTTTGTATAATGTAATAAAGAAAGTGGCCGTTAATTTTAATGCCAAGCCTTGGGAGTTGATTAAGGATTATGGAAAAATTACGCCCATCATCGTCATTGCTTTGGTTGGCCTGTTCACCTTTTTACGTGACAATAAAAAAATAACAACCCTCTTGACCTCCATGCTATGGGTATTAACGCTGTATTATTTTTTGTCCGCCACTGTACACCCCTGGTATATTATTTTTCTATTGGTGTTAAGCCTTTTTACCGAGTTTAGATTTCCCATTGTTTGGTCCTTTAGTATCATTTTGAGTTACTGGGCTTATTCCATTCCAGGGTTTAAAGAGAATTATTGGTTGTTGTCCATTGAATATATTGCAGTGTATGGTTTTATGATCTATGAAATATTGAGATTATATAACAAAAAACTACTATTTCATAAAAATTAATGTATTAATTACGCCAATTCATTTTTATTTGTACTTTTGATAGTATAATGAGTAACACAGCGTACATATTTGATTTTAACAAGGCATCTAGCCTTGCTTATTCATTTACGCCTACACGTCGTCGCCCGTAAGGGTGCACTTCTTTTATGGAAATAGGTGAGTCCATTTCCCTCTCAAAAAAAACAAATCATAATTTTAATTCTAAAAGCAACATTCAATGAAGATTGTAATTGCTAATGATTCCCATTTTAAATATGCCGAGATCATCTGTGACACTATTGCGGAGTCGGCCAAAGTACGCGGCACTGGGATTGCCAAGCGTACCCCTGAATACATTCAGAAGAGACTGCATAATGGCAATGCCATTATCGCCTTGGATGGAGATAAATTTGCAGGTTTCTGTTATATTGAGGTGTGGGGGCATGAAAAATTTGTAGCCAACTCAGGCCTTATCGTACATCCTGATTACAGAAATCAGGGCTTGGCCAAGCAAATAAAAAAGGAAATTTTTGATCTTTCCAGAAGTAAGTTTCCCAATGCCAAAATATTTGGGATTACCACAGGATTGGCAGTAATGAAAATGAACTATGAACTGGGCTATAAACCGGTTACATTTTCGGAGCTGACTACAGACCCGGAATTTTGGAAAGGCTGTCAGACGTGTAAAAATTTCGATATCCTTACCAGGACAGAACAAAAAATGTGTCTTTGTACCGGGATGTTGTACGACGCGGAAACCAAAACAAAGGAAATTAAAATAGAGCCAAAGGAAAAATTGAATTCCAAGGCGTTTCAGAGATTAAAAAGTATAAAGGAAAGTTTATTCCTAAACAAGAAAACGAAGTAGTGGTTCAATACTACTGTGAAAATAATAATAAGATAAGTTTAGCATGAAGAAATTAGTTTTAGCATATAGTGGTGGATTGGACACGTCCTATTGTGCCAAGTATTTATCAAAAGACCAAGGTTTTGAAGTACATGCCGTAAGTGTAAACACCGGTGGGTTTTCAAAGGAAGAAATAGATAGCATTCATAAAAAGGCCTTAGAGCTTGGGGCTACCTCCTACACTTCCTTAGATGCCGTACAAACATTTTATGAAAAGGTAGTAAAGTATTTAATTTTCGGGAATGTTTTAAAGAACAATACCTATCCTTTATCGGTAAGTGCAGAACGAATTGTTCAGGCTATTGAAATTGTAAACTACGCTAAAAGGGTAGGCGCAAAATATATTGCCCATGGCAGTACCGGAGCAGGGAACGATCAGGTTAGGTTTGATATGATCTTTCAGATCATCGCTCCAGAGATTGAAATCATTACGCCAATACGGGATAACAAATTGGCCAGGGAAGCAGAAATTGAATATTTAAAGCAGAATGGGGTAGATTATCCTTGGGAGAAGGCAAAATATTCCATTAACAGAGGGCTATGGGGTACCTCGGTTGGAGGAGAGGAAACACTTACTTCGCACAAATCTTTGCCAGATTCTGCTTATCCAAGCCAACTTCAAGAAACAGAACCTACACAGTTGAAACTTACTTTTCACAAGGGTGAATTAATTGGATTGGACGGTGACAATGATACACCAGTGAACAATATCGTAAAGTTGGAGGCCATTGCTTCCAAATACGCCATTGGTAGGGATATCCACGTTGGAGATACCATTATTGGGATAAAAGGGAGGGTAGGATTTGAAGCTCCTGCTTCCTTGATCATTATCAAGGCCCATCATTTATTAGAAAAACACACCCTTACCAAATGGCAACAGTACCAGAAGGAGCAACAAGGTAATTTCTATGGCATGTTGTTGCACGAAGGAAATTATTTGGATGAGGTAATGCGTAACATCGAGGCCTTTTTAACAGATACCCAAAAGAATGTAAGTGGCGATGTCTTTGTAAGCCTTCACCCTTATCGTTTTGAATTGGACGGGATATCCTCTTCTCACGATTTAATGAACGCCTCTTTTGGCAGCTATGGCGAGATGAACAAAGGATGGACTGCAGATGACGCCAAAGGATTTATTAAGATACTTTCCAATTCAGGAAAAATATATAACCACGTAAATCAGAAGAATGATTAAGGTAGGAATCGTGGGTGGTTCGGGGTACACTGGTGGGGAACTCATCAGAATTCTCCTAAACCACCCCCATGCAACTATAGATTTTGTTTTTAGTACCACTAGGGCGGGTAAAAAGATTACCACAGCCCATCCGGATCTATTGGGTGTTACCGATCTAGCTTTTACAGGCGAAGTAAATAAGGATGTGGATGTAGTATTTCTTTGTCTTGGACACGGAAACTCTACCAGTTTTTTGAAGGAAAATGAGTTCGCCAAAAACACTAAGATCATAGATTTAAGTAATGATTTTAGGTTAGAGGCCGATGCAGTTCTGGACGGAAAAGCTTTTGTCTATGGCTTGCCCGAACTGAAAAAGGAAGAAATAAAAAAGGCGAAATATATTGCCAATCCTGGTTGTTTTGCCACCGCTATTCAGTTGGGATTATTGCCATTGGCAAAGGCCCATAAATTGGATAAACCGGTACATATCAATGCAGTCACAGGTAGTACCGGAGCTGGAGTAAGCCTTTCGTCGACCTCGCATTTTAGTTGGAGGAACAATAACGTATCCTGGTATAAGCCTTTTACGCACCAGCACCTTGGGGAGATAAATGAAAGTTTGCACAGTCTTCAAGAAAATACAGGAGATCTTTTTTTCCTTCCCAATAGGGGGAATTTCACCCGAGGGATATTGGCCACGGCCTATACCGATTTTGATGGGAGTTTGGAAGAGGCCTATGAACTGTACAACGATTTTTACAAGGATGCGGCCTTTACCCAAGTGACGGAAGAGGACATTAACCTAAAGCAGGTAGTGAATACCAACCAATGTCATATTCATTTGCACAAGCACAATAACACCTTACTGATTACCACGGCCATAGATAATTTGTTGAAAGGGGCTTCAGGGCAGGCAGTACAAAATATGAACTTGGCATTCGGTTTTAAGGAAACGGAAGCGCTGCAACTAAAGGCGGGGGTATTTTAGCATTGTTGGGCCTTGAGGGTCAATAATACTAGGAAATACGACCAGAAAATAAATGAACCAATCAACCTATTCCCATGGTTTTGGGATGGAAACTAATAATAATTAAGGAATGAAAATAGCCATTATTGGAACAGGTAATTTAGGGTTGTCCATAGCAAAAGGCATTTTGAGCACCAACGGGGCCACCTCCATGGTCCTTACCAAGAGAAATCTTAGTGGGCTTAAGGAAATTGAAAAATATGGAATTGTGACCACTACTACTGATAATAGGGAAGCGGTGGCCAAATCGGACATTCTAATATTTGCCGTTCAGCCCGGCCAATTTGTAAAAATATTGGGGGAGGTGAAAGACATACTTACAGATAAGCACGTTATTATTTCTACCATTACTGGGTTTAGTATTGCTAAAATGGAAGAGGTTATAGGTCCTGATCACTTTATTATTCGTGCCATGCCCAATACCGCTATTTCTGTCGGGAAATCCATGACTTGTATCTGTAGCAATGAGAAGGGAGCCAAAAGGGTAGACTTGGCCAAGGCCATTTTTAACCGTATGGGGCATTCCATGCAAATTCCGGAAGACCAGATGCAGGCCGCTACCGTTATTTGTGCCAGTGGAATTGCGTTTTGGATGCGATTGATACGTGCCACCACACAAGGCGCCATTCAATTGGGGTTCGATGCCAAGGATGCACAGGAATTGGCCATGTATACCTGCCATGGGGCTGCCAGTCTACTAATAGATTCTGACAGTCACCCAGAAAATGAAATAGATAAGGTAACTACCCCTAGGGGATGTACCATTTCAGGATTGAACGAAATGGAACATCAAGGGCTAAGTTCCTCCTTGATCAGAGGTATAGTGGCCTCATTCGATAAAATAAACGAGATTAAAAAAGGATAACCTCGCCAATAAACCTACATGGTTTTAGTGCAAAAGAGGTACAAAATATAAGATAGAAGATGGAATTATTTGATGTATACCCATTATACGACGTGACTCCCGTTTTGGCAAAAGGAATTGTGGTCACCGATGAAAAAGGCCAGGATTATATGGATTTCTATGGCGGACATGCCGTAATTTCAATAGGGCATTCCCATCCACATTATGTGCAAAGATTAAAAGACCAGTTGGACAAGATCGGTTTTTATAGCAATGCCGTACAGAACCCAATTCAAGAAGCCTTGGCGCATAAATTGGGAGCACTTTCGGGATGTGAAGATTACAATCTGTTCCTATGCAATTCAGGGGCAGAGGCCAATGAAAATGCTTTGAAATTGGCATCGTTCCAAACAGGAAAATCACGTGTAATTGCTTTTAAACACGGCTTCCATGGGAGGACTTCTGCCGCTGTGGCCGCAACCGACAATGAAAAGATTAATGCGCCTATAAACAAGCAACAAAAGGTAACCATACTTCCTTTCGAGGATTTGGCAGCTTTTAAAAGCGAAATCTCCAAAGGAGATGTTTGTAGTGTAATCATAGAAACCATTCAAGGGGTTGGCGGTCTAGATCAGCCTTCGCAAGAATTTTATCAAAGTATAGCTGCCCTTTGTAAGGAAAATGGTGCTTTGCTTATTGCAGATGAGGTGCAATGTGGTTACGGTAGAAGTGGTAAGTTCTTTGCCTTTCAACATTACGGCATCAAACCGGACATTATTACCGTAGCCAAGGGGATGGGCAACGGATTTCCTATTGGGGGGGTGCTGATCCACGAGAGCATTAAAGCTTCTTACGGAATGCTGGGAACCACTTTTGGAGGAAATCATTTGGCCTGTGCCGCAGGATTGGCGGTATTGGAAGTGATCGAAAAGGAAAATTTAATTGAAAATGCCGCCGAGCTTTTTGAATATTTCAAGGAAAAAGCAGCTGCCGTCCCACAGGTAAAGAGAGTAAAGGGAATGGGGCTTATGCTAGGATTGGAATTTGATTTTGAAGTGGCGGAGCTTAGAAAAAAGCTCATCCACAACCAATATATGTTCACCGGTGGCGCCAGCGACAAACACGTTTTGAGGGTATTACCGGCATTGAATATTACCAAAGAAAATTTGGATCAATTTTTTGATGCCCTAATAAAGGAATTGGCATGAGTTTATATTTAGACATATCCCAAAGAAATGCGGTGCTCAATACCATGGCACAGCTGATCGATGGGGAACGAAATACCATCCTTAAGGTCAATAAAAAAGACTTGGAGGCTTATAATGGCGATGATTTGGCCATGTACGACCGACTCAAGGTAGACGATGCCAAGATTGAAGGCATGATCTTATCCTTACAACAATTGGCAGGGCAGGAAGACCCATTGGGCTTGGAGCGCTTTAATTTTACCCATGAAAATGGGATGCACGTCAGTAATAAAACGGCTCCTTTTGGCACGGTCCTGATCATTTATGAATCCAGACCCGATGTTACCATAGAAGCCGCAGCCATAGCCTTTAAGTCCGGTAATAAAATTTTGTTGAAGGGCGGAAAGGAATCACTCCAAAGCAATTTGGTCCTGGTGAATTTTTGGCATAAATCCCTAGAGCAACACGGTATTTCCAAAGAGTGGGTCACTTATTTGGAATTCAATAGGGAGCAGACCCAGGCCTTTTTGGAAAAGCCTACCCAAAAACTAGATCTTATTGTACCTAGGGGAGGGGAAAAGTTGATCGCTTTTACCAAAAAGCACGCCACCTGTCCGGTGATTGTCAGTGGAAGGGGAAATAACTTCCTATATGTACACCCTAAGGCCGACCTTAAAAAGGCAATGTCTATTATTCTGAATGGTAAGACCACAAAGATTTCGGCCTGTAATGCCTTAGATAAGGTGTTGATAGATAGGGAATTGCCTAACAAAGAAGCTTTTATAAAAGACTTGATTTTCGAATTAAAAGCGAAAAAAGTCGAGATTTTGGTAGATAATAGTCTCTTGGGCACAGCAGATACCTCAGTGATTACGGAGGATAGCACCTGGTATGAAGAATTCTTGGATTATAAGATTCTTATTGGGGAAGTGGGAAGCACCGAGGAAGCGGTTGAAAAGATCAACACCTATGGTGGTGGTCATTCCGCGGTAATTGTAACCGAAGAAGAACTAGGAGCCGACCTTTTTATGAATTCCGTTGATTCAGCGGCAGTGTACCATAACGTATCCACCCGTTTTACGGATGGGGGACAATTTGGCCTGGGCGGGGAATTGGCGATTAGTACTGATAAATTACACCAAAGGGGCCCTATAGGGCTACAACATTTGGTGACCAACAAATGGTATGTAAAGGGTGATGGTCAAATAAGGTAGTAGCCGGACCTAACAATAGGTCTAAAAAAAAGCACATGCAGAAGAAAAGAATATTATTAAAAATAGGATCCAACACCCTCACCAAGGAAACAGACCATATTTCTAGGGGGAAAATTGAGGATATTGGTAGGCAAATAGCTAAACTCAAGGGTGAATACGAATTTATAATCGTAAGTTCCGGAGCCATTGCCGCCGCCAAACAGTTCGTAAAATTAGAACACAACGGACAGGAGATTACCGTTAAGCAGGCCTTGGCCTCTATAGGTCAACCTCATTTAATGCGTATTTTCCAAGAGAATTTTAGGGAATTGGGATTGTTTACCTCCCAATGTCTGCTATCCTATTCCGATTTTGAAAGGGAAGTTTCCAAGGAAAATATCTGCAATACCATCAATGTCCTGGTGGCCAATAACTTTATCCCGATCATCAACGAGAACGATACCGTAGCCACCGATGAGATCCAGTTTGGGGACAACGATAAATTAGCGGCATTAACGGCCGCCTTAATGAAGGTTGATCTGTTGATCATAGCGACAAATACCGATGGCATTTACACCAAAGAATCATTTGCCAACAAGGATCCAAAAACCATTCGTTTGGCCAGCGATCTGGCCGATTTGCAAAATGAGGTAAGTAGCTCAAAATCTTCCCATGGCACAGGTGGAATGGAATCCAAAATCGAGGCCGCCAACATCGCCAGAAAAGCAAATATAGAAACCTGGATCGTAAATGGCCTAAAGGACAATTTTATCATTGATGCCCTAGAAAACAAAACCGCTTTTACAACTATAAAATAAAGAAATGCAACATTACTTATCCTTAAAAGATATCGATTCCCTACCGCAATGGGTAGAAGAAGCTAGATCATTAAAGGCGAATCCGCTTCAATTCAAAGCCTTGGGACAGACCAAGACCATATGTTTATTATTCTTCAACAACAGCCTTAGAACCCGTTTAAGTACACAAAAAGCGGCCATTAACTTAGGAATGGAAGTTATTGTGATGAACTTTGGAAGCGAAGGATGGGCGCTGGAATATGGCGACGGTACCATCATGGACCAAGGTACTTCCGAACACATCAAGGAAGCCGCGCAGGTAGTAGCCCAGTATTGTGATATAGTAGCCATTAGGGCCTTTGCCTCTTTGACCGATAAGGAACAGGACGAGGCTGAGGTGGTCATGAACGGTTTTAAAAAATACGCCGGTATTCCGGTGGTGAATATGGAAAGCTCTGTGGGCCATCCTTTACAGGCTTTGGCAGATGCCATTACGCTGGCGGAAAACAACACCAAGAAAAGACCCAAAGTGGTCTTGTCCTGGGCACCACATCCAAAGGCATTGCCGCATGCAGTGGCCAATTCCTTTGTGGAAATGATGCATTTGCAGGAGGCCGATTTTGTAATTACCCACCCTAAAGGATACGATTTAAATCCGGAGGTAACCAAGGGCGCCAAAATAGAATACGATCAGGACAAGGCTTTGGAAGAGGCCGATTTTGTATATGTAAAAAACTGGAGCAGCTACCAGGATTATGGTAAGGTGGTGAGTCAGGACAAGAATTGGACCATGACCAATAAAAAATTGGGCAATGCCAAATTTATGCACTGTTTGCCCGTAAGACGAAATGTGGTGGTAGCCGATGAGGTTTTGGATGGCAATAATTCCTTGACCATACAACAGGCCAATAACAGGACTTATTCTGCACAGATCGTCTTGAAGAAGTTGTTGGAGAGCTTGTAGGGGTAGGCTTTTGTAAGTTTGCAATTGGCAGTGATCAGTGAACAGTTGGCAGTGGGCAGTTGGAAGTGAACAGTAATCAGTGAACAGTGAATTCCAAATGTCCGTCATTGCGAGGAACGATAGAGACGAAGCAATCTCTTAAGCGAGTAAGCAGATTGCCACGCTACGCTCGCAATGACGAAAATAAGGGGCTCCTTCACTTGGTTAAGCCTGTCCCGCGTTTTCCGCGGGAGGACAAGGTGGATTCTCCGACCATAGGAGGAAAAGACGGAAGGGATAGAAACCAAAGGTTAGTTTTTTTGCTTGAATGGTTTTATGGAGCGTAAAGTCAGTAGATTTTGCACGGCAAGGTTAAAAGTCATTAGCCTAAATAAAGGCGTCATTGCGAGGAACGATAGAGACGAAGCAATCTCTTAAGCGAGTAAACAGATTGCCACGCTACGCTCGCAATGACGAAAATAGGTGGCTCCTTCCCTTGGTTAAGGGAAGGTGGATTCTCCGACCATAGGAGGAGAAGACGGAAGGGATTGAATTCGTAGGCTGGTTAATTTGAGCAAAAGGATCAAATACACCCCATGCGTGAAGTAAAAAAAAACATGAAACAAAAACTATCTATAATAAAAATTGGTGGAAACGTAATTGAGAATGAAGGGGAGCTCAACAAATTCCTGGATTCCTTTTCCGCCATGGAAGGCCCTAAAATTTTGGTGCATGGCGGTGGCAAACTGGCGACCCAAATTGCTGAAAAATTAGGAATCGAATCCAAATTGGTAGGAGGAAGACGTATTACCGATGAAGAGGGACTAAAAGTGATCACCATGGTCTACGGTGGCTTGGCCAATAAAAATATAGTAGCCCAATTACAGGCCAGGGGCACTAATGCCATTGGCCTTAGTGGTGCCGATGGCAATACCATTCGTGCAGTGAAAAGACCGGTCCGGGAAATAGACTACGGATTTGCGGGAGATGTGGAGGAAGTAAATGCAGCGGCCATAGACAAATTGTTGCAGGCCGAATTTGTTCCGGTGTTTTGTGCCATCACCCATAACAAAGAAGGGCAATTGTTGAATACCAATGCAGATACCATAGCCTCGGAAGTGGCCATTGGGATGAGCGGAAACTATGACACCACCCTCTACTACTGCTTTGAAAAGAAAGGGGTGTTGTTGGATATTTCTGACGAGACCTCGGTTGTAAAAAACCTTGAGCCTAAGAACTACCAGGAATTATTGGAAAAGAAAATTATAGCGGATGGCATGCTTCCAAAATTGGAGAATTGCTTTCATGCGCTTCATAAAAATGTGGGCAAGGTCTGTATTGGGGATTTGGATATGTTAAACCCTAATGCTACCTTATTTACCACGATTACCTTATAAACATGGATCAACAAAAACTTACGGAAAAGGCAATTGAACTGTTACAGGAATTGATTTCAATTCAGTCGTTTTCCTCCGAAGAAGATAAGACGGCAGATGCAATTGAAGCATGGTTTAAACACTTCGATATCCCTTTTAAACGGGAGAAGAACAACGTATATGCTTTTAACAAATACTATGATCAGAGCAAGCCGTTATTGCTGCTCAATTCGCACCACGATACGGTAAAACCTAATTCGGCCTATACCAAAGATCCTTTTCATCCGCATATTGAGGATGGGAAATTATTTGGTTTGGGGAGTAACGATGCCGGCGGATGCCTAGTATCTTTGATAGCTACCTTTACCCATTTTTACGCCCAGGAAAACCTGAGCCATAATATGGTGATCGTGGCCTCTGCAGAAGAGGAAAGTTCAGGCCCCAATGGATTGAACAGTATGTTGCTGATCCTTCCAAAAATAGATGTGGCTATAGTAGGGGAACCCACCTTGATGAATTTGGCCATTGCCGAAAAAGGCTTGGTGGTTTTTGAAGGTAAGGTTAGCGGGACACCTTCGCATGCCGCCCACCCGAACGATAATAATGCCATTTACAATACCATAGAGGTACTGCAGTGGTTTAAGGATTATAAGTTTCCCAAGGTATCGGAAGTGCTGGGGGAAGTAAAACTTACGGTAACCCAAATAAGTGGCGGAAGTCAACACAATGTAGTACCCGCCCATGTGGATCTGGTGATAGACGTGCGTGTAAACGACAGCTACTCCAACAAGGAAATTGCGGACATGCTCATTGCTGAAGCGCCTTGCGAGGTAAAGCCCCGTTCGTTACGCTTAAATTCCTCATCGATCAATAAAGATCACGCCTTGGTGCAATCCGGCTTGGCATTGGGCAGAAGTAGCTACGGCTCGCCCACCTTATCAGATCAGGCGGCCTTGAGCTGTCAGTCCCTCAAATTAGGACCCGGCGATAGCACTCGTAGTCACTCTGCGGACGAATTTATTTATGTAGCAGAAATTGAAGAGGGAATAGATTTGTATATTCAAATTTTACAAGGATTCCTGAAACAATAAACAATAATCAATAAGTAATTAACAATGTACGTTTGTTCATTGTAATTGACCATTAAAAAACAATAAAAAATAACAAATGAACCGAGCCAAAACGGACTTACTAATTTACTAGAGAGTTTTAATGGCGAATTACATTTGACCTATAAAAAAAACAATAAAAAATATCAAATGAAACTTTGGGACAAAGGATTTAGCACCGACAAAAAAATAGACCATTTCACGGTGGGCAATGATAGGGAACTGGATTTGCTTTTGGCAAAATACGACGTAATTGCCTCCAAGGCACATGCCAAAATGTTGGGCAAAATTGGTTTATTGACCTCTAAGGAAACCGAATCCCTAGTAAATGAGCTGGACAATATTGCCAAGACCATAGAAAATGGCACGTTTACCATAGAGGACAGTTTTGAGGACATGCATTCTAAAATTGAATTCTTGCTCACCCTAAGGTTGGGTGATGCCGGTAAAAAGATTCACACTGCACGCTCTAGGAACGATCAAGTTTTGGTGGCCATGCATTTGTACCTAAAGAACGAATTAACAGAGATCAAGGATCAGACCAAGGATTTGTTCCACCTCTTATTAAATTTGGCCGATAAGCATAAAAAAGTGATGTTGCCGGGCTATACCCACTTGCAGATAGCCATGCCTTCCTCCTTTGGACTGTGGTTTTCCGCCTATGCCGAAAGTTTGGTAGACGATCTTTATTTTGTGGATGCCGCCTATAAGGTAGCCGATCAAAATCCCTTGGGAAGTGCTGCGGGTTATGGCAGTTCTTTTCCTATAGACCGTAGTTTTACTACCGAAGAAATGGGATTTGAAACTATGAAATACAATGTGGTAGCCGCACAAATGGGGCGTGGCAAGGTAGAAAAGGCAGCAGCCTTTGGTATGAGCAGCATTGCCGCCACCCTGTCTAAAATGGCGATGGACATCTGTCTGTATATGAGCCAGAATTTTAATTTTATCTCCTTTCCGGATGAGCTTACCACAGGGTCCAGCATTATGCCCCATAAGAAAAATCCGGATGTTTTTGAGTTGGTACGCGGTAAGTGTAACCGACTTCAAACCGTACCCAACCAATTGATCTTGATTACCAACAACCTGCCCAGTGGCTACCACAGAGACCTGCAATTGGTGAAAGAGGTGATCGTACCTGCCATACAGGACCTAAAGGCTTGTTTGGAAATCTTGACATTTAGTTTAAAAGAGATACGGGTAAATGAAAATATTTTGGACGACCCCAAATACGACTATCTGTTTAGTGTGGACACCCTGAACGAATTGGTATTGACCGGCACGCCTTTCCGTGATGCCTATAAAAAAATGGGCAAGGAAATCAACGAAGGCACCTTTACGCCCAAAAGAGATATTAAACACACTCACGAAGGTAGTTTTGGCAATCTTTGCCTGGCAGAAATCAGAAAGAAAATGGATAAGATCTCGTAAACAGTTTGCAGTGGTCAGTAAAAAGTGAACAGTGGGTTGATGTCGAAGGTCTAAAGTCAAAAGTCCGTCACTTCGAGTGATTTTATGAAGTGAAACGAAATAAAATTGTATCGAGAAGTAGACGATGAACGGTAAAAAGTGAACAGTAGGCGAAGAGTTTAAAGTTCAATGTTTAAGGTTCAAAAAACGGATTGTCAAGCTTCATTCACAATGACGATCAGTTTATTTATTATAACTTAAGTAAAAGCTCCTTCCCTTGGCTAAGGGAAGGTGGATTCTCCGACGATAGTGGGAGAAGACGGAAGGGATTGAAAGCCCAAGCCTAGGTGCTTTCTGCACCAAGTTAATTGGGCAAGAACGTGACGCTCGCGCCAGAGGGGGAAGATTTCTTGATTAGTAAACAGTGGGTTAAGGTTCAAAGTTCAAGGTTAAAAAAGTAAAATGTCAAGCTTCATTCATAATGACAATCAGTTAATTTCTGATGACGAGAGTAAAAGCTCCTCCCTTTAGACCTGTACTGAGCGGAGTCGAAGTGCGAAGGGAGGTGGCTTCGCCATAAGCGAAGACGGAGGGGATTGAAAGCCCAAGATATGGGGCAATAACCAAAGATAAGGTAAAGTAAAAAGTCAGGGATTTCAACCCTTGTCTGGCGGTAGGCAGACGGAGTCGAGACCTATAAAGAGAAACCAATGATGTGCGACTTCTCTCCCGATAGGTATCGGGAGTCCCATAAAAAGGGACTCTGTCGAGGTGACTGCATCCGTCATTATTAGGAGCTTTGGCGACGAAGCAATCTCTTCACTCAAAAAAGAGATTGCCACGCTACGCCTGCCTGGCGGCAAGGCAGGCTCGCAATGACCATAAATGTCTGGTCGGGCACAGTCGAGACCTATTAGCAGAGAAGTCGTACACAATGTGATAATTGGTTATCGCTAGTTGTGCAATACCATTAGGGCATCTCCTAAAGAGTGTTTATGGAAAATAGTTTGGGTTTCTAACCCAATACTAATAAAAAGATAATATTGCCATTGTGCCAAAGGGAATTTCTTTCTTATTATTGTAAACTGTTAACCACTATTACTTACAGTACTTATGAAATTCAGATTTATTTTTTTGTTTTTAATTGTTTTATCCCCCTCAGTCCAATCCCAAGACATTTCCCAGTTACACTTTAATGGAAACAAGGAATTTAAAGTGGTACAGTTTACGGATACCCATGTTAATGTGGAGCAAGGGAAAAACGTGGATGCCTTTACTACCATTAAAAAGATATTGGCCATAGAAAAACCGGACTTGGTAGTCTTAACGGGAGATATTGCTACTGATGGCAACCCTGAAAAGACTTATAAAGAATTTGAGGCTATTTTTACCGAAGCCAAAATGCCTTGGATCGTTACCCTTGGAAATCATGATTCCCAAGCTGATCTTTCCAGGAAAGAAGTGGCAGATTTTCTTCAGAATTTAAATTACTGTTTAAATAATGACCAGGGGGATACCTATGGTAACTCCAATTTTGTATATCCTGTCCGCAGTAGCGATAATAAGAACGAAGCGCTTATTTACGTCATGGATTCCAATGCCTATAGCACTCTAAAACCTCAAGTAGATGGATGGGGTTGGTTTGATAATAGTCAAGTAAGCTGGTACAAGGAAAAAAGCAAGGAATTTACCCAACTAAATAATAACGAACCCCTGCCTGCCATTGCCTTTTTTCATATTCCGTTACCTGAGTATTACCAGGCATGGAAGAACAAAAAAGTAAAAGCCATAGGGAAACGAAAAGAACAGGAATGTGGACCGGAAATTAATACGGGTATGTTTGCGGCCATGCTGGAAGGCAAGGATGTGATGGGCACTTTTGTGGGCCATGATCACAATAACGATTATATAGGGGTGCATTACAATATGGCCTTGGCTTATGGTAGGGTTACCAAAACTAAAACCTATAACAAAGCGCCTATAGAAGGGGCAAGAATAATTGTTTTGAAAGAGGGAGAACGTAGTTTTGATACTTGGATTCGAGAGGTAAACGGCAAAAAAGTCTACCCCTGTTCATGGCCGGATTCTTTTATAGAATAGACCATCATGTTTTTATGAGCTTGGCCTTAGCTATTCAATACTTCCAACACTCGATCTGGGGTAAATGGTAGGTGCCGTAGGCGTTTGCCCGTTAATCGTAAAAAAGCATTGGCAATGGCACATGCCACCATAGGTGTTGCCGTTTCGCCCACGCCCTCTGGCCTTTCGGAAGACACAATAAATTCGGTTTCAATACTCTCAGGGATGTCCTGCATCCGGAGTAAGTGATAATCATGAAAATTTGACTGTTGTACCTTGCCGTCCACAATAGTAATCTGCTCTTGCAGCACACTGCTCATCCCCATTATTAAGCCTCCTTCCATTTGGGCCTTTACATTGTCCGGTTGTACAATGACTCCGGCATCCAAAGCCACCCAAAAATGATGCACCTTGATCTTTCCTGAACTTCGGTCTACCGAAATCTCACAGATTCCCGTACCCAAAGACCCGTGTTCTACGAAGGCTACTCCTTTGGCCCTATCTGCCAAGGAAGGTTTGTCCCAGCCCGACATTTTAGCGGCCTGTTCTAAAGTGGCCAACGCCCGTGGTGCCTTGCTCATTAATTTTCTTCTAAGGGCTATGGGGTCCATACCCTGGCCCAAGGCTATTTCATCCAGCATTGATTCTATGGCAAACTTATTTGGGCCATGGCCTACCGCGCGCCAATGTTTTAATCGAATCCCGTGCCACGCCTCGCGCCATTCCACAAATTGATTGGGAATATCATAATGGTCATTCCTGGACCCACTGGCCACAAGATTTCCGCCATCCCCTACAACACAATGGGAGAGTCCGGTGATTGATCCATTTTTATCCACAGTAGCCTTTAACCGTTGTAGGGATAAGGGTCGGAAAGTGCCATAGCCCATATCGTCTTCCCTGGTCCATATTAATTTAACGGGCAGCGGTGCCATTTCTTTGGCCAGCATGGCAGCTTCAATAATATAATCGTTCATACTTCTTCTGCCGAACCCTCCACCTAAATATTGCAAATGAATAGTTACATTTTCTGGAGGTATTTCCAAGAGGTCGGGGACACCCAATTTTGGGTCGAACCCCTGCTGGCTACCCACCCATACTTCGGCGTTTTTTAAATCTTCCGAGACCTGAACCACGGCATTTAGGGGTTCCATTTGGGCATGGTATACGTAATCGTTCTTAAAATAGGCCTCATAGGTTTTGCTCGCCGATTTCATGGCGGCATCTACATCCCCTATTTCCTGAATAACTTTACCTTTTTTTTTCTGCTTGGAAATTTTCTCATAGGTAGGATAGATCTCTTGTGAATTGTAACCCATTGCCTGGGTATCTCCCCATTTAATTATTAATCGTTTTTTCCCCTGTAGCGCCAGTTCCAGTGTCTTGGCAATTAACCCGATAGCATAATCGAAGGGGATTATTGTGAGTATTCCATCCATTGCCAGAATTTCCGCTTCATTGGTCAAGGTAGGTTTGGCACCGTGTAGGTTTCCCCTTTCCAAAACTCCATAGACCATATTGGGTAGCCTAATGTCTATGGCAAACTGTGCTGTGCCATCAACCTTGGCAGGAATTTCGGAACGTGGGATGGTATTGCCTATGAGTTGGAAGTCTTTTGGAGGTTTTAATTGCTCAGAGGTGAAATCGGGAATGGTCTCGGGCATTGCCAAAACAGGCACCAATTCCCCAAAGCTTATTTTTCTATTCGTTGCCGCATGAGTAACAAAACTATTCTTCGCTGATAATTCGGAAATGGGGACCTCCCAATGTTTGGCCGCACTGTTCAATAGGACATATCGGGCCTGTGCACCTGCCTTTCTCATAACCGGATAGTAACTATTGGTAGACCGGCTGCCCACAGTAAACATAAGCTTACTGCCCGGAGCCCATCCTTCTGATCCATAAATGGCTACTTCTTGTGGTGAAAATTCCACCTTTACCCTGGACCAGTCTGCATCCATTTCCTCTGCAAATATTAAGGGCAAGGCGGTCATAGATCCCTGTCCCATTTCTGCAGCCGGATTATAAATGGTGATTTCACCATCTTCAGTTATTCGTACCCATGCTGTAAGTGGATGTTTTTGTAGTTGTTCCTTAATTCCTTGTGTATCCTTGCAGGAAATCATGTAGGGTAGAATACCGGACACGCCTATGAAAAGGGCCACTCCACTGGAAGTTTTTAGGAATTCCCTACGATTTACACTATTTGGCGCTGTAGACATCACATTGGGTATTTATATTAATTATGGGCCTAGATCAAGTTTGTGGAACTTTGCTTTCAGATGCCAACTTAATGGCTTTTAAAATTCGCAGATAAGTACCGCAGCGGCATAGGATGCCGTTCATATGCAATTTTATTTCTTCGGTTGTAGGATTTGGGTTTTCTTCCAAAAGGGCAACCGCTTGCATTATTTGCCCGGAATGGCAATAGCCACACTGGGGAGCTTGTGCTTCTATCCATGCCTTTTGCACGGGATGGTCCCCTTTTTCCGACAAACCTTCTATGGTCTTTATTTTTTGTCCGCCCACAAAATCGTCTACCTGTAACATGCAGGCCTTCATGGGTTTACTATTGATATGGATGGTACAAGCCCCGCATTGAGCAATGCCACAGCCGTATTTGGTACCCGTAAGCCCTAAATGTTCCCGAAGCACCCAGAGTAGGGAAGTGCCGCTGGCAACTTCAACCTCATGCATTTTATTATTTATATCCAAGGTGAAATTCGCCATATTAAGGAAAGATTAACGTATAAGGTACAAAAAAAAGAAATTGGCAACTGTTAAATAGACGTAATTTCAAGGGAGCCTTGGATGGGGTTGGAGGTTGTTTAATTGACCCTAAACCTTAAAATTGAACCCCGTGCTCGGCAGGAAATTGCAAGGGAATGTCCTCCCTGTTTTCCCCAAGGTTTTGCCTTAGGTCTATTTCAATTCCTCGTGCAATGGTAGAAATGGGAACGTCATTGGCAGTGCCCTCAAACGGATTTTCTCCCGTACGGCCGATTCTTTCCATGGTATGGAACATCCAGGCCACAGCAGTATAAACGGGGATAGAGAACAATATAAATAAGTCGCCCAATAAGGAGTGTTTATCTGCGAATCCCTGTCCTATTTCAACGAATTGAGGAACCAATGCCATAGGTAGAAGGAGTAATAAAAGCCACATAAAATAATGGTTGAGGGAAGCATATTGTCTGGGATATGGAAAATTCTTGATGCGTTCCGTTTGCCCTTGAACGGTTAAAAGTTCTTGGACAAGTCCTTCCAGTTCAAGAAAAGAGAACTCCCAAAGTATACCGTTTTCCTTAAGTTTTTTTAGGTGATGGGATTGTAAATATAAAATGGCGGTCTGATGATTATCCTTGTTCATGACATACTCCATATCGGTTGCGGACAAATACGGTTGTAAATCCTCTTCCAGGGAGGATTTCTTTTCCGGTGGCTGTACGCCCCATTCGCGATTTGTTTTATTATTGCTGGTAGTTTCCCATGGCTTTGGCTGCCGCATGGCATGTCTTAATGCCGTCATCCACGCAATATGCCGGTAGGTGAGCACTTTCACCTCTGCTTGGATAGTTTCTTCTGATATAGTCTCCTTAGCATGCTCATTGGAGAGCATGTCTTGAGCAAATACACCAAAGGTGCGGGAGGTGTTGACAATTCCGCCCCAAATTTTTCTAGCTTCCCATATACGGTCATATACGGCATTATTTTGAAATCCGATGACAAAGGCCACAGCTGTACCGATCAAGGCCATTGGTGTCCATGGAATTCTAAACCAATCCATATTTAGAAAATAATAGCTTAGAACCCATAAAACAATAATGAAAATGAACCATAGGGTTTCAAACCGTGTCCATTTTGCCATAGTAAGTATTCGATAAACTTTTCCTGTGTACATAGGTGGTTATGGGTATTGGTTCTGTTATAAATAGTGGTCAATTGTAGTGCATAGGTTGTAGTACACTACCCCTAAATATAGCAAATCCATTTTTTATTGGGGTGGTTATATCAGTAAACAGTTATAAGTTAACAGGGGTCAGTAATGAGTAATCAGTGAATAATGTCGAAGGTGGAAAGTCGAAATATTCAAAAATCAGATTGCCGCGCTACACTCGCAATGACGTATTGCTGCATGGTGGTAGACCGGCGGAGTCGAGACTTATAAAGAGAGACCAATGGTGTGCGACTTCTCTCCCGATAGGTGTCGGGAGTCCCAGAAAAAGGACTCTGTCGAAGTGACTAATTAGGTAATTACGAGGCGCTATGGCAACGAAGCGATCTATTCACTCAAAAAACAGATTGCCGCGCTACTGCCTAATTCGGGATAACGATAAGTAATTTTGTAAAGAGGTGAGTAAAAGCTCCTCCCTTTTGCCAAAGGGAGGTGGCTTCGCCATAAGCGAAGACGGAGGGTTCTGAAAGCCCAAGATTTTTGACAATGAACAATTACCAATAAACAATAAAGGAAGTGCAGTGAACTGTAATTAGTGAACAGAAGTCAGTGTTTAGTTTACAGTGAAAAGTGGACATAGCAGTCACTTCGACATGAGCCTAATTTCAGGACGATTGAGAAGTCCTTCCTCTGGCGAGCGTCACGCTCGTGCTAAACCCTTTTCAATGATATCTATATAATTCCCAGATAAAGTGAGCCTGCCCAGCCTTTAGGTTGGCGCAGCGTTGCAATCTGTTTCTTTAATATAGAGATTGCTTCGTCGTCAAAAACCCCTCACAATGACGGTAAAATGTCAGGTCGAGCGCAGTCGAGACCTATAGGGTGATACCTCGATTCTTTCTTTCTAATCAAATGACCTGCTACCAGCCTCCTTCAAGACCCTTTCCGCCTGAATGAGGTGTCTTTGATTGTGATAGACGACCACTCTGAACGTATCTCCCAATCTGAGTTTGACCCATTTGGAAATGGAGATGGCCGTTTTGGTTTTAACAAGATCTGCCCGTGAGGCAAGTTTCAAGACATTTATCAAGTCCTGTTGTTGGGCAATAAATTTGATGAGTACCGTCTTATCCAGAGAACTGCCTATGGGATTCATGGAGCTAAAGGTTTTCATCTTGTTCAACTTTTCCTTGGGAAGCATAGTGTTGGCAAAATAGTTGCCCAACCAGCCGCTTTTAAATTTTTCCGCAGGCCGGTGTCGGGATGCTATCAGCCGCTTTTCAATTTCAGGAATATAAAAATCCCCATATCGGTTTAAATGTTCCAAACATTCCAAAATACTCCAGCTTTCAGGAGAGGCTTTCCAGTTTAAGGTTTCCAAAGGTAGGGTTTTAAATTGTTCGGCCTTGGCTTTATATTCCTGGCTGCGCTCCAACAAATCCTCCAATAAGTCCTTAGATGCTATTTCCATTGTTTTTACTACAAAATTGGCTGCTTTGAACGATTAAAACATTGATTTGAATTAAGATTTTTTGATCCTTGAAAGTGTTTCAGGGGTCATCCTTAAATAGGAAGCTATGTATTTATGTGGTATTTCCTGAAAGAGTTGGGGACTGCGCTTTAGGACTCTTTTATACCTATCCAAGGGAGACACGGTTAAAATATCCCGTTCCCGTTCCATCTGTTGCAATACTAACTGCTCCAAAATAAGTTGCCATGTTTCCAGATTTTCGGGGGAGGATCTAATATAATTGGTAAAGACCGACTTGCCAATGACTTTAAGGTTGGTTTTTTTTAGTGCCTGTATATATAAATCGGAAGGCGCTTCATTTAGAAAAGAATCCAACGCCGCTATAAAATTGTCCTTATAGCCAAATCTTATGGTGTGTTCCTCATTTTCCTCCACCACAAAAATTCTTAAACTGCCCTCTACCACCCAGTAGAGGTTAGTGTCCAAGCTTCCCTGGACCTTTACATATTCGTTCCTACCCAGTTCCAGTTCTGTACTCCATAAGCCTTCCCTGTCTATTTGTTCCTTTAGGTGGGTAATGGGATTCATTTTTCTAAGTGATTAGGCTTTAATGCTAATAACAATTTTCCCTTTATGTTTTCCCTCACCAAAGTACTGGATCAATCGCCCCGCATCTTCTAGGGGATATGGGCCATCTATCTGGCATTTGATCTTCTGCTGAGCTATCAGGTCACAGATATAATCCAACCCAATATTTGATTTTAGGGCAAGTATTTTTAAACTTTTAGTACTGAACAGGGGTACAAGTTTGCCCCACAGCAACAATCCAATTAGATTGAAAGGCTTGCCGCCTATACTTACATAACGTCCATTGGGGTTTAAGGCTTTGAGATAGGAAAGTGAAGCTTTGTTGGACTTACAGTCTAGGATAAGGTCGTACCGTTCCCCGGCCTTGGTGAAATTCACCTTTTTATAGTCGATCACCTGATCATAACCAATGGTTGTCATCATGGCCAGTTTTTCTTGGGCATCTACTCCTGTTACTTCACAGTTATGAAGTTTGGCCAACTGTAGTCCAATGGTTCCCACACCGCCACCGCCACCGTTGATCAAAATTTTTTGTCCGTCTTTTATGTGCCCTATGTCCCGCAATGCCTGTAAAGCTAGACAGGAGGCATGCGGAATGGATGCTGCTTCCTCAAAACTTAGGGCTTGGGGTTTTTGGATAACCGCATTTTCGTTAATACTGATATATTCTGCAAAGGTGCCAAAGCCGTAATTAGAGGTGTCGCCCATGACCGCATCCCCGATTTTAAATTTCGTGGCATTTGCCCCGACGGCTGCAACGGTACCCGATAATTCCATTCCCAAAAGGCCATCTTTAGGTTTAAAAAGTCCGAACATTAATCGGTACAAATAGGGTTTGCCCGAGGCGAGACTCCAGTCGTAGTCGTTTACGGTAGTAGCATGGATCTTTATCAGCACCTCCTTGTCCTTTGGGGAGGGTATTGCGGCTTCTTCTACCCTAACCCCCTTTTCAGGCGAGCCATATTTTTTACATTTAATAACTTTCATTTGGTTCTATTGATGTCCTAATTTAATCATTTGATTTTAATGGGTTTTTCAAAATCTTCGGTCATAGTATAGGGCATTTTCCAGATTTCACCCTTGAAATTTCCAAAATACAATTCGGATTTACTAAGCTGGTGCGAATCTCCATCGGCCCAGAAAAAAGAAAACGGGGCTTTATAATTTACAGGCCGTCGCACATAAGAATGACTTAAAGGACTATGCTCCGTTATGGTTTTTATCTTTTTCCAGGTTTCTCCTTTATCCTTGGATTGCCAGATGGCCAGTTCACCACCAACGCCCCATTCTTGAGGTCCTTTTTCCGTAGGCCCAACAATTTTCCAATCGTCTTCTCCAATAAAAAGGCTTCCCATATCATAATTATGGTCCGAGGTGGTTACCACAGTGGTTTGCCATTCCGTGCCGTTCCATTTGGTAATGCACCATTCGTAAGGGGCGCTTTTAGGACCGGGTTCGTGGCCATTACTTCTAATATATAGACAGGCGGGATGCCCTTCCGCTGTAAAGCCCATATCTTTTAAATACAGGTTTTTATTTTGAGAGGCATAATCCATCACTCTGGCGGGACTGGCTAGGTCCACAAGAGGTACCGGTGTATTTATGCCGTTTACAGTGGTCCAAGTGGCTCCAAAGTCGGCCGATTGTATATAGTATAAATCTGTTCGTTTATCCACGTTGCCGTTGGGATGTCGGTTAAGAAACGTTCCTAACACCTTGCCGTTATATAAGTCGCTGGTCTGATAATGACCTGATTTTTCACCCTCCTTTTCAGGGATGGCGGCGAGTAATTTATCATCGGTCCAAGAGATACCGTCCTTACTGGTTTCAAAATAAAGTTGGCGTACGCCTGTGTATTTTGTAAAAAATTGAAAGAACCCAAAATCGGTATACCTAGGTTGTGGGTAGGTCATTTCCTCTTCCGTAATCTGCACAAATTCTTTTGTGGAATATGGCATTTTGCTTTTGTATTTATAGCCTGGTCTTTGAGCGCCCCGCCCACTTATAAATACCCAAATATAGCCAGAGGCATCGATCAAAATGGAGGGGTTGTCATGTGGGTCGTCTACCCCATTTTTATCATATACCACGGTGGGTTGTGAAACCATTTCCGTTTTATGGTCGAACTCCCCGATCATACATAGCAGGTAACGTTTGTCTTCAGAGGGTGTTCCTCCGTATACAAAAAAAGTTTTTTCAACTTCGGGGGCATATATGGCTAGGGGAACGTGTTTTGCGGTGTAGGTTCCCAGCGCTCCTGAGTATTTGTCCCCATATTCGTACTTCTGATTCAGTTCGAACCAAATACCTCTGTAACCATTAACTTTTGTATTGGTCAAGCTTTGGCAGAAGGCATGTCCAACACAAAAAACAGTAAAAACTACTACTAATAATTTGAGATTTCTTCTAGTGATGTTGCTTTTCATTTTTCTTATTTCGATTTACTAAAACTTATTTTTTTGATGCCTCTCTCACTGATATATTCCCTTTTCTCATGAAACCCAAACTTTTTATACAGGGCTATGGCCGGTGCATTGGCCCAACCGGTTTCTACAATAAGGGTTTTCGAATCGTCATAATTTTCTAGGAATACTAGCAGTTTTTGGGCAATTCCCTGCCTAAAATATTTTGGATGTACTACAAGGCTGCAAACATCGAGTGTGTTTTTAAGTTGGTCTATTTCAGCTGCAGCGGCCAAAACATCCTTTTTCCACAAACCAAAAAATTGGGTGTTGCTATTTTGTATATTGGAAAGAGTCCTTCTTAATGGGGGAAAATCAGTAACGCCCAGTAATGCAGCCTCGATGCGATAGGATACTTGGAAAAGCGCGTGAATTTTTTCAGCATTGGAAATCTTGGAATGGGCTATTTTTTTGATCACGGGTTTAATGAGGACAGATTAACAGATGAATATAGTTCCAAATGAGATATCTAATATAGCAATTCTTTGTTTCTCGTTCGTGGATCAAGGTTCAATGTTGAAGGTTGAAAATCCTATGTCCGTCACTTCGAGTGATTTTATAGAGTGAAACGAAATAAAATTGGTTTGAGAAGTAGATGGTGAATAGTAAGCAGCAGTTGGCAGTGAGCAGTAATCAGTAAACAGATTGCGGCAATGACGAGAAAATGTCAGGTCGAGCGCAGTCGAGACCTTTAAGCAGTGGCCAATGGTGTGCGACTTCTCTCCCGATAGGTATCGGGAATCCCAGAAAAAGGGACTCTGTCGAGGTGACTACAACGGGCAGGTGAGGAGCAAACGTAACGAAGCACTTCTACTATAAAAAACAGATTTCTGCGCTGCGCCTATCTGGCGGTGTTAGGCTTTCATAGCGGGTAAGGTGCGGAAAATATTGTGGTTATTTTTTCTAGATAAACTATTCTGATAACAAATTCGATGTCCCTTTACAAATAGCAAAGGTATCTGTTTCAATTACCGTGCAGGATCTAGTATGGCACTCTGAACATTAATTATCTGATATAATGATTTAAAAGTGCTATTTCTTATTTACAGTATAGACACCCCCAGCAACCAAAAGTATACCTAATCCTAAATAGATATATCCCTGTTGTTTGCTCCCTTTATCTGAAACATCGAGTTCTATATCCAACACTTTTACAGAGGCTCCGCTATTATCTATTTTATTTAAACCTACATACCCAAGGGCTAGGCCACCAATTATTAGAAGGATTCCTATTACTTTTTTAGTATTCATAGTTGGTTATTTATTGTTAAATATCAACAAAATTCCACGAAATTAATAATAATGTTAACAACAAAATGCAGTTTCTAACTGGGTGATATGGAATTTGCTACCAATATGAGAAAATGAATAATGGTGGTAATGAAATAGGCAATAGGCGCTATTTGATCATCCCTAAATTAATGACTTCCTGTTCGGTAAGATGTCTCCAGTGTCCACGCGGCAGGTCTTTTTTGGTGAGTCCGGCATAAACCACCCTGTCCAATTTTACGACCTCGTATTCCAATTCTTCAAAAATACGGCGTACAATTTTGTTCCTGGTACTCTTTAATTCTATTCCGATTTCCCGTTTAGGGGCATTTTCAATAAAACTAATATCATCTACCCTAACCACACTATCTTCTATAGAAATGCCTTCCTTGATTTTTAGGAGGTCTTCGCCCCTAAGGTTTTTGTTAAGCTCTACGTGATATATTTTTCGAAGTCCGTTTTTTGGTTTTGTAAGTCGCTTCGTCATTTCCCCATCATTGGTAAACAACAAAAGTCCTGTGGTACTCTTGTCCATTTTACCTACAACGGTAAGTTTGGATTTGGAAGCACTTGAAATAAGGGAGGCCACGGTTCTTCTTCCATGCTCATCCTTGGGAGTGGTAACAAAGTCTTTGGGCTTATTTAAAATTACGTACTCTTTTTTCTCTGGATTCAATAAGCGGCCATCAAATTTTACTTCATCGGTAAGTTTTACTTTGTAGCCCATTTCGGTAATAGGCTTGCCGTTAACGGTTATGTTTCCTGCAGAGATATAAATATCGGCATCCCTACGTGAACAAACTCCTGAGTTGGCTACATAACGATTTAGACGCATTACATTGGGGTCGGATGGTGGCTGTGCTTCCGCTTTCTTTCTTACCGGCGCGTTGCCCCTGGCATAACTTTTTTTTCTAAAAGTGCCTCCTTGCCTACCTGATGCCTTTTTGTCGTTATTAGAATCTGACCTACCCATATGTACTTTAATTTGTTGCAAAGGTAGCAAAGGAAATCATATGTATAACCTAATGAAGTGGGAATTAGTGATTCTTAGAGAATTCTATTCAATACCAGATCAACATTGATCAATAATATACTAAATACGCCTAAAATGATGATCAATTTAAGAATATTATGTAGCCATACATAGTGTTTTTTGCTGTTCGATTTTACCAAAAGGACCAAAAATCCCAAAAGTAAAAAAATACAACCTATAAAATAGAGGTACATATAGCCTACATCAAAATATTCGATCAAGAGAAAGGAGGGAAGCAATGTTAGGCCAATTAGAATAGAGATACAGGTCTTGGAAAATTTTGCTCCGTACAATATGGGGATGGTCTTATAGTTTTGGGCCATATCCCCGGCCATGTTTTCTAAGTCTTTAATCATTTCCCGGGCCAAAATTAATAGGAAAAGAAATAGGGCATGCACGAATATGACAGGGTCAAAATTTTTGTAATACACAAAAACCGCAAAAAATGGAGCAATGGCCAATGTTGCAGAAACAAAATTCCCCAAAAAAGGTACTCTCTTCAACTTGTGGGAATATAACCAAATGCCGAAAATGTAGGCAGAAAAGAAGACTACAGCTTTAAAAGAGACGTAACTAGCAAAGAAAACCGAAAGAAAATTTAATAAGAAATAGGTGCTAAGTTTGGTGCGCTGACTTACCAAACGGTCCAACATGCTCTTTCTAGGTTTATTGATAAGGTCTTTTTCCGCATCATAGAAATTATTGATGATATATCCGGCTGCGATGACCAAAGCAGAGCTGAGTACTATAACAAAGAGGTTGCCATCAAAAACAACTTTTCTAAGGGGTAAATGGGGTGCTAAAATATAAATGGAGGCCAAGTACTGGGCCAAAATGATCATCAGAATATTGTATCCTCTGACCACAGAAAACAGGCTCAGGAACTTTAATAGCAAGAGCTTGTTTCTTCTACTAAGCATAGGGGTGGTGTTTAGAAGTTATAAACCACTTCCAAATTATAGCCTTTTAGGGCTTTTTTTGCCTTATTGATGTCTTCTGTAAATCCTAAAATATAACCTCCGCCACCAGAACCGCAAAGTTTTAAATAATAGTCATTGGTGTCTATTCCCTGTTTCCATAGTTTATGGAATTCCACGGGTATCATAGGCTTAAAATTATCCAAGACTACATGGGACAACTGTTTTAAATTCCCGAACAGGGATTTTACGTTCCCATTTATAAAATCTTCCACACAGGCATCTGTATGTTTAATAAACTGATTTTTTAGCATGGCGCGAAATCCTTCATGTTTCATTTGCTCCATGAACAAATGTACCATTGGGGCCGTTTCACCTGTACTTCCACTGTCCAACAGGAATACAGCTCCCTTGCCGTCCAAATTTTGAGACGGAATGCTGGTAGATTCTATATTATCCTTGGAGTTAATAAGGATAGGAAGGCTTAAATAACTGTTTAATGGATCAAGTCCTGAAGATTTGCCATGGAAAAACGATTCCATTTTTCCAAAAATAGTCTTCAATTTCAATAATTTTTCCCTGGTAAGATTCTCTAAAACGGTGATTTTTTCAATAGCATATTTGTCGTAGATGGCAGCCACTAAGGCGCCACTACTGCCCACCCCATATCCTTGGGGAATGGAGCTGTCAAAATACATGCCGTTGGCGACATCCTCATTCAAGGCATCCAGATCAAAGGTCACCAATTTGTGATCTTTGTTTTGTACGTTTTTTAAATATTCAGCAAAGGCCCTGAGGCTAGCATTGGATTTTTTTGCCTCTTCAGAATCTTTATTCTTAGATTTTAATGCCCCTTTAAAGAAATTATAGGGTATAGAAAGTCCTTTGGAATCTTTAATGATTCCATATTCCCCGAAAAGTAGAATTTTAGAGTAAAATAATGGTCCTTTCATTTCTTTAAGATAAGCAAAAATAATTAAAAATTAACTTTTAATAACTGGTATATAGTGCTTGGTTAATTTCACAATACTTACCAATAACCTTAATAATTCTTCGATATTAATTAACGCAACACATCAAAGTTAATTATGCATCATTCAAATTAAAATTACAGCTTTTCTGCTCCTTTTCCAATTTGATCGCAAATATACTGCCCGTTTTCGCAATATGCAACCAACTCATTATTAATAAATTGGTAAACCTTTTCTTTTTCATTTTCAGGATAGAGCACATGTACATTGGCGCCGGCATCCAATGTAAAACAGACATGGGTTTTGGAAGTGGCCCTAAAGGCCCATATTTTATTGATAATTTCCAACGTATTGGGTTTTATCAACATAAAATAAGGCATACTGGTCATCATCATGGCATGCAACGTAAGTGCCTCACTTTCCACGATTTTAATAAATTCCAATAAATTTCCTTGCTCAAAAATCAATTTTAACTTGGACAGATTTTTATGCGCTTGGTCGAACCGTTGCTCCGCAAAGGGGTGATCGTGCATTAAATTATGACCAAGGCTACTGCTTACCTGTTTGGTTCCTTTGTCCACCAAAAGGATGGTATCCTGATAGTTCTTAAAATTTGGGTGGACCTTATATGGAAATTTTATGGCATAGAGATCGGAGCTGTTCAGAGTGTCCTTGTGCATTCCCCATTGTATTAAGTCGCCTTCAATACTCCTGCAGGCACTTCCAGAGCCCAAGCGTGCCAAAAAAGAAGCCTTCTTATTAAAATAATTGGCATCCATATCTGGGTTCAATTCCCTTTCCAGCTCCATGAGACATAATGCCAAGGCAGACATGCCGCTGGCCGAAGAGGCAATTCCACTGCTGTGGGGAAAGGAATTGGAAGTTTCTATGGTAAAATGATAGGCTTTTAAGAAGGGCAGATAGGGCACTGTTCTCTTAAAGAACGTATTTATTTTGGGTTTGAAATCCTCTTTTGGCTTCCCCTCAAAAAGGAGGTCGAAAGAAAAGTCGGAAGTTTTGTTGTCCAATTTTTTATAGGTGACGGTTGTTGTGGTAGCACAGGTATCCAACGTAAAGCTGATGGATGGGTTTGCGGGAATCTGATGTTCCTTTTTCCCCCAGTACTTTACCAAGGCAATATTACTTGGCGATCTATAAGTAACTTTTCCTTCTGTTATGTCTATGATATACCCTGAAGGGATAAAGTCTTTTTCGGTCATAATGGAAACAATTTGTGCAAAGATAGTTTTTAAGGGGTTTTGCTGTAGATCCTGTTAAAATAAATTGTTAATTTAGGGCATTAACAACCAACCTTTGAAAAAACAACTAACCTATATCGCCATTTCTGTAGCCGTGTGCCTAATGATTGGGTTTTTATCCAGTTTTGCAACGCAATCTTCGGTAAATGATTGGTATTTGGAATTGAATAAACCCAGTTTTAATCCGCCAAATTGGGTTTTTGCCCCTGTGTGGACCATACTCTATATTATGATGGGAGTAGCTGCAGGTATTGTTTGGGCAAAAGGGTTTTACCATATTTGGGTAAAAACGGCCTTATACCATTTTGGGATACAGTTGTTGTTCAATGCGCTTTGGAGCATAATTTTCTTTGGATTTAAGAATACGTTTGGAGCCTTGCTCGTTATTCTTACCTTATTGATATTGTTGATCTTTACTATAAAATGGTTTACGGTAGTAAGTAAAACTGCTGCATATCTACTAATTCCCTATCTCCTTTGGGTGTGCTTTGCCACGGCCCTGAACTATAAAATCTGGGAGTTGAATTAATTTTCTTCTGCCATTTCCAACAATCTCAACATAGTCCTGTAATTTCTTGTAGTGGCGGATACCTTAAGTTTTTTTTCAAAATAATTATTATTGCATTTGGTGTTGCCATAGCCTTGACCACAGCTGAGATAGACACACTTTCCTGATATTATAAATTGCTCATTGGGAAATTGATCTTGTTGTAATTTAGAGGCCAATTCGGTATTGGGAACTTCTTGTAGCAACACATAGTACCATTTTCTGGTCTCCAAGTCGTTGTCTTCCTCAAATGGGGTTTGTTTAATAATTTCTTTTAATTCAAAAATGGTCTTTACCAATACGGGAACATCATAGCCGAAAGTGGCATAAATGCCCTCTTTTATTTTTTGTGATACCTCCTTAGGCGAAGTTGTACCACTTTTTAAAACGATATTTCCACTTTGTATATAGGTGCTTATCGCCGAGAAATCCAATCTATGGAGCATCGTCCTTAAGTCGGACATTTTAATTTTCTTCTGGCCGCTTACATTGATCCCCCTAAGTAAAATAATATACGTTGTCATGATAGTCCATTCTTAGGAGCAGACAATAAAAATAACCATTTATAGGCCAAGTCGATAATGCCATTTTTAATTTTCAAAGTTCTTACTTGCCTTCGCTGCTTTTGGGCTGTATTTATTTAATAACGTTGTTCTGTATATTGAATAAGTGGGATTAGGATTATTGTTAAAATCTTGGGAGGCAATTTATTGATTTTTCAAAATTAGTGTCTATATTTTGTTATCTTGATACCCATTTTAAAAATATCCCAGCTTTATGGAAAAATATATATTAGCGCTAGATCAAGGTACAACCAGTTCCCGTTCCGTTGTTTTCGATAAAAAAGGCAATATTGTTTCAGTGGCTCAAAAAGAATTCACGCAGTATTTTCCGAAGCCGGGTTGGGTAGAGCACGATCCTTTGGAAATATGGTCTTCCCAGGTGAGTACGGCAGCAGAAGCCACCACCAAAAAAGGAATTTACGGGGCGGATATTGCGGCTATAGGTATAACCAACCAACGGGAAACAGTAGTTGTTTGGGACAAGAACACAGGAAAACCAGTTTATAATGCCATTGTTTGGCAGGATAAGCGGACTTCCAATTATTGTGATGAATTAAAGAAGCAAGGAAAATCCCAGCTAATAAGGGAAAAAACAGGTTTGGTGATCGATTCCTATTTTTCGGGTACCAAAGTGAAATGGATTTTAGATAATGTGGAAGGGGCCAGGAAAAAGGCAGAAGCCGGAGATTTGATCATGGGAACCATAGATTCTTGGTTAATTTGGAACATGACCAAGGGCGAACTACATATTACAGATGTTACCAATGCCTCCAGAACATTGCTCTTTAATATAAACACCCTGGAATGGGATGATGAACTGTTGGAACTTTTTACGATTCCAAAGGGCATGTTGCCACAAGTTAAACAGTCCAGTGAAGTATACGGCCATACCAATCCCAATTTTTTTGCTAGTAAAATACCTATTGCGGGAATTGCCGGAGATCAACAGGCAGCACTTTTCGGCCAAATGTGTACCAAACCAGGAATGGTTAAAAACACCTATGGTACTGGTTGTTTTATGTTAATGAACATAGGGGAAAAGCCCATTGTTTCTGAAAACAACCTGTTAACCACTGTAGCATGGACCATTAATGGGAAAACCCAATATGCCCTGGAAGGCAGTATTTTTATAGCTGGTGCCGTTGTTCAGTGGTTGCGCGACAGCTTAAAGATTATTAAAAAGTCGGAAGATGTAGAAAAGTTGGCGGAATCTGTGAGTAGTACAGATGGGGTATATTTTGTACCGGCCTTTGCCGGCTTGGGGGCACCTTACTGGAACCAGCATGCCAAAGGAACTATTTTTGGCCTCACAAGGGGCAGTACGGATGCGCATATTGCTAGAGCGGCCATTGAATCAATCGCTTTTCAGACCATGGATGTGTTGAAGGCTATGGAAGCGGATTCTAAAATCTCTATCAAGGAATTACGGGTCGATGGGGGAGCTACCGTGAATAATATGCTGATGCAGTTTCAGGCCGATGTTCTTAACACGACAACAGTTCGCCCACAAGTAATAGAAACAACAGTTATGGGAGCGGCTTATTTAGCTGGTTTGGCGGTCGGATTCTGGGAAAGCCTTGAAGAAATTCAGGAAATTTGGAAAACCGATGTTAAATTTAACCCTAGTACGGAAAGAAAAGAAATTGATAAAAATATTAAGGGCTGGTACCGCGCTATCGATGCAGTAGAATATTGGTCCAAACTAAATGATTAAATAAAAACCAACTAAATATGACTCCATTTATTGCTGAAATCATCGGCACTTTTTTTCTGATCCTTTTAGGGGGCGGGGTAGTTGCCAACGTTGTCCTTAACAAAACAAAATCCAACGATATGGGCTGGATGGTGATTACCACGGCCTGGGGACTTGCCGTATATGTTGGAGTGGCGGTTGCTGCGCCTTATAGTGGTGCACATCTAAATCCCGCAGTCAGCATAGGCCTGGCGGTTGCCGATAAATTTGAATGGGCATTGGTTCCCTCTTATGTATTGGCGCAATTTATAGGGGCCATGTTGGGTGCCTTGATTGTTTGGCTCTTCTACAAAGATCATTTTGATGCCACAGAGGACAAGGAAGCCAAAAGAGCGATATTCTGTACGGCTCCGGCAATAAGAAATCCCATTAACAATCTTTTTAGTGAGGTGGTAGGTACTTTTGCCTTGGTATTTGTAGTGCTTTATTTTACGGATGCTACCATAACCGATACGGAAACGGTAATTGGTCTAGGGTCTTTAGGGGCATTACCCGTAGCGTTTTTAGTATGGGCAATAGGGCTTTCTTTAGGTGGGACCACTGGCTATGCCATTAATCCGGCTAGGGATTTGGGACCGAGAATAATGCACGCCATTATGCCAATTAAGGATAAGGGTGGAAGCGATTGGGGCTATGCTTGGATTCCAGTGGTTGGGCCTATCATAGGAGCTGTATTGGCCGCTTTGTTGATGTTGGTTCTTTCCTAAATAATTTACCCTATGAGGCGGTTGCACCTTATTAATTTAAGTTTACTTATTTGTATTTTGGCTTCTTGTAATGATTGGAAATCGGAAGGGGAACCGTTGCCGGCTGAGTCTTATAAGTTGGTATGGTCAGATGAATTTGATTTGGAAGGCAGCCCCGATCCTACTAAGTGGAAACATGAAAAAGGACTGCTTCGTAACCAGGAAGAACAATATTATACCGATAGCCTCAAGAATGCCTACGTGAAGGGCGGAAATTTAATATTGCAGAGTCTGTATGAAGAAATTGCCAATGAAAATTATGTGTCCAAGGAGGCTGAGGATTGGAGGGAAAACCAAGAATTTGCGGGCTATACTTCCGCTAGCCTTACAACACAAGGCTTGGCACAATGGACCTATGGCAAAATTGATGTCAGGGCTAAACTACCAAAAGGAATAGGTGTATGGCCTGCCATTTGGATGTTGGGAGAAAATATTGGTGAGGTAAGCTGGCCCAAATGTGGGGAATTGGATATTATGGAACATGTGGGTTTTAACAAGGATTCCATATTTGGATCCGTACATACCGAAACCTACAACCATACTAAGGGAACGGCCAAGGGAAAAGCAGTTTTTATTGCAAATCCCTATGATGAATTCCATATCTATTCCATTGAATGGACACCCGAGAAAATAGATTTCCTATTGGACGGTAAGGTGTACCACTATTTCAACAATGAGCACCTTACCATTGACGAATGGCCCTTTGATCAACCTTTTTATTTAATATTGAATATTGCCATTGGTGGGGCTTGGGGCGGACAGCAAGGTGTGGATTCATCTATATTTCCACAACAAATGACTATAGATTATGTTAGGGTCTATGAGCTTATTTCTCAGCAATAGCAGTAGCTGCAATATATGCCCCGGTCCAGGCATTTTGAAAATTAAATCCGCCAGTAATGGCATCTATATTGATTACCTCCCCTGCGAAAAAGAGGTTGGGAACTATTTTACTTTCGTAAGTTTTAAAATTGATTTCTTTTAAATCGACCCCTCCAGCGGTGACAAATTCCTCTTTAAAGGTACTTTTCCCATCTACCATAAACTTGCCGTTCGTTAACTGCTTCGCTAAATTCTGTAAATGATTTTTTGGAATATCTGCCCATTTATCGGCATCTGAAATGCCTGATGCCCTTACTAGACTGATCCATAAACGCTTTGGAAGTTCAAACGCCTTGGTGCGAAGTACTGTTTTCTTGCCTTCAATTTCCTTTATCTGTTGAAGTTGACTTAGTACTCCATCCTCGTGATAGGCAGGAAGCCAATTTACTTTTATTGAAAATTTGTAATTTAGGTCATTCAGCAATTGTGCTCCCCAAGCCGATAACCTCAAAATTCCAGGGCCGCTCATTCCCCAATGCGTTATTAAAAGAGGGCCTTCTGATTCTAGGACAGATGGGTGTATGGAATATTGTTTTAAGGCCGAATTAAATTTCCCTTGGTGAACCATATTCGGAATAATCTTGATGTTGGCATTAGTGCTTACCCCTTGAATACCAGTAATTCTTTCATCCTTAATGTTAAAGGTAAAAAGCGAAGGTACAGGAGGTACTATGGTATGCCCCATTTGCCTTAAAAGCTCCCATATTTTAGGATTGCTGCCAGTGGCAACCAATATTTTTTTGGCTTTGTAGGTGGTTCTGATCGATTTAATTTCCCAAGCGTAATCCTCTTTCCCTTTGTTATCATCCAGTGCTGTAATCGCAATAACAGAACTGTTCTTAAGTACTTTGATCCCGAGTCGTTCTGTTTCGTTAACAAAACAATCTATAATAGTTTGGGACGAATTGGTGGAAGGGAACATTCTCCCGTCCGCCTCAATATTTAGTTGCACACCCCGTTTTTCAAAGAAAGCCATGGTATCACCGGTACAATAGTTGTGGAAGGGACCTAACAGTTCTTTTTCTCCCCGGGGATAATTTTTGGATAGTTCCTTGGGGTCAAATTCAGCATGGGTAACGTTGCAACGCCCCCCGCCTGATACCTTTACTTTGCCAAGTACATCTTTGCCGCGCTCCAGGATAGCGACCTTTAACTTGGGGTTTTTCTCCACGATATGTATGGCACCATAAAATCCTGCGGCACCTCCTCCTAATACAACTACATCGAACATTAATTTATTCGTTCTGGAAAATTGGTGATAATGCCGTCTACCCCCAAACGCTCTATCGCTTCAATTTCTTCTGGTTCATTTACGGTCCATGGATATATCTTAAATCCAGCTTTTTTTATTTCGTGCACGTTTTCCAAGGTCAAATCCTCAAAATATGGATTGATGGCTGCAGCACCCAATTCTTTGGCAATGTCCAAGGCTTCCAGCGGATCACCGCTAATTAGGATGGCAATAGGCACTTTGGCATTCAGCTTTCGCATGGCCTGAAGTTCATCCCATCTAAAACTGGAAATTATAAATTTGTCGATAGGCCAGCCTTTTTCCTTTATGTAGTAATTCATTATAAAGTTTACCCTGTCCGCGGTGTTTGCCCCTTTTAGCTCAATATTTAATTGAACTTTTTTGTCTATTACATTAAGCACATCCTGTAGCGTTGGGATTTTGTGGTTCCCTATCAGCGTTAATTTCTGCAGGTCTTCAAAAGTGTAGTCCTCTATTTTTCCAACGCTATCCGTAAGTCTTTCCACCTCGTCATCGTGGAACACTACCGTTTCGCCACTTTTTATTTTAAATACGTCGATCTCTATCATGTCCACACCAAGATCTATCGCTTTTTGTATGGAAGCTAAGGTGTTTTCTGTTTCATGCCCCATGGCACCTCTATGGCCAATAACCAAGGGTTTGTTCATATTGTCACAACTTAAAATTAATAGAAACAGGAATAATGATCCAAGTAATGTTGATGTTTTCATAATGCAATGTGATATATTTATTTTAAACTTAAAATTAAGGATTCCAATGGTTTTACATCTATTCTAATATGACCAATTTCATTTTTGACGGTTAAGGATAATACCTTTTCTTTAAACAATTCGTCCTTTACGGGGTAAGTCCTGTTTTGCAGTCCCCATTCCTGAACAATTTCTTTCGGAAGTTTTAAATCGAATCCAAAGGTCTCGTGGTCATCAAAATTAGATATAATAATTAATTTTTCATTTTTGGACCATCTTACAAAGGACAAAACACGGTGATTATAATATTCTGTATGGTCCTTGTTGTAAAAATGAATGTCCCTGTAATTTCCCATTAAAGCGCTACTGTTAATGGTGAAATTGAGCAAGTTCTTGTAAAATGTCCTAAGTTCTTTCTCTTGGGTAGATAATTGCCCTCCGTCAAATTTTTTATTGTTCACCCAGCGTTGAAAATAGGGAACCCCAACATAATCGAAAATAGAGGTTCTACTTGGAGATCCAAATCCGAGACTTTCGGCGGCCGGCTCCCCTACCTCTTGTCCAAAGTAGATCATGGTAGGCGATGTGCTTATGGTAGCGGAAACCACCATGCCCGGTTTGGCTTTATCCGCATTTCCCAAAAATTCGGGACTGGCAATACGCTGCTCATCGTGGTTCTCCAGAAAATGAAGCATTTGGTGCTCTATATCCATGAGTCCGTTTTGAACTACCGGCATATGGTCTGTCCACCCATGACCCTGCATAATATGTTTTAAGGAGTCATAAAATTCGACCTTGTCATATAGATAGTCCATTTTCCCCTTAAAGATGTAGTCCCGGTATAGTTCAGGACTGTAAACTTCTGCCATTAAAAATGCATCTGGATTTTTCATTTTTATGGATGAATTCATATAACTCCAGAATTCTACGGGAACCATTTCGGCCATATCATAACGAAACCCGTCTACCCCCTTGGCCAACCAATACAGGGCGATATCCTTAAATTTTATCCAGGAATTGGGAACCTCCCTGTTTTTCCAAAATTCAAAATGTTCGGAAAAGTCCTTATGTCCAAAGTCCTCAGGCAATGTTTCAAAATCTCTATGTCCGTCCGGGCTAATTCCGTAATTGATCTTTACCGTTTCGTACCAATCATTAAAATCGGGCTTTGACAAACGTGATCCATTTCCTGTCCATTTGGCCGGAGTTTCGGTAAATTTGTTGTCGGCAAGCGTATTCTGCTCTCCTCCTAATGGCTGGTAGCCATCACGCCAATCCGGTACTGAAAAGGACTCCCCGGGACTGTAATAAAAATTGTTGTCCTTGTCATAGACTACATTTTTATTGTCATTGGTTCCAAAATCTACTACCCCTTTGGGATTATTTTTCCCTTCGTATTTTCTGGCAATATGATTGGGAACAATATCTATGATAACTTTTAAGCCCGCCTTGTGGCTTCTGGTTATTAAGGATTTAAACTCGGTCATCCTCTTTTCAGGATTATGGGCCAAATCTGGATTAACGCTGTAATAATCCTTTACGGCATAGGGCGAACCCGCTCTGCCTTTAACAATATCCGGGTCGTCGTTAGAGATGCCGTAGGCGGTATAATCCCTAACCAGAGCATGATGTGGAATACCCGTATACCAAATGTGGGTTACTCCCAGATCCTTAATTTCTTTTAAAGCTTTTTGTGTGAAGTCACTAAATTTACCTATTCCATTTTCTTCCACGGTTCCCCAGGGTTTATTGGTGGTATTGGTATTGCCGAACAATCTGGTAAATACTTGGTAAACTACTGTTTTTCGGATTTCAGTGGTCGGTTTCATGGTATGCTTCTTTTCGGAACGAAAAACTACCTATGCGCAGTTAAACTTTTCTATGCAATAATGATACATGTTTTTGGAATTAATGTTAATTTTTTGCAAAATTTTTCTCCCAAGACACCTTTTGCCACAATTTATTTAAGTTTTTGTAGAATACAATCCCAATCATGTATTTTTCTAAACATTCTTGGGATGTATTGTTTTGTAAATAATTTAAGTGGAGGGGGAATAATTTTTGTTGCCAGCGGTCAAAACCAGACGTTTGCCGTTCACCCGAATAGACATTTCATCGGTACCTTCCAAATCGAAAGTAGTTTCGTTTTCCGTAACCATGACCTTTAAAATTCTATTCCTAAAATTCACCTTAAAAGAGTAGGATCTCCATTCCTTTGGTATTCTTGGGGTAAAGGATAATTTGTCGTCCAAAATTCTCATTCCTCCAAAACCCTCAACGATGCTCATCCAGGTACCTGCCATTGAGGTAATATGTAAGCCTTCTTTGACTTCCTTATTGTAATCGTCCAAATCCAACCTAGATGTGCGTAGATAGAATGAATACGCTTGGTCCATCCTGTTCAGTTTTGCAGCTTGAATGCTATGTACGCAGGGGGATAGGGATGATTCATGTACGGTAAATGGTTCATAAAAATCGAAATGCTTTTCCAATTCTTCGGTAGTAAAATGGTCTTCAAAGAAATAAAATCCCTGAAGGGTATCTGCCTGTTTTATATAAGGCGACCTTAAAATACGGTCCCAACTCCATTTTTGGTTAATGGGCCGATCTTTCTTGTGCAGTTCTTTAACAGGGATAAGTGCTTTGTCCAAAAATCCATCTTGCTGTAAATAAACACCTAATTTTTCGTCATAGGGGAAGTACATTTTTTTTGCCACTTTGCTCCAGCTTTTGGTTTCCTTTTCGGACAGCTTGGTTACTCCTATAATTCTATGATAATCGTCCGGATAGCCCTCTTTAACTTTTTGTAGTTCGCTCAGGGCATAATTAATGCACCATTTGGCGATGTAATTCGTGTACCAGTTATTGTTTACATTGTTTTCGTATTCATTGGGACCGGTAACCCCCAGTATTACATATTTATCTTTCCGGGTAGATAAGGTAGCCCTTTGGTGCCAAAATCGAGCTATTCCGATCAAGACCTCCAGTCCCATTTCCGGGATATAGGTGTAGTCACCAGTAAAACGGTAGTAATTGTAAATGGCAAAGGCTATGGCACCATTTCTATGTATTTCCTCAAAGGTTATTTCCCATTCGTTATGGCATTCCTCCCCATTCATAGTGACCATAGGGTATAAGGCTGCCCCGTCTACAAAACCTAATTTTCGGGCATTTTCAATGGCCTTTTCCAAATGGTTGTACCTATAGGTAAGTAGGTTCCTTGCCACCTTTTTATTTTTTGTAGCCATATAAAATGGAATGCAATAAGCTTCCGTATCCCAGTAAGTACTGCCGCCGTATTTTTCTCCTGTGAATCCTTTGGGTCCTATATTGAGTCTAGAATCTTTGCCCGAATAGGTTTGGTTTAAATGAAAAATATTAAAACGAATGCCCTGTTGCGCCCTAACATCACCGTCGATCATTATATCGCTCATTTCCCAAATTTTGGCCCATGATTTTTTTTGTAGCTCCAATAGGGTATCAAAGCCTAATTCGTCCACTTTTTGTAATGCTTTTTTGGCTGCCGAAATCAGGTCACTTTTCTTATGATTAGTGGAAACCGTATATCCGCCAAATTTGATCAAGGCCAGAGAATCCCCTTTGTTAATTTCCTTTTTAAAATGATGGACTACCGTATTCTCGGAAATTGCCTCTAAAGGTTTCTCTTTTTCCAATTTATTATTATGATACAATCTGGACTCCATAAAAGTGCAGGTGGAGAAATTGGTCTTCATGGTATGGGCCTCAATAAAAGCTTGAAAGCCGTCCGATGAAACCCCAGTGGTGTTCCAGAATTGGTCATCCCAGTTGGTGTCCTCATTGGTAATTCCACTATCTATATAGGGATGAAAGGAAATTGCGGTATTCTGATTTATTGGGGTGATTTCGTATTTAATGGCTCCAACCTCATCATGGTCCAAACTTAGAAATCTTGTAATTTTTACCGCTATAACGGTATCATTGGGCAAGGTGGCCTTAAAACTTCTGGTATACCAGCCTTCCTGCATATTTAATTCCCTGCGAAAATCTTCCACATGTTTACAGGTATTTAAATCCAAAGTTTCCCCGTTTATAAGTACATTTATTCCGATCCAGTTAGGAGCGTTCAATACTTTTGCAAAATACTCGGGATAACCGTTTTTCCACCAGCCTACTCTTGTTTTATCAGGGTAGTACACTCCTCCAATATAACTTCCCTGAAAAGTGGGGCCGGTATATTTTTCTTCAAAATTGGCCCGTTGGCCCATGGCACCGTTCCCAATACTGAATAAACTTTCCGAGGATTTTACCCTGTCCTTTTCAAATCCTTCTTCGATGATAGACCAGTTGTTGGGCTTTATATAATCTTGATTCATTATGCTAGTGTTTCTGCGTTATCGTAATAGTTGTAGGGCATGTGGTAAACCCGTCTGAAAAAGGCAAATTAATCTAATTATTGTCAATTAAAAGATTCTCCAGCCTGTAGGTTGGGGTTTCCTATTATCTTCACCTTGCCTGTGCTACTTTTTTTGCCTTGGGTGAGGTCAGAACTGTCCTTTGTGACAGGGCTGGGTAAGGTAAAGTATAAAATATCCAAGTAATTTATTATTGTTTGCCCTAAACTTTAATCCATAAGTCGATTTATAAATTCAACATCGATTTGCGTAAAATTCGCGAATACAAAATTCGCTTTGTTGAGTACCTCTTCCTCCCCAATACCAATACTCAACATGCCTGCATTGTTAGCTGCCTCTATCCCTGCAACTGCATCCTCAAAGACTACGCAATCTTTTGGAGGGACCCCCATTTGTGTTGCGGCTATCAAAAAAACTTCTGGATCTGGCTTGGCTTTGGTTACTTGAGTGCCATCTACAATGACCTCAAAATAATCCATTAATTTCACCTTTTCCAAAATTGGGCGCGCATTTTTACTGGCCGATCCAAGGGCAATTGGCATATTATTCTTTTTAAGAAATCGAAGTACTTTTTGAACATCCGGTAATATTTCAGATTCGTCCATATGCGCTATGAGGGCTAAATAATCTTCATTCTTTTCTACCAGCCATTTATTGAATTGTTCTTGAGATGCCTTAACATCTCCAATTTCCAGAAGGATTTCCAAACACCTTTTGCGACTTACCCCTTTAAAAAGTTCATTTTGTTCATGGGTAAATTCAAAGCCCAATGCATTGGCCAATTTTCTCCAGGCCAAATAATGGTATTTGGCGGTGTCTACAATAACGCCATCCAAATCGAATATAAATCCTGTTTTCTTCATTGTTTAAGGTGTCAATTAAAATTTTGGTAGGGCCATGAAAATAGATTTATGGATTGTAGCATTTTCATTTTTCAGGAGAGATTCCAATGGCGTTTATTGCGCCTATGAATTTTCAGCTTTAATTGTATGATGCCCTTTCTCTTACAAGCAAGCTTAAAATGTAATATTATAAAATCTAATTTACGGTTGATCCCCGTTCTATTAATGTGGGTTCCAAAACCCGAGTAATGTATGTTTCCTCCTCCAACTCACTTTCAACTTTTTCAATAAGCATTTCTGCTGCTATTTCTCCCATATGTTCACCGTGTTGGGCCACTGCCGTTAAACCAGGAGAGGCGTATTTGGATAAGAGACCATCTGTAAAACCTATAAAGGAAATATCTTCTGGAATTTTCAAGCCCTTACTTTGTACCAGTCTCATGCTGTGGATCGCAAATATTTCATTAACACTCAATACTGCGTCTACTTTTTCGCGATTAAAAAAATCTTCGATCACCTTTTCATCAATCGTCATGGAAGGAAATTTCAGTATCAAATCTTTGTTGTAGGCAATGCCATTATCGGATAATGCCTCACGATAACCCGCAGCTCTTTCCCTACTAACACTAAAATAGTCCTCAGTAGTAATCATGGCTATTCTTTTTCGCCCGTCTTTTATAAATTTGGTTACTGCGTTGTAGGCACCCTTTTTGTCATCGATAATTACCTTGTCACAGTTTATATGCTCTGTAACACGGTCAAACAATACCAAAGGAATTCCTTGTTCCGTAACTTCTTTTAAATGATTGTAGTCGTTCTTTAATTGTGTGCCGGCAGATAGGGCCATTATAAATCCGTCTATACTTCCATTGGCCAATAATTCCATATTGATTACTTCCCTGTCAAAAGATTCATCGGAGACGCATACAATGACATTATAACCTTTGGCATTGGCGTATTTTTCGATTCCCCTAAACACAGTTGTAAAAAAATGATGGACAATATCCGGAATGATCACCCCAATATTTTTGGTGCGCTTGTTCTTTAAACTAATGGCAATATTGTTGGGTTTGTAATTGTATAATTTTGCAAACGCCTGGATTTTCTCCTTAGTGTCAGATCCAATTTCCTCACTATTTTTCAATGCTTTGGAAACCGTGGAAATGGAAACCCCTAATTCCCTTGCAATATGCTTGAGGGTTATTTTTTTTTTCAAAGGTGAATTTTTTTTTCAAGGTGAATATACTACTAAAAATACAAAAGCAATTGGACCTATTTGGCACAAATCTGAAAATTTCAATATCAAAGTGTAAAAATAGTATAATGATTTAAGAGTAAAGGTAAAATTACATAAATGTTAAAATAGTATTGATTTGTGTCAAAATATCATTGCAAATAAAAAAGATGTATATTCGCACAAAATTCACTGATTTCGATAATGATAATATGTAAGGTTACTAAAACGTTTTCGGTATTATTTCGGCGTTAAAAACGAGAATATAGCAAAATTTGGAAATATTAGTAGATATATTCGAATCAGGAACTTTGAACTCAATTAATTATCTAACTCAATTAAAACTATTATTGTATGAAGCTTAAATTACTCAAAAGCCTGTTGCTTTTCGGAACATTTATGTGTTTTGGAATTGCATCAGCGCAAGAGGTGTCAGGTACGGTATCTGATGCCACTGGACCCTTGCCGGGTGCCAGCGTTGTGGTTAAAGGAACCACCAACGGAGCACAAACTGATTTTGATGGAAATTTCATTATCAGTGATGTGGATGCCAATTCAACCCTTGTTTTTAGCTATATCGGCTACAAAACACAGGAGGTGGTTGTAGGTAACCAAACCACTATGAACATAAGCATGGAGGAAGATGCAGAGGCATTGGCCGAAGTGGTTATCATTGGTTATGGTACAACGACAGTAAAGGATGCTACAGGAGCCGTTTCAGCGGTAACCTCTAAAGACTTTAACGGAGGTGTTATTTCATCGCCAGAACAATTAATACAAGGTAAAACGGCCGGTGTTCAAATTTCCCAAGGGAGTGGAGAACCAGGTTCTGGTGTTTCGATCAGGATTAGGGGTACATCCTCGGTTAGGTCCAATAACGACCCCTTATTTGTGGTTGATGGAGTGCCGCTTCCTTCAGGAGGTAGTTCTTCAGAAGGAACAGATATAGGTGTAGGTTCTAGTTCGGCTAGAAACCCACTTAGCTTTTTAAATCCAAATGATATTGAGAGCATGAGTATCTTAAAGGATGCTTCCTCAACCGCTATTTATGGTTCTAGAGGTGCCAATGGGGTAGTTATCATTACCACCAAAAGTGGTAAAGGTGGTGCTCAGGGAGGTACTTGGGAATTTTCTTCAGATCTAAGTTTTTCATCCCCCGCAAATGAATTTGATTTATTGAATAGGAGCGAATTTATATCTGCTGTTTCTGCCTTTGGTGGAAATGCCACAGATTTAGGGAATGATACAGATTGGCAGTCGTTGGTTACAAGAAATTCATCTTCTACCAACAACAACCTTGCTTACTCTCAAAATTATGGTTCAGGTAATGTAAGGGCTACATTTAACTACGGTAAGCAGTTTGGGATAGTACCAAAATCTTCCCAAGAGCGGGTTACCGGTAGAATTAATCTTTCCCAAAGAGTATTTAACGATAAGTTAAAGTTGGATTTGCAAAGTACTATTTCCCGTGTAAATGACGAGGCACCACCATTGAGTGGTAGTGCTGGCTCCACAGGAGATATGTTAGGTTCTGCCTACTCCGCCAACCCTACTTGGCCAGCTAATAGTACTTTCAACCCAGGGGATAGGATAAATTCGTTGAATTTGTTGGAGAACTGGCAAAGTCTAACCTACACCGATCGTTTTCTGATCAATTTTTCGGCCTCCTACGATATTGTGGAAGACCTAACAGCAAAGGTTACTGTAGGGTATGATAAGTCCGAATCTACGCGAGAAGCTGAATTGGGCAGTAAGTCCTTTAATGTAGGCCGTGGTGCAGGTGGTAATGGTAGAGGTACCCTTAACGATCTTAACCTAGAGAATAGGCTGATCGAACTAACCTTGAACTACAAAAAAGACTTTGGTAATTCAGTATTGGAAGCTTTAGGTGGATTCTCATATCAGGATTTTAATACGGAAGGTAGAAATGTTGAAGGTTGGGGTTATGGAACTACAAATTTAAACAATATGGCCAGGGACTTAACAAACTCGGCCAATAAGATAGAATCTTTGATTACAGGGTCTTACCAGCAGTATGGTTATGCCTCGGGGGGTGATGCTGATATTTTTGTGAACAGACTTTTTCCTGATCCGATCTCCGATCGCTTGGGTGATGTAAGTATTCCGGTAAAATCTATTTTCACCAATACCTTTGACAATACTGATGAGTTGCAATCCTTTTTTGCCCGTGCCAATTATAGCATAGCAAGTAAATATTTGTTTACAGCTACGGTTAGGGCCGATGGTTCGTCCCGTTTTGGTGAAAATAACCGTTATGGTATTTTCCCGTCCGGTGCTTTTGCTTGGAAGATCAATGAAGAAGATTTTATGGGCGATGCCATGTCTACCCTAAAACTTAGGTTAAGCTATGGTATTACGGGTAACCAAGACGGATTGGGGTATGGCCGTTTCGCGAGAAGGGAAAGGTATTCTACATCTACAAATGGTGACCCCAATATTAGTGATGGAGGAGGGGTAAATGTTCCAGGTATTACTACAGTGGAATTTGCCAATCCGGATCTTAAATGGGAGGAAACTACCCAATATAACGTTGGTCTGGATTTTGGGTTTGCCAATGATCGCTTTAGTGGGTCTATTGATGTGTACCGTAAGGAAACGCGAGATTTATTGTTGAATATAGAAGCAGCACAACCTTCCCCACAACCTACGTTTTTCCAAAATTTGGATGCAATAGTTTTGAATGAAGGAGCTGAATTGTCCCTTAATTACGATATTTTACAGGGGGATGATTTTGGTTGGACCGCTGGTTTTAATGTCTCCTATAACAAAAACGAAATTACCGATTTTGATGGAGAAATTGCCGCAGGAACCATTCGAGGAGCAGGATTGTCGAATGCCTTTGCGCAACGCTTGGCGTCGGGACAGCCTTTGTATTCCTTCTATCTAAGGAAGTTTACAGGCTTTGATGCTAACGGTAACCCTGTTCATGAGGGAGGTGTGGATAATCAACAGTTCTTGGGCAAAAGTGCCCTTCCGGATATTACAGGTGGTTTCTCTACAAGTGCCAATTATAAAAATTGGTCTGCCTCTATGTATTTCAATGGTCAATTTGGAAACTACATATACAATAATACCGCCAACGCCTTTTTCACAGGAGGTGCTATTGGTAGCGGTAATAACGTAACGCAAAACGTAGTGGAATTGGCTGGACAAGAGAGTAGATTTGCAGAGGCTTCGGTTTCGACCAGATTCTTGGAAAAAGGAGATTTTGTAAGATTGCAAACAGCATCAATTTCCTATGATGTTCCTTTAAGTGAAGGGTTGTTTAAGACAATGAGACTAAGTCTTACGGGTCAGAACCTTTTTGTGATTACAGATTATAGTGGTCTTGACCCTGAAGTTAGTGTAGCACCAGCAAGTGCTGCCCTGCTAAATGGCTTACCTATAGCGGGGATAGATTACAGTGCTTTCCCAAGACCAAGAACATTTACATTAGGATTTAACGTAACTTTTTAATCATAGCATTATGAACATACAAAAATATATGAAACCCGTTTTCGGCTCCATATTTGTATTGGTAGGCCTTGTAGCCTGTACCAATCTGGAGATAGAAGAAACGGATTCGATCATAACTAAGGCGACCGGTAGTGGTTTTACACCAGTGGCCAATCCAGCCTCTTCACTTGGTGACCTTTATAACAAAGTAGGAGGGGATTTTGCAACCCAAGAAACCATGTACGCCATGTCTGAGGTAACAACGGACGAGCTGTTGATTCCGACCCGGGGAACCGACTGGGGGGATAACGGCATTTGGCGACAGTTGCATACCCATACTTGGACCCCTGCACATTTATTTATAAAGAATGCATGGAACAATTTAAATCAGAATGTATTTCGCGCAAGTGAGATTATAGAAAGTAACCCAGATGCTGCAGTTTTGGCGGAAGCTAAATTTCTTAGAGCATTCAATATGTTCTTCCTAGTGGACTTTTTTGGTTCCGTACCTTTTAGGGAAGTAGATGAAGGCCCTGAAATTAATCCAAAGGTATTGTCCAGAAGTGAAGCCTTTAGCTTGGTAGAGAGCGATTTGTTGGCTGCATTGCCAGGTTTGCCCGATGGTAGTCCGGGAACTGCTAATACCGGAACGGCTACAAAGGCGGCGGCAAATTTCTTATTGGCAAAAATGTATCTAAATGCACATATCTACAATGGAGGTACTGTTGATAACGCCAATATGCAAAAGGTAATAGATGCAGTTGATGATATTGCAGCTCAAGGTTTTGCTGTAGAAACGGGATATTTTCAAATATTCGAATCCTCGGATGATAATGAAACTATTCTGTTTTTAAAGAGCGATATCGGAGCTAGAATTTGGAATAGTATGCATTACAATATGAACTCCCCCGATAATACCGGTGGAGGATGGAACGGATTTTCCACATTGGCCGAATTCTATGATTCTTTTGAAGGTGCCGCCGACACCAATTATGTGGGTGATGACCAGGAAGAACGAAGAGGCTGGGTACCGGATGCATCCAATGCCAATAATATTAATTTAGGGCTTGGGTATGGTTTTTTAATTAACCAACAGTATAACGAAGATGGTACTAAATTGAAAAACAGACAGGGCGGCGACCTAATATTAACCAAGGAGTTGACCTCTTTGGTGGGTAATGGTGAAGCTGCAGGTATGCGAATTCTTAAGTATCACCCAAATGACGGAGGAGAAATTAACTCTTTTAGAAAGCACCAGATCCTTTTCAGATACTCCGATGCCCATCTAATGAAGGCAGAGGCAATGATGCGTATGGGCGGAGACGCTACGGCATTGGTGAACGAATTGCGCCAAGCGAGGACGAATACCCCAGATTTGCCAAGTGTAACCGAAGATGTGTTACTGGCAGAAAGAGGTAGGGAATTGTATATAGAATTTTGGAGAAGGAACGATTTGGTAAGATTTGATAAATTCACCGCACCTTGGAGCTTAAAGGAGATAAGTGGAGATCCTAATTTGAATCTTTTCCCAATTCCAGAAACTGCATTACTTTCCAATCCCAATTTGGTTCAAAACCCGGGGTACTAAGAATTTAGTTTAAGTTTATTAATGGAAAAAGAGGGCTGTTCATTTGAACAGCCCTCTTTTTATTTTATATAATCCGTTACCTAGTGTTGTCGCCTTAAATAAATAGTTTTCTATATGTTAAAGACAACACTAAAGGATAAGTAAGTATCTAATTTGTTCTAAAACTACCTCGAATTGATTCCCAATCTTTTATTTGGCAAAATAGATATAAATCCCAATTACAATAACGCATACGGCAATCCCTACTTGATTAACATATTTATAAGGTTCAATAGAAACCTGCTTGGTGTATTCCAATTCATAGGCTTCCTTTCTAGGATAAAACTTGCCAATAATCAGCATGATCGCGGCATTGGTTACAAATAAAATAGCCATGATGTGCAAGTAATGCGGATAAGCATCGGCTTCCACCAATTTTAATGCGGCAGGATCTGTAATCCCTGAGGCCTTGGCCGATTCCAACGCTTTATCTACAAAGTGTCCTTGCAATATAAATTGACTTATGATATACAACAAAGACCCTGAGAATATGGCAATTTTAGCAGCGATGGCAGGGACCCTTTTGGTTAAATAACCTACAACGATTATAGTGAAAATAGGAATGCTATAAATTCCGTTTATTTCTTGTAGGTAGTTAAATAGACTTCCTGCATTTGCAATCAATGGTGCTATGAACATGGCTGCAAGAGCTAAGCAAATACCGAATATCTTGCCGTATTTAACAACCGTTTTTTCAGGAGCATCCTTATTTATATGTTGCTTGTATATATCTATCCCGAATAAAGTTACCGAACTGTTAAGAACACTATTAAAGGAACTTAAAATGGCGCCAAAAAGTACAGCAGCGAAAAATCCGACCAAAGGTTTGGGTAATACGGCCCGAACCAATTCTGGATAGGCAAGGTCGCTAGAGGCTAATCCACCGTCAAAATAATGATACGCAATCATTCCTGGTAACACCAAGATTAAGGGTCCCAGAATCTTTAAAAAAGAGGCCAATAACAATCCTTTTTGCCCCTCTGCCAGATTTTTGGCCCCCAAGGCCCTTTGAATGATCTGTTGGTTGGTACCCCAATAAAAAAGTTGAACCAGCATCATTCCCGTAAAAATGGTGGAAAATGGGACTTCCTGTCCGGTTTCGCCCGTTGAGTCGAATCTTGCGGCATCCGACGAAATTAAATTATCAAGACCTTCAAACATATTTCCGTCCCCAATGGCCATCAAACCAAAAATTGGAATAAGGATACCACCAACGATAAGACCAACAGCATTGATACTATCTGAAACGGCTACCGCTTTTAGTCCCCCAAAAACTGCATAAATAGAACCTATAATTCCAATACCCCATATACACACTACTAGGGCTGTCGTGTCGGACACTCCCAAAAGTTCAGGAACATTGAACATACCACTTATAGCCACAGATCCCGAATATAGAATAACCGGCAAAAGGACTACCACATAGCCTGTTAGAAATAGACCTGAAGTTATGGTTTTTGTGGTAACATCAAATCTCTTCGCCAAAAATTGGGGAATAGTGGTGAGTCCACCTTTTAGATACCTGGGCAATAAAAATACGGCAGTAACTACCATGGCAATCGCAGCTAAAGTCTCCCAGGCCATAACCGATAGACCATCTGTATAGGCACTTCCGTTGAGACCTACAATTTGTTCCGTGGAAAGGTTGGTCAGTAGTAAAGACCCCGCAATTACACCAGCGGTGAGACTTCTGCCTCCCAGAAAATAACCGTCAGCAGAATTTTCATCGGTTTTTCGGGTAGCCAGGTATGCAATTAGGGCAACCAAGAGGGTAAAGCCCACAAAAGAAAGAATTCCTAACATTATAAATAGAGTTTAATTGATTGTTCAGGCTAAATATATTGGATTATTTGTAATATCAGGCAAGCATAATTAATTTAACACAAAATCATCCTTAAAAAGATATCAAAAACATATCAGTAAAGCGCAAATAAATATCAATTATTAACAGTGCGGGCAACTGTATTTTATTCAACTTTAGTTATCTTGCCTATAATTTTAAAAGGTGGGCTTTCTTCCCTTTAAATACGGGTCTATATAAAGATTATATATTTTTAATTGGTGCTGGATATTGGTAGTTTTTGGACAGTTTTTTTTGATAAATATTGCTATTCCTTAAGACTCGGAAATTAAAATTGTTGGGGAAAAGTTTAAATTCTTAAAATGGTAAAATGGCGGTATAAACTTTTAATGCAAATTAACGCTGTTATAAAAATAATCATAAATATATATGGGGAAAATTAATATAAGGATACACCTTACTTTATTGGTGTTGGCTGTGTTTCTGTTGGGTTCTTGTTCCCCTAAAAAAGAAGTTGATAAAACGGCCGAATTTAAGGAGGAAACCTTATTCTCGCTATTGGCTTCCGATAAGACGGGAATCGACTTTGTAAACAAGGTGGTAAATCAAAAAAACTTCAACATTTTTAAGTACCGAAATTTCTACAATGGAGGTGGGGTTGCTATTGGCGATATCAATAACGATGGTCTGTCCGATATATATCTTACTGGAAATATGGTTCCCAATAAGTTGTATTTAAACAAAGGAGGATTAAAATTCGAGGATATTACGGAAGCTGCTGGAGTACAAGGTAATAAGCCTTGGTCTACCGGGGTGAATATGGTTGATATTAATAATGACGGTTTATTAGATCTTTATGTAAGTAATGCCGGAAATATGGAGGGCAATAACCATGACAATGACCTATATATAAACAATGGGGATCTTACTTTTACCGAAAAGGCGGCCGAATATAATTTGGCGAAAACCGGTTTTTCTACCCATGCCACATTCTTTGATTACGACAAAGATGGCGATCTTGATGCCTATATATTAAATAATAGCAACGTGCCGGTCAGTAGTTTGGGCTATGCGGAACAACGCGAGGTAAGGGCTCAGGATTGGGCCGGGGTTCCTGACATTTTTAAGGGCGTAGGTGATATGCTCCTTAGAAATGACAACGGAAAATTTGTGGATGTTAGCGAAGAAGCTGGTATCTATGGGAGTTTAATAGGTTTTGGACTTGGAGTTATGGTCAGTGATATCAATGGAGATCTCTATCCGGATATCTACGTTTCAAACGATTTTTATGAAAGGGATTACCTCTATATTAATCAAAAGGATGGTACCTTTAAGGAAGAGATAGAACAATGGACCTCCCATTTAAGTTTATCGGCCATGGGTATAGATATGGCAGATATAAATAATGACGGCTTTGCGGACATATTTATTACCGACATGCTACCTGAAGGGGATCAAAGAGTAAAATCGGTCATGGAGTTTGAAGGCTACAACGTTTTTAAATTAAAGCAGAGCAAAGATTTTTATCAACAGTACATTCAAAACACCTTGCAATTAAATAACGGGAATAATTCGTTTTCTGAAGTGGCCTATTACAGTGGGGTAGCCAAGACCGATTGGAGTTGGGCAGGCCTTTTGTTTGATATGGACAACGATGGATTAAAGGACATATATATTACCAATGGGATTAATCATGATTTGACAGACCTGGATTTTGTAGATTTCTTTGCCAATGAAATTATCCAGAAAATGGCGCTCACCGGCGAAAAGCAATCCATAGATTCTATCATTGCCAAAATGCCTATTGCTCCCCAGCCCAATTACGCTTATAGGAATAAAGGGGACATTACATTTTCCAATGAAACCAAAAATTGGGGCATGGAAATACCTAGTATGTCAAATGGTGCCGCCTATGGGGATTTGGACAACGATGGCGACTTGGATATTGTGGTCAACAACGTTAATATGGAAGCTTTTCTATATGAGAACCACAGCGATAAAAAATCCGAAAACAATTATCTTAAATTAAAATTCGAAGGAAGCAGTGCTAATAAATTTGCCATAGGAGCTACAGTAAAACTTTTTTTTGACCATCAGGTGATTGTACAGGAGTTGATGCCTTCCAGAGGGTTTCAATCCTCAGTAGATTATATTATGACCATTGGTTTGGGTAAAAATACCACCATCGATTCCATGCAGGTAATATGGCCGGATGATCGGTCCCAGAAATTCAATACTATTAAAACCAATCAATTCCTGACCCTTAAAAATTCCGAGGCCAAAGAAATATTTGTTCCCTATAAAAAACCAATTGTGAATCCCCTCCTTAAAGAATTGGGTAATTCCAAACTCTTGGTACATAAAGAGAATAATTACAATGATTTTGATTATGAAGGTCTCATCTCTAAAATGCTTTCCCAAGAAGGGCCAGCTCTTACAGTGGCCGATGTAAATGGGGATGGTAACGAAGATGTTTTTATAGGTGGCGGAGCCAACCAGGCCGGAGTACTTTATCTTCATGATGGTAAGGGTAAATTAACGGCAACCCAACAAAAAGCTTTTGAAAAGGATAGCGCTCTGGAGGATACGGCGGCAGCATTTTTAGATGTAGATGGTGATGGGGATAGGGACCTTATGGTTGGAAATGGCGGAAATCAGGTAGGGGATGAGAAATTGTACAGAACAAGGCTTTATATAAATAATGGGAGAGGGGTTTTTGAAGCCTCCAATCAGGTTTTGCCAAGTACTTTTAAAAATATTGCTGTGATTGCACCCGAAGATTTTGATAATGACGGCGATATGGACGTATTTATCGGGTCTAGAAGTGTTGTTGGTAACTATGGATTGGATCCGGACCATATTTTCCTAGAAAATAATGGTGACGGCACTTTTGCGGATGCCACCGAACGTTTGGCATACGATACCAAACAAGCCGGTATGGTTACAGATGCTATCTGGATAGACATCAATGGAGATGGAAAGAAAGATTTAATAACAGTAGCCGATTGGGGAAAGCCTATAATCTATAAAAACTCCGGCAAACGACTATCAAAAATAAATACGGCATTGGATAGTCTAAGCGGATGGTGGAACACTGTAAAGGCCGAAGATTTGGACAATGATGGCGACTATGATCTTATTCTGGGGAATCAGGGAAGTAATGTGCCCTATACTTGTTCCAAAACCAATCCCATGAAATTGTGGGTCAATGATTTTGATAACAACGGAACCATAGAACAAATCACCACTCGCAATTTTGAAGGAAAGGACTATCCCATCCATCAAAAGAAGGAGCTTACGACTCAAATGGTAGCTTTGAAAAAGCAGAACCTTAAGTCCTCCGAATATGCCAAGAGAACTATTGACGAACTTTTTTCAAACGACACCTTTAACAATTCTATTGTAAAGGAAGGTACCGTACAGGAATCCATAATCGCAATTAATGAAGGAGGTGGAAAATTTACCATTAAGATATTGCCCGGGCGAGTACAATTGTCATGTGTTTGTGGTATTACATGTGCCGATATCAACAATGATGGCTATTTAGACCTAATAATGGGGGGTAATAATTTTGAGTTCAAACCTCAGTATTCACGCCTTGATGCCAATTTTGGAAGTATTCTTTTGGGCAATGATAAGCTCGACTTTGAATGGCAAGATTACGATGACAGCGGGTTTTTTATTAAGGAGGAGGTGAAACATATTGAACAGTTTAAGGATAAAAATGGAAAACGATTCGTCATTGTTGCCATTAATGATAACAAACCAAAAGTATTTGCGCTAGATGAGTAGAGTTACGCTATATGTTTTATCTGCAGTGCTTCTCTATGGTTGTGGCTCCAAGGAAGGTGAAATTTTCAGGAACCCATCATCAAGTGAAACGGGAATCGATTTTCAAAATACCATAACAGAAACCGATGACTTGAACATTTTGGATTACCTATATTTCTACAATGGTGGAGGGGTTGCCACTGGTGATATTAATGGGGATGGGCTGCCCGATATTTTCCTTTCCGGGAATCAGGTAAAAAATAGATTATACCTAAATGAGGGAAACTTGAAGTTTAGGGACATATCCGAAACTGCTGGAATCTCTGGGAATAGTACTTGGAACACTGGGGCCATAATGGGCGACATAAATGGGGACGGACTATTGGATATCTATGTTTGTTCGGTAGTTGGAATAAATGGGTTTAATGGGCAAAATGAGCTCTATATAAATAATGGAGATACTACTTTTACAGAAAGTGCAGCCGAATTTGGTCTCGATTTTGATACCTATAGCAGCTCCGCGGCCTTGCTCGATTTTGATTTGGATGGGGATTTGGATATATACCTACTCAATCATGCCGTGCATACCCAACAATCTTATGGGAAAGCGGAATTAAGGAAAAAGAGAAATGCACAGTCCGGGGACAAACTTTTGCGCAATGATGGGGGTGTATTTGTAGATGTTAGTGAAGAAGCCGGTATTTACGGTGGTGCCAACGGATATGGATTAGGTATTGCCGTAGCTGATTTTAATCAGGACGGATATCCCGACATTTATGTAGGGAACGATTTTCACGAGGACGATTATTATTATATTAACAATGGTAATGGTACCTTTTCTGAACAATTGCGCAACTATTTTGGGCATACCACCAAATTCTCTATGGGGAATGATGTTGCCGATATAAACCATGATGGGTGGCCCGATCTTATTTCTTTGGACATGCTCCCCGAAGATGAAAAGGTTCTAAAATCTTCTGAAGGCGATGACCTTACCCAAACCCAAATTTTGAGAGTGGACCGTTTTGGGTATCACTATCAATATTCGAGGAATATGTTGTTTTTAAACCAACACAATTCACCTTTTACGGAGCAAGCTATCCAAAGTGGAATTTCAGCGACCGATTGGAGTTGGAGTGCATTATTTGGGGATTACGACCAGGACGGAGAACAGGATATCTTTATTTCCAACGGTATTCCAAAAAGACCAAACGATCTTGACTTTATAAAATTTGCATCTGATGAACAAATTAAAAATAAGCTTAGCAATACCAAATTGGTAGATCAGCAGGCCTTGAATATGATGCCATCAGGGGTAACGCATAATTATGTTTTTAAGGGAGGGGAAGAACTGAAATTTAGAGATATGTCCGGCGTCTGGATGGTTAAGGATACCCTGATTTCCGGGGCGACCGCTATGGCCGATTTGGACAATGATGGTGATCTGGACCTGATAATAAATACGCTGAATAGTCCAACGGCATTGTACATCAATAAAACCGACGCCAAGGGCAACTATTTAAAATTGCGGTTTAAGTATACCGCCAAGAATAAGTTTGGGATAGGCACCAAAGTCTTTGCCTATCTAAACGGGAAATTGCAATACAAGGAACTGTATACTGTACGGGGATTCCAATCATCTTCAGAGCCAATGGTTCATTTTGGTTTTGGAAAGCAGGATAAGGTGGACTCCCTAAAAATTGTTTGGCCAAATAAGACCTATCAGGTTTTAAAAGAGGTGGCTACAAATCAAACCTTGATCATTTCTCCGGAAAACACGAACCCCTTCAATTATAGTTCCCTAAAGCCAACATCCAAAGGAATATTTAATAAAGTTGAAGGAAACTTGGGCATCAATTTCACCCATGAAGAAGATAATTATTTGGATATCAATAGACAAAAATTAATTCCCTACCAAATATCTGACCGTGGTCCTGCCTTGGCTATAGGTGATTTGAACGCTGATGGAAAAAATGATATATTTTTTGGAGGCTCCAAATACATTCCGTCAAGAATATTTCTACAGGGCGATACCACCTATTTAGAAAAAAGGATTGCAAATATTGCGAACGACTCGATAAAGGAAGATGTTGCCGCCATTATAGCGGACCTAAATAATGATGGGAAGGAGGACCTTTTTATAGGAAGTGGAGGGGCTGATTTTTACAATGAGATGGTTCCCTTAACGGATAGCTATTATCTTCAAAATAAATCGGGTTTTGAGGCAAGTGAATTACCTGATTTTTTTGAAAATGCGGCAGTAATAAGGGAATGCGATTTTGACAATGATGGTGATCTGGATTTATTTGTTGGCAATAATGCCATAACGAACGATTTCGGCAATATCCCAAATTCCTATTTGCTAAGGAACGATCAAGGTAATTTTTCCCTAGTGGAAAATAAGGAACTGCAAAAAGCCGGAATGGTCACAGATGCTGTCTGGAGCGATTTTGATAATGACGGAATTCTGGATTTAATTGTTGTGGGAGAGTGGATGACCCCTAAATTCTTTAAAAATGATGAAGGTCAGCTTAGGGAGCAGATGCTTTTGGATAAAACTTATAACGGACTTTGGGAATGCATAATACCCTTTGATATTGATAAGGACGGCGACTTGGATTATCTACTGGGGAATTGGGGGAGTAACACCAAGTTTAAGGCCTCTAATGAGTATCCAATGAAAATGTTTTATTCAGACTTTGACCATAACGGGAGTACCGAGACCATTGTGGCCACCGAAAAAAATGGCAAGTATTATCCTTTGGAAGGTCTGGATGAACTTTCTGCCCAAATGGTAGGCCTGAGAAAGAAGTTTACCACCTATAAGGCCTTTGCAGGAAAACCCATAACTGAAATATTGGATCAAAAAGCCCTAAAGAATAGTACTGTATTAGAGGTTAACACCCTGCAGTCCGGATATTTACAGAATAATGACGGGAAATTTTCCTTTGTTCCCTTTGCAGCAGAATTACAGCTTGCCCCCATAAGAGCCTTTTTAGAGTATGATTTTGATAAGGACGGAAATACAGAGATTTTGGCGGCAGGGAACTATTTCGGAATAAAGCCTTATCACGGGAGGTTGGATTCCTTTTCAGGGGCCTTGATAAAAAATGAAAATGATGTAATTTTGGGCAACAAAATAGGCCTTGAGCTGCAATTTAAATCTGTAAGACATTTAAATATAATAGATTTGAACAGCAAGCCCTATTTGTTGGTCACCTACAACAACGATCAGGTTCAGGTATATAACTTGGGTGAATAAGAATTGTAGAATGGCTGACTATGCTTAAAAGGATATTTTATAGCTAGCATATGGTGAAATCCAAAATTCATGAACTCCGTATAAAAACAATAGAAAAGGTTATCACTAATAACATCTGACCTTTAAAAAACAAATAAGTATAAACTGATGAAACAATATTTAAGATTAATCCTATTATTTGCAATTATAGTCTCCTGTGATAAAAAAGAGGAGTTAATTGTCATTACTCCCCAAGATCTACATAATTCCATACACAAGGTTACGGAAGTTATGATCCATGATATTTTCTCGCCTCCTGTGGCAAGTAGAATTTTTGCCTATCCAAATATTGCGGCATATGAAATTATAGCGCTTAACAATGACGAATACAAGTCTTTGGTAGGTCAGGTAACGGATTTGACGCCTATCCCGGCACCTGGGATGGACAAACCTATCAATTATCAAATGGCAGCCCTTATTGCTCATATGGAAATAAGCAAGCGATTAATTTTTTCAGAAGATAAAATTGAGGTACACCGAGACAGCTTGTATTTAAATTGGCAGGATAAGAACCTGACCCTATTCAATAATTCCAAAGAATACGGACTAGAAGTGGCAAAACATATTTGGGAGTGGCTGGATAAGGATAATTATAAGCAGACGAGGACGATGCCCAAATTTACTATTAATATGGACGACACCTCTCGATGGCAACCAACACCTCCAGCCTACATGGATGGTATAGAGCCACATTGGAGCAAAATACGACCTTTCGTTATAGACTCTGCCAATCAATTCGTACCTGCTCCACCGCCAGTATTTTCCATGGAATTGGATTCTGATTTTTATAAAGAGGTCAAAGAGGTCTACGACATAAGCAATGAAATTACCTTGAAAGGGGATACTTCGGAAGAAATTGCCATTGCAAAATTTTGGGATTGCAATCCCTATGTCTCCGTAACTCGGGGGCATTTAATGTTTGCTACCAAAAAAATTACACCGGGCGCACATTGGATCGGGATTACCAAGATAGCTTGTGAAAAAACGGATTCCGATTTTGATAAAACCGTATTTGCCTATACCAAGACTTCAATGGCCATAGCAGATGCCTTTATTAGTTGTTGGGACGAAAAATACCGTTCTAATCTTATACGCCCCGAAACGGTGATAAATCAGTATATTGATGAGAATTGGCAACCTGTACTACAAACTCCGCCTTTCCCAGAATACACAAGTGGACATTCTGTGGTATCCGGAGCGGCAGGTACTGCCTTGACCAGTATTTTTGGGGACAATTTTTCCTTTGATGACGATACGGAAATACCTTATGGATTGCCAATTAGAAGTTTTACATCCTTCAATCAAGCGGCAGATGAAGCGGCTATTAGTCGAATGTATGGTGGGATCCATTATAGGGCAGCTGTAGAAGTGGGGGTAGGACAAGGTAGGGATTTGGGTAAATTTATTGTGGATAAACTGGATATGAAGGGAGCAAAGAACCTGGTATCCAAATAATACCTGGGATTAATTGCTTATTAACACTTCTGTAATTTTTAAGATTTATATACCAGGAATAAAATTAAAATAGTGAGAAACAAAATTATTTACTTTGTAGCTTTCCTTCTTCTGATATCCTTGGTTTGGTATCTTTTTTTAAAACCCTATGATTATTCGGTTTCCATTACATCCAAGACATTCCCTGGAACCATAAATCAGACTATAAAATTATGGGGTAATGCCAACAAGAATACGGTATTGTTGCAGCAAAAGGATTTTTTGAACATTGATCAGCAGTTATCTTTTAATGATTCTATATTCCAATATCAGTGGAGAATTACCCCTATCAATGATTCTACCTCTAAAATAAACGTGTATATCAAGGATGTTGGTCATAGCCTAATGAATAAAATGAGCCTTCCTTTTTCCGACACCAATTTCGAAAAACGGACTAGAAGGACCATCTTGGACTTTAATAATGTATTGAAGGAACATATAGAAAAGTTTAGGGTTTCTGTTATGGATACCCTTCAACAACTACCAGATACCTATTGCGCCTATATTCCTTTCAAAGCTTCCCAGCTGTCCAAAGCAATGGGAATGATGCATAATTATCCTACTCTAAGTACTGTACTTGTTGATAACAATGTGGAATTAAATGGAAGACCATTTTTGGAAATTACCAATTGGGATAGGACGAAGGATAGTATTTCTTTTAATTTTTGTTATCCAATTATAAGAAGTGATAGCCTACCACAGAATGAAATCATAAAGTATAAGAAATTTAATGGTTTTAAGGCCTTAAAAGCCATTTACAACGGAAATTATATTACCTCTGATCGTGCATGGTACGCATTATTGGACTATGCCAAAGAAAATGGGATAAAGGTCTCTGAAACACCTGTTGAGGTGTTTTTTAGCAACCCAAATATTGGTGGAAATGAACTTGAATGGATAGCAGAAATATATATGCCTTTAAAAGAATAAGATGAAAAAATATTTGTTTTTGTTGCTTTGGGCAATTATTGTTGGGTGTGCCCATAATTATGGACAATTGACGTATGTCACCAAACTTCCCCATAAATTAACTGAGAATTCGGGAATAGTCCCTTCCAAGGATTCTACGCTCTGGTTTGTAATGGATAGAGGAAATCCCGATAAAATTTATCAGGTAAATTATAATGGTGACCTTTTAAAGGAATTAAAAGTAAAAAATGCCAAAAATCACGATTGGGAGGATTTGGCCAGTGATGGGGAAAATGTATACATAGGAGATTTTGGAAATAATAGTAATAGCCGAAAAAATTTGGCCATTTATAAGATTCCAAATCCCAATGCTGAAACAGGAGATGATATTGAAGCGATAAAGATTGAATTTAGTTATCCGCAGCAGAAAGATTTTCCTCCCAAAAAGAATAAATTACTTTTTGATGCAGAGGCATTTTTTTATTATCAAAATAACTTTTACATAGTTACAAAAAACAGGACGCAACCTTTTAACGGTGAAGCAATGTTGTATAAGGTTCCGGCCATAGAGGGGAAACATCAGGCCCAATATTTAGGTTCCTTTGTTCCTCCGAAAGGTAAGATAAAAGGACAAGTAACTTCTGCTGATATTTCCCCAGATGGCAAAACTATAGTGCTACTGGGAAATGGTACCTTATGGGTGTTTACAGATTTTACCATGGATAATTTCCTTTCCACTGGAACCTTAAACACCATAGATCTTGGTGTATATACACAATTGGAATCAGTTTGTTTTACCAATAACGATACCCTATTGCTTTCGGACGAGGAATCCGGTAAAACTGGAAGAAACCTTTATTCCTTTGTGTTGGGGAATTAAGTTAAATCTCAAAACCGGGGTGCTTGATATTAGAAACCAAAGCCAACTCCAAATGAAAACCTTGGTCCTTCTACACTGTTGAACAAAGCTATCCTAACCGTCATCACATCTGCCCCGTTCAGAAAGAATCCTCCTCCATATGAGGTGTGCCACGAATCGGAATTTTTACCAGATGTCCAAACCCTACCGTAATCAAATCCACTATAGATTCCGACTGTAACAGGTAATAATCCTGTCTTTATTCTTTTAAGGCTGTATCTTAGATCCGTGTTTTGGTAATAACTCGTCTTACCTGAAAATCGCTGATTTCTAAACCCCCTTAGTCCGTCTACTCCACCAATGCTGGCAGCCTGGTAAAATTCGTAATCGTCCCCTAAATTAAAGTGGGCTTTCCATTTGGCGGCAAGCACCAATCTGCCGTCGGAAACTAATTTATGGTCTAGGGAAAGGCTAGGAACTATATAGGCATAGGACTGTCCCGTGTTCTCCATACTGGCTTTATATCCCACCAAAAGTCCAGTAGCCATTCCCATAGTAGGGAAGGCGGCATTGTCCAAATTTTCATAGGTATATTCTGCATCAACTCCCAGAAAACTGTTCCTGTTTTCCTCTCCATTGGCCAGATAAAAGGTGTTCACATACCTATTTTCAGTTTCTTCCACTTCCTGACTTTCCAACGAAATACCAGTTCTGAATTTTCCTCCCAATTGGCCGCGCCAGATCAAGGAGGGTGAAAAATTTAAATGTTGAATTTTCACCCTATTATAATCCATATCCAAAGTATCATCGAAATTTCGGGTATCATTCCCTATTCCGAAAAAGTTAATGCTGAAATTAGGGCTTGTAAAACGAGCGGCCAGTTCCAAATTCCAGTTCTCGAAAATATGGGCAAATTCACCTTTGTAGCCCAACTCAAAACCGTTGGTTGCAAAATAATAAGCAGCGTTGTAATAGTGTTGAGTGGTGTAGGGATTTTGTCTAAACCCGTAAAAAGTACTGGTGGCACCAAATCCTAGTTTTATTCCATCATCTGGATTAAATCCTACGGAAGGAATTATCTGTCTTGTACTGTTTCTAAGTTTTAACGGTTGATAAGTGTTGGTTTCATAATCGTTCGTAAGCCTTAGCTTGGCGCCTTGGATTTTTTTGAAGGTATTTTTCTTGGTCTTATGGTCATATATCCAAGTATTGGATCCAGTGGAGATGTCATATATATCGTTGTTTTGCCCTCCTATAAGTCTTATTTTGATCTTATTGGCTTTACTCCCGGTAACTTCGAAAATATCATCGTCATCTAGGCCGTAGATCCATATTTCCTTGGTGGTGAGGCTATTGAATCTCTTTTTAAAAAAGAGTTTCGACTTTTCCCCGTCTATATTGCGATATGCCTGAATCTCCGTTTCGCTGTCGTTCAAATTATTAATTTCGAACCAATCATCCTTATCGGTGCCCTTTATGACAACGTATTTGTTAAGCGCCAAAAAATAGTCATCGGCAATTTTGGGCAGATTTTTGATCCGGGATATAAGTACGTTCTTTAAATCCAGGATATTTTCGTCCACAATTTCTTTGGGAAAGGAAGCAAAGGCTTTGTCTATAACCTCCGTGCTTATGTTTTGCTGAATAAATTGCACCTGTCTCTCCCAATCGGATTTGGTGGTTTGGGCCAACAGTGTTACATCCAAAGCATAAGCACTCTTGTTAAAGGCTTCAACATTTCTAATGTCATTGTTAAAACCTTCCATCATTCCTAAGGCCGGAATTGTTCTTGTGGCAAAGCTCATAAGGGCACCATCCCCCCAAATGGAATACACTTGGTCCCGATCTCTTGGTATGGCCTCAAAAACAATTTTCCCTGTTTCCTCATCCTTGATTTCTCCCCAACGCCACTGATCGTCGTGTCTGTCCCAATCCCCTATTACCATATCAAATAAGCGGGTCCTTAGGTATCTGTCCGTATTAACCACATATTTTTCGTCTCGTTTAATTTTATCGATCATGTCCCAGGTGCTTTCAATTTTATTGGCATAACCAAAGCTGCCCAAATCTCCATGGCCATCGCCTACCTGTTCTTCCAAAATATAAAGTTCATCCCCAAATTCGCCATTAAATTCTGCAAGGGTCGATTGCTTTGGGATGTAGTATAACTTAGGGTTGGTATGGTAAAGGTCTATTGCATCGGAAAGGGTGCCCACTGTCAGAAGACCATATGGTAGGGCCCCGGTATAGAAATCCATCAAAAGTTTTTCTGTATAGGTGTCCTTAAATTCTCCAATGACGTATTTATTTTTAAAAGCCATGGCCTGTAGGTATACCTCTGCACTTTTTTTTACGGCCCTTATTACGTATTCCTTTCCATTTTTATCTGTTAACCGCAAGGATTTGGATTGGTTACCGCCACCTTTACGGACGGGCTTTAAACCGCCATACAGCGTATCTAATCTAAGCGTGGGGGCATTTACCTCAATACCGTAATACTTCCGGTAACGTTCGCCCCAAATAGTTCTAAAGAATTCACTTTTTTTAATGTCTTCCTGTGAATAGACCGATGCTTTTATTTCTTTTGGAAACACTTCACCATCAAAGTCATAATTTTTATTTCTATCTGGTGGCAGCACTTGAGACGAGAATAATAGGTCCTGATCATAATTTGGGCCAACCCCAAAATACCTTACCTCTGAGGAGCCATCTTTGTAAACCTCTAATTGTGCAAAGCCCATTCTCCCCGTGGAGAATTTAGAACCGTTCAATAATCGGGTAACTCCTGCTTTGGCACCAGAACCACTTACAATCTGGGGGGTGTTGTCCTCCACGATATATTGAAGCGAATGTTCGTGTCCCGAAGTAAAAATCACCTTGTCAGAGTACTGTGCCAAGGTGATTATACGATTCTTAAGTTCCGTATATCTTTTATTCTGTAGATCAGCAATGGAGGCTCCGCTTGTTCTTCTTATAAGGTTGGCAAAAGAGCCCAAAATAGGGAAAGGGAAGTTGCCTCCCACAGGGTTTAAGTGAAGTTTGGCGGAGTACTGTCCACCGTGCGGACCATAGCTGAACATTGGGTGGTGTAGGGCCAAAATGGTAGTCTTGTCCCTATTTTTTTTGATTAGACTTTCCAGTTCCTCAAAAAAGGCCCCACGATCTTTTATTTCGCATTTGTCGTTCATGGTGGGATGTTGGTCCCAATTGGTCAGGTACCATTCCGTATCAATAGCGATAACCACAATTTTATCGTTGATATCTATTTTTTTTATGGGGCAACCATCTTCAGGAAAAAAAACATCTTTACTTTTCAATTCCTTCTGTATATATTTTTGTTGTCTCTCCAGTCCCTCCAGCCCCTCGTTGTACCAGTCGTGGTTTCCAGGAATAAAGATAGGACTCCCCTTAAAATGGGTAAGGGTTTCCAGTTGGGCATCCAAATTGTTTTTAGCGTCTAAATAGGCTTGTGTGGAATCCTTTTTATTGGGCATTCCGGCAGGGTAGATATTGTCTCCCAGGAATAGTGCGGTACTGTTTTTGTCAGCCTTCTCTAAGGCATTTTTAAACGTTTTTAGCGCTTCATTTTTATCATCCATTGGAGATTTTCCCGCATCGCCTATCAAATAAAACGTGTGTAATAATTCCTTGTCACGAGGGCTATCCACTAAATTGCTTTCTTCCGCATATTTAGTTTTATAGGTGGCACAGCCTACCAAAAGAAAAAGTATCAGTATTAGTATGTAATGTTTTCTCATGTAGTTCAGTTTAGAAATCAAAATTTTGTAATTTGTGAATTCATATTTAACTCTTATGTCGGATACCATCGAAAAAACTGAAGCTTTTGTTGTTGATTTATTATCAAATAAATTAGATAACAGTTATTTATACCACAATTTAAGTCATACACGGAGGGTTGTTAAAAGTACTAAAGAATTATTGAATTTTTATAAGTTGAGCAAGGAGGAGAACGAACTTGTACTACTGGCGGCTTGGTTGCATGATACTGGCTATACCAATGGGTCTGAGAATCATGAAGAGATCAGTTGCGATATAGCTCAGGATTTTTTGAAAGCCGAGAATTATGGTGAGAAAAAGATAGAGACCATATGTAGTCTTATAATGGCTACCAAAAGATACTATGAGCCCAAAAACCTAATGGAAGAAATTATTAGGGATGCCGATTGCTCCCATTTTGGGAAGAAGAGTTATATGGAAACGTCGGAGTTACTACGGGAAGAGTTGGATATTCAGGGAACGGCAACCTATACCCAAAAAGAATGGCGTGAGGCGAATCTTAAAATGTTCCAAACAGAACAGCGTTTTTATACTGATTATGCGCTTGAAAATTGGCAAGGAGAAAAGGATAAAAATATTAGAAGACTTATAAAAGGAAAGAAGGCTGAGGAAAATTTAGCAAAAAAAGAGAGGTTAAAGGCCAAGTATAAGAGTGAAAGTCCGGATAGGGGAATTCAGACCTTATTTCGGGTAACGTTGAAAAACCATTTGACCCTAAGTGATATCGCTGATACCAAAGCCAATATTCTGCTATCGGTAAATGCCATCATAATCTCCTTGGTATTGTCCAACCTAATTACCAAACTGGACAGTCCTTCTAATATGTATTTGATTTACCCTACCCTAATTTTCGTTGTATTTAGTGTGGTTTCCATGGTGCTTGCAGTTCTAGCTACAAGGCCTAATGTAACCCAAGGGGAATTTACCAAAGAAGATGTGAAACAACGAAAAGTAAACTTGTTGTTCTTTGGGAATTTTCATAAAATGAAATTGGAAGATTATCAATGGGCCATAAATGAGTTGGTTCAGGACAAAGATTATATATATTCTTCCCTGACAAAAGACTTATATTATCTTGGGTTGGTATTGCATAGGAAGTATAAAATATTAAGGTGGACCTATACTATTTTTATAATTGGAATGGTAATTTCGGTTATAGCCTTTGCCGTCGCCTTTCAGTATTTTGGCCCAGATCGCGGTATTTAAGTAAAAGCGGAAACTTATTTCTTTAGTTCCTGCATTAAATCCTCATAAGTATAGGTCTTATCCTTTTCTGTATTGGATTTGTACAGGATGGAGGCCCTTATGGCCTTTAATCCGGAAACCCCTTGTAATCCTTCCAATTCAACAATTTCTACCTTGCCACTAAAATAACCTTTGGATTTTAGGAACCTTATATACCTCAGGTATTCCAACTCATCCTTTTTCTGCGAATAAACTATGGCAATCTTACCGGCTTGTGTTAAACGTTCATTAGTTCCCTTAATGTAGGATTTGTCGATTCGTTTTTTGATGATCTCATATCTAGCATTGTAAGTGCCATCTACATCAAATCGTTTTTCATCCATCCTAAAACGGATAGACAACGAGCCATTATAGACCAAGATCAATGATGCCACATTCAATTGTATTTGGAGCCTGGATTTAAGGTCGTAGTGTTTGTTTTCCATTTCGCAAATAACCTGCAACTGCCACAACCTAAGATTGTTGAGGTAGAGTAGGTCAAATTCCCTTTCTCCTGTAATGGAGTCCCCTATATATATGTTGTGCTCTACACCATCTGTCTTGTAGCGCTCAAAATAATGTGGATACATTTCTTGCGCCTCCTCCTGTTTTTTGTCGATTACAGAGGCCAATTTTTTATTGATAAGCATGACACTTTCATCGTAATTTTTCCTATGGTCATAATAGGAGCCTGTTCCCTTATCTATTTTAGATTCGTAGGAAATCAATAAATCTTGAAGGTGTGTGTCCCATTTTTTTACATGTGCAAAAACTGGGTTTATTTCTTCTTGGACAAAATCGAAAATTGCCTGTTCGCTATTGGTGTGTAGTACCTCTTTAATTTCCTCCACATGGTTGTCTACCCTAAATATAAGCTCTTCGTAAATGGGTAACTTATTCTTTCGCCAGACCTCGGTAAGTATATTTTTAATTTCGGACAATTGGATCATTAGATCCCGTTGTATTGCAGTATTTCTTTCCAGAGAGGAATTTTGAATATCTACTTGTCCATATAAAGGATATATTTCATCAAAGACTATTTCACGGAAAGAGGGCTGTAGCCCTTCTTGGTCATCTATTATAAAGCGTTTTGCCTCTTGTTTGAACTTCCAGTAAACCGATGGATGAACTGATGTGCATTCATTCTGGATCACCGCATCAATTAAGTTTTCCTCCTCCTGCAATGAACGTAAAACCGCAGAAACAATATAGGGGAGTACATCATCCAATTTCTTGGCATTAACACTGTTTAGGTCATTGGCTTTATCGGACACCAGCTCCAGCACTCCTAATAATTGTCCATCCTTTGCTATAGGTGCGAAAAGTGCACTTTTGATTTTTTGATCGTGTAAACCCTTGTATGGAGGCATGCCTTCCGAGAGTTTATAATATTTTTCTACGTCACTGATTACAAAGGAACTATTTTGATCAATTAATTTACTGTAAGAGGCCTGGCAAAGGGACTCATTGCAAGTCTCCACTTTCTTTTTTTGTAAAATAAAACTATCTATTCCGTTTACGGAAACCCTTTCAAATTGCTGATCTTTGGAATTATAGACAACGAATCCAATACGCATATTTGGCAACCCAAATAACGATTTAAAGGTCTTTTCCACACCTTTAATAAAATTACCTCCACTTTTATCATTAATGATCAAGTTGGATTTTATTTCTGAAATTGAATGTTCGGTAGTTACGTCGAACATATTCGATATTACAAAGCCTTTACTGATAAAGCTATTGGGAGGTATCTTTTGTTTCCAGATCTCCACATTGTCTATGTTTTCCAATAACTCATCAACGTCTTCCTTTGTTATTTCAGGAGGACTGCCATTGGGTATTATTTCTATAAAATCGGCATTGTATAAAATCCGGTAATGTTTCATTACCCCTTTGGCATCGGGAATGTCATAGAAAAAAGGCTTCTTAAAATCTAGATCAAATCCGTAGTAAAAGTTGAGGATGACGACACAGGCCATAATATAGCTTACCTCTTCTTCCTGATTCCTAATTTCTGGCACAAAATCAGGTCCTGCTGCAGCCAAAATTCGCTCAAATCGATTGCTTGAATTAAATATGATGTCGGTATATGGTGTGGAAGCTGTTTTAATTTCATTGTTGGTAAGAACAGAGGAAAACAAATCCTGCAAGATGATTTGTATAATTTCTTTGTGTTCTTCCAGTAAGGACATATCGGTGAATCCTTCACGGAGTTCAGGAAACGGAGCTTGGGCTTTCAGAATATAACTTGCCTTGGAGGCCAAAAACGAATCCTCACTTTGTGCCATTTCATCATATTGCTTCAATAGTTTATTAAAGCTTATATGATGATCCAGAGGTGATATTTTATCCGAAAATCCCTTCATTATTAATTTTAGTCCACGTTTGGAACGTAAAATTACAAAAGATAATGCTTTCTTTCATTATTCGGTCAATGAAAGGGTTGACCTTCTTATTTTTAGATATTTATCCAATTAAACCTACTGGAATTAGTTTGTATTTATTTTTCAATCTTGTAAAGCTTAAATTTAATATCCTAAACCAAAAATAGTACTAACTTTTAACCTAAAACAAATGTCCTCATTTACCAGATTATCCAGGGCTTATAAGAATGCTAAAACGCTGCCATTTGATGATACTTCCAAAATTATTTTATTTAGTGACTGCCATAGGGGGGATAATAGTTTTGCAGATGAATTTGCGAATAATCGCAATATTTATTTCCATGCCTTAAGACATTATTTTAACGAGGGCTTTACTTACTGCGAATTGGGAGACGGAGATGAGCTATGGGAAAATCTTACCTTTGATTCCATTTTTACGGCCCATAAGAATGTTTATAAATTATTAAAGCAGTTCCATTTAGATAAGAGACTCCATATGATTTGGGGCAATCACGACATGGTGTATAAGGATCCGGAATATGTAAAGAAGAATTTATCTTCCTATTTTGAACCGATCGATGATTGTAATAAGGAACTGTTTGAAGATATTACCTATCACGAAGCCATAATTCTAAAACATAAACATAGTCGACAGGAGTTACTTTTGACCCATGGACACCAAGCGGATTGGTGGAACTATACCTTTTGGCGTTTTGGCAGATTCCTGGTGCGTATATTATGGAAACCATTACAGGTATGGGGCATTGCCGACCCTACCAGCCCTGCCAAAAATTACAAGGAACTCATTAAAATTGAAAGGCGCATAAAAAAATGGATTATGGCCAATAATGAAATATTGACGATTGTGGGTCATACGCATAGACCGCGTTTTCCTGACCCTGGAGATATCCCTTTTTTTAATGATGGCAGCTGCGTACATCCACGGAGCATTACGGGAATTGAAATTCAAAAAGGGACTATCGCCCTAATTAAATGGGAAATAGCTACAAAGGATGACGGTACCTTGCAGATTGTGAGGGTTTTGTTGGAAGGGCCACAACAGTTGATCAGCTATAAGAATGCGAAATCCTAAATATAGGGACCTAATGAAATTGGCAATTTAAAACAAAGTAGTCCGTACTGCCTTAATTACTGCAGCCTAAAGGTAATAGGAATGGTGTATGGAACCTTTACCGCCCTGCCCCGTTGCTTTCCAGGTGTCATTTGGGGTAAAGCCGCTATAATACGGTTCGCTTCCTTTTCCAATAATTTGTCCGGTCCCCTTGTTCTGATATTTGTAATATAGCCGGTATTGTCAATAATGAATTGCACATACACCTTGCCTTCAATGCCCAATTCTACGGCTACATCAGGATAGGTAAACTGTTTTATGATATGCTCCTGAATTTTTTTCTGAAAGCATGCTTTCTGCGCCTCATTAGTGGTTTCCTTACATCCTGGAAAAACAGGGACATTTTCTATTACGGCAAAAGGTACTTCAATATCTTCCTCTTCTTCCACTAGGGCAATATCTTCCACTTTTAATGGTGCCTCTTCTACCACGGTCTCCTGATTTATTTCAGTACTTTGAATTACCGTTTCCTCAATTTCGGACACATCCTCTACAATCTCTATAATTTCAGGAGCTGCTGGAGGTGCAGGTGGGGGCGGTACGTTTAAGGCCTCGGTAACTGGTACCTTTTCTTCTAAATAATCTGTTATCGTAAGCTGCTCAATTGCCCTATTTTCCTTGGGGTACGTTTTTAATTCCAACGCCCTCCATACTAGAAAGAGTACTATTGTTAGGCCGATTACAAAGAAAAGTCCGCTTTTTTTGTTTAAATCTGCCCTTGGATATTTTTTTGGTTCCATGATACAGGATTTTAAACTTTAATTTATTAAGTAATTAAATCAATTCATATGATATATATCAGTTTATAAATAATTCTTTCAGTAAATTTAGGAACTTATTTAATCGATTAAACAAGCCATGAAATCAACCATTGTCGCCGAGCGACTTTATTCTCTCGATGCCCTTAGGGGTTTTGATATGTTCTGGATAATAGGAGCAGAGGAAATTTTTCATCACCTATCAGAAATAACGAATGCTCCATTTTGGAATATTTTATCAGGACAATTTCAACATCCGGCATGGCATGGTTTTGCTTTTTATGACCTGATCTTTCCGCTATTTCTTTTTCTGGCTGGAGTGGCAACACCCTATTCTATAGGGAAACAGTTGGAAAAGGGTGCGGACAGGAAAGCACTCTTGTATCGTGTTGTTAAAAGGGGCTTAATATTGGTTCTTTTAGGGGTTTTATATAATAACAGGCTGGAAATTAAGCCTTTGGAGGAAATTAGATTTGGAAGTGTTTTAGGGCGTATTGGTCTGGCATATATGTTTGCCAATATTATTTACCTATACTTTAAACAAAGAGGACAAATGATATGGTTTGTTTCACTTCTATTGGGTTATTGGTTTTTATTGTTGTTCAATTCAGCCCCAGGTTTTCCTATTGGCGATTTAAGTATGGAAGGCAATTTTGTGTCCTATTTAGATAGGTCCATTATTCCTGGAAGACTATATCTGGGTATTCATGACCCAGAAGGCTTGGTGGCTACCATTCCGGCAATATCTACGGCCCTCCTTGGAATTTTTGTAGGTAATTTATTAAGGGAAACACCTGCTGACAGGAAAAAAACTACGGCCATTAGGTTAGGAATTTTGGGTGTTCTTCTCCTTATTGTGGCGCAAATCTGGAATCTTGTTTTTCCCTTTAACAAAAATCTATGGACCAGTTCGTTCGTATTGCAATGCGGGGGTATAAGTACGCTCTTAATGGCAGCCTTTTATTACTTAATAGATATTTTAGGGTATAAAAAATGGGCATTTTTCTTTAAGGTAATAGGTATGAATGCCATTTTGATTTATTTGTCAAAAGTTTTTATAGATTGGTCCTATACCACCAATGCCTTTTTTGCATGGTTGGGGCAATTGGTTGGTGACCCTTACAATGCAGTGGTGATGGTCTTTTGTTATCTCGCTGTTCAATGGGCCTTATTGTATGTTCTTTACAGACAAAAACTTTTTTTAAGGGTTTAATTCCTGTCTTGGATAGTAAGGGGTAAATGAGCAAAGCCCTCAATAGGTTTGTCCTGATTTGGGTTTTGGAAAATTAATCTCAGTAACCTCGACCCCCACAGTTTTAAACTGGGTATATTTTTGCTATTTTTATTAAAAACTAAGGATCTTGAAAAAATACAATATCAAAATATTATGGGTAGTTCTTGGTTTGGCACTTTTTTCTTGCAGGGACGGGGAAAAAGTAAAACCAATAAATACAGTTGCTGAACAACAGCACCATTATCTGGAGGAATATCGCCCACAATTTCATTTTTCACCACCTGAAAAATGGATGAACGACCCAAATGGCTTGGTCTATAACAAAGGAATATACCATCTTTTTTATCAATATTACCCAGAAGATATTGTTTGGGGGCCTATGCATTGGGGGCATGCCACAAGTAAAGATATGGTTCATTGGAAAAATAAACCTATTGCTTTGTTTCCTGACGAACAAGGCTATATTTTTTCTGGAAGTGCGGTCATCGATACCGATAATTCCTCTGGGTTGGGAAGTGTGGATAATCCACCCTTAGTGGCCATATTCACCTATCATAAGGCTGAATGGGCAGAAGAAGGCCGAATCGACTTTCAGACCCAAGGAATTGCCTACAGTCTGGATAATGGGGATACTTGGGTTAAATATGAAGGCAATCCTGTCATAAAAAATGAAAGTATAAAAGATTTTAGAGATCCCAAAGTTTTTTGGAATGGGAAAACGAATAATTGGACCATGTTGTTGGTGGCAGGAGATCACCTCCAAATTTGGCAATCCCCCGACTTAAAAGATTGGGCTAAAGTGAGCGAGTTTGGAAAGGATCAAGGGGCTCATGGCGGTGTATGGGAATGTCCGGATATGTTTCCGTTAAAGGTGGAAGGTACAGATTTGGAAAAGTGGGTCCTCTTGATCAGTATTAATCCCGGGGCGCCTAACGGGGGCAGCGGAACCCAATATTTTATAGGTGATTTTGATGGCAAAACCTTTACAAGTGACCAAAAGGAACATAAATGGATAGATTGGGGAACCGATAATTACGCAGGGGTCACCTATAACCATACACCCAATAACGACCGAATTTTTATTGGTTGGATGAGCAATTGGGATTATGCCCAGGAGACGCCTACAGAAAAGTGGCGTAGTGCTATGACCTTGCCCAGAAAATTGAAATTGCAGGCGGTAAATGGAACTGTTGAATTATTTAATTATCCTTTGAAAAGTGTTGAGAAATTGCGGGATCTAGGTACTTCACAAGATCTGTCTATAGATTCAAAATCGGATAAGTCCTTAACTTTTGACCATTTTAATAGCTCCGAAGTTAAATTTAAGACTAGCTCTCGAGCATTTATCCTAGACTTTAAAAATAGTTTGGGAGAGAATTTGAATTTGATTATGGATGCTGAAAATCAACAGTTTGTTTTGGACAGGTCACGATCTGGAAAAGTTTCTTTTGATGAAGATTTTATTAAAAATGTTCAGACCATGCCCCTGCCCAAGTTGCCAAATGGGGAATATGAAGTGCGAATACTAATGGATTGGTCCTCGGTAGAGATTTTCATAAACGGGGGGCAATATGTGATGACCGCCCAAATCTTTCCCAGTGAACATTACAAGACCTTGGTAATTTCAAATCCAGATGATGCTAAATTAGAATTGGATGAATTTACAATTAGTCCCATCAAATCCATTTGGTAATTAAAAAATTATTTCAAACGCTATTCAAATAAAATAACTAATAGATGAAACGTCGATTATTTTTTAAAAATGCAGCTTCAGCATCAATTGGATTGGGATTAACCAAGTATTCCACAAATGAAACAGCTACAAATTCTTCTGAAAAGGCCATTCAGTTTTGTGTTACTGTGGAGGAAAATAAGCTTCAATTTTTTTCGGACGCTATTACGGAACCTATAAAGATCGTTCATATTGCCGATACCCATCTTTTTAGGGATGATGAACGCGGTGTTCCTTATAAAAAGTATAGTGGACGTATGGCAAAGGCCTACAACCAGACCAGACACTTTAAAACTGATGAATTAACCAATCCTGAACTAGCGTTTGAGGCGGCCTTGAATTTCGCGAAAGAGTCCCAGGCAGACTTAATTACCTTGATCGGTGATATTTTTAGTTTTCCATCGGAAGCGGCCATCGAGTGGGTACAGGCCAAGTTGAAAGAAGTGGATATCCCTTATGTTTATGTTGCCGGTAATCATGATTGGCATTATGAGGGAATGGAGGGTCCTCTGGAAGATTTAAGGGACAAATGGATCAATAAAAGACTACTGCCTTTGTATCAGGGCAATCATCCATTAATGGCGTCATATGAGGTAAAAGGAATCCGATTCTTGGCCATCGACAATTCTACCTATCAAATAAATGAGGATCAATTGGCCTTTTTTAAAAAACATGTTGCTAGCAATGTTCCGTTGGTTCTTTTGGTACATATACCCATGTACGCCCCAGGGAAATCCATTGGTTTTGGATGTGGCAATCCGGATTGGGGTGCTTCTTCCGATAGAAACTTTGAGTTGGAAGGGCGATTGAGGTGGCCAGAATCGGGACATTCGGAAACAACCTTTAATTTTCATAAGGCGGTGTTTTCTGCTCCAAATCTTATGGGTATATTTTCAGGACATATTCATCGATTTTCAATAGAATCACTAAAGGGGAAACCTCAAATAGTGAGCGATGACAATGCCAGTGGAGGATACTTGGATGTTAATTTTATGCCTTTGGAGCCCAAGGACCGGTCGCTGATTTTTTAGGGATCACAACATTGCAAATACTATTTTTAAATACACATTATAAATTAAAAAGTGAAAATGATTAGAACTTATTATCGATTGAACGTGAAAAATTATTCTATTAAGGTATTCCTGTGTTTGTCCTTGGTCTTCATGACCTTAGCCGCAAATGGGCAGACCAAGAAGTACGATATTGTTATATACGGTGGCACTTCCGCTGGAGTTGCGGCTGCGCTGCAAAGTAGTAGAATGGGGAAGTCCGTTGTACTTATAGAACCTACCGATCGCATTGGTGGATTGACCACTGGAGGCCTGGGCCAGACAGATATTGGCAATAAACAGGCCATAGGGGGAATTTCCAGGGAGTTCTATGAGAACATCAAAAAATATTACGATGATCCGGAAAATTGGAAATGGGAGAAAAGATCGGAATATATCGATGGTGGCCAAACCCGTACGGAGGAGGGGGAGGCTACCATGTGGACCTTTGAACCTTCTGCCGCCCTTGCTGTATATAAGGATATGATGGACAAGGAGAAAATTAAAATGGTCTACAATGAAAGGTTGAACAGGGAATCCGGGGTAAAAAAAGTAAATGGGAAAATAGAGTCGATCACCATGGAAAGTGGCAAGACCTACAAGGGAAAGGTATTTCTGGACGCTACCTATGAGGGCGACCTAATGGCCTCGGCCGGGGTTTCCTATGCCGTGGGCAGGGAAAGTAACGAGGAATATGGGGAAACCTTGAACGGAGTGCAGGCCAATAGCATAAATAGGGCCTTGACGGGATTTGTTTCCAAAAATGCATTTAACCATAATTTTCTTCCTGGGGTAGATCCCTATGTCAAAAAGGGCGATCCAGCATCCGGCCTATTGCCAAATGTGAATGAAAAACCGGGACTTGAAGGGGAAGGCGATGAAAAAATACAGGCCTATTGTTTTAGGATGTGCCTAACGGACCACCCTGAAAACCGAATTCCCTTCCAGAAACCCTCAAATTATGATGAGATCAACTATGAACTGTTGTTCCGGAACTATGAGGCAAGAAAAGGGACTATAAGGGATATGTACAGTTATGGTAATTCGTTATTGCCCTGGATCAATTCCAGCATGCCCAATAGAAAAACGGATACGAACAACAAGTTTGGCTTTTCTACCGATTATATCGGCAGGAATTATGACTACCCAGAGGCCAGCTATGCGGAACGTGAAAAGATTATCGAGGACCATAGGAATTACCAAATGGGATTGATGTGGTCCTTGGCCAATCATCCAAGAATTCCTGAAGAGGTCCGTGAGGAAGCTTCTAAATGGGGTACTTCCAAAGATGAATTTGAGAGGGCCGACGGGTGGCAACAGCAACTCTACATTAGGGAAGCACGGAGAATGATCAGTGATTATGTAATGACCCAACAAAATTGTGAGGCACTGATAGTTGCCGAGGATGCCATTGGTATGGCCGCCTATGGAATGGATTCCCATAATGTACAGCGTTATGTGGATGCCAATGGATATGTGCAGAACGAGGGCAATGTAGAGGCCCATGGCTTTAAGCCCTATCCCATAAGTTATAGATCTTTGGTCCCAAAAAAGGAGGAATGCAATAACCTTATTGTCCCTATCTGTGTTAGTTCAACGCACATTGCTTTTGGGTCTATTCGCATGGAGCCGGTATTTATGGTCTTGGGACAATCTGCGGCTACGGCGGCAGCACTTGCTATAGATGGTAATATCAATGTACAAGATGTGCCTTACCCTATTTTAAAGGAGCAACTATTAAAAGATAGTCAAAGGTTAGAATAATTTATATTTTTTCTAAAAGAGCAATTTCAACAATCAAATAAAATGAAGCAAAAAAGGAAGACCATTAATTTAGCCCTTATCTTATTAGTATTAGCTGGGTTGATGTCCCTTACGGGCTGTAAACAATCGGAAGAAAGGAGTAACCCGGTAGCTACAGCCGATATCATTATTTATGGAGGAACTTCCGCTGCGGTCTCAGCTGCGGTAGAAGCAAAACGCTCTGGAAAATCGGTCATTGTGGTGTCGCCCGATATTCATTTGGGCGGATTGTCCTCAGGAGGTTTGGGCTTTACAGATACAGGGGACAAGAGTGTTATTGGTGGGCTGGCCAGGGAGTTTTACCATAGGGTTTGGCAACATTACAACACGGACGAGGCCTGGGTCTGGCAAAAAAAGGAGGAATACGGTAACAAAGGCCAGGGTACCCCTGCCATGGATGGTGAAAATAGGACCATGTGGATCTTTGAGCCACATGTAGCAGAAAACGTATTCGAAGATTTTGTTAGGGAAGAGCAGATCCGAGTAGATCGGGATGAATGGTTGGATAGGGAAAACGGAGTGCTTATGAAGGATGGCAATATTGTTTCCATTACCACCTTGTCGGGAAAGACATATTCTGGAAAAATGTTTTTGGATGCCACTTATGAGGGGGACCTTATGGCTTCGGCAGGCGTAAGCTATCATGTGGGAAGAGAAGGCAAGGAAGTATACGGCGAAGAATGGAATGGGGTACAGACGGGGGTCTTGCATCATAAACATTGGTTTCAATCGGACATTTCACCTTATGTAGTGCCGGGAGATCCCACTAGCGGTCTTTTGCCAAAGATATCAGAAGAAGATCCTGGGGAAAGGCACAGCGGTGACGATAAGATCCAAGCCTATTGCTTTAGGATGTGTATGAGCAATTATCCAGAAAATAGGATTCCCTTTCCTAAGCCCGAGGATTACGACCCCATGAATTACGAATTATTGGCAAGGTCCTTAGAAACAGGAAGGAAGGATTGGTTCGAAAAATTCGATCCCATACCAAACCATAAAACGGATACTAACAACCACGGTCCTTTCAGTAGTGATAATATTGGTATGAATTACGATTATCCAGAGGCTACTTATGAAAGAAGAAAAGAGATTATTAAGGAACACGAGAATTACCAAAAAGGATTGTTGTGGTTCGTAGCCAATGACCCTAGGGTTCCAGAGGATATACAGTCGGAAATGCAAAAATGGGGCTTGGCCAAGGATGAATTTACGGATAATGGCAACTGGCCACATCAGATCTATGTAAGGGAGGCAAGGCGGATGATAGGAGAGTTTGTTATGACCGAAAATGAATTGTTAAAAAAGAATCCGACGCCTAAACCCATAGGTTTGGGGTCCTATACCATGGATTCCCACAATGTGCAGCGTTATGTGAAACCGGATGGGTTTGTACAGAATGAAGGGGATATAGGGGTCAGCACCAATGGTCCTTATACTATTTCCTATGGATCTTTGGTGCCAAAGAAGGAAGAATGTAAGAACCTATTGGTTCCTGTTTGTGTTTCTTCCAGTCATATCGCTTTTGGATCTATGAGAATGGAACCCGTATTTATGATTTTGGGACAATCAGCTGCCGCTGCCGCGGTTCTGGCAATTGATGGAAAAACTAGTGTACAGGAAGTGGATTACGAGAAGTTAAAGGACGTTTTAGTGTCTAAGGAGCAAATTGTAGAGTAATACATGCCCCATATTTATTTGTAGGCAAAAATTTAATAATAAAATCTCCAACCTAAAGAAATAATAAAATGGCTTTTTTCAAATTATTTTCGAAGCGAATTTTCGTTTTCATCATTTTTACCATAGTGGGATATCCACTTGCGTCCCAAACCTCCAAAGGGGAAAAGGAGCAAGAAAAAATGTTGAATTATATTTTTGAAGGAGGAACGGAGGGTTATCAGTGTTTTCGAATTCCGGCGGTAGTAACATCAAAAAAAGGAACTTTATTAGCTTTTGCCGAGGGAAGAAAAAATGGCTGTAGCGATACAGGAAATATCGACTTGGTAATGAAGCGATCACAAGACGGTGGTAAAACATGGGGGCAATTGGAAGTGCTCTGGCACGATGGTGGTAATACCTGTGGAAATCCGTCACCTGTAATTGATCGGACTACGGGCAATATTTTTTTATTATCCACATGGAATTTAGGGGAAGACCATGAATCGGAAATAATCGCCCAAAAAAGTAAGGACACTCGCAGGGTATTTGTGTTAAAATCGGAAAATGATGGTAATAGTTGGAGTAGGCCCAAAGAAATTACCTCTGATATAAAATCACCTAACTGGACATGGTATGCCACTGGGCCTGGGTCGGGTATTCAAATACTTGGAGGCAAGTATAAGGATAGGTTGGTGATAGCCAGTGATCATATTGAAGCGGTAACCAAAAAGTATTATTCACATACTATTTACTCCGACGATCATGGAGAAACATGGGAGTTGGGAGGAAGCACCCCTAAGGATCAAGTTAATGAATGTGAAGTCGTTGAGCTCTCCGATCATAGCTTAATGTTGAACATGCGTAATTACGATCGAAATAGGAGTAGCCGTCAATTGGCCTATAGTGATGATGGGGGTGAATCTTGGAAAGAGATGCATCATCAAGAAACTTTGATAGAACCCATTTGTCAGGCCAGTACCTTGCGATTTCAGTTTAAGGAGCAGGTATATGTCCTTTTTGCGAATCCAGCGGATACTAAAAACAGAGTAAATATGACGCTAAGATTAAGTGAGGACGACGGTAAGACATGGCCTATTGAAAAGCAAATTTTCCAAGGTCCATCGGCCTACTCCGATTTAACCCCAATTGACCGGAAAAATATTGGTATATTATACGAAGGTGGACATAAAAATGCTTATCAAGGAATAATTTGGGAGTCTATGGGTATATCGGAACTCTTGCAAAAGCGAAAAAAGTTAGATTAAAACTTGGATCTTGTTAAAGAAATTCTCTAATAAGTGCCTCCAGTTACCATTAAAGGGAAGTTAGAAAAGGGTGTAAAAATAAAAAAGCCCTTGAAAATCAAGGGCTTTTAAGGTGGTGCCTCCAGGAATCGAACCAGGGACACATGGATTTTCAGTCCATTGCTCTACCAACTGAGCTAAGGCACCAAACGCTGTAAGCGGGTGCAAATATAATTTCAATTTTATGATATACAAACAAAAATGAAAAAAAAGGCCTTTGTTTTTTTATGTTTTTTGACCTTTGTAGTATGAACTTGATAGTAGATGTGGGTAATACCCTAGTGAAAATGGCGGTTTTCGATAATGAAAATATAATTTCATATCGTAAAATTCCTTCTGCAGATTTTGCAAAAAATGTAAAATCTATCTTTTCGGAGTATGTTCTTATTCAGAATGCCATTGTTTCCAATGTGGGCGGAATGAGCAATGAGGAAATTGCCATGTTATGTGTGTTTTGTAAGGTTCATGTTTTAAATCACGCCTCCAAAACCCCTTTTAAGAATTCTTATGCAACCCCCCAAACCCTTGGTGTAGATCGCATTGCGCTGGCAACAGCGGCTTTTTACCACAACCCAAAAGGGAATACCTTGGTCATAGATGCCGGCACCTGTGTGACCTATGATGCCGTAAATGATTATGGAGAATATTTGGGAGGGGCCATTTCACCTGGTGTTGCCATGAGGTATAGGGCCATGCACGAGCAAACTTCCAAATTGCCATTGTTGAAAAAGAAACCTATTATCGATTTTATAGGAAACACCACTGAAACTAGTATGCACAGCGGTGTAGTTAATGGTCTTTGTAACGAAATAGACGGAATTATTGGCCAATATAAAAGTAGATTTGTCGATTTAACAGTTATTTTAACAGGAGGTGATGCGCAATTTTTGTCAAAACGATTAAAAAATACCATATTTGCGCATTCTAAATTTCTCCTGTTGGGGTTATATTATTTGTTAGAATACAACAAGCGCTAGATGATCAAAAATTTTATAATTGCAATATTATGCTTAACTTCGGTAGGCATATATGCTCAGAATAGTACTGCTTCTCCTTATTCTTATTTTGGTGTTGGCGATTTAAGGGCTACCGGCACGGTGGAGAATCAAATGATGGGTGGATTAAGTGTTTATACGGATAGTATTCACATTAATTTAAGTAATCCCGCAGCTTATAGTAAGTTGGGGCTAACAACCTACACGGCTGGACTATCACGTAAAGAGTACCGGTTTGCAAGTAATGTCGCCAATGAAAGCGCATCTATTTCAAATTTGGACTATTTATCGTTAGGATTTAACTTAGGCAAAGGCTTTGGTATGGGTTTTGGAATTATGCCTTATTCTTCTATAGGGTACAATTTTCAATCAGAAAGAACAAATGCCCAGGGATTAATCGCAGAATCGTTTAATGGTGAAGGAGGATTAAATAGGGTATATTTCTCTTTGGGCTATGAACTATTCAAAAACTTTAGTTTAGGGGTTACCAGTAATTTTAATTTTGGGAACCAGAAAACCAATAGTTTTCAGACTATTGAAGATGTACAGTTGGGTTCCTTCAATAGGATAGAATCCAGGATCAAGGGCTTCGATTTTAATTTTGGAGCCAGTTTTACGCCGACCATCACGGACAAACACACTCTTTTTACTAGTATAATAGTGAACACACAAGCTAATCTGGTTTCAGAAAACAAAAGGACTATTGGTTCTTTTTCAACTGTTAGTGGTAGGGATATAGAGGTACTGGAAGTAGATTTGGAAGCCCAAGGTTTGGCGCGAACCGGTGTACAGATTCCAACTACAGCCACTTTAGGTGTTGGTTATGGTCAAGATAGAAAATGGTTTTTAGGAGCGGAGTACAGTTTTCAGGAATTAAGTAGTTTTGAAAACGAACTTACGCCTTTCAGCAATTTGGAATATCAAAATGCTCAGACCTTTAGACTTGGTGGGTACTATATTCCAGATTACACTTCTTTTACAAGTTATTTGAAAAGGGCGACATATAGAGCTGGAGCAAAAGTCTCCAAATCGGGAATAGTGGTAGATAATAAGGAGATAAATGATTTTGGCATAACTTTTGGAATAGGTTTACCACTGGGACGTAATCTTTCTAATATTAACCTCGGTTTTGAACTTGGAAAAAGAGGAACCAAATATGGGGATCTAGTTGAGGAAAGTTATTTCAAAGTTAATCTGGGCCTATCTTTAAACGATAAATGGTTCATACCAAGAAAAATTAATTAAAAATTATTACTTTAACCACCTTAAAATAAACAGACAGATGAAAAAGAAACTCTATATCACTGCGATAGTCGCCATGGGATTTGTTGGTTTAGGGCATTCCCAAGCTCAAAATCCAGAGTGTATGACCAATCTTTCCATTTACACGGAGCATGTGAAAGTTAAGAATTATGAGGCTGCTTATACACCATGGAAAATGGTATACGAAAATTGTCCTACGTTAAATTGGGCCAATATTTTGTATGGTGAGCGAATTTTAAAAGATAGGTTGGAAAAATCAACCGGAGCTGAAAAAACGGCCAATATAAATGCTTTAATTGAATTATACGATAATAGGGCAAAGTACTTCCCCGCCAAGACAGACGTGGCAGAGACCATTATTGATAAGGTGTTGTTAAAGTATGATGAGAAAATAATATCCGATGAGGAAATCTATACTCAACTCGATAAAGCTTTTACAGAGGATAAAGCAAATTTTAAAAACCCAAAGGCATTGTATTTGTATTTCTCCAACTTAGTGGATCTTAATAGTGCTGGCAAAAGGGATATAGAGGAAGTATTTGAGAAATACGACAACGTTACCGAAAAGATTGATGAAGAAAATGAAAAACTTACAGAGGTAATTAATAAACTTCTTCCTAAAGAGGATGCTGGTACATTAACTTCCAAAGAGAAAAAGCAGTTGAGTTCTTATAATAGTTATTCTGAAAGCTATGGTAAGATTGCTGAAAGTATAGATAGTAAATTGGGTGTCTTGGCGAATTGTGAAAACTTAATTCCATTGTACCAAAAGAATTTTGATTCCAAGAAGGGAGATATTACTTGGATCAAGAGAGCAGTTGGAAGAATGTACAGTAAAGACTGTACTGAAGATCCAATGTTCAAAAAACTTTTTGAAGTACAGTTGGCCATGGAGCCTTCCGCCAGTGCTTATATGTATGGTGGGGCCCTTAAGAACAATGCTGGGGATACCAAAGGAGCACTTGAAGACTTCAATAAGGCACTTGAATTGGAAAAAGATGCCAAAAAGAAATCCAATATTGCATATAAAATTGCCACAAGCTATAGAAGAGGTAGTAAGTCTACCGCTAGGAGCTATGCCCAAAAGGCAATAGATGCCAATCCTTCCAATGGTAAGGCTTATTTATTGATTGCCAGTTTGTATGCAGGCAGTGCCAATGAATGTGGTAGTACTCCATTCGAAAAAAGGGCGATATATTGGAAAGCTGCAGACATGGCCCGTCAGGCAGGTCGTGTGGATCCCGCTTTAGGTAGTAGGGCAGGTCAGGCAGCGGCAAGTTATAACGCAAAAGCGCCATCCAAAACAGATATATTTAATTCTGGTATGGCTGGTAAAACAGTAAGTTTTTCATGTTGGGTAGGTGGTAGTGTAAAAGTGCCCAACCTATAAGATGATAAAAAAGGTTTTATATAATTTAAGGAGCATTGCCATAGTATTTTCTATGGCAATGCTTTTTTATTCTTGTGCCGATAATTACGAAAGAGTTGGGGATGAAGCTATTAAAAAGATGTTTCCAAGTGCGGTGGCGGAGGATTTTACCTTAACGTATACTGAGACGGATGAACTTGAAAAAAATGAAGGTGTAGTTTCTGCGCATGTGATAGCCGTATTAACAGGTCCCATTTGCAATGATTTTACCACCTTGGCTTTTCCTCATTACACCTTTCCTGATGGACTCATGGTAGAGTTTTTTGATGATAAGGGAGAAAAAAGTACGGTTACCGCAGATTATGGAATTATTTATTCCAGTACTAATTTAATAGATTTGCAAGGCAATGTGGTTATAGAAACCAGCGATGGCAAAATGTTGGAGGCTCCACAATTATATTGGGATAGAAACAATGATTGGATTTTTACACAACAGAAATTTAAATATACCAATCCAGAAGAAGGAACAATAATGGATGGTGAAGGGATGGATTTTAATAGGGATTTTAGTTTTTTTAATGCTAATAAGACCTATGGTTATATGAGTATAAAAGAAAAGAAGATAGAAGAATGATCAAGATATTAAGATATACCGAATACCTTTATTTAGCAGTGGCCGTAGTATCGGCTTTTGAAATTTATGAACAATGGAACATAGATAGACAACGAGCCTATTTGTTTGTCTTCTTTGGTATCGTTTCTATTGGTATGTTCATTTTTAAAAAGACCTATAGGAAGAGGTTTGAAGCACGTCAAAAAAACAACAAACAATAATTTTGGAGGCATCTATTGTCATTATCATTGTTATTTCATTACTGTTTTCCGCTTTTTTTTCGGGAATGGAAATTGCCTTTATTTCTGCGAATAAAATTCACATAGAAATAGAAAAAAAGCAAGATGGATTTCTACCCAAAGTATTGGCGCGTCTTACTAAAAAACCGTCCAAGTTTATTGCTACCATGCTTATTGGGAATAATATAGCCTTGGTGGTTTACGGGCTTTTTATGGGGGAACTGCTGATGAATCTGTTTGCAGGTATCCAGGCTTCCCCTGGTGGCTTCTTAAGCCTGATGCTTACCGATTTTAGCTTGGTGACCCAAACGGTTATTTCTACCCTGATCATATTGTTGACCGCAGAGTTTTTGCCCAAAGTATTATTTCAGATTTACAGCAATACAATGTTAAGGTTGTTGGCAATTCCGGCTTATCTTTTCTATGTATTGTTTTCTGTGATTTCGGATTTTATTATTTGGATTTCGGATATAATTCTTAAAGTTCTCTTTAAAACAGATGGTGATGAGGTGCAATTGGCCTTTAGTAAAATAGAATTGGGAGATTATATTACCGAGCAGATGGAAGCAGTTGAAAGGGAGGATGTGGTGGATTCTGAGATACAAATTTTCCAAAATGCGCTGGAGTTTTCAGGTGTTAAGGCAAGGGAGGTAATGGTGCCCAGAACTGAGATTGCAGCGGTAGAAATTCATGAAACCCCTAAACATCTGGCAAAGCTTTTTACGGATACAGGGTATTCTAAAATTTTGGTATTTAAAGATACCATAGACAATATTATTGGATACGTACATTCCTATGAGCTTTTTAAAAAACCCAAGACTATAAAGACTATCCTGCTTCCGGTAGAATTTGTTCCGGAAACGATGCTCATAAATGACATACTTAATATTTTAACCAAAAAGAGGAAAAGTATTGCCGTTGTTTTAGACGAGTATGGTGGTACTTCTGGCGTTATGACGGTAGAGGATATAGTTGAGGTGCTTTTTGGAGACATAGAGGATGAACACGATACCACTGACCTGTTTGAGGAGCAGATAAATCAAAATACTTTTAAGTTTTCGGGTAGATTGGAAGTGGATTATGTTAATGAACAATATAAATTGGACTTGCCTGAAAGTGATGAATACGAAACTTTGGGTGGTTTGATCATTAATGAGACCGGGGAAATCCCAGAGAAAGATTCAGAAATTAAGATAGGTAATTTTCTTTTTGTGGTTTTAGAGGTTTCCAGTAATAAAATTGATATGGTGTCCTTGGTTGTGCTAGATAATGAATAGGCATTTTAGGTATATTTATTGATATTTTTTAGTTTTTATTATTTCAAAAGAAAGTAGTAATTTCGCCTCCCGATAGTAACAGGATAAATTTAAACAGTTTACATAATGGCAATTTTAGAGAATATAAGGAAACGAACTACCGTTTTAATTTTAATCATTGGTTTGGCTTTGTTTGCATTCGTAATTTCAGGAGTGTTCAGCAGCAATGAATTGGGTGGTGGAAAGGTTGGTTCTTCCGTGGCAGAGATTAATGGGGATGAAATTTCCATAGATCAATTTAGAAGGAATGTGGAGGCTTATTCTAGAATGGCTGGTCCTACCGCCTCTTCTATGCAATTGGTAAATCAGGTTTGGGATAGGGAAGTCCGGAATACGATCCTGAATCAGCAGTTTGAGGATTTGGGGATAGAAATAGAACAAGATCAAATAATAAACTACATAAAAACGATTCCTTCTTATGTTCAAAACCCAGAATTTCACAATGCAAGTGGTGTTTTTGATGATAATAAGTTTAGGGAGGCTGTGGCCGATTGGAAGGCAAACAACCCTAGCCGATATGCGCTATGGCTTCAGGATGAGCAAGCTATTATTCAAAATGCAAAGGAACAAACCTATTTTAACCTTATAAGGGCAGGTGTAGGTTCTACCTTGAAAGAGGGGGAATTGGATTATAAATTAGCCAATGACAAAGTCGACATTAAATATGTTCGGTTGCCTTTTTCTTCAGTCTCAGATTCTACTATAGCTGTTTCGAAGAAAGAAATTGAGACCTATATAAATAATCATAAAAAGGATTACAAGCAAGATAGGTCAAGGGATATTCAATTTGTTTATTTCGAAGAAAAGGCCTCTTTGAAAGATGAGAACGCCGTAAAGGAAGAAATTGCAAATCTTTTACAGGACCGTGTTGAGTACAATGCTCAAAAGGATGTTAATGACACCCTAAAGGGTTTTAGTCATACCAATGATATGACAGCCTTTTTAGATAGAAATTCAGATATAAAATTCGACACCATTTTTAAGGCGAAAAAAGACTTGCCCGTGAAATTTGCAGATACCCTTATGACTTTGGGAAAAGGAAGTATGTTCGGACCATATCGTGATGGAGATTTCTTTAAGGTTTCCAAACTGATGGATAGAAAAGTAAATGGTGCCGTAAAATCCAGTCATATATTAATTTCTTATGTAGGTGCCCAACGTGCCAATCCAGAAGTTACCCTAACCAAGGAGGAAGCTGAGAAAAAAGCCAAGGAATTGTTGGTCGAGGCAAAACAAAAAGCGACAGTTTTTGCTGAATTGGCCAGAGATAATTCAGACGGGCCTTCGGCGCCTAAAGGTGGTGACCTTGGATATAATCAAGAAGGGGTAATGGTAGCACCTTTTAACGATTTTACATTTAATAATCCAGTAGGGGCCATAGGTTTGGTTGAGACAGATTTTGGATTCCATATTGTTAAGATAGATGACAAGCAGGATATTGTTCAATTGGCCACATTGGCGAGAGAAATAGAGCCTTCTGAAGAAACTATCAATACTTTATTTACAGAGGCTACCAAGTTTGAAATGGAAACTACGACAGATAAAGACTTTACGTCATCTGCCAAGGAAAATAATTTTGTGGTAAGACCGGTTAACAAGGTTAAGGAGATGGATGAAAATCTTCCTGGACTTTCTGCTCAACGCGCTATTGTTCAGTGGGCTTTTAAGGAAGAAACTAAATTGGGTGAGGTTAAAAGGTTTAACATAAACAATGGCTATGCAGTAGTGCAATTAACTGCTAAATATGCTGAAGGACTTATGACTGCTGAAGATGCATCGGCTATAGCGCTTCCAAAAATAAGGAAGGAAAGAAAAGCGACTAAGATCATAGAGGCCAATAAAGGCAAATCTATGGATGATTTTGCCAAGGATAATAATGTTATAGCCTCTACGGCTTCTGCATTGACAATGAAATCCCCTATCATCCCAGGTGCTGGGTCGGAAGCCTTTGTTGTTGGTACAGCATTTGCCATGGAGCAGGGAGCTACATCAGAATTGATTGCTGGTGAGAGCGGGGTGTATATGGTAACTGTAACCAAAAAAGAAGACGCTCCAAAACTGGATAACTATAGTACTTACGCCAATAGTCTACAGGCTTCAGCTGCAGGTCAGGTAAACTTCTCTGTATACAATGCATTAAAAGAGGCTTCTACTATAGAGGACAAAAGAGCAACATTTTATTAGTAGCATATAAGTTCACTAAAACAATAAAACCTCCCAATTGGGAGGTTTTATTGTTTTAGGCAAAATTGTTTCTAACTAGTGGAGGCAATCACAGTCCTAAGAGGGTAATGGTTACTTTACCATTTTGGAATAGGGGATAATAATTGGGTACCCTTGTTCCTTAAAGTAATCAGGAGTGGTTTTATTTCCAGTGGCTAGAATAAAATCGCCTCCCCAAGCCCCTAGACTCTTTATGGCACCCTTATAATCCGGAAATAATCGTTCCTTAACCGTAGGCTCTTCTAGGATTTCACTTAGAATGGCTTCGTGTTTTTTAATCAGCTTTTCAAATTGGGGCAAGCGTGTACAGGTCAATACTCGTTGGGTAATACTACTAATTTGAGATATTGTGGAGAAAGTATTGAAATCTTTTTTGCGATAATGGGCAATGCCATCCCTACTGTTTTGTTTTTGATTTAGATACACAAAGTACAGATCGTTTTTAAAGGTTGGATTAAAGGCAATCGGTAATGCAATTGGTATAGAGTTTTTAAGCTGGTAGGTAATTGGACCGTTGTGTTGTGCACAGGCAATGTCATACCCACTTCCTGAAAAGGCATTCCATAACAGTCTGTAGGCATCGATATTCGCCCACTGGGCAATATTGTTGATCAGTGTAGAGGAAGACCCTAAGCCCCATTCCCTAGGGAAGTTTAGTGCTGTGGTTATTTCTAAACCTTGATTTGCTGCAATAAAATTTGGATTCAATTTTTTGGCCTCTAGAAGTATTTTCACAAGCCTTTCCGAAATAGATTTTGTTTCGGCAGTTAAAGTGTTGTTGGAAACTTCGGTAAGTTTGTCCAGTTCATAAACACCTTTGAACCAGGTCTTTCCTTTTTCATCCAAACTATTCCAAGTAAGTAAATTATCCGCTGTCCCTTTTATGGACAAAGATTGCCCGTATAAAGTAGGTACGGCCAAGCATAGGGCGCCATCCAGTACTAGATACTCGCCAGTGATCAAGAGTTTTCCGTTGCTATAATATTGTTTTGTCATTTCTTGTTTCTCAATTCTTCGAAGGCGACTACTACTGCGCTATGTGAGGCGGTATGTTTTTTGAAATAATCTACCAAACTTAATTTTTCCGATTCTGTAGCACCCAATTGGTTTAAAATATTAAATAGGTGCATTTTCATATGACCTTGTTGGATGCCCGTGGTAACTAACGAACGAATGGCACCAAAATTTTGTGCCAATCCAGCAACGGCAACAATTTGCATTAATTCTTTCGCATTGGGATTTTGTAATATTTCCAAGGCTAGTTTTACCAAGGGATGTAAGGTTGTTAAACCGCCAACTGTTCCTAATGCCAACGGAATCTCTAACCAAAATTTAAATACCCCATTTTCTATACTGGCATGTGTAAGGCTTGTGTATTTTCCGTCTTTGGCTGCATAGGCATGTGCTCCTGCCTCAATGGCTCTGAAATCATTCCCAGTAGCTAAGACAACGGCATCTATTCCATTCATGATTCCCTTGTTATGTGTAACCGCCCTATAGGGTTCCACTTTCGCTATATTTACGGCACGTACCATCTTTTTGGCAAATTCCTCCGCCGTTATACTTTGGTGGGCCTTCAATTCGGATACGGGGCAACTTACCTCGGCCTTAACTACACAATTGGGAATGTAATTGGAGAGAATACTCATGACGATTTCAATATCTTTCTCCTTGTCTGTAAACGCGGCGTAACCCTGTGCCTCTTCTTTAAGGGATTGTGCGAACCCCTCTAAACAAGAGTTTATGAAATTGGCTCCCATGGCATCCATTGTTTCAAAAGTACAATGCAATTGAAAATAGTCATCCAATTGAGAAGTTTTATCCCTTAATTCGATGTTCTTGATACCGCCCCCGCGCTTCTCCATATTTTTGACAATGGGGGCCACACCTGCTATTAATTTTGGCTTTACAAGCTTAAAAAAATGGCTTAGTTTATCCGCATCGCCCTGGTAGATGAAATGGACCTGTCCAACTTTTTCCGTGCCTAAAACAGTAGTCTTAAAACCACCGCGTGTTTGCCAAAATTTTGCAGCTTTGCTTGCCGCGGCTACAACTGAACTTTCTTCAATGGCCATTGGGATAGCATAAAGTTTGTTGTTAATTAAAAAATTGGGAGCAATACCTAAAGGCAAATAGAAGTTGGTGACAGTGTTTTCGATAAATTCATCGTGCAAATTTTGTAATTCGGGATTGTCGTGCCAATATTGCTTTAGAATGGCTACGGTTTCCTCACTATTGGTGGTATAATTCTGGGCAATCCAATTAATTTTCCCTTCTTTCGTCAATTTGGAAAATCCTTCTATAGGTGTGGTCATTTAGTGCTTAATTTCTTGGGACAAAGATAGTAATAAGGCGCCAAAACTACGGAAACCTTAAATCAGGTTTAAAAGACATAACAATTGTTATTTTTTAACTATAAAGCACCTGTTTTTGTTATTTTTTTAGTAATCTTGGAGATTTGAATCAATCATAGAAAATACATAAATTTTCAGATACATTTTAATAATAATAGATTTATTAAACCTTTGTTTTTGTGAGAAAGTCCCCCCTACTACTGTTTTTACTATTTTTTTTATGCCATTTTTCAACTCTTCTTGCCCAAAATAAAGAGATTACTTTGGAAGAAATTTATCAAGGTACCTTTGTGGTTGAGGGTTTGAATAAGTTGCAGTCCATGAAAAATGGAAAACAATATACTATTTTGAGTGTTGACAGGGGACACAGCGTCTCTTCCATTGAAAAATATGATTACAAAACTCAAAAAAAGCTGGAAACTATTGTTTCTTCCTCAAATTCGATACCGTATTTTACGTCCTATGAATTTAGTGAGGATGAATCCAAAATATTATTGGCTACCGGAATTGAGCCTATTTTTAGGCGTTCTACCTTAGGGATTTTCTTTGTATATGACCTTAAATCAAAAACAATCTCGAAGATTTCAAATTCTAAAATTCAGGAACCCTTGTTATCACCGGATAATAGTAAAGTAGCTTATGTTAAGGATAATAATATTTTTGTTTTGGATTTAGTAACCAACTTTACCAGGCAAGTAACCTATGATGGGGAAAGGAATAAGATAATCAATGGGATAACGGACTGGGTCTATGAAGAGGAATTTACCTTTGTAAGAGCTTTCGAGTGGAATTCGGATGGTTCTAAATTGGCTTTTATACGTTTTGATGAAACTAAAGTTCCAGAGTTTTCCATGGACGTATACGGTTCCAATCTGTACCAAACCCAAACTGTTTTCAAATATCCTAAGGCCGGAGAGAATAATTCAGAGGTCTCCCTGCAGATTGTGGATATTAGCACCAACGAGATATCAGAGGTGAATTTAAACGACCCATACTATATTCCTAGAATTAAATGGATGCTCCATCCTAATTACCTTAGTGTTCAGACTTTGAACAGGCACCAGAACAAATTGAATTTATTAGAGGTAAACGCTACTGATCATAGCAGCCGAATTTTATTGGAAGAGACGGATGATGCCTATGTGAATGTAACCGATAATCTTACTTTTTTAGCGGATGATAGCTTTATTTGGACCAGTGAGAAAGATGGATTTAATCATATTTATCTGTATAATTCGGATGGGAAATTAATGAAACAAGTGACCAATGGTCCTTGGGAGATAACTAGATATTACGGTTACGACCAAGAGGAAGACTTTATTTATTATCAATCTACAGAAAACGGATCCATAAATCGGGATGTTTACGCGGTACGGAGCAATGGGAAGAATAAAAAAAGACTAACAGTTAAAGTGGGGAAGAATGCTGCCGATTTCAGTGCCGATTTCACCTATTTCATAAATACCTTTTCCAGTGCAACTACTCCTCCGGAGTACACCCTACATAATTCCTTGAATGGAAAAAAAGTAAAGGACATTTTTAATAACCGGGAACTATTGTCTAAATTGGGCGATTATGCGATAAGGCCTAAGGAATTTTCTACTATCGCCGTTAATGGTAATGAATTAAATATGTGGATGATAAAGCCACAAGATTTTGATGCAACTAAAAAATATCCCCTGTTTATGACCCAATACAGTGGTCCTGGTTCGCAACGGGTATCCAACTCCTGGATGGGCACCAACGATTATTGGTTTCAAATATTGGCCAATGAGGGTTATATTGTGGCTTGTGTTGATGGTAGGGGAACAGGATATAAGGGGGCCGACTTTAAAAAAGTGACCTATAAGGAATTGGGCAAATATGAAGTTGAGGACCAGATAGCCGCTGCCAAAAAATTAAGTGAATTACCATTTGTAGACGCAACCAGGACAGGAATATGGGGCTGGAGTTATGGAGGGTTTATGTCTACCAATTGCTTGTTAAAGGGTAATGACACCTTTGAGATGGCCATTGCAGTGGCTCCGGTGACCTCATGGCGATTTTATGACTCCATTTATACGGAACGTTTTATGCGTACTCCTCAGGAAAACCCCAGTGGTTACGATGAAAACTCCCCATTTAATTATCCAGAACTTTTAAAGGGAAACTATTTATTGGTTCACGGCTCTGCCGATGATAACGTGCACGTACAAAATACTATGCGGATGGTAGAAGCTTTGGTACAGGCCAATAAGCAATTCGACTGGGCAATTTATCCCGATAAAAAACATAGTATCCAAGGTGGGAATACCCGAATTCACCTGTATACCAAAATGACCAATTTTATAAAAGAACATCTATAAATTATACTTATGCAGACAATCGTTAAAGCAGCACATCAAAAGGAATTATTTGGCCATCCGGTAGGACTTTATATTTTATTCTTCACAGAGATGTGGGAACGGTTTTCCTATTATGGGATGAGGGCTATTTTGGTGTTATATTTAATTACCGAAACTACCGATAGGAATCCTGGCTTGGGCTGGACCAATATTGAAGCTCTGGGGCTTTATGGTTGGTATACCATGCTGGTTTATGTGGCATCTATCCCCGGGGGGATTATTGCAGATAGGATTCTTGGACAGAAAAAGGCAGTGATAGTTGGAGCAGTACTTTTGGTGATAGGGCACAGTATATTGGCTATAGAGCAAATGTGGGCATTCTATACCGGTCTCGGTTTTATAATTTCTGGGGTTGGTATGTTAAAACCAAATATTTCTACTATGGTAGGCGGACTTTATCCTAAGGGTGATATTAGAAGGGATAAGGGATTTACCATTTTCTATATTGGTATAAACATAGGAGCATTTCTTTCCAGTTTAATTGTAGGGTATGTAGGTGAGGTTTATGGCTGGCATTACGGCTTTGGATTGGCCGGTATCTGTATGCTGTTGGGACTTGTGCAATTTATTTTTGGCCAAAAATATCTCGTGGGTGTGGGCGATTTTCTTGGAAAGTCTACAAACAAGGATGATCAGGAAGCCTTAAAGAGACCACTTAATAAAATAGAGAAGGATAGGGTAATAGTTTTGATTCTCTCTTTTTTAATGGTAATAGTTTTCTTCGGTGCGTTTGAACAAGCAGGGGGATTAATGAATATTTACGCTTCTGAAAAAACCAATAGAATGTTGATGGGCTGGGAGGTTCCTGCTTCATGGTTCCAATCCTTGAATGCCTTTTTCATTATTGTCCTGGGTACTGTGGTAGCCAACTATTGGGCCAGCCGCAAGCTCAAGGGAAAGGAAGCTTCCTCTATTTTTAAAATGATCGTGGGACTCATTATCATGGGAACTGGATTTTTATTTATGACAGCTGCAACTGCCCAATTTGAAAGCTCTGGATCCTCTGCTATGTATTGGTTGGTGTTGGCATATATGTTCCATACGGTGGGTGAGTTGAGTCTTTCTCCTGTATCCTTGTCCTTTGTAACTAAATTGGCACCCGCCAAATATGCTTCCTTAATGATGGGCCTATACTTTGCAACAACAGGTTTGGGTAATAAATTAGCGGGATTATTGGGGGAATCCGCTTCACATCTCGGAGAGTATACCGTATTTACCGGAATAGCCATTTTCTGTATACTATTTGGATTGCTAATTGCTGTTTTCTTGAAAAAGTTAAAAGTATTGACACATGGTGCCGAAGATAATGAGTATAAAATTGAGCACTAATTCCTATAATCGGCCATTTGTATTTTTGTTCGTTGAACCTAAGTCAAGTGCCCACAATTACGATAGTGAAGTTCAGTACCAAGAGCATTATGTCTTTGGTAATTCTGAAATAAATAATAAGTAAACTGTCTTGATATGAATACCGATATTGAAAATCTTTTTAAGGACAAGGTCCTTGGGCATCCTGCGGGGCTATTTGTTTTATTTTTCACAGAAATGTGGGAACGATTCTCGTTTTACGGGATGCGTATTTTATTGGTTTTGTTTCTAACGGCGCCCATTATTAGTGATAATCCAGGATGGGAGTGGCCCAGGGAAAATGCCTTGGCCCTAATCGGAACCTATGCTTCCCTATTGTATTTAACCCCGATAGTTGGGGGTTGGATCGCCGATAGGATAACAGGGTATAGAGTGGCAGTGGTAATAGGTTGTTTAATAATGACCTTGGGTCATGCCGCTATGGCCTTTGAATCTACAGCTACTCTATATCTTGGTCTTGCCTTATTGGTCATTGGTACAGGTTTCTTTAAACCCAACATTACTTCTATAATTTCAGAGATGTATCACGGGAAGGAATCCAAAAAGGACGGTGCCTATACCATATTTTATATGGGCGTAAATGCAGGTGCCTTTTTCGGAATGATGCTTTGTGGGTATTTGGCCGAAAATTATGGTTGGTCATGGGGCTTTGGCTTGGCAGGAATCTTTATGTTTCTCGGAATGCTCCAGTTTTGGTTGGCCAAGGACTTATTTGGAGATATTGGCGGTAAGCCAGTGAAAGAAGGGAAAGCCAATTTATCTGATATAGAAGCAGAGGAAAAAATATCGATAGGGGAGGATAAAGAAATTGAAACCAAATTGAACCCGTTTAGTCTTTTTGATAAAATATTAATTGTTTTATCTTCTGTTGGTGGGCTGCTCTATCTCTTTAATGATCCCTTCGAGAAAATCCAGGGCACTAGTTTGGCACCATTTAGCCTTGGTAGTCTAAGTGGTACCAATGTTATTATTTTGGGTTCCTTGATCTTGTTTTTAATTTTATTGGTTACTAGAATTGCCAGATACTTACCTGTAGTAAGGGATCGAATAATAGCCGTATCAATTTTCGGGTTTTTTACGGTCTTCTTTTTTGCCTTTTTTGAACAATCCCTAGGTTCCATGACCATATTTGCAAGGGATTATACGAATAGGGACCTTGTGGGTCAATCGGCCATGATCTTTAAAGTAATTGATGCTCTGCTGACAACAGTTCCGTTGGCCATTATAAGTTGGGTCCTGGTGTTACTGGCTAAAAAGACCTTTACCCGTATAGGACTATCCAATATTATATTGGCTATCGCATTTATTGGACTCTGGATTTTGGTGATTTTTAGATTAGTGGATAAGTTTACCCAAGAAGGTAATCAGGTAGACGCCAGTTGGTTCGCTATTCTAAATTCATTTTTTATCATTACCCTAGCACCCTTTTTTTCCAGATGGTGGGAAAGTAAATATAACCCCAGTGCAGCCATGAAATATGGGATTGGACTCATTTTATTGGGATTGGGCTTCGCGGTATTGTCCTTTGGTGCATCAGGAATTCCTTCGGGGGCACAGACGGCATCTGTGAGTATGATATTTTTAATTTTAGCATACCTATTGCATACTATGGGGGAGTTGTGTATCTCTCCGGTTGGCCTTTCTTACCTTAGTAAACTTGTTCCGGCGCGTATGATCGGTTTTATGTTCGGGGTATGGTATTTGGCCATTGCCATTGGTCAAAAAGCAGCGGGAACTATGGGTGGGATGATCGATAAGATTTCCGAACAATATTCTATGGGAACCTTCTTTCTAATCTTTACACTAGTGCCTGTGGGTGTTGGATTTATATCTATAGTTTTAAATCCATTTCTTAAAAAACTTATGCACGGGGTTCGCTAATTAGCGCAAATTATAAATCAAAGCTCCCTTTTCTGCTGTAGAATGGAAAGGGATGTTTTTTTTATGGCAAGTTGCCTTCCATCGTTCTACGTAACTGTTGTAATTACTGCCGTCGGCAATAACAATTTTTGGACGTACTGAATCCAAAAGCCTTTCCAAATTTATTTTTGGAGATTGTGTCAATAATAGGGTAGAGATATTATAATTTTTTGGAAGCAGAACCAAGGAACTGTCTATTATCACCAAACTTTCGTCGGCTATAAGATAAGTGTTGGTTAATGGCAAATATTCCAATTTTGTGATGTTTTGGGCAACGGCATAATCGTTGGCCATTCTTGTAGAAGCTTTGGGATTGTTCGTAAGTGTGGTAATTTTTTGTCCAGTTTGATGGATCAAGGTTGTATTTCTGGTAATATGCCCTATTACTAGGGTTTCCTTCTGCTTTGTAAGGTGCCTATTCCCCAAAATATACAATTGAAAGCATAAAATCAATACTAGGAATACCATGACCCTTTTATAGGATGCTTTTGTAAAGACCATAACCATAGAGATGATGATGCCATAACTGACAATTAATTGAACGGCGTCAAAAGAGATATTCCGAAAAAGAAAATTTTCCTGCTTGGCCACGGTCCCAATAATGGTATTCATCCATCGAATTACTGTGTCGTAGGCCGTTACTAGTATTGGAGGCAAACTGTTTGTAAGGGAAAGCGCGATAACCAATATTCCAAACCCCAAAATAAAGGTTAAAAATGGTAGTATTAGGAGACTTGAAACCAAAAACAATCCCGGGAATTGATGAAAATAGTATAGACTTATTGGTAATACTCCCAGTTGTGCAGCAATGCTTACCGAAACCAACTCCCATCCTTTTTTTAAGAACCACATTTGCGGAACCCAGAGTTTTTGTAATAGAGGGAATATCCAAACTATGGAAAAAACGGCGGCATAACTTAGTTGAAACCCTACCTGAAATAATAATAGCGGATCTAAAATTAGCAGTATGAAAAATAGGGACAATGCCAGAATATTAAAATTACCCGTAGGTCTGTTTAAGTAGAGCGCGTAGGCTACGAAAGTAAACATGGTAACAGCTCTTAGGATAGAGGCAGAAAGTCCGGCCATTATAGCAAAACTCCATAATAGTAAAACAATAACAACCAGCTTTATAGTTTTGCCTTTGGGAAGAAGCTCTAAAGGTCTTAACAAAAAATGGAGTAGTCCCAAAAGAATGCCAATATGTAATCCAGACAATGCCAAAATATGATAGGCTCCCGCATTCTTGTAATCGGTATTTATTTCAGCTGTAATTTCATTGCGCTGTCCAAGGAGTAAGGCTTGGATTACACCCAATTCTTCTCCACCAAAATTTTCTTTTTTTAAATTTTCAATGATGTGGCCCCTCATTTGGGCTGCCTTACCAAAGACGGTTTTAGTAGCTGTGGATTTTAAGAAATAATTATTCGATGCAAGTTTAATCTGATACTCTATTCCTAGATTGGAAAGGTATTTTTTATAATTGAATTGATGAGGGTTTAAAGGAGGTGTAATGGGTTGAAGGGTAGTGAAGACCACTATTTCGTCATCTACCCGCAATGGTCCCTTTGTGGTGTCCAGGGACATGTTAAGTAGTATTTTACCGGAAACGTTTATACTGTCCATGTATTTAACATGAGCTACATACCTTTCTGAATAATTATTGGATTTTAATACTTCGCGTATTTTTAAAGTAAAGGCCCTATTCCCATTCAGGTAATGATGCGTGTAATGCTGACTACTATTTTTGGATTCATTTAGGGTAAGTGTCAACATCCCAATGGCCACCGATAAAAGTCCGGTCATAAGGGCGAAAAGTAGCGAGGGTGCTTTGTGGTTAAATACAAATGCACCCCCTAAAAGGATTAATGAAATTAGGGTTAGGCTAAAGGATAAAACAAGCGAAGGATGTAAATAATATCCAACTAGAATTCCACAGATCAGGCAAAAGGTAAGTTTTATGGTTGTGAATCTCAACAACCGCATCTTACAAGATTCGCGTAGCCTTTATAAAGGCATAGTTCCAATAACCTTCCCTCAGAGAGGAAACTATAACCCCCCTAGATGAGGTGGAGTGGATGAATTTTATTTCATCACCGTCTACTTGGACCACTAAGCCTACGTGGTTTATATTGTTCTTTCTTCTGGAGGTTCCAAAGAAAAGGAGGTCGCCCTTACTAATGTTCTTTAAGTTTATTTTTTCACCTTCCTCTGCCATTTGATAAGAGGCTCTGGGCAGTTGAATATCGTGTTCCCCAAAGGCTACATATAGCAAACCGGAACAATCCATCCCACTATCCGTAGTGCCGCCAAATTTATAGCGGACCCCAGAAAATGTTAGGGCGGTATTTATAATTTGCTCGGTTCTTTTGGCAGCTGGTTTACGTATAGTCTCACCGCCAAGAGGGGTTTCAGCGTTTACTTCAGCAGGTATTTCCGAGGCCTCTACGGTTATTTTTCTGTCTTCACGATGGACCGTTTTTTTCTTGGCCGCACCGCAGCCAACTAGGGAAATAATTAGGAATAAAGAAAAAAATCTTTGAATCATCCAAGTAAAAGTTAGTGCTCTTGGATATCAAATTTAGATAATTAATTTAAAATCCGTAGTTTTTTTGGGAAAACCCTTGCAATGGGCTTAAGTTAAATGGGGAATATTGCCATTATTCCAACAACGTATTGGTGCTGTATTTATTGTCCAAACGGGGCCCTAAAAATTATTTGATGAATAGATTCACGTTGTAAATTATATATAAAAGTTAAGTATGGGAATACAAGTTAAAATTGGGATTCGTGAAATTTTTATCGGACCATTTTGGCACTCTCGACAATTGAAGAGGCCGCTTTTTCACTGGCGCCCTTGCCTCCTAGTTTTTTTTCCAATTCGTAGTAGGCCTCAAACTGCCTTTTTCTATCTGGGCCTTTCAGTATTTTAGCTAATTCCGTGGTAAGGTTTTCGGTATTCAAATCGTTTTGGATCAATTCTTTAACAACCTCCTTATCCATTATTAAATTTACTAGGGAGATGAATTTAAGGGTAATGATTCTTTTTGCAATCTGGTAAGATATCCAATTGGCACGATAGCAGACCACTTGGGGAATTTTAAATAATGCGGTCTCCAGGGTGGCGGTTCCGCTTGTCACCAAAGCGGCATAGGATAGGCTTAATAAATCATATGTTTTATTGGCAATTAAACTTACTTGGGAAGATTTTAAAAAGGGCTGGTAGAACTCTAGGTCCAAACTGGGTGCCCCGGCAATTACAAATTGATATTTAGGAAATGATTTTGTCACCGATAACATGAGGGTGAGCATTTTTTGAACTTCCTGTTTCCTACTTCCCGGTAAAAGGGCAATTATTGGTTTTTGTAAATCCAAATTATTGTCCTCCCTAAATTTTTTATCCGAGGTTCTGGGAATATCCCCTATGGCATCAATAAGTGGATGTCCCACAAAATTAACAGGATAGTGGTGCTTTTTTTCATAAAATTCCTTTTCAAAAGGGAGAATTACATGCATAGCATCAATATCTCTTTTAATTTTATGAATTCTTCCTTCCCTTGAGGCCCATATTTGGGGAGAAATGTAATAATTGGTCCTAAAGCCCTTCTTTTTGGCCCAAGAGGCAATTCTAAGATTAAAACCCGAATAGTCGATAAAGACAATTACATCAGGCTTAAAATTGACGATATCCTCTTTACAGAAGTCAATATTTTTAAAGATTTGGTTAATATTGGTGATTACCTCAAGGAAACCCATAAACGCCATTTCCTTGTAATGCTTTACCAAGATGCCGCCTGCTGCCTGCATTAAATCGCCTCCCCAACAACGAATGTTGGCTTCAAGATCCTTAGTCTTAAGGGCTTTTATGAGGTTTGAGCCATGAAGGTCGCCAGATGCCTCCCCAGCGATGATGTAATATTTCATCCTTTTAGTTTGAATGGTTTTATGCCAATTGCCACGTTTTATACCTTGAATAATCTAAAAAACCTTGTAATACAGTATTAACATAGCCGTTAGGAGAGTGGCAATCATAACGCCTCTAGCCCTATAATCTCTGCGTATTTTTAAAAAACCAAAAAAGGCAATGAGGTTTAAAATGGCTCCAAGTGCCAATAAACTTCCTATATGCCCCTGTTGAACAGCTGCATTGTATGTTTCGATTATACCAAGGTCGGAAAATATGAGAATATATAATAATGTTCCAACCGTGTTGGCAATGACCCCTACTACAAATCCTATAAGTATTTCTTTTTTAATCATTTAGTTTCCAGTTGTTAATATTTTGAATGACATGGTGTGCGGTTAAATCAAATTGGGTCGGGACAACTGAGACATAACCCTGCGACAAGGCGTATTCATCGGTGTCCTCGCCTTTGTCCAACAGTTCAAACTCACCGGTAAGCCAATAATATTCCTTGCCATTTGGATTGGTTCTTTTGTCAAATTTTTCTTTCCAATTGGCCCGTGCCTGTCTACATATCTTAATGCCTTTAGGGGGAGTAGTATTGGTTTTCGGTATATTAACGTTTAGAACTACACCGTTAGGGATACCATTTTTTAGGGCCTCTTTAACAATTTTTTGAATGGGTTCTTTTGAGGCCTCAAAGTTGGCATTCCAAGAATAATCACAAAGCGAGAAACCAATGGCCGGAATCCCTTCGATTCCTGCTTCGATGGCAGCGCTCATGGTTCCCGAATATATGACGTTGATAGATGAATTGGATCCATGGTTGATTCCACTGACACATAAATCCGGCTTTCTGTCCAAGAGTTCCTGAAGGCCAAGTTTTACACAGTCTGCAGGAGTTCCGCTGCAACTATATTCTTCTTTTGCACCATTTTCTATATCTACGGTAAGCTTTTTAATATACAGGGTATTATCAATAGTTATCGCATGTCCCATTCCAGACTGCGGACTGTCAGGAGCTACTACGACTACCTCTCCAATTTCCATCATAAATCGTATCAATGCCCTTAAGCCGGGAGCTGTAATACCGTCGTCATTAGTGACTAGGATCAAAGGTTTCGCCATAGTATATAATTTATGTAGCAAAAATACGTTTTTAATCTATTATCGCTTTTACCCACAAGAGGAACGTATGTTGATATTTTGTTTCGGATTTATTGAATTTCAGAACAGATGACAACCTTTGTCAGTGTCCAGTGTAATTGATATATTAACAAAAGATTAATGTCATATAGGTATAATATGGCACGATTTTTTCGTTATCTTAGGGTAATTGCCAATAAAGGTCACATTTAAAAGGCAAAACTTGGATGGCACTCATCGTTTGATTAATTTTAGGTGTTTGCTTTAATACATTCAGGGAGGGGTTATTTTATACTTTAGAATTTACTCCAAATGTGGAAAATAATAAAATAAAATAGATGAAAAGAAATTTAGCCTACGCCTTAATAGTAATGCTTGTTGCAGTAGCTTCTTGCAGCTTTACGAACAAATCATTTGAAACTGACGATAAGGACAAGTTGTTATTGGATCTTATTACTTATGTTTTGGAACGTGGCCATTACCAACCGAAGGATATTAACGATGATTTTTCTGTTAGTGTTTTTGAAGGTTTTTTGGATATTTTGGATCCCACCAAGCGGTACTTTTTGGAAAGTGATATCCAGGAATTTGAAAAATTCAAGTTTCAGATAGATGATCAGATCAAAAATACGGATATTGCTTTTTTTGATATAGTTTATCAGCGTTTACTGAATCGAATGGAGGATGCCAAAGTGATTTATAAAGAGGTTCTGGAAGAACCCTTCGATTACAATGTAGATGAAACCATTGAAATTAATTATGACGAACAAGGCTATGTGGGCTCTCGTAAAGAATTAAAAGAGCGTTGGAGAAAACAGTTGAAGTATGCTACTCTAGGGACATACAATTCCAAATTGGAACTCAACAAGGAGACTTCTAGCGATGGCAGCAGTGATGCTTTTAAAAGTGAAGATGAACCTAAGGAGATGGCTGACGATATCGCTTCTTCCGGTCCTTTAACACCTGCACAATCTGAAAAGGTTGCTAGGGAATTGACAAAAAGTACCTTGGATGATTATTTCGATTTTGTGGATGACTTGGAGCGCAAGGATTGGTTTGTACAATACTTGAATACCATAGTTGAGATCTTTGATCCCCATACTTATTATTTTGCACCGGATGACAAGGAGAAATTCGATACCAGCATGTCTGGTAAATTTGAAGGTATTGGTGCCCGATTACAAAAGAAAAAAGATCAGACTAAAATAGTTGAGATTATTTCTGGAGGACCTGTATGGAGAGATCAGCAGTTGGAAGTTGGTGATGAGATTTTGAAAGTAGGCCAAAATGGGGAATCCCCAGTTGATATTGTTGGTATGCGTTTGGATGACGCCATCAAATTTATAAAAGGCCCTAAAGGTACAAAGGTGGACCTAACGGTTAAAAAAGTAGATGGTTCCACGGTAGTTATTTCCCTGACTAGGGATGTAGTTGAATTGGAGGAATCATACGCCAAATCGGCTTCCATAATTAAGGGCAATCAGAAGTATGGACTTATTAATTTACCAAAATTTTACGTAGATTTTGAGGACTATAATGAAAGAAATGCAGCTACCGACGTAGCCCAAGAAGTTGAAAGATTAAAACAAGCAGGAGCCGAAGGCCTAATTTTAGATCTTCGTGATAATGGCGGTGGGTCTCTTAAAACGGTAGTTGAAATGGCTGGACTTTTTATTAAGGACGGTCCAATTGTACAGGTTAGGTCTACGGATAAAAAACCAGAGGTTTATAACGATAAGGACGAACGCATTCAGTGGGACGGTCCGTTGGTAATTTTAGTCAATGAATTATCCGCTTCTGCTTCTGAGATATTGGCTGCAGCCATGCAGGATTATAAGAGGGGGGTGGTTATTGGTAGTAAACAAACCTTTGGTAAAGGTACGGTTCAAAATGTTATCCCTTTAGAGAATATAGTTAGAAGCAATGAACATGGTGATCTGGGAGCTATAAAACTTACAACCCAGAAATTCTATAGAATTAATGGGGGGTCTACCCAATTGGAAGGTGTTAAAAGTGATGTGGTTGTGCCAGATCGTTACAGTTATATCGACCTTGGGGAAAGGGATCAGGAAAATCCTTTGAGCTGGGATAAGATTTCCCCAGCAGAATTTACTCTTTGGGACGGTTATATTGATTATGAAGCTACCATTGCAAGCAGTACTAAAAGGATGGCTCATAACAATCAGATAAAGTTGATCGAGGAAAATGCACAATGGATCAAAAAGGCACAGGATGAAATAGTGGTTTCTTTAAAATATGCCGATTTTAAGAAGAGCCTAGAGCTGGATAAGGAAAAGGCCAAGTATTTTAAAACTATATCGGATTACGATTCACACCTAACATTCGAATCCCTGAAATATGAACAAGAGTTATTTACCAAGGATTCAATTTTAAGGGAAAAAAGAGACCGATGGCACAAGGATTTGGCCAAGGACGTATATGTGGAAGAGGCCGTTAATGTGTTACAGGATTTGAAAATGAATAATATAAAAAATGCCAAATTGGCAAGTGTAAAGGGATAATTGTAAATATTGATTATAAGTTAAAACCTGCTCTAAGAGCAGGTTTTTTTATGACATTAATTTTGTAAATACTTATTCCAATAAAAGAAAATTACGTACAAAATTAATCACCTTAGCCTCTGGCATTTCACACGGATTTAATTTTTCCATCTTGTTTGTAATGTAAAAATTAAAACTAATGAAATCGTTACCACCCAACTCCTCTGCATAAACCTTAATGCTTTTGCCCTTATTGTAGTCCGAACGGGTTACTGCATATTTTTTGTTTTCAAACAGAACGTTGGAGTAACCTAAAGGGATGGCTTTTATTGTTTTAATTAGCATAGAGTCAAGGCTCGTGGGGATATATAGTTATGAACTACAAGAGAGCATAGAACATCCTACTTTGTTTCTGGCCCAGTCTGGGCGTTTCGCAAACCATTTTTCTGAGCTTGGCTGTTCCTGGTACGGCTTCTTCAAAAGTTGAAAAAATTCATTTATAAGGCCGTATTCTCCTTTATCCGCTTCATCTATTGCCAACTGGGCCATATAATTTCGCAATACATATTTGGGGTTCACCTTATTCATTTCCTCACGTCTATGCGAGTTGGATAGACTTTCCTTTTTTAATCTGTTCTTATAATCCGAAAACCAGATCTTCCATTTGTCCAAAATGTCGCCTTTTAATTCCTCAGTGGCATAGAAGGCCTCTATTAAAGGATCTATAAAATGGCTATCAAGGACAGTCTCTTTGTTTATATCCCCTAAGTTCCTAAAGAATATGGTCATATCAGTTTCCGTTAATTGTAGGTTATCTTGCAAGCTGTCCAAGAGTTCGATGTCTTTTTTATCTTCTTCAAAAAGACCAATTTTGGACTTCATCATAGACAAATATTTTTCTTGATAATTAAGCTCATATTCCTTTAAAATTTCTTCAAGTGGAGCTGCCTCCTCAATTAGTGGAAAGAGTGCATTGGCCAGTTTATACAGGTTCCATAAGCCGATATTTATTTGATTGCCATATCGGTACCGCTTATGTTGTCGGTCTGTAGTGTTGGGAGTCCAACCCTCATCATAACCTTCCAGCCATCCGTATGGTCCATAGTCTATGGTGAGACCTAGAATTGACATATTGTCCGTATTCATAACTCCATGTACAAAACCTACACGCTGCCAGTGGATAATCATATCCAGGGTACTTTCGGCCACCTCCCTAAAAAACTGAATATAAGTTGACTTTGTTCCTGCAACAATGTGGGGAAAGAAATGACGAATAGTGTAATCAGTGATATTCTTTAGGGTCTTTATATCTTGTCTTGCGGAGAAAATTTCAAAATTTCCAAAGCGTATAAAAGACGGTGCTACTCGGCAAACCACGGCTCCCTTTTCATAGGCTTGATTACCGTTATATAGCACGTCACGTAGCACTTGATCTCCGGTTAAGGCCAGGGATAGTGCTCTTGTAGTGGGTACGCCTAGGTGGTACATGGCTTCACTGCACAAATATTCCCTTATGGAAGAGCGCAATACTGCCAGGCCATCGGCAGTTCTGGAATAAGGGGTTTCACCGGCCCCTTTAAGCTGCAGTGTCCATTGTTTATCGTTGTGGTTAACTTCAAATAAATTAATAGCTCTGCCATCGCCCAACTGTCCTGCCCAATTGCCAAATTGGTGGCCACCGTAGCACATAGCATAAGGATGCGTATCCGGTAAAACCGAGTTTCCGGTAAAAATATTTTGAAATTCGGCCGACTTAAGGTCGTCTTGGTTTAACCCCAAATCCAGAGCCAATTCACTGGAAGAGTGAATTATACTTGGTTTTGATGTTGATTTTGGAGTTGCAAAAGAATAGCAAGCTTGCACAACCTGTCTTCTTGTATTTTCCAAAATAGGATCTGCCGGAAGTTCCGTATTAAAAGTATCCTTAACATTGAGATTCATACGATGCTTATTCTATTATTGAGTTCCATTTTCACTTCTTCTAGCAACTGCCTTTATATAGGAGCATACGGCTACAGCCTTGTATCCTTCTTTGGTCAATTGCTCAAAGGTTCCTTCTACAAGTTCTTTGCCATATCCATGACCTCTTAGCTTAAAGGGTACTTCTGAATAGGTTAAATGCATCTTTTCATTAACTAACTTGTATGTTATCATGGCTACTTCATCATTTATGGCCATGGTGAATTTCAGGTTATCCTTATCGTGATGTACTTTTAAATTAGCTGTTTTTAAATTGTTATCCATTTATTTAGTTCTTTTTTGGTAGGATTTCTTAGTCTTTTAGATCCAACGGTTATAGTTGGAAAATAGAGTTTCCTTGATACATACAAATTACGTAATTCTTGGGCATGGCTATAATCCATTTCCACGTCCAAAACAATGAATGGAAGGTTATGCGATTCCAGCCAATCTTTATAGAACTGCGTTTTATGGCATCTTTTTGCACCATAAATAGTTATTGGTGAAGGTTTGTCCATTACACTACATCTTCTTTAAATAATTAATGGCATTAGGTACATTGAGATGAAAGTCTGCGAAAACCACATTATTATTTTGATCTATTAATATAAACCAAGGCGTTCCTCCCGTTCGGTAATTTATCATGACCTTAGATATATTGTTGGAACTTTCGTCGCCGGAATCATGGCCAAAGGGGATTTTTAGATCGTATTGTTTTTGGGTTTCCAGTATCTTGTCATAGGTGTTGGTGTCATGTCCTTCAAAAACGGTCTGAATGCTCAAAAAAACAATATTTTGGTTGCCTTTTAAAGCAGTAACCATTTCCTTAAGCGCGGGAAATCCTCTACTATGGCATCCTTGGCACCAACTTTGAAAACAATAAATAACCTTGATTTTTCCCTGAAAATCGGACAATTTAATAGCCTTGGTGATATTGCCATTGGCATCTATCCATTTTTTTACCCCAAATTCAAGAGCTTTAAAAATATTCTTGTCATCCAAAGTGCTATCACTCATTTATAATGTCCTTTCCAGTTTTGTTTAATACAAATTCTATAGTTGGAGGAATGCATTTATAGAATCTGTTTAATTCTTAACGGTTACTTCCGATTATCTTAAAGTGCAATCACGCTTTTACTTTTTTAAGTTTATCGGCATGCATTTTTCGGAGCTTGCTCAACTTTGGGGTAATAACGGCACTACAGTATCCCTGGGACTGATTGTTTCTATAGTAATCCTGATGATATTCTTCAGCTTCGTAAAATGTTTCCAATGGACTAATTTCGGTTACAATTGGTCCGTCATAGTAGGATGCCACTTCCTTAATAACCAAGCCTGCAATTTCCTTTTGGGCGTTATCGTGATAATATATGACTGAACGATATTGTGTCCCAGCGTCTGCTCCTTGTCGGTTTAAGGTAGTTGGGTCGTGGCTGGTCATGAAAACGACAAGAATATCCTCATAGGGAATAATATTGGCGTCAAATGTTAGCTGTATCACTTCTGCATGGCCAGTGAGTCCAGAACACACTTCCCTATAAGTTGGTTTCCCGGGTGCATTCCCCCCCGTATATCCTGAAATTATTTTTTCTACACCATTTATTTCCTGAAAAATGGCTTCCACGCACCAAAAGCATCCACCTCCGAACGTGGCCGTTTCTAATTTTTTATTTTTCATTGGTTACTCTTTCTTTAATTATTTTCATGGATTCTGAATTAATACAATAGCGCAGTCCACCTGGTTCTGGTCCGTCCGGGAATACATGCCCTAAATGGCCATCACAGGTATTGCACATTACTTCTACTCTTACCATACCAAAAGAGGAGTCTTTATGATATTTAATAGCATTTTCTTTTATGGGTTGAGTAAAACTGGGCCAACCTGTTCCGGAATTGAATTTTATAGTAGAATCGAACAAAGGAGTGTCACAGCATATGCAACTATATTTCCCTGCATCATGGGTGCTGCAAAGTGCTCCGGTATGTGGTGCTTCAGTTCCTTTCTTTCTGGCAATTCTAAATTGTTCGGGTGTTAGCAGTTGTCTCCATTCCTCCTCTGTTTTCTCAACTCTTTTATCAGGTTGTGGATTGCCCTTAACACTGAAGTTGATAATATCTTTCCAAGTCAACATATATATTCTTTTATTTTTTAATGTTTAAATAGTAATCGCTATGAAGCTAAGTGGGATTTTTTAGGACATTTGGTGTTATCGAATAATCGGTTCCAATAAGATTTTATGTGTCTCTTATTTGTCGCGCTAAAACCTATAAACTTACAAGGGCCTCAGAGTCCGTTTGGTTACTTTGATTTATATTTACAACATGAATAAATATAGGAAAAATAGGGCCATTTATACTACGTTGTTACTGGTTTGTGTGGTTCTATTTTGGATGTTTGAAAATTTCTATACCCCTGCTCCGTATTCCCTTCCTGAAGGGGAAGGGAATAGAACTGAAATACCAGAATTTTTATGGCCTGGTTCTACGACAGGAGATATAGTAAAACACGCCCATTTTGCCTTGTCGTATAATGAAGTGTATGAACAGGCTGAATGGGTGGCTTATATTTTGGATAGGACGCATTTGACAAAAGATGATAGAAAAAGGCCTTTTTTTGTTGAAGATCCTAAGGTTAGGACCAAGTCTGCTGATTGGAGAAATTATAAGGGTTCGGGATACGATAGGGGACATTTATGTCCTGCGGGAGATCGCAGGTTCACGGAGAACGCATACAATGAAACCTTCTATACGAGTAATATTAGCCCCCAGGATAGGGATTTTAACGCGGGAATTTGGAATCGGCTAGAACAGCAAGTGCGGTATTGGGCCAAAAAGGATGGTCCATTGTTCGTTGTTACCGCGGGAGTTTTGGAAAAAGGTTTGCCCAGCATAGGAGAAGAGGATGTTGCAGTCCCAAAATTTTACTATAAAATTATTGCCAAAGGCAATGGTAGGGATCTCAAGATCATTGCATTTCTTTTCCCGCACAGGGAAGATATTGGGAGACTGGATCAATTTGTGGTCTCGGTTGATGAATTGGAAAAAAGGACAGGAATCGATTTCTTTCCTAATTTGCCTGATGATCAAGAAGATTTTTTGGAAGCCAGCATAACTACCAGCGGTTGGAAATTTTAGGTCAATTCATTTAGCCTATTCGCATCCAATTTTAAAAAAATGAACAATAATGCTGTGAAAAACAGTAAGCCAGAACCTCCGTAACTAAAGAAGGGTAGTGGTATTCCTATGGTGGGAAGAATACCTGTTACCATGCCAATGTTTATAAAATAGTGTACAAATAGAATTGAGATTACCCCATAGCCGTACATACGACTAAAGTCGTTTTTCTGGCGCTCGGATAAATACACTAACCGTAATAGTAAAAGGGTAAAAAGAACAATAACCGTAGCAGTGCCAATGAATCCCCATTCCTCACCTACGGTGCTAAATATGTAATCTGTGTGTTGTTCTGGTACAAAATCGCCTTTGGTACGTGTACCCTCTAAAAATCCCTTCCCATAAAAGCCTCCAGATTCAATGGCTTTTTCAGATTGATAGGTGTTGTAACCTATTGTTTTTCGTATCTCTTCCAATTTATTGGGGTCTTTTTCCAATCGAAGCCAAAGACTGAATCGGTCTCTGTGGCGCTGTTCAAAAACGGAATTAAAAACGAAATTAACCGATAGGGAGAATAGTACGATAGCTACGTAAATAAGGGAAACCGGGATTATGGGAACCTTGAACGACGGTTTTTTCAATAATAGGAATAAAGCTAATAAGAGTCCTAGGATTATGGCTACCCAAATGGTGCCAAACATAAGGGTGAAAATAAATATTAGAATAACCATAATGCCTACCCCCAAATAGAAAAGTGGAAGGCCTTCCCTAAATATAACGAAGATAAGGGCAAAGAAGACCAAGGCACTTCCTGGATCTGGTTGTGGAATAATTAAAAAAGCGGGAATCAACAAAATCAATATTGAAATCATTTGATCCTTTTGGCGCTTAATGTCTGTCTGTATATCGCTCAAGTATTTTGCCAGTGCTAGTGCAGTGGCAACTTTTGCGAATTCGGATGGCTGTAAATTGAAAAACCCAAGATCGTACCATGAGGTAGCCCCTGCAATAGTTTTACCAAATACAAATAAACCAATCAATAGTGCGAGGGAAATAATGTAGAATAAACTGGAAAATCGTTCGTAGAAATTAGCTTCTAATGCCAGTATAATTACAATGGCGACTGCACTTGTTCCTATAAAGAATAATTGTTTTCCATGTAATGCTGCAAAATTGAATATAGAGGGGTTGTCCTCTGTGAAGGTGCTGGAATAAATATTTATCCAACCAATAAAAACTAAGGAAATGTAGATTAGTACGCTAAACCAGTCCAAACGATTTAGGACACTTTTACCAGACACGCTCATTTATTTTAAAGGGTTGTCCACTATAGGGTTTTGCATATTCGTCTTCCAGTGTTGTTTCCAACATTTTTTTCTCCAGATCCACACGGGTAATTTCTCGCTTAAGGTATTTTTCTATCATTAAGGAGGCTATGTGTCCGGCATAGCGGGAACCATAATATCCATTTTCTATATAAACTGCAATGGCAATTTTAGGATTGTCCACTGGGGCAAAAGCAACAAAAACGGAATTGTCTGTCATTTGTGTGCGAACGCCATCAATTCTGGTATAATTTTCTACCGTTCCTGTTTTGCCGGCAATCTCAATGCCTTTAACCTGAAGACGGCTTGCCGTTCCTCTTTTATACACTTCCGCCATCCCCTGAACTACCGGCTCAAAATATTTTTTGTCAATTGTGGTATGTTTTGCTTCCGTAAATTCTGGAATACTGATATTTTCATTTCCGATTTTTTTGAGTACATGGGGCGTAAAATAATGACCTCTATTGGCAATAGCGGCGGTCATGTTTGCCAATTGTATTGGGGTAACTTCCACCTCTCCTTGACCAATGGAATTTGATATAATAGTTGAGGAGGACCATCTATTCTCGCCTTTATAGACACGGTCGTAGTATTCCTTATTTGGGATTCTTCCGGGTCTCCCGGTAGGGAGGTCATAGCCTAAAAATGTACCCAATCCAAAACTTTTCATGTGCTTTTCCCATACATCCTGACCTTCTCCTGAGGTAGGAAACTGATCATAGATTTTACGAAATGCACCGGCGAAGTAGGCATTACAGGAAAGGTATATTCCTGAATTCAAATTTCGTGTTCCACCACCGCAATGGCATCCTCTTTTCCTGCGGCCAACATAAAAGCCGTTGTAACATTGAATCGTGGTTTCTGGGGTAATTGCGCCTTCTTGAAGCGCTACGAGGGCATTGAGAGTCTTAAAAGGGGACCCAGGGGATTGTGAAGCCAATAGGGAACGGTCAAAAGTTGGTTTTGATATAGTGTCATAATGTAATTTACTGTAGTTCATGGATCTTTCCCTACCCACTAAAAGTGCGGGGTCATAGGTTGGACCAGAAATTAAGGCCAATATTTCACCGGTGGCCGGCTCAATGGCAACTACCCCTCCATGTTTTCCGGTCATCAGTTTTTCTCCATATTCTTGAAGTAACTTATCTATGGTTACGGAAATCTGTTTTCCCTGCTCAGGTATTGTATCCAAGGTACCACTCTTATAAGGTCCTATATCCCTGTTAAATCGATCCTTCTGGATCCATTTTACTCCTTTCCGTCCCCTAAGGATGGACTCGTATTCTTTTTCGATACCCGTAGTGCCTTTTAATTCTCCAGCCGCATATGATGGGTTTCGTTCCAAATCCCATTCATTTACTTCACTAATGTACCCTAAAACGTTGGCGCCACTATTGGTGTCGTAATATCTCAATGACCTTTTTTGAATATAGAACCCTTCAAATCGTCTCATTTTTTCTTGAAGCCGACCGTAATCCTCCTTGGAAAGTTGAGGTACCAACACGGAAGGAAGTCTAGGGGAATAGACCCTCGCCTTTTTTAACTGGGACACAAACCTTTCTTTATCTATTCCAAGTAGCCTGCAAAACTCAATGGTGTCCAAAGGCTTCACTTCCCTTGGGATAACCATAACGTCATATGCCGGCTGGTTTGCCACTAAGAGTTCTCCATTTCTATCGTATATATAGCCCCTCTCTGGATAGTCATAAACTGCTTTTATGGCGGGATCTTCCAATAGTTGATTAGGAGAAAAACTAAAAATCTGTAGATAAGACAATCTACCGATAAAAGTTATCCCAACCAGTAATATAATAGAAGATAATAAGATTTTTCTCATTCTTTTTTAACACTAAAAAGTGAACTTAGCAGCAAACACAAAATTAAGCTTGCAATTCCGATAGTTAAAACTTTCCTCAAAATTAACAGTGTATTTCCTATGCTGAAAATTTCTAGAGTGAAGAAAACCAAATGGTGTATTACTATTAATAACGTTAAAAATGTAATTTGTTGTGCTCTAGTGGTATTGGTTAGTTTAAAATTTTGAAATTCAAAATTCACTCCAAAACAAAAACGCATGATGGTTGGCCTTAAATAAGCAATAGTTACTGCGGCTGCGGCGTGTAGGCCAACGGTATCCGAAAATAGGTCGATTATAAAACCAAGTAAAAAACTTAATAGAAGAAACAGTTGCCTTCTTTCCTTAATGGGATACCAGTATAGGAATAGAATATACACCATTGGGTTGATATATCCAAAAAAATTGAGTTTATTAAAAACTAGTACCTGTACCAAGATTAATAGTACAAATCTAATTATATTAATGAAGTAGCTATTGCGAATCATTGATTGGTCTTGGCTTCTAATTCAATTATTTCTTCCCGTTGCACATTGTCCAATATATAAATGCTTTTTACAGCGGCCATATTGTTAAATAGCTTAATGTCTATACTGTAAGAACTTTGTGAGTTGTTCAATTCAAATTTCTTGATGAAGCCAATCGGAATATCTTCGGGGAAGATGCTGGAACTTGCACCAGTTACTATGGTATCCCCAACTTTTAGAGGGACCAATCTTTCTATGTCCGACAGTTGTACAGTGTTATAATCTTTAGTATCCCAAACTAATGAACCATAATGGTTGGTGTTCTTTATTTTGGCGTTGATCCTAGATTTCGTATTCAGGATGCTTTGTACCGTTGCAAAATGATTGGATGTATTTTCAACTATTCCAAGGATACCATTGGCGGTAATTACCCCCATGTCAGGTTTAATCCCATCTACACTTCCTTTGTTGATAGTAATATAATTGCGAGGCAATCCATAGCTGTTCTTTATTACTTGGGAAGTTATGACCTTGTAAACTATATTAGCAGTATCCAGTTGCATGGAATCTTCCTTTTTTTCATTAAAAAGAAGGGAGCGTAAACGCTTGTTTTCCTCTACCAATTTTTTATTTTCCTCGTCTAATCCAAAATAGGTGGTTATGTTGCTTGTGGTTTTATAGATATTGCCGGTAATCCAATTGGAGGAATTAAAGTATTTTGAACCGTGGTAGGAACGAGACTGTACTGTAAGCGCCAAGGATATTGTCAACAAGAAAAGATAGAGCAAGAAATTTTTATATCTTAATATAAAGTTGATAATCTGCTGCATTCACTTGAATTGTTTTGTAAAAACCTTAATTGACTTATCGTCAATTAAGGAATTAAAGCCTGTGTGCTAATTGTTGCCATATTTGTAGCTAGTTCTGAGAGCTATGTATTAAATAAATTACTTAATTAATATGCTCTTGTATCGCTCTAAGTTTTTTAAAGCAATTCCGGTACCTCTTACAACTGCCCTTAATGGATCTTCCGCAATATATACGGGCAAATCTGTTTTTTGGGACAAACGTCTGTCGAGCCCCCTTAGCATAGAACCACCACCAGCTAGATATATACCTGTATTGTAAATGTCAGCAGCCAGTTCTGGAGGTGTTTGTGATAAGGTTTCCATGACGGCATCTTCTACCCTTAGGATAGATTTGTCAAGGGCCTTAGCTATTTCCCGGTAGGAAATGGAAACTTGTTTCGGTTTTCCGGTTAAAAGATCTCTACCCTGAACCGACATTTCATCCGGTGGGGTCTGTAGGTCTTCCGTGGCCGAACCAATTGTAATCTTTATATTCTCAGCAGTAGTCTCCCCAACGTATAAGTTGTGTTGTGTACGCATGTAATAGATAATATCATTGGTAAATACATCACCTGCAATCTTAACCGATTTGTCGCAGACGATTCCGCCCAAGGCGATTACAGCAATTTCGGTAGTACCACCCCCTATATCAACGATCATGTTTCCTCTGGGTTGCATTATATCCAAGCCTATGCCTATTGCAGCGGCCATGGGTTCATGAATAAGATATACCTCTTTTCCGTTTACACGTTCTGCGGACTCCTTAACGGCGCGCATTTCCACCTCCGTAATGCCGGAAGGGATACAAATAACCAATCTAAGTGCTGGCGGAAACCATTTTTTCTTTAATGCAGGAATATTCTTGATAAACATCATTAGCATCTTTTCAGAAGCATCAAAATCTGCAATTACCCCATCTTTTAGAGGGCGTATGGTTTTAATGTTTTCATGGGTCTTTCCTTGCATCATACTGGCTTCCTTACCTACGGCAATGATTTTACCACTTATTCTGTCCCTGGCTACAATGGATGGACTGTCTACCACCACTTTGTCGTTGTGAATGATGAGGGTGTTAGCAGTACCTAAGTCTATTGCAATCTCCTCGGTTAAGAAATCAAAGAATCCCATTTGATGTTGTTATATTTCGGATTAAAAGTCAGTTTGATCGTTAAATGTAATAAAATTAATGTTTAAAATGACGTGTGCCAGTCATTACCATGGCAATTCCATTTTCGTTACAATAATCCACACTAAGTTGGTCCTTTATAGAACCTCCGGGTTGTATAACGCTGGTTACCCCGCTTTTATGCGCAATTTCTACACAATCCGGAAAAGGAAAAAAGGCGTCACTGGCCAATACGGCGCCATTTAGGTCAAAATTAAAGGATTGGGCCTTGTGTATAGCTTGGTTTAGTGCGTCAACGCGTGAAGTTTGCCCGGTTCCACTGGCGCATAATTGTTTGTTTTTTGCCAATACAATGGTATTACTTTTCGTGTGTTTGCATAGCTTAGAGGCGAATATTAGATCTTCCAATTCCCTGTCCGTTGGTTTTTTGTCTGTGGCATTGGTCAGGTCTGAAATTTCATCTGTCCTTTCATCCTTTTCCTGAACCAGAACCCCATTTAGACATGTTCTAACGGTCATTTTAGGAAGTTCAACCTCGTTCTGGACTAGGAGTATCCTATTCTTCTTTCCTTTTAAAATATCCAGGGCTACAGGAGTATAGCTTGGCGCTATTACCACTTCACAGAAAAGATTATGTATTTCTTCGGCGGTAGATTTGTCTATTTCCACGTTGCTGATCAAGACCCCTCCAAATGCAGATACGGGATCGCCAGCCAAGGCATCTATATAGGCCTGGTGAATTGTTGGCCTAGTTGCTAGGCCGCACGCGTTGTTATGTTTTAAAATGGCGAAGGTAGGTGCGTCCTTCTTGAATTCTTGGATAAGGTTAACCGCTGCATCCACATCCAATAAATTGTTATAGGAAAGTTCCTTTCCGTGAAGTTTGTGGAACATGGTGTCCAGTTCGCCAAAGAAAAATCCCTTTTGATGGGGGTTTTCACCATAACGCAACACTTGCCCGTCGGTTTTACTTAATTTAAATGCCGCTTCTTCATGATTCTTATTAAAATAATTAAATATGGCGGAATCGTAATGTGAGGAAACATTGAAAGACTTCGTAGCAAAACGTCTGCGGTCTTCCAGTGTAGTGCTTCCATTGCCTTTAGTTATCATTTCCAAGACTTCGTCGTAGTCGTTCATGGAGGAAACACAAAGGGTGTCCTTGTAATTTTTGGCGGCTGCACGTATCAATGAAATACCACCAATATCAATTTTTTCAATAATATCTTCTTCAGAGGCACCACTTGCCACTGTTTTTTCAAACGGATAGAGGTCTACTATAACAATATCCAACTGGGGAATCTCAAATTCCTTCAATTGTTCTTGGTCATTCTTATTGTCCTGGCGGTTTAATATTCCACCGAATACCTTAGGGTGCAGTGTTTTAACCCTGCCGCCCAAAATAGATGGATAACTGGTGACGTCCTCTACTGGTACTACATCAATTCCTAAATTCTTAATGAAAACTTCGGTGCCACCTGTAGAATAGATGGTAATTCCCAATTCATTAAACTTTTTTACCAATGGTTCTAAACCATCTTTATGAAATACAGATATTAAGGCTGATGAAGCTTTTTTAGTGGTACTCATTTTGTTGTGATTGTTGTTATGGATTATAAGGACACAAATGTAATTTTTTTGTACTTAAAAATTAGCACGTTTATTAACAATCGCGCTAAAGTTTTAAAGAATTTTTGCTACTTCCTGGTTCACGTATTCCAAAAATCGCTCATCATCCGCCGAAAATGGATCTGGAGTATTGGAGTCTATATCTATTTGTCCGATATTTTCGCCCTTTAGAAAAAGAGGGACTACAATTTCCGCTTTAACAGTTATACTACAAGCTATATAATTATCCTGTGCCTGTACATCGGGAACTACAAAGTTTTGATTGGATATGGCCACCTGTCCACAAATACCTTTTCCAAAAGGAATTATAGTGTGGTCTGTGGGAGCGCCGGCGTATGGGCCTAGTTTTAGCTCGTCTTTATCTCCATTTTTAAAATAGAAGCCTACCCAATTATAATAGGGAACATTTTTTTTTAGTAATTCGCAAATTGCCTGCATTTTTTCAATGGCACTTTTCTTATTATCACCGGTAATTTCCGAAACCTTTGGCCTTAATATAGTGAGCATAAAATAATTTTATGCAAAAATACTGCTATTTCTAAATTCGCTGGACTATTACAGGTTTAATCTTTTGTTACAGTTTGGTTTTGGACAATTTTTGAAATTATTTTTAGTTATTAACTTGTTAGTCAAATATAGACTACCAACTTTTGATTATTTTTGTACCGATGAAACTAGTGACCCAAAAAATACTGGCTATAGTGATGGCATTTTTTATGTTGGCATCCACTGTTTCCTGGACAATAGAAAAGCATTATTGCTTTGGTTCGTTGGTTGATATCGCTTTTTTTCATGAGGCGGACACTTGTGGAATGGACCTAGGGCCTGTTGTTGCACAAGCCACATTGGGTAAAGGGGATAATCCATGTTGTGCCCATGAAGTTATTACTATCCATGGTCAGGACGATTTAAAAATTACCTTTCATGATATTGACCTTGGGCAACAGTTGTTTTTTGTGGCTTATGGAACTTATTATATTAACCATTTTCAACCTAAGGCGGAGCCACTTGTTCCGCATGCCGATTATCCACCACCTATTTTGGTAAAGGATATACATATCGTGGATCAGGTTTTTCTTATTTGATTTTTTTTTAGTTCGTAGTAATGTCGCTTTTCCATACGAGAATTTTGGAAAAGGACTATTGCGTTTGTGTGTTTAATAATGAACTAATATTAAAAATATCAAGTGAAGAATTTTGTTGTAAGTATTTTATTATGGATTCCGTTTTTGGCTATGTCCCAAAACAATATTGAGGGTATGGTGATGGAAGCCAGTCCTGAAAATAAACCTTTAGGGCTTGCGGGAGCCAATGTATATTGGTTAAATTCCCAAACAGGCTCTATTACCAAAGAGGATGGTAGTTTTGATATTCCATTTAAAAAGGAGTACAATCGTCTTGTGATCAGTTATGTGGGATTTGAATCGGACACCTTGTTGGTTAATTCTCCTAAAAAGATAAAGCACTGGTTAAAACCATCCAATCAGTTAAATGAGGTGGTGGTCCAGAAAAAGCGGGAAGCCGTGAAGAAATCATTTTTTAGCCCGCAGAATGTGGTTACAATAAATAGTGCCGAATTATTAAAGGCGGCCTGTTGCAATCTCTCCGAAAGCTTTGAGACAAATCCAGCTATTGACGTTAATTTTTCTGATGCCCTTACAGGGACTAAACAAATTCAGATGTTGGGACTAACCAGTCCTTATTTATTGATAACCCAAGAAAACATTCCTATGGTAAGGGGCGCTTCGCAAGCCTATGGTCTTACCTTTACTCCAGGGAGTTGGGTAGAAAGTATACAGATTACCAAGGGTGCGGGTAGTGTCGTGAACGGTTACGAAAGTATCTCGGGTCAAATAAACACCGAGCTGGTTAAGCCCTTAACGGACAAAGCCCTATTCGTTAATGGCTATGCCAATGAGAATGGAAGATTGGAACTAAATACCCATTTAAATAAAAAGTTGACCAATAAATGGAGTGCCGGGCTCTACTTACATGCTAACAAAAGGGATGCTGTGGAGGATGATAATAATGATGGTTTTTTGGATGCTCCTTTGGGTCAACAGATAAATGTATTGAATAGATGGCAATATCAAGATCCGAGTAAAGGTTGGGTAAGCTTTATTAATCTCCGTTTTTTAAGTGATGAAAAACAAGTGGGGCAAACCAACTTTAATCCGGCAACGGATAAGTTTTCTACCAATAGCTGGGGCAGTGAAATAAATACCAGAAGGTTTGATACTTCATGGAAATTGGGCTATGTGTTTCCAGAGACCCCCTTTCAGAGTTTCGGCTTTCAAACAGCCTACAATATTCATAAACAGGATTCCTATTTTGGTTTTAATGAATATGATATTGATCATGAAAGTGTTTATTCCAACCTATTGTTCAATTCTATAATAGGGGATACCAAAAGCAAATTTAAAACGGGTTTTACATTTGCTTATGACGGATATGGAGAAATGGTGAATAGGGCAGATTATTCCAGAGTGGATAAGTCTATCGGAGCTTTTTTTGAGTACAGTTATGACAATTTAAAGGAGTGGAGCCTTACGGCTGGTTTAAGGGTGGATAACCACAATAGTTTAGGGACGTTTATTACCCCTAGGTTACATGTTAGGTATATGCCATGGGAGAGAGGGAGTTTAAGGGGGTCTGTAGGCCGTGGAAAAAGGGCGGCCAACATTTTTGCCGAGAATCAACAATTATTTGCTTCTTCCAGACAGATAAGGATTTTGGGAGGAAATGAGGGTATTTATGGGTTGGACCCAGAAGATGCATGGAATTACGGCGGCAGTTTTCTGCAAGGGTTTACGCTATTCAATAGACCTGGAAATATTGCAGTGGATTACTATGTCACTAATTTTATTGATCAAGTGGTGGTAGATTGGGAAAATCCCCAAGAAATCTCGTTCTACAATTTGGAAGGAAAAAGCTTGGCAAAGAGTTTTCAATTTGAAATAAATCATAATATCTTAGAGAATCTGGAGCTAAGGGCCGCTTATAAGTATTATGACGTAGCCACCGATTACAAAAGCGGATCGCTGCAAAAGCCATTACAGGCCCAACATCGATTTTTCGCCAATCTAGGGTATAATTCCGTCCCTAAGGATAATGGGGCCCAATGGCGCATGGATTATACCGTTCATTCCTTGGGGAAGCAGCGTTTGCCCAACACCTCTGCTAATCCTGTAGAATATAGGTTAGGTGACTATTCCCCGACCCAAAGTGTAATGATGGCACAGTTGACCAGGGTTTTTTCTGTAAAATTTGAAATGTATATTGGTGGGGAAAATCTAGGTAATTATACGCAGGACAATCCTATTTTAGGGGCAGCTGATCCATTTGGTACTAGTTTTGATACTACAATAATACATGGACCTGTTATGGGAAGGATGTTCTATGCAGGGTTTAGGTATAAATTGTAATTTTATTTATTATAAATATTTCATCTTTAAAGAATATAACAATGAGAAATTTAATTTTAGGAGCCGCATTTGCCTTATTGGCAGTTTCTGTCCATGGTCAGGAGAAAAACAAGAAAATGAGTTTTGAGGTCAATGGTAAATGCGCCATGTGCAAAGAGCGGATAGAGGTAGCCGCCCTAGCGGTTAAAGGAGTTAAATACGCCTTATGGGATATTCCTACGCATCAATTATCTGTTATTATTGATGAACGAAAAACAAATTCGATGGCTATAAAAACTGCCATTGTTGGGGTAGGCCATGATACCAAGGAATTAAAGGCAACGGAGGAAGCTTATGAAAGCGTTCATCCTTGCTGCAAGTATCGTGAAGATAATTCGGATGATGGTGAACATCATGAATAGGTAAAATATCTCTTAATGAAAAAACCCGCATTTGGAATTCCAAATGCGGGTTTTTTATGGTTGTAAATTTTTAAACTTACATCATTCCGGGCATTCCACCACCGTGGCCATGTCCGCCTCCCCCAGCAGGAGCTTCCTCTTTAATGTCGGTCAAAGCACATTCTGTAGTCAAGATCATACCAGCAACAGAAGCCGCATTTTCCAATGCAATTCTAGTTACTTTCTTAGGATCAATAATACCTGCTTTGATCATGTCTACATAGGTTTCTGATTTGGCGTCATAACCAAAATCTCCTTTTCCTTCCAACACTTTGGAAACTACTACTGATCCTTCTCCACCAGCATTTTCAACGATAGTTCTTAATGGAGATTCTATAGCTCTGGCAACAATTTGCACACCTGTTTCCTCATCGGCATTTTCAGTCTTTATTTTGGAAAGAACGGCTTTAGCTCTTACCAAAGCAACACCACCACCAGCAACAATACCTTCTTCAACAGCTGCACGTGTAGCATGAAGTGCATCATCAACTCTATCTTTCTTCTCTTTCATTTCTACTTCAGAAGCAGCGCCAACATAAAGAACAGCAACTCCACCAGCTAATTTAGCCAAGCGTTCCTGTAATTTTTCTTTGTCGTAATCAGAGGTAGTAGATTCGATTTGAGATTTGATCTGGTTTACCCTAGTCTTAATAGTTTTTGAATTACCTGCACCATTTACAATAGTTGTATTGTCCTTGTCAATAGTGATTTTTTCACAGGTACCAAGCATATCCAAAGTGGCATTTTCCATAGTAAAGCCTCTTTCTTCGGCTATTACGGTTCCACCTGTTAGGATAGCGATATCTTCCAACATTGCCTTTCTTCTGTCACCGAATCCTGGTGCTTTAACAGCAGCAATTTTTAAAGACCCTCTTAATTTGTTTACTACCAATGTAGCCAACGCTTCACCGTCAACATCTTCTGCAATAATCAAAAGAGGTTTTCCAGATTGTGCTACTGGCTCCAATACGGGCAACAAATCTTTCATAGAAGAAATCTTCTTATCATATAATAATATGTAAGGATTCTCTAAATCGGCTGTCATCTTTTCCGAATCGGTAACGAAGTATGGAGAAAGGTATCCTCTGTCGAATTGCATACCTTCTACAACGTCAACATAAGTATCAGTTCCTTTGGCTTCTTCTACTGTGATAACACCTTCCCTACCTACTTTTCCAAAAGCTTGGGCAATTAGGTCACCAATAGTCTCGTCGTTATTTGAAGAAATCGAGGCAACTTGTTTTATTTTTTCTGCAGAATCACCTATTTTTTTGGTTTGTTTGGCCAAATCAGCAACGATAGCTTCAACAGCTTTATCGATACCTTTTTTAAGGTCCATTGGATTTGCACCTGCAGCTACGTTCTTTAAGCCTTCTTTTACGATAGCTTGGGCAAGAACAGTTGCAGTGGTGGTACCGTCACCTGCCAAATCATTGGTTTTGGAAGCAACTTCCTTAACCATTTGGGCTCCCATATTTTCAAGAGGGTCTGCCAACTCAATTTCTTTGGCCACGGTAACTCCATCTTTGGTAATGGTTGGAGCACCAAACGATTTGCTAATGATTACGTTTCTTCCCTTTGGTCCCAAGGTTACTTTTACTGCGTTAGCCAATGCATCGACACCTCTCTTCAGGCCGTCTCTTGCATCGATATCAAAATTTATATCTTTTGCCATAATTTAATTTCATTTATCGTTCCAAATAAAACGGAACGAAATTAGTTATACTCTTTAGTTTGTTGTTTGGAATACCCCTAGTAATTAGGGAATAAGAGCAATGTTATATAATTGCTAAAATGTCGCTTTCGCGCATCATAAGGTATTCGGTACCCTCAAGTTTTAACTCAGTACCGGCATACTTGCCGTAGAGTACTGTATCTCCAACTTTAACGGTTACTTTTTCATCTTTGGTACCAGGACCAACGGCAACGACTTTACCTTTTTGTGGTTTTTCTTTGGCGGTATCTGGAATGTAAAGACCTGATGCAGTCTTAGTTTCGGCAGCCATAGGTTCTATAAGAACTCTATCCGCTAATGGTTTAATGCTAACTTTAGCCATATTATTTAGATTTTATGTTTTTAAGTTTGATTAATGTAGGCAGAAATTATGCCATTGCCTGAAAACTGACAATTTGTTAAAATAAAAATGCCAGCTTGTCACTTAAGCTGGCATTTTTGATATTTTAAATGTGTTTTCTCTTGTTATTGAACACTATCGGTAGTGTTTGTGCCGTTAGTGGCAGGTGCCGAGATTGGTGTTTCAGGTAGGGCATCCGGTGCTGTGGTCTCAATAGGGTCCCCATTAAGTAATTTTGAATCGGAATCACTAAAGCTTCCCTTTAGGGCTACATTGGAAAGTAAAATTAAAACCACTAATATGGTTGCCAATGTCCAAGTACTCTTGTCTAAAAAGTCTCCTGTCTTTTTTACGCCTCCTACAACTTGGTTGCCTCCTCCGCCAAAAGATGATGACAATCCGCCACCTTTAGGGTTTTGCACCATAATAACTAACATCAATAGGATGCAAACTAGGATGATCAGGACCAAGAATATTGTAAATGTTGTATTCATTATTTAATTGTTTTCTCGTTGTATCTTTTCTACCGCTTTAATTCGGTCTGCAAAGAAACTACTTTTTTCTGGATATTTCAAACTTAAAATTTTGTATGCCTGAATAGCCTTTTTATACTTCTTTTGTTCCAAATATACCTTGGCCAAAGTGGCTGTCATTAATTCGTTTTTATCAAAGGTCAGGGAATCTTTGATAGGAACTTTCACAGGATTTACTGTGGGTACAATTTTCGGATTTGTTTCTATAAATTTGTCGATGAGGTCAAATTTTTTCCTTTTCAGCCTATCCGCTTTTGGTGTTGATTTAATCTCATTAGTGGCTACTTCTTTTTTGATGACTTTTGCTCCCGGCTTCGGCTTTTGGGTCTTTTGTGAAGTTAATTGAAGCCACTCCCCGAATGAATATTTTTCCTTTTTGGTGAAATCTAATGGTTTTCCGATTTCCAGTGCCTCTTCAGCTTTTTTTTTATCGTCCGAAATGGATTTGTCTATGTCCGGGTCTTTGGAGGAAAAAAGTGAGGGGTCCAAAATATTGTCGGCATCTTTTACCGTCCTTGGCAATGGCTCATCTTCGGATTCTTCGATAAGGGCACTTTCCTTTTTAAATTCAGAAACTATCTCCTCAGAAATGGTTGGAGTTTCGTTTAAAGTAGTTGCCTTGCCTAAAATAGAATCAGCGATTGTATTTTGTAAAAAATCTTTGGAGGTTATAAAATCGAAAAGAATATCCCTGTCCGAAGTATAGGCAGCAGTTACTTTAAGGGCATTGTTATATTTAAAACTGTTGAGGTTTTTAAGACCTTTTAGATGCATGGCTCTAGCCGCTTGGAAATAAGGGTACTCGGCCAGTACATCTTCCAGTTGATTGGTCTGTACAGGGGAAACCACTTTGTCAGGGTTTTGTAATAAATATGTAAAATCCTGTACGTTCATAAATTACCAATCTGCCAATGATTTATTAAAAATATCTTGGGTAATACGTTCAAAAATTACCTGATGGGCCTCAGCCTTTACGCTGGCCAATTGTGAATTGGCAGGGTAATCGTAAAAGAAGGAAAACCTTTGTTCAAAGTCAACATCTTCCTTGGTATTGTTAAAGAATCTTACGTTTACCCCTATACTCAGTCTATTTTGTGCTGCTGTTTGTTGTGAGGTAGCCGACATCGGAGAAATCCTGTATTCCACAATTTCACCTTCATACAACAAATCCCCATTGGATTTAACAAGATCTAGGCTTGTCTGATTTAATATTAGATCCTGCAGTGATAATGTAAAATCCCTATCCATTCCAGGTTCAAAAGTTGATCCCGGATTTTGTGAAGCGTAGTTCTGAAAGTAATTTACCTGAAATGTAGTAGCTGTGCCAACATCACCGCCGGTAAAGTTATAAATACCACATCCAGAGACGCTTGCCACCACTACAAGCATCATAATAATATGTTTACTCTTGATCATTAATTTCTTTTTGTATTTTTTACTGACTACTGACTACTGACTTAAAGATCGTATTGTTTTATTTTACGGTAAAGGGTGCGTTCGGAGATACCCAATTCTGCCGAAGCCGCTTTTCTTTTGCCTTTATTCCGTTCCAAGGATTTTTTTATAAGCTCTATTTCCTTATCCTGTAAAGATAGGGTTTCTTCCTCTTGTATTTCTTCTGCAAAGTGATACTTGTCTTCTTGTTGGGGTTTAGCTATCGGTTTTTCTGTATACGGTTCTGGAAGCTGTAAAATTTTACGTGGGCTTTCCTCCTGTTCCGTATAATCCTCATCATCCTCCTCACCATAGATTTTTCGGATTAGATTTTCATTTTCTTCCTGTACTTTCTCGCTGTCATTGTGCTTTAGCAACTCGAGCGTTAATTTCTTTAAATCGTTCAAATCACCTTTCATATCAAAAAGCACTTTGTACAATATCTCCCTTTCTGTGCTAAAATCGCCCTCCTTTTTTTCTTTTCCTACTACGGCAGGTAAATTGGTATTGCTGGAACTAGGTATGTAACTGTTTAGGGTAATTAGGGAAATAAGCCTGCTTTCCTCCAGGACAGAAACCTGTTCCGCAATATTCCTTAACTGTCTGATGTTTCCTGGCCATCTGTATTTTAACAGCAATTGCACCGCATCATCTTCCAAGCGGATAGTTGGCATTTTGTATTTCTGGCCAAAATCCGATGCAAATTTCCTGAATAGCAAGTGTATGTCATCCTTGCGATCACGTAAGGGAGGGATGTTGATTTCTACTGTGCTAAGACGGTAATATAGGTCTTCCCTGAATTTTTCCTTTTTAATGGCTTCGAACATGTTGATATTGGTCGCCGCTACTATCCGTACGTCTGTTTTTTGGACCTGGGAGGAGCCTACTTTTAAAAATTCCCCATTTTCCAATACCCTTAAAAGTCGTACTTGGGTGGTCAATGGCAGTTCACCAACCTCATCCAAAAAGATGGTTCCACCATCGGCAACCTCAAAATAACCGTTTCTGGTAGCGGTGGCCCCCGTAAAGGCTCCTTTTTCATGTCCAAAAAGTTCACTGTCTATAGTGCCTTCTGGAATTGCGCCACAGTTTACGGCTATATATTTAGCATGTTTTCTATGTGAAAGGGAGTGTATAATTTTCGGAAGGGCTTCCTTTCCTACACCACTTTCCCCAGTGACCAATACAGAGATATCCGTTGGTGCCACTTGGATGGCCTTTTCAATAGCACGATTAAGTTTTACATCGTTGCCAATTATTTCGAAGCGTTGTTTTATAGACTGTATTGATTCCATCCTCTAATTATTATTGGAATACCCTACAGGTTTCCCTATTAATGTACCCGATGTACAATCTATTATTTCGACCTTTACAAAATCGCCCACTTTATAGTTTTCCTTAGGAAATACCACAACAAAACTTTGAGAGTTTCGGCCCATCCAATCCAAATCGGATTTTTTGGAGGCTCCTTCTATCAAAACTTCCACGGTTTTCCCAAGTTGTTGTTTGCTTCTAATATGACTATGTTCCCTTTGTAGGGCAATGATTTCCGTTAACCTTCTGTTTTTTACTTCTTGAGGAACGTCGTCTGCCATATTCCTAGCTGCGGCTGTGCCTGGCCTTTCGGAATAGGCGTACATATACCCGTAATCATATTGAATTTCCTTCATTAACGACAGCGTGTCCTGATGGTCTTCTTCCGTTTCGGAAGGAAAGCCGGTAATCATGTCTTGGGAAACGGTACAATTTGGAATTATTTCCTTGATGTTTTTAACCAGTTCCAAATATTCCTCCCTGGTATGTAATCTGTTCATTTCCTTTAAGATCCTATTACTGCCACTTTGTACCGGTAAATGAATGTAATTACAGATATTTTGATGTTTTGCTACAATTCTGACCACATCAAGGGTCATGTCTTGCGGATTGGAAGTGGAAAAGCGGATACGTAATTTTGGTTGTGCCAAGGCCACCATTTCCAATAGGTTGGAAAAATCAACAGCGGTTGCTTTTTGCATTTCCGTCGCTTTTTCAAACCCCTTTTTCAAACCACCACCATACCACAGGTAACTGTCCACGTTTTGTCCCAACAGTGTAATTTCCTTAAATCCTTTATGGGCAAGGTCATTCACCTCTTCTAGTATGGATTGTGGATCTCGGCTACGTTCCCTACCTCGGGTAAAGGGTACTACACAAAAAGTACACATATTATCACAACCTCGGGTAATGGATACAAAGGCAGTTACGCCATTGGTGTTAAGCCGTACAGGGGAAATATCACCATAGGTTTCCTCTTTGGATAGGATTACGTTTACTGCATTCCTACCGTCATCAACTTCTTTTATAAGATTCGGCAAGTCCTTGTAAGCATCTGGACCTACTACCATATCTACAATTTTTTCTTCCTCCAGCAATTTAGTTTTTAGCCTTTCCGCCATACAGCCTAATACGCCTACCTTCATATGGGGCCTATGTCTTTTAACGGCATTAAATTTTTCCAATCGTTTGCGGATGGTGAGTTCCGCCTTTTCACGAATAGAACAGGTGTTCACTAACACGAGATCGGCATCTTCCAGTTCTTGTGTAGTGCTAAAGCCTTCCTTGGACAAGATGGAGGCAACAATTTCACTGTCCGAAAAGTTCATGGCACATCCATAGCTTTCTATGTATAGTTTTCTGGTGCTATTTTGCTTATCAGCAATGGCTATGGCAGTTCCTTGAACAGATTCATCTATAATCTTCTCCATTTTATTGTGCATTCATCTTCATCTTTAAGAGTTGGCAAAGATAGCATTATATAGAGATATGTGACATAATGACAGTTAAATATTTCTCAAAAATCTACGCAACTTTATAAGTGCGCCCGTATCTAATTGTAGATAACCATTTAACTTCCATAGTTATGAGAACAACGATTACACTAATTTTTGTATTGGCTGCCCTAGGGTTTGTTTCATGTAATAACGAGGACGATGGTAAATATGCAGAATACCTGGTAGCCAAGCCGATTAAGATGAGCAAAGCAGAATTTAAAAAGGCTGTAGATATCATAGCGCCTATTCCTTTGGATGAATCTGGAAAAATTTATGTCTATGGGGATTATATTTTTGTTAATGATAAATATAGAGGGGTACATGTAGTGGATAATTCCAATCCCAAAGCTCCTAAGAAAATAGCCTTTATAAAAATACCAGGGAACGTAGATGTCTCCGTAAAGGGAAATTATTTGTATGCCGATAGTATTACAGATTTGATTGTTCTGGATATCTCCGACATCAATAATATTAAAATGGTTAACCGTTTGGAGAATGTTTTAAGGGATAATGTAGTTTTTCCTTTTGAGGTTGATATTTATGAATGGCAGGATATAGACTATCAAAACGATATTGTAGTTGGTTGGGAAACGGTAAAAGAAAGAAGGCTAATAGAAGAAGTGGAAATTCAGTTTTCTCGTGAGTTTGATGTGATGCTAGCCAATGCCACACAAAATTCGGCACCAACAGGACAAGGCGGATCTTTGGCGCGCTTTAAGATCGTAAATGATTATTTATACGCCGTGGATAGTCATAGTATCAATGTATTCAATATTCAGGATTTGGAAAATCCCAAAGATTTGGACGACGTATATGCTGGATTTGATATTGAAACTATCTTTAATAGCGGAAACCAATTATTTTTAGGGAGCATGCGGGGTATGTACATTTATGATATCTCTTCCCCGGCCAAACCTACCTTGATTTCTGAATTTGAACATGGTACGGCCTGTGATCCAGTGGTGGTTGACGGCGATTATGCCTACGTAACCTTAAGGGGTGGGAATATGTGCGGTGCTACGGAGAGCGGACTCTTTATCGTGGATATTTCAGATTTAACCAATCCCGAATTGGTTAAGACATACCCCATGGATGGCCCTTATGGCTTGGGTGTAAAGCATGAAAAATTATTTGTCTGCGATGGAATTTCAGGACTTAAGGTCTATGACAAAAGCGATGTTCAGAATTTGGTACAGCTAAATCATTTTAAGGATATTAATACTTTTGATGTTATTCCTATGGAAGATAATTTGCTGATGATCGGGGAAGAGATCATTTATCAATATGAATATCTTGAAAATAAAATAAAGCTCATTAGTGCATTTAACCTTAATTAATCTTGTGAAATAATTCAAAACACCCCTAGAAATAGGGGTGTTTTTTTATGGTAGCGCAAATGAAAATCCGTTAAATAAAAAAATTGGTATACTTTTGTGTCACCAAAAAATAGTTAATGGCAAAGAATTTAGTAATCGTAGAGTCCCCTGCTAAAGCAAAAACAATTGAAAAATTTTTAGGGAAAGATTTTAAGGTAGAGTCCAGTTTCGGGCATATTGCCGATTTACCTTCTAAAGAATTGGGAGTGGATGTAGATAATAATTTCGCTCCTAAATATATTGTAGACAAGGATAAAAAGGCTCTTGTAAAAAAGCTAAAGGATTTGGCCGACAAAGCGGAGACCATATGGCTTGCTAGTGATGAGGATCGAGAGGGAGAGGCTATTTCTTGGCATTTGGCTGAAGAGTTAAAGTTGGATAAGAGCAAAACGAAGAGGATTGTTTTTAACTCAATTACAAAATCGGCCATTCAGAAAGCAATTGAAAATCCGAGAGAAATTAATTACAATTTGGTGAACGCCCAACAAGCCAGACGAGTGCTGGATAGATTGGTGGGATACGAACTTTCCCCGGTGCTGTGGAAAAAAATTAAGCCGGGATTATCTGCAGGTAGGGTTCAATCTGTTGCAGTCCGACTAATTGTGGAAAGGGAAAGGGATATAGAAGCCTTTAACCCCGAAGCAGCTTTTAGGATATCTGCCGAATTTAAAACAAATGAGGGCAGTATTTTTACCGCCAAGTTAAATAAGACTTATGCAAGCCAGAAAGAGGCGGAAGCTTTTTTAAAGGAAAATATAGGAGCTAGTTTTTCTGTTGCCTCCCTAGATAAGAAACCGGCCAAAAAATCACCGGCCGCCCCATTTACAACTTCAACATTACAGCAAGAAGCATCAAGGAAATTGTATTTTTCCGTTTCAAAGACTATGCAGGTGGCTCAACGCCTTTATGAGGCAGGGTTAATAACCTATATGAGAACGGATAGTGTTAACCTTTCCACAGACGCTTTGGATGCAGCAAAGGATGCTATTATAAGTAATTACGGCAAACAATATAGTAAGGTTAGGAATTTCACAGGAAAATCCAAAGGTGCACAAGAGGCTCACGAGGCCATTCGCCCTACGGAGATGACCAATCAGTCCCCTTCCTTGGAAAGAGATCAATCCAAGCTATACGAACTTATTTGGAAACGTACCCTGGCTTCACAAATGAGTGATGCCGAATTGGAACGCACCAATGTTAAAATAAAATCGAATACCCATAAGGAAGAATTTACAGCCAATGGAGAGGTAATCAAATTTGATGGTTTCTTAAAGGTATATTTGGAAGGAACCGATGAGGAAGATATAAGTGAAGAGCAGGAAGGAATGCTTCCGGCAATGAAGGAAGGTGAAAAGATCCTTAATAATTATATAACGGCCACGGAACGATTTTCTAGGGCTCCCTATAGATTTACCGAAGCTTCTTTGGTGAAAAAACTTGAGGAACTTGGGATAGGAAGACCATCTACTTATGCCCCTACAATTTCCACTATTCAAAATAGAGGTTATGTTGAGAAGGGCAGCATTGAGGGTACAGAGAGAAATTATGTGCAGTTGCTGTTGAAGTCCGATAAGTTCATAGCTAAAAATTTAACTGAAAATGTGGGATCGGACAAAGGTAAATTGGTCCCAACAGATATTGGAATGATCGTAACCGACTTTTTGGTAAGTCATTTTGAAACAATTTTGGATTATCATTTCACGGCCAAGGTAGAAGAGGATTTTGATGAGATTGCCTCAGGGGATGAAGATTGGCAAAAAGTGATGAAGGATTTCTATGGGGATTTTCATACCAAGGTATTGGATGTGGAAGAAAATGCCGATAGGGCAAGTGGAGAACGTATTTTGGGGACCGATCCCAAAACAGGGAGACAGGTTTCTGTTAGATTGGGCCGCTTTGGACCCATGGTGCAGGTAGGTACAGTAGAGGATGAGGAAAAACCTTTGTTTGCCAGCTTGTTACCAGACCAGTCACTTAGTAGTATCAGCTATGAAGAAGCCATGGACTTGTTTAAATTGCCAAGAAAGCTTGGAGTTTATGAAGGGGAAGAGGTCGAGGCCAATGTTGGTAGATTTGGGCCTTATATAAGGTTTGGGAAAAAGTTTGTTTCCCTAAGCAAGGATGAAAGTGCGATGGAAATAGATATGGATCGCGCTGTTGAGCTCATTAAAGAAAAGCAAAAAGCAGATGCCCCCATAGCTTTTTACGAGGACAAGGATGTTACAAAAGGAGTTGGTAGATTTGGTCCATTTATTAAATGGGACGGTATGTTTATCAATGTAAGTAAGAAGTATGACTTTGATAATCTTACAAAAGAAGTAATTGAGGAGATAATAGAGGCTAAAAAACAAAAAGAAATTGATAAATTGGTCCAAGAATGGCCAGAGGAAGGTATTCGCATAGAGAAGGCGAGATGGGGAAGGCATACTATTATTAAGGGTAAAATAAAAGTGGAAGTTTCCAAAGATGTGGATCCTACCAAGATTTCCCTTAAAAATGCACAGGAATTAATAGAGAAAAAGACACCGAAGAAAAAAACCAAAGCAAAACCTAAGGCTAAAAAATAATATGGCATTCGATTTTTTAGTACCCGTTAGTGATAGGGTATTGGCCCACTGTGAATTACTACCGGCCCAAGCATTAGGGAAACACGTATATATGCATACTTCACGGCATGGTCTTCCGGTATTGGCAAATGTTAGTGTAGCCATACTAGGAGTTAACGAATCCAGAAATGCTTTCGAGAAAAAACCGGAGCGCTTGGATATATCGGAAATCCGGCTTCAGCTTTATAATTTAATGATGGGGAATTGGAATTCCTCTATAGTAGATTTAGGGGATATAGAGGAAGGGGAGACCGTAGAGGATACTTATTTTGTGGTCAAGGAAATTGTTGCCGGCCTGTTGGAAGAAAACATTATTCCCATTGTTATTGGTGCTACCCAGGATATAACCTATCCTACTTATAGGGCTTTCGACGGACTTAAAAACATGGTCAATTTAGTGTCCATAGATAGTAGGTTCGATTTTGGGATGGATGAAGAACTTATTTCTTCCCATTCCTATATGAGTAAAATAATAACAGATAAACCAAATAACCTCTTTAACTTCTCCAATATAGGCTATCAGAGTTATTTTAATTCCCAGGAAGAATTAGACCTTATGGAGCGTCTTTTCTTTGATTCTTACCGGTTGGGAGAATTAATTTCGAACATAACCCTGGCAGAACCCGTGCTTAGGAATGCCCATGTGGTTAGTTTGGATGCACGTGCCATACGCGCTGCCGATATAGGGTATTCCAGAAATTTTTCCCCAAACGGTTTTAACGGTCGGGAAATCTGTGCCATAGCCCGATATGCTGGAATTAGCGATAATGTATCTGTTTTTGGGATCTATGAATGCGAGAACAGCAATCAATCTTTTCAACTTGTTGCCCAAATAATTTGGTATTTTATTGAGGGCCTAAATTTTAGAATTCAAGAATTACCCAATAGTAATAGTAACGACTTCACCAAGTATACCGTTCCTACCGAAGAAGAGTCTCTTATCTTCTATAAAAGCCATCTTAGCGAAAGATGGTGGGTAGAGGTACCTTCAATTTTAACTTCACATACTAAAACAAATTCACCTGCGTTATTACCATGCACCGAATTGGATTATCTAGATGCATGTAATCAAAATATTCCTGAGCGGTGGTTTAAAGCCTACAAAAAAGGGTTTAATTGAAATAATAATTTTAGGGTATAAAACAAATTTTATACAATAAATTATTTAAAAATAAGTTTTAGAGAATAATACTTGTGTTTGCATTTATAATCATAATCGAAATTTAACCTAACGTATGAAGAAGCTATTGTTGTCATCTATAGCATTTGTTTTTTTACTCTCAAGTTGTGGGTCCAAAACAAAAGGGGAGCTAGTCGGAGCTCAAGGAAAAAAGTGGTATCCCGAAAAACCTTATGGTATGGAATTGATTCCTAGAGGAGCATTCATCATGGGTAAGAGTGAGGAAGATCAGGCTAAGACACTAAATGCCCCGACAAAGACCGTTACTGTTCGATCTTTCTACATGGACGATACCGAAATTACGAATAGCGAATATCGTCAATTTGTAGAATGGGTAAAAGATTCCATTGCTCGGACAAAATTGGCTATACTAGCTGATGAATTGGGATTGGGTCCCGATGATGGCGGTATAGGGGAATATGCCTTTAAGGATGCCGATACCACAAAATTGTCAGCCTACGATAAGTATATGCTAAACAACCATTCCGGTATGGGTGTAACAGGCTACGAAGGAAGGGCCTTGAATAGAAAGGTTGATTTGATATGGGATATATCAAAATATCCGGATGAGTATTATACGGAAGTGATGGTAGATTCCATGTACCTGCCGGAAGAAGAATCTTATAACGGACAACGTAATATTGATGTTACTAGATTGAAATACAAATACACCTGGATGGATATTGAAGCAGCAGCTCGTGCCAAAAAGGGAAGTAGAAAGGATTTCATAAAACAGGTAGAATTGGAGATATATCCGGATACTACGGTATGGATTAAGGATTTTTCATATTCCTATAATGAACCAATGCACAATGATTATTTCTGGCATGATGCCTATAGTGATTATCCTGTAGTGGGTGTTTCTTGGCAACAAGCTCAGGCTTTTTGTAACTGGAGAACAAAATTCAAGAACGACGATCAAAAAAGTAGGAGCAAGCAATTTGTCAACCGCTTTAGATTACCTACAGAAGCGGAATGGGAATATGCTGCTCGAGGAGGCATAGAAGGAGGGACATACCCATGGGGTGGTCCTTATGTTATCAGTGATACAGGATGCTTTATGGCGAACTTTAAGCCACAGCGAGGAGATTATGCGGCGGATCAAGCTTTGTATACAGTAGAAGCTAAGGCCTATGAGCCAAACGACTATAACTTGTACAACATGGCAGGTAACGTTTCCGAATGGACCAATAGTAGTTATGACCCAAATTCGTACGAATATGTGTCCACTATGAACCCAAATGCAGAATCTACACAAAATGCTAGAAAAGTTATAAGAGGTGGATCTTGGAAAGATGTTGCTTATTTCCTACAGGTAAGTACCAGGGATTACGAATATCAAGATTCAGCACGTAGTTACATCGGATTTAGAACCGTACAGGATTACATGGGAGAGGAAGATTCTACCAATTAAAATATAAATAAAGAAGACCTTTATATTAGATCAAACGTTAAACCAAATACTTATTATTAACATTACTTAATTAAATTTAAAATTATGGCACAGTCAAAATCAACTAAGAAATTATTTAACATGGCCTACGGCCTTGGTGCATCTGTAGTAATTATAGGAGCATTATTCAAGATCCTTCACTGGCAATTTGGACCACTTACGGGTGGATTGTTATTGGCAATTGGACTTATTACCGAAGCATTAATTTTTGCTATTAGTGCATTTGAACCTGTAGATGACGAATACGATTGGTCATTGGTATACCCAGAATTAGGTGGAGGTGCTTCATTGGGAAAAACTAATGCTAATGCAGAATTGAAGGAAGCGGAATCATCTTTGTCCAAAAAATTGGATGATTTGTTAAAAGAAGCTGGTGTAGATGCCAACCTTATGGAAAGTCTTGGATCTAGCATTAGAAACTTTGAAGGTGCTGCCAAAGGTATTGCCCCTACTGTTGATGCTATGGAGTCTACTAAAAAGTATTCTGATGAAATGGTACAAGCTGCCTCTCAAATGGAATCTTTAAACAGTCTTTACAAAGTTCAGTTGGAAAGCGCAAGTAGACAAGCGTCTATTAACGAGGAAGTGGTACAAAATTCAAGTGCCCTTAAAGATCAAATGGAATCTTTGGCTACTAACCTTTCTTCTTTGAATGGAGTTTACGGTGGTATGTTATCTGCAATGACTAGAAACTAATTAGTTATAATTCAATAACCAAACCCAAATCGATTAATAATTTAAACTAATTAGAAAAATGGCAGGAGGAAAAGCAACACCACGTCAGAAGATGATCAACCTAATGTACTTGATTTTCATCGCGATGTTGGCCCTAAATATGGGAAAAGAAGTTCTATCGGCTTTCGGTCTTATGAACGAAAAGTTAGAAGCTTCTAACATAAAAACCACGGAAAACAATACGGCTTTCTTAAGTGGTCTTGAAACTAAGGCATCTGAAAATGCTGAGAAATTTGGCCCTCTTCTAGAAGACGCCAAGAAGATAAAGGAATTGTCTTTTGAGTATTACCTATATTTGGAAAACTTGAAAAAAGAGATGATGGCCGATGTTGAGGATCCAAAAGATTATCAAATAATGGATAAAACCGATTATTTGGACCAAAAGTTTTTCCAAGGAGACCAACTTGGAGCGGATGGAAAAGAATTTTTGGATCGCTTAGTTAACTATCGCACACAAATTGCAGGTGTTATGCCAGCTGAACTGGAGTCTGTAAAGTCTTCTGTTAAGAGTAGGTTTGAAACCGGTGATGAAAACGGTAAAGTTGAAAAAAGGGATGGTTCCAAACAAGATTGGTTGAACTATAACTTTGAAGGCTATCCTTTAGTGGCATCATTGACTAAAATCACTTCGCTTCAAGCTGACATTAAGGCTACCGAAGAAGATGCATTAAAAGCTATGCTTCAAGGTCAATTGAGTAGTGAGGTTTCCATGACCAATTACACCACCTTATTGGAGCAAGAAAAATCTGCTTTTTATGCAGGTGAAAAGTTTGCCGGTAATATTGTATTGGGTCGTAAAGATGCAACTACAAAGCCTAATGAAGTTAATTTAACCCTTGATGGTAGAAAGTTGAGCGAAGGTTCTGATTATGTGATCGAGGACGGTAAGGTTAGATTAACGATTAGTGCAGGAAGTGCAGGAGATCATAAAATAGCTGGTAATCTAGTATTTATGCAAGATGGAGAGCGTACGGAAGTGCCAGTATCCTCAACATTTGCAACTATTACCAAGCCAAACGCTGCTGTAATTTCAGCTGATAAAATGAATGTGGTATACCGTGGGGTTTCTAACCCGATTACTATATCCATTCCTGGTATTCCTGATAATAATGTTTCTGCATCGGCTCCCGGGCTTAGTAAGCAAAGTGGAAGTAAATATGCTATGAATCCTGGTACAGGAAGAACTGTTTCCATTACTGCTTCAGGTAAGTTGCCTGATGGACAAATGATTAAAACTTCTTCTGAGTTCAGAATTAAGGATATTCCAAGACCTTCAGGTTCCGTAAGAGGAGAATCCGGAAGTGCAAAAATGGGAAAAAACAACCTAGAGATTTCTACAATAGGAGCGTTGCTGGAAGATTTTGATTTCGACCTTAACCTTGCGGTTAGCGGATTTAAATTTAAAGTACCAGGGCAACCAACGGTAGATGTAAATGGTAACAAATTGGACGCAAGAGCTAAGTCGGCCCTTAAAAGAGCAGGCCGTGGAGATGCTGTTCAGATATTTGATATTGAAGCCTATATTACAAACAATAAAGGCTATAAGCTTAAAAAGGTGTCTCCAGTAGTTGTGGAGATAACAAACTAGTAAAAATGTTGTGAAATTGGCCATGGCAAATAACGAATATTTACCATGGCCAATTACACCAGTCTACTGAAGAACTGGGCTGAGGATTAAAAATAATAAATGTAAACAGATGAATTGGAAAAATGTTTTATTAATTGGAGTAGTGGTCCTGTTACCGTTGTCTATTTCCGCCCAGGCTAATATCTTGAATGCCAAGTTGCCGACGGAAATAGGAAAAAAGACGGAGGCTCAGATAGCGAAAGACAATGACGGTCCTTTACCATACGCCTATGTGGACGACAGGGATATACTCTGGTCCAAAACCATATGGGAAATAATCGACTTGGATGAGCGTATTAATTTTCCGCTATATTATCCTTTGGATACCATTGATATTGGTCCGGACAGAAGGTCGTTGTACGACGTTTTGATCAAGAACATCAAAAATGGTACACTGGAAGATGTATATGTAGATTCTTACTTTACCGAAAAAAGAAAGTTCAGCGATTTGGCCGCTACTTTGCAAAAAGTGGATACCACAGATTATGGTTACGAGCAATATAATGCAGGAGAACCAATTTCTCCCGAATATATTAATCGTAGGAATCTTACAGCTGCCGATTTGGAAGAGTACCTTGTAAAAGGAATCTGGTATTTCGACAAAAGACAGGGAGAGTTAAAATACCGATTGTTGGGTATTGCTCCCGTAGCTCCGGATGTTAACTTTATAGATGATGAGTCTATGGATTTGGCCGAGGCAAAAGTTCCATTGTTCTGGGTATGGTATCCTAGTGCAAGACAAATATTACATGAGGCTAAAGTGTTTAACCAACGAAATTCTGCACAGCCCATCTCCTTTGATATGTTGTTGAATGCTAGAAGATTCAATGCTACTATCTATAAAGAGGATAATGTGTATGGAGACCGTGAGGTTAAGGATTATATAGCTGATAATGCCTTGTTCCAATTATTGGAATCCAAGCGTATTAAAGAGGTTATCCGAGATAAGGAGCAAGATATGTGGGCCTACTAGCCTTAATAATATTCCAATTCACATAAAGCAGAGCGCCACATCATATGATGTGGCGCTTCCTTTTTGCCCATTATAGACAAAGGTTTTGTATCATGAATGGGGTGTGGATTGAGGCTCATTTTAGACGGATAATGATTAATATTTCAATTTCATGAAGAATTGGAATTCCTTCTCTACTTTTGCATCATGTTAGATTATTTAATTGTGGGCCTAGGCTTGGCCGGCATTTCTTTTTGCGAAGTTTTGGAAGGGAATGGAAAGTCGTTCAAGGTGGTCAGTGATGATTCCCAAACTTCTTCGGTGGTGGCAGGTGGTCTGTACAATCCGGTTACCCTTAAGCGATTTACCTTGGCTTGGAATGCCAAGGATCAATTGGAACTGGCGCTTCCTTTCTATGCCCAATTGGAAAAGAAGCTAAAAGTGCAATTGGATTACAAAATTCCTATCCTTAGGCGTTTTGCCACTATAACTGAACAGAACCTTTGGTTCGAAGCTTCGGATAAGCCTAATTTAAGTCACTTTATAGCCCCTAAAATATTGTCTAACCATAACCCTAACATCGAAGCGCCTTATGGCTACGGAGAAGTGTTGCACACGGGTAGGATAGATACCTCGGTATTGGTGTCCCATTATACCCGATATCTGTTGGAACAAAATTTGATGCTCCAGGAAACATTCGATTTTGATGCCCTTAAGTTACGGGATGGATATATGGAATACCGTGGTATAAATGCAAAAAAAATAGTGTTCTCAACAGGGTTTGGCATAAAAACTAATCCGTATTTCAATTATTTACCACTAAATGGTACCAAAGGGGAACTGTTGACTATTAAGGCTCCAGCTTTAAAAGAGGATCGGGTTATAAAATCCTCGGTGTTTATAATTCCCATGGGCAATGATATGTATAGGGTAGGAGCTACCTATAAATGGAAAGATAAAAGCAATGTGCCTACCGAAGAAAGTAAACAAGAACTTCTGCAGAAATTGGATACCTTTTTAAAATGTACCTATGAGGTTATTGATCATGTGGCTGGTATAAGGCCAACGGTAAGTGATAGGAAGCCACTTGTTGGTCGACATCCGGAACATGAAAATATGTATTTGCTCAACGGTTTAGGGTCTCGTGGGGTCATGATTGCTCCAATGGCTTCTCGACAGCTTTACGGCTTCATAGAAAAAGGGGAGGTCTTGGAGCCTGAAATGGACCTATCCCGTTTTACCAAAAAACATTTTAAGAATTAACCTTTGCGGCCTTAGGGTCGTATTTTACAAAGAAATTAATCCATATATTTCGCGAAACTCGAATAATAAAAGGCATTAGGATTACCATGATAACAATTATGGCAATAAAGGTTTGAATCAATGAAGCCTTAAAGATTACAAATGCAATAATGAAGGTGGCCACAGCAAATGCAACACCAACACCATAGCTAACATACATGGCACCATAAAAAAAGGAAGGCTCAATTTTATATTTTGTACCACAGTGCGAACAACGTTCGTTCATCTTAAAGACATTTCCAATATTATAGGGGTTTTTATCCTTATACATGCTCTCTTCGTGACATTTAGGACAAGTTCCTGTTAAAATGCTGTTGAGTTTGTTTCCTTTTTTTAACATTTGCAAAAAGTTTCTGCAAAAGTACATTTTGTAGAGTTAATCAATGTAACACTAGTCACAATATATGCTTAATATCCATAACCTCTCCGTTGCTTTTGGAGGAGAATACTTATTTGAAGCAATATCTTTCCGTTTAAATTCAGGTGACCGCGTTGGTCTTATTGGAAAAAACGGGGCAGGTAAATCTACCCTATTGAAAATTTTATCAAAGGATATGCCCATAGATTCAGGAACTATAGCCTCTGATAAAGATATTAAAATGGGGTTCTTAAGGCAGGATATCGATTTTGATCTGGGTAGAACCGTACAGGAAGAAGCCCATCAAGCATTCGTGGAAATAAAAGCTTTAGAGCTTAGGTTGGACGAAATTAATCACCAGCTGGCCGAGCGGACAGATTATGAAAGTGAGGAGTATAATCAATTGATTATTGATTTGAACGATGTAACTCATCATTATGAAATATTGGGCGGTTACAACTATCAGGGAGAAACTGAAAAAGTACTATTGGGTCTTGGTTTTAAACGTGAGAATTTTGATCGTAAAACAGAGACTTTTTCCGGTGGTTGGCGGATGAGGATAGAGTTGGCCAAGTTGTTGTTACAGAGCAATGATGTGCTGTTGTTGGATGAGCCAACAAACCACTTGGATATTGAATCCATTATATGGCTGGAGAACTATTTGAAAAATTATACCGGTGGTGTAATGATTGTATCGCACGATAAAATGTTTTTGGACAATGTTACCAACCGAACTATAGAAATATCCTTGGGACGGATCTATGACTACAGTAAACCTTACTCCCAATACTTGGTGCTGCGTAATGAAATTAAACAGCAACAGTTAAATGCCCAGAAAAATCAAGAAAAGGAAATTCAACAGGCCGAAAGGTTAATTGAAAAATTTAGGGCCAAGTCTACAAAGGCTTCCATGGCACAGTCCTTGATCAAAAAGCTCGATAGAATGGAGCGAATAGAGGTTGATGAGGATGATAATAGTGTAATGAATTTGAGATTTCAAATTTCTGTGACTCCAGGTAAGGTGGTTACGGAAATTGAAGGTTTGGCCAAGAGTTATGGTGATAACCATGTTTTAAAGGGTATAGATCTTTTAATAGAACGAGATTCCAAGACTGCTTTTGTAGGCCAAAATGGACAGGGCAAATCTACCTTAGCCAAAATAATGGTAGGGGATTTGGACCATAAAGGGCATTTAAAACTGGGACATAATGTACAGATAGGTTACTTTGCACAAAATCAAGCGGAATATTTGGATGGCGAAAAGACTGTTTTGGATACTATGATTGATGCTGCCAATGAGAAAAACAGAAGTAAGGTAAGGGATATTCTAGGCTCTTTTTTGTTTAGGGGAGATGAGGTTGATAAATATGTACGGGTCCTTTCCGGAGGTGAGCGCAACAGGTTGGCCCTAGCTAAAATGCTCCTACAACCCTTTAATGTGTTGGTGATGGATGAGCCTACGAACCACTTGGACATCAAATCTAAAAATGTACTAAAGCAAGCGCTTCAGAATTTTGACGGAACATTGATTTTGGTGAGTCACGATAGGGATTTTTTACAGGGGCTTACCAATAAAGTGTATGAATTTAAAGATGGTAATATTAAAGAATATCTTGGGGATATCGACTTCTATTTGGAACAGAGAAAGGTCGAGGATTTTCGAGCAATAGAAAAAAAACAAACCGTAGTCCAAAAGAAGGAAAAGCCCAAGGATAGACATGTTAATTTCGAAGATCAAAAAAAGATAAAATCCCTAAAAAACAGGCTAAGTTCAGCGGAAAGTGACATATCCAAGCTGGAAAAGGAGATTGCAGGTATAGATCATGACTTACTTATGAATTATGATACTACCATTGCAAAATCCAATTTTTTCGATACCTATCAGAAGAAAAAAAAGAGTCTTGAAAAACTAATGAAAACTTGGGAAAATATTACCATGGAACTTGAAGCGATTGCTTTGTAGGAAAAATAATCCAAAGAGTTAAATTTCTTTCACCACAACTTTTCGCACTTTCACAACATAAATAGCACTTTTAGGCTTATTTCGTCGAGTATTTTTGCGACTTATCGAACAATAATCTTATTTTGTAGGGTAATTCTTAACCCTTAAAGGGGTAATAGTTGGATAATATTGAAAAATATGAAAAAAGGCGTACTAATGCTCTTTATGGTTGTTGTTGGGCAATTTTTGTCAGGACAGGTTTCTAATCTGGAGAAAAATGCCTTAATAGACCTATATAATAGTGCTAATGGTGATTCTTGGACCAATAGTTGGGACCTGAACAGTCCTGTTTCCTCATGGGAGGGCGTAAAGCTTGAGAACAATAAGGTGGTTACTATTAATTTAATGAATAACAACCTTAGTGGAAGCTTGCCTAATTCAATAGGTAACCTAGTTAATTTAAAAGTTTTGAACCTCGCTTTGAATAAAATTAGTGGGGATATTCCTGAAAGTACAACGCAATTAAAAAAATTGGTTGTACTTAGATTGGGTAAGAATAAAATTACCGGTAGAATTCCTGAAAATATCGGGGATTTGGAAAAGCTGGCGGTTTTGGATTTGTTTTATAACAACCTTACCGGGGAATTGCCGGTTAGTTTGGGAAATATTAAAAAACTAGAGGTAGTATTACTTTCACATAACGGATTAAGCGGTTCTATTCCATTGTCATTTGGAAATTTGAAATATTTGGAACGATTGGAGTTGGCAGATAACAATTTTGATGGTGTAGTACCGGAAAATTTGGTTAAGCTTACCCATCTGAAAATGCTGGTTTTGGCAGAAAATAATTTTAAGGGAGATTTTCCAGAAGATATCTTGAACCTTCCTAGTCTTGAATTGGTCCAACTTCAGAATAACAGATTTGGTAAACATGATTTTAACGGTGATACCGCCGTTGATAGGTTGGCCCTTTTTGATTTTGATGGGAGAAATAATAAAATCTTTGACATTGATAAATTAAATAGTGATAAGGACGTTAGAACGGCTGAAACACGCTTTGAGGATGGTATTGATTAAAAAAAATATAGATAATATGTTACAACTAAAATTAAGAAATACAGGGTCTTTGGTACTGGTTATATTTTGCCTGTTATGTACAGCTGCGGTTAATGCCATAGTACCAAAAAACGAGACAAAAGTGCTATTGGAACTGTACAACGGTACGCAAGGACAAAATTGGAATACTACCTGGGATGTTAATGCCCCGGTAAATACATGGTATGGAGTAACTGTGCAAAACGGCCATGTAGTGGAAATCAACCTTTTTAGGAATAACCTTGTGGGTAGTCTCCCTAAGAGTTTAGGTGAATTAAAGCACCTAGTACATTTAAACCTTGCGTTCAATACTATTAGCGGGGAGATTCCAAAAAGTATTGCCGAGCTCAGTAAGTTGGAGGTTTTAAAATTGGAAATGAATAGGTTGGAAGGTGAAATACCATCTGAAATCGGAAATATGAAATCCTTGGAAAAACTGTCGGCTTTTAATAATTTCTTGTCAGGAAGAATACCCGAAAGTCTTGGGAATATCCAGACTCTAAAAGAGCTGAACTTGTCCAGTAATAATCTAACTGGCCGCATACCAAATTCTTTGGGAGGACTTTCAAAACTGGAGACTTTGGGGCTTTTTGAAAATAAATTGTACGGTTCTATTCCTGGAGAATTGGGAAAATTGGATAAATTGAAGGAGTTGGTCTTGGCCAACAACGAGCTTGGTGGCGAAATTCCAAAGGAGTTTGGTCAATTGTCCAGCCTTAAGGTCCTTCAAATTCAAAATAATAATATTTTCTCATTCGAAAATATGGACAGTATGAATTCGGGTCAGTTCCTTGTATTTGATTACGATAAGAAGGTAGAAGAGGAGAACAAGTATAAAGATTTTGATGTTATTAAAACTAGAATGGCAGATACGAAGTTTGAAGATGAAATGGAGGAATAAAATTGATTTAAAATTTAGTTGGTTTGGTTAGTGGGGATACAATGTGTATCCCTTTTTTGTGTTATTAGTATTTTGAACTTTAAGATACATTTAACAAAAGTCACTTAAACTTATAGATAGTTTTGCAATCAAACCAACTTACAGCCCTTTTATGAATTCAAGAAAAATTGTTTTATCTATTGTTGGGGTCCTCCTTATAGTAGGCTCCATTTTTGGTGCGAAATATATTATCAACAGTAAGAATACCCCGAAGCCACGACCGGAAAAAGTAATAAAAACGGTTATTGTTGAAATTGTTAAAAATGGTAATGTGCCAATTGTTGTTCCGGCAAACGGAAATCTAGTGGCTAAAAGAAGGGTGGAACTCTACGCAGAGGTCCAGGGGGTGTTCAAATCAGGTAAAAAATTGTTTAAGCCGGGACAGGAATATAGGGTTGGAGAATTATTGATTCAAATTGATGCTGCTGAATATTATGCCAATGTCCAATCTTCAAAAAGTAATTTATATAATTTAATAACTTCCATAATGCCAGACCTTCGATTGGACTATCCGGAGGTATTCAATAAATGGCAAACATATCTGGCTAATTTTGACATAAATAAAAGTGTACCTGCTCTTCCAGAAATGTCCACAGAAAAAGAGAAATATTTTATTTCCGGCAGAGGTATTTTGACCAATTACTACACGACTAAGAATTTAGAACAACGTTTGGCCAAATATACTATTGCGGCACCTTTTAATGGAGTTCTAACGGAGGCCTTGGTCACAGAAGGTTCCTTGGTTAGATCTGGCCAAAAATTGGGTGAATTTATCAATACTAACGATTATGAACTGGAAGTAGCCATAAGCAAAACCTATAGCGATTTGCTTAAGGTAGGTGAAGTGGTGGAGTTAAAAAGTATAGACAAGTCCAAAACCTACATAGGGAAAGTTGCTAGGATCAATGGGCGGGTAGATTTAGCATCCCAAACCATAACGGCCTTTATCGAAGTCAAGGATCCGGATCTCAGGGAAGGGATGTACCTAGAGGCCAATCTCACCGCAAGGGAAGAGGTTGATGCCATTGAAGTTAACAGAAGTCTGCTATTGGAAAACGACCAAATTTTTGTTGTTAGGGATTCCGTATTGGATTTAATACCGGTAAGTCCTGTCTATTTTTCGAATAGTAAGGTAGTGCTCAAAGATGTACCGGATGGACTAACAATTTTATCCAAACCGGTAATGGGGGCCTATTCTGGAATGTTGGTAAAAGTATTTAAAGACCAAGAAACCAACAATCAAGACTAATGAGGAATATTATAGCCTATTTTATTAAGTATCATGTAGCCGTAAATGTAATAATTGTGGCTTTCCTTATTTTTGGTATCGTTGGGGCGCTATCACTAAAGTCTTCATATTTTCCATTAACGGACTCTAAAAACATCACTATAAATGTGACCTATCCGGGTGCCTCTCCTCAAGAGGTGGAAGAGGGAATTGTACTTAAGATAGAAGACAATTTAAAAGGTTTGGAAGGGGTAGACCGGGTTACTTCCACTTCTAGGGAGAACAGTGGTATTATAAATGTGGAGATCGAGAAGGGTAGGGATATAGACTTTATGCTCTTGGAAGTAAAAAATGCCGTGGACAGAGTTCCTTCATTTCCTACGGGTATGGAGCCTTTGGTGGTCTCTAAACTGGAGACGGTAAGACAGACCATTAGTTTTGCCATTAGTGGTGAAAGCATAAGCTTGTCGGCCTTAAAGCAGATAGGTAGACAGGTAGAGAACGATATAAGGGCCATGGAAGGTATCTCCCAAATCGCTATAACGGGATACCCGGCAGAGGAGATTGAGATAGCCGTGAACGAAAATAGCCTTTTGGCCTACAATGTTTCCTTTGACGAGGTGGCACAGGCCGTCTCCAATGCAAATATTTTGGTGACTGGGGGTAATATTAAGACCGATGCGGAAGAATTCCTTATTAGGGCCAATAATAGGTCGTATTACGGTAGCGAGTTATCCAATTTGGTAGTAAGGGCAACCTCATCAGGTAAAACGGTACGTTTAAAAGATATTGCCGAAATTAGGGACCGGTTTTCAGAAACTCCCAATACTACTTATTTTAATGGGAATCTTGCAGTAAATATTTCTATTACCAGTACTAATACGGAGGATCTTTTAACCTCCTCGGAGAAGGTCAAGGCCTATATTGAAGAATATAATCAGAAACATAACAATGTAAAATTAAGTGTGGTAAGTGATCAATCGGTCACCTTGAACCAAAGGACCCAATTGTTGACGGAAAATGCTATAATGGGAATGATTTTGGTACTTGTTTTCCTTTCCCTATTTCTTAATACCCGCTTGGCATTTTGGGTGGCATTCGGATTGCCCGTGGCATTTTTGGGAATGTTCGTATTTGCAGGATTCTTTGATGTGACCATCAATGTTTTGTCACTTTTTGGAATGATTATCGTTATCGGGATCCTAGTGGATGACGGTATTGTAATTGCCGAAAATATTTACCAGAATTACGAAAAAGGCAAACCCCCAATTCAGGCAGCTGTTGATGGTGTTATGGAGGTGTTGCCTCCGATAATATCAGCCATCATTACCACAATTCTTGCTTTTTCTATTTTCCTGTTCTTGGATAGTAGGATCGGTGAATTTTTTGGGGAGGTCTCGGTAATTGTAATTCTCACATTGGTGGTTTCCTTGGTAGAGGCCCTTATTATATTACCGGCGCATTTGGCCCATTCGAAGGCACTGCAACCCATGGACAATAAGCCGAAAAAAGGAATAGCAAAGTTATTTGCCAAATTAAGGGTAATAAATGAGTGGGGAGATAGCTTTATGGTATGGATGCGCGATAAGTTATATGGCCCCTTGTTGCGATTCTCACTTCGTTATAAATTGCTAATGTTTTCCATATTCGTAATGTTACTATTTTTGAGTTTTGGGTCCATTGGTGGCGGAATCATCCGAACAGCTTTCTTCCCAAGGGTGGCCAGTGATAGGGTGTCCGTAGATTTACTAATGCCCAATGGTACCAATGAAAGGGTAACCGACTCCATTATCAGTTTGATAGAGGCAAAGGCAAAGATTGTAAACCAAGAACTTACAGAGAAGTATTTAAAAGGTACGGGCAAGGAGCTGTTCGAAAACATGATTCGTAAAGTTGGACCAGGCTCCTCTACAGCATCCCTAGATATCAATCTATTGCCAGGGGAAGAACGGCCAGATGAAATTCGATCAGATCTGATTACTAATAGGCTACAAGAATTGGTAGGTCCGGTAATTGGCGTGGAAAGCCTTATTTACGGCTCAGGAGGCAATTTTGGGGGTAGCCCCGTTTCTGTCTCCCTTCTGGGAAATAATATAGGAGAATTAAAAGCGGCAAAAAAGGAGCTAAAGACCATTTTAGAGAATAATGCCCTGTTAAAGGATGTTGCCGATAATGATCCTGCGGGAATTAAAGAAATTCGTTTAGAACTGAAGGAAAATGCCTATTTAATGGGGTTGGACTTGAGAAGCGTAATGAATCAGGTGCGAGCTGGTTTTTTTGGAGCTCAAGCTCAGCGGTTTCAGCGTGGACAAGACGAAATAAGGGTGTGGGTTAGGTATGATCGCACTAACCGATCCTCTATCAATGATTTGGATGATATGAGGATTACCACTCCTAATGGTAGTAAAGTGCCCTTAAAGGAAATTGCCAGTTATGTTATAGAGCGGGGTGATGTTGCTATTAATCACTTGGAAGGTCAACGGGAAATTCAGGTTTCCGCTGATATAAAGGATGACAAGACTACAAGCGCCACAGATATTATGAATGATATAAGGACGGTAATAATGCCAGATATCCATTCAAGATATCCTACTGTTACTGCGTCGTACGAAGGGCAGAACAGGGAAACCGATAAACTACTTGGGTCACTAAAATTTGTTGGTCTTACGGTTTTGATGTTGATCTACATCACCATTGCCTTTACCTTCAGGAGTTTTAGTCAGCCCCTAATGTTGATTGTTTTAGTGCCTTTCAGTATTACTGCCGTAGCGTGGGGCCATTGGATCCATGATTTTCCTATTAACGTTTTATCCATGTTGGGGATAATAGCCCTTATTGGTATAATGGTGAATGACGGTTTGGTGCTGATTGGGAAATTTAATGGGAACCTTAGAGAGGGAATGAAATTTGATGACGCCATTTATGAAGCAGGTAAATCAAGATTTAGGGCCATATTTTTAACATCCATAACTACTATTGCAGGTTTGGCACCACTATTAATGGAAAAAAGTCGCCAGGCCCAATTTCTTAAACCTATGGCCATATCAATTGCCTATGGAATTGGTTATGCAACAGTGTTGACCTTATTAATGCTGCCACTGTTTCTGGCATTTAGTAATAAAATTAAGGTAGGTTCCAAGTGGTTGGTCACTGGTGAAAAAGTGACAAAAGAAGAGGTGGAAAGGGCCATAAAGGAACAAATGGAAGAAAGTCATATGCAAAATTTTGAAAAACATGAGCAGAAGGGTCAAACTCCTAAAATTAAAACATCGTTAGAAGATGAAATTGTAATTTCTAACGAATTGGAAGACAATAAATAATGGGATATAGATATTTAATTGCAGCCTTACTAATCAGTATTTGTGGGGGGTTAAGTGCACAAGAGAAATTATTGTCCAAGGATACCGCCGTGTCACTGGCCTTGGAAAACAATTTTGGCATTAAGGTAGCCAAGAATCAGGTAACCATTGCCGATAATAACTCGGGAATCTTGAACTCTGGTTATTTGCCAAGACTTACTGGAACGGCCGGGGCCACCTATAACGATCTTAATAGTAATACAGAATACCCTGGTCAATTTGAAACTAATGGTGACCCAAGACAGGATTTGGAAATTAAAAATGCCGAATCACAGGCGTATAACGCCGGACTAAGTTTAAACTATACCCTCTTCGATGGTATGGGTAGACTTTACAATTTTAAGCGGCTAAAGGAACAGTATCAATTAACGGAGCTGCAAGCAAGGGAAACCATAGAAAATACCGTTCTCCAATTATTTAGCGTGTACTACGAAATAGCAAGGCTAACAGAAAACGAAAATGTATTGAGGCAAGCGTTGGATATCTCCAAAGACAGAATTAAAAGAGCTGAATATTCTTTTGAATACGGTCAAAACACTAAATTGGACATCCTTAATGCGCAGGTAGATGTAACCAACGACAGCATCAGTTTAATGAATGTTCAGCAGAGCTTGGCCAATACCAAACGGGATTTAAATGTGGTGATCAATCAAAACCTAAATGAAACCTTTGTGGTGGATACCTTAGTAAGTTTTATCCCAAAATTACAATTGGAGGATTATATTTCCCAATCCAAAGAAAACAATGTGGCCATACTTCAGACTGAACGGAATTTGGCCATTAACGAGTACGATGTTAAAGTAAACCGATCGGGGTACCTGCCAACTTTAGGGTTAACTGGTTCCTATGGTTGGAATTTAAACCAAAGTGCAGCAACTTCCTTTCTTCCTGGCCAAATTATCCCAGGCAGCAATAGGAATAGTTTAAATTTAGCATTGGGGGCCAACCTTACTTGGAATTTATTTGACGGTGGCGGAACCACTGTGCGGGTGAAAAACGCCAAAATAGCTTATGAGAATCAAGAATTATTCAAAGAACAAGTAACACTTGAAGTTGATAGGGATATTTTAAATGCTTTGGGAATCTATGAAAATAGGTTGCAGATATTTAAAATTCAGGGGCAGAATGTAGTAACCAATCAGAATAATTTTGAACGTTCCAAGGAACAATTTCAATTGGGAAGAATAACATCCATAGAATTTAGGCAGGCCCAAATTAACCTGCTAAATGCACAGACCAATAAGAATTTGGCAAAATATGATGCCAAGCTGGCTGAATTACAACTGTTACAATTAACTGGTCAGTTGTTATCCATAGAATTTTAAGAGTACAGCTTTATTTGTCCAAGGAGAAGAAGCCTATCTGGTCATAGTCATATAGTTTAAGAATTAAACTTACGGAACATGTACGAACACTTTTTTCAATGTCCCTTTTGTTGGGAAGAAATATCTATGTTATTGGATCCGTCCATAACTAGGCAGACTTATGTGGAAGATTGTGAAGTTTGCTGCAATCCCATATCCGTGACTCCTGTTTTTAATGATGGAGAGCTTAGTGGTTTTGAAGCAATGGATATTGGCCAATAAGACTTAGTTATAAATCAAAAAAAACAGCCTAAAATAATCACTTTTAGGCTGTTTTTCGTTTGGTGGGATATTTAGCGAAAATTATTTCTTAAAATCCCCGGCATTAATGACTGTCCAATTTTCATAAGGTTTAATATATTTTAGTATGGCCTTGTTTACATCGCTTACAGTTAGATTTTTCACTTTTTCTTCCAAGGTTTTCTGGAAGTCCATGGTGCGGCCATAATAAATGTTGTTGTTTACCAGACCAGCCAGTTCGGCATCTTTGGCTCGGGAGACATTTTCCTCTTGGACCCAGCCGTTAACGGCATTCTTTAGTTCTTCCTCCGTAATACCATCTTTAATAAAGCGATCTAATTCCTCCAAAAACCCCTGTTGTACCTTACTATAGTTTTCTGGTGCGTAAATGGCGTATAAGTATATGGATGAATTTTGGTCATCGGCATTGGAGTCGGCTTGGAATCCGGCACCTGCTCCATAACTAACACCATCCTTTTGGCGTAACCTTTCGGCAATCCTCGAATTTAGAAAACCACCTCCCAAAATGGTAGTCGCCATATTTAATGCTGCGTAATCCTCATCGTCCTGACTAACTTTAATGTTCAGGTTCCCAAGCGTCATGGCATTTTTTTTATCCGGGGTTAGTAGGTCCTCGTTGACTTGAGGAGAATCTTGAAAGGGATCTTTAAGTCGCTCGTAGGCCTTTTTGCTTTTGTAATTGCCAAATTCTTTTTCCATATAGGTTTTTAGCTGCATGGGTTGTAAATCTCCTATGCTTACCAGTATGGACTTGCCTAGACCGTAAAAATCTTTATGAAACTTCTTTATATCTTCAATATTGGTTGCTTTTATGGCAGCTTCTTCCTCTTCTAGGGTCATGGAGTATAAAGGGTGTCCTTTTGGAAAGGTGTTGTTTATTTCCGATAATCTTTTGGAAGCCAAAAATTGCGGTTCTGTCTTATTACTTTCCAAATAAGCCAAGGATTCGGTTTTTAATTTTTCCAATTCCGCTGCCTCAAAAGATGGGGTCTTTAGCATTTCGGCCATTAAGGCCAATGTTGACATGAGGTTTTCTTCGGTGGAAACTACATTGGCGTAAACATTGCCATTACTGGCTCTAAAGGATATCGATGATTTTAACCTGCTCAATTCGTCCTCTATCTGTTGTCTTTTTTTGGAAAGGGTACCCCTGTTCAGCATGCTTGCTGTAAATGACGGAACAACACCTTTGTTGGACAGGGATTCTGCGTTACCATTTCTAGTACTAAAATTAATCCGGACGGTTTTGCCTCGATTTCCTTTTTTAATGATTCCATACGCAATTCCGTTGGAAAGCTCACCTTTATCCAATCTAGATTGAATAGCATCATAGGAAACATCGAAGGCTTCACCTGTACCCATGTCTTCTTTCCCCTTGTATTCTGCTACCAGGGCATCAAGATTTTGTGTATGTTCAATCTCTACTCGCTCAGGCTCCTTTGTGGGCTTAAATCTACCGAGGGTTCTATTGGTGTTGATCAGGTATTTTTTGGCAACCTTATTTGCCTTTTCCAGAGTGGTGTTTTCAATTCTATCACGTTGTATAAATGCTAAGCGCCAGTCGCCTGCACCAATAAATTCGCTCATAAAGGTTCCTAGATAGGAAGAATTTCTAAGGATTTGATCTATTTGTTTTAAAAGATTGGCCTTGGCACGATCTAATTCCTCCTGAGTGATGGGCGAAGTTCTTATAGCTTCCAAAGTTTCTTTAAGTATTTTTTCAGCTTCGTCCGCATTCTTATCCGATGGCACATCTACATTTATATATAAAAAGCCTGGCTCTTTGGTGAAGGGCGAAAAAGACCATAATGAAGAAGCTTTATTTGTTTCGATCAGTGCCTTGTAGAGTCTACCTGAAGGTTCATCTGCTAAGACGTTTTCTATTATGGATATGGCGGCATAATCCTCATGGGAACCAGCTGGGGTGTGGTACATGGCGGCAGCGATCTGCAGGTCGCCAACACGATTGAGATGTACCGTCTTTTCCCCATCCTGTGGAGGCTCTTCTGTATACGAATCCCTTATTGGGGTGGTGGGTTTTTGAATTTCACCAAACTTTTTTTCAATCAGGGCCAACGTTTTACTTTCGTCGAATTTGCCAGTGATCATTAGAATGGCATTGTCCGGGCGGTAGAATTTTTTATAAAAAGCCTTAAGATTTTCAATGGGAACACGTTCAATATCGGACCTATTTCCAATGGTACTATTGCCGTAGTTATGCCAAAGATAAGCTGCATTGATTACTTTCTGCATAAGAACCCTTGAAGGGTCGTTTTCCCCACTTTCAAATTCATTGCGAACTACACTGAACTCCGAATCCAAATCTTTTTTGGCGATATGCGAATTCACCATACGGTCCGCTTCCAGATCCAAAGCCCAATCCAAGTTTTCATCCGTAGCATTAAAAGTTTCAAAGTAGTTGGTTCTGTCGAACCAAGTTGTACCGTTGGGTCTGGCTCCATGGGAGCTTAACTCTTTTGGGATGTCCGGATGGTTTGGGGTGCCTTTAAAAACCATGTGCTCCAATAAATGGGCCATTCCTTTCTCTCCGTAACCTTCGTGTCTGGACCCTACTAGATAGGTAATGTTAACGGTTATGGTCTGAGAGGAATTGTCTGGGAATAGTAGGACCTTTAATCCGTTATCCATTTTATATTCGGTTATTCCTTCTACAGAAGCAACTTTTTTAAGTTGGCCAAAGGAAATATTACTTAAAATTAATCCGACCCAAATAAGCGATAAGATTTTAGTTTTCATGGAAGTGTAGTTTTCGTTATTCAATAATACAAAAATTACAGGGTGATTTAGAGGCTGAGACCATAGAAATTTTAAGTTTTAAACTTATAAATATGAGTTTGCGATGGCTCTTTTAAAAATTAGTAATATTTTTATGCATTCAACCTAAACTGATTTTACAAATGCATAGAATTACCTCGGGATTTTTTAAATGGCCTCTTTTCAATTTTCTTTTAATTCCCTTTCTGATAATCTCATTAGGATCCTGTAAATCGGGAAAGACAGTGGTAGCTGGGCCTGATAATAAAACACATACACCAGAAGTATTTACAGAAAATATCCCGGTCACGGATATTTCATTTGAAATGGTGCTGATACCTGAAGGAAAATTTATGATGGGAAGTCCAGATAATCAAGCTAATAGAAAGGCTGATGAAGGTCCTGTAAAGAATGTTGAGCTGGATGCCTTTTATATGGGGAAGTATGAACTTGGCTGGGAGGTTTTTGAATTATTTTTTAAACAAAATAAAGAATTGTTCCAGACTTTGGAAGCGGATAAGTTAAGTAATATAGACGCTATTACTAGGCCCAGTCCTCCTTATGAGGATCCTTCCTATAGTATGGGAAAGGTAGGATATCCTGCCATAAGTATGTCTGCCTATTCGGCTTTAGTCTTCTGCAAGTGGTTAAGTACCGTAACGGGCAGGTTTTATAGATTGCCGACAGAAGCGGAATGGGAATATGCAGCTAAGGCAGGAACCAATACCGCCTATTCTTTTGGTGATGATCTGACAAAATTAGACGAATATGCTGTTTATTATAAAAACGCCAATAATCAGTATGCCAAGGTGGGAAGTAAAATGCCCAATCCATGGGGGCTATACGATATGCATGGTAATGTTGCCGAATGGACCTTGGATGAGTATAAGGAAAATGCTTTAGCCATTACCGAATCAAAAAATCCTTGGGTTAAACCAACCGTAATTCATCCACGAGTGATCAAAGGTGGATCATGGGACGATGATGCAAAGACACTTAGGTCTTCCGCAAGAGTCGCATCTAGCTTAAAATTGCAAAAAAGAGATCCGCAGATACCAAAAAGTTTTTGGTGGAATACCGATTCCAACTTTATTGGATTTAGATTGGTAAGTCCAAAAGTACAACCTTCAAAAGAGGAGCAAAAACAGTTTTGGCAGACTGTTTTGGATGAGTAGGTAGATTTAAGCAATTTCAATATATAAGGCAAACAATAAAATATCACATGAAAAATAAACTGTCCATAATCGCATTATTATTCCTGGTTTTTGCTGGCTATGCCCAAGAATCATACACCTTGTCCAAAGAAAGTATCCTTAAGATCAATGGTTCTTCTACTATCCATGATTGGACAGTGATGGCCAATGCTATGAAAGGATCTCTGGAGATGAATGCCGGGGCCTTACAAAAGATGCTGTTTCAAGTAGAGGTGGTCCAAATAAAAAGTGAACGTGGTGCGGCCATGGACAAGAAAATGCATGCAGCCCTTAAGATGGAAGAGCATCCTGAGGTATCTTTTAAATTTCAAGAAATAAAGAAGGACTCCGGTTCACAAAATTCTTTCCAAATTGTTGGTGTTCTAAATATTGCCGGTATTGAAAAAGAGGTGGACATTGCATCGGAATTTCAAGGAGTAGGCGGCAATTATGTATTTAAGGGCAAAAAGGAGATTAAACTACAAGATTATGACATGGTGCCGCCAACGGCCATGTTCGGACAGATTATTGTGGGGGACAATGTTACCATTGATTTTAATTTAATTTTCACAAAAGGCTAGTCTTTTTTTAATAGAATTGTGAATTCTCATCATATAAAATGCCATTATGGACCTGTGGCCTATTTTTGCAATTTTTCTTCCCTGAAAATCCCAGGGGTCTTCCCGGTATGATTTTTAAAGATTCTGGTAAAATAGGACAAGTTTTCCAATCCCACTTTTTCAGCAATTTGTTTTATGGATTTATTGGTGGAATGTAAAAGTAGTTGCGCTCTTTCAATACGTTTTGATTGGATATATTTATTAGGCCGCATGCCAAAATTTTCATTAAAAACCCTAGAAAAATAGTCCGTATTTAAGTGGCAAAAGTCGGCCAGTTGTTTTACCGTTAAATTTTTGTGCAGATTCTCATGAATGTGATTTAAAACCATTCCAAATTCCTTTTTGACATTACTTTTTGGGGATTCAGAGTTAGTGTCCTTAATGAACCTGGAGAGAAGAATCTCCAAAATGGCATGGGTTTCCAGATATTCGGAAAGACTTAACGCTTCGTTCTTTTTTTTAAAATCCATTAATGTAGGTCGCTTGTCGTATACTTTTGGATTGTAGTTTTCCAGTTGCCTTTGTGGATTTAATTCCAATAAGCGTTTAAAGTAGTAAAGGTCCATTGGCCTTGCCTCCAATTCGTAATTAAAATTACTATAATTAAAAATGGAATAGCCATTTTTAATTTCTTCCAAACAACAAATGTAAAATTGCTCGTGATAGTCATCGCATTTATACCTGCCAAAAGTATAACTGGGTATGAGGTAAATGTGACCGGGCTTTAATTGGATGGCCTCATTACTGTGATATACCATGGCACTACCCGTGGTAATGTAGTAAAGTCGAATAAACGGACTAATCACGTCATCATAGTCCCACAGAGGGCCCAGTTTTGCATACCCCACGTTTAATAAGGCTAATTTTAAGGATTGAAGTATTTTAGACATAATTAGTATATTGTCGGATTTGGAGTAATGATAATAAATTAAATATTTATAGTAATTTAGGATTAAATGCCCTGATTTGGTATATAAGTTATAAAATATTAACAAATTATAAAATACTAATGTCGGAAATGTGCAATACTTAAACTGATTTGGATGGGAATTATGAATCCTTAAATTTTATCTTTGAAAAAGTATTAAATAGTATGGTGATATATGGCAATTATTAAGAATCTGTTAGTTTATTCCTCGATTTTATTGACGCTATCTTGTGGAGGTCCCGAGTTGCCCGAACTGGTATCCTTGGAATATGATAATTTGCCTAAGCAGATAGATTTTAATCTTCATGTAAAACCTATTCTTTCCGATAAATGTTTCATATGTCATGGTCCGGACAAGGCAAAAATAAAGGCGGATCTTCAGTTGCATAGCCCTACAGTAGCCTTTAAGGAATTAACAGAATCTCCTGGTAAGTTTGCATTGACTCCTGGGAATTTAAGTAGGAGTGAAGTTTTTTATAGAATTCTTTCCGAGGATCCCAACTATGTCATGCCCGAGCCAGATTCCCACCTCTCCTTGTCCGACCATGAGAAAGCGGTTTTGATAAAATGGATTGAACAAGGCTCGGAATATAAAGATCATTGGGCCTTTATTAAGCCAAAGGCATTTGATGTGCCCCAGGTTAAGGGAAAGGAAATGATAGAAAACCCAATCGACAATTTTGTACTGGCACGTTTGGAACAGGATAACTTACAATTCTCTCCCAAAGCGGACAAGGAATTATTATTGAGAAGACTGTATTTTGATTTAACGGGATTGCCACCAACTTTGGAGGATATGGATACTTTTCAGAAGGACTCTTCGCCCGAAGCCTATGAAAAGGTGGTGGATAAATTGTTGGACTCACCCCACTACGGCGAGCAAATGGCATTGGATTGGATGGATTTGTCCCGTTTTGCAGATACTCATGGTTATAGTGTTGATCGTTATCGAGACATGTCACCTTGGAGGGATTGGGTCATAGATGCCTTCAATAAAAACATGTCCTATGAGCAGTTTGTAACATTGCAATTGGCTGGCGATCTTATTCAGAATCCCACTCGGGAATCTATTTTGGCCACGGCCTTTAATCGTGTTCATCCACAAAACATGGAGGGTGGTATTGTAAGTGAAGAGTTTTTGGTGGAATATGCTGTGGATAGGGCAAGTACAGTAGGTCAGGCCTTTATGGGGCTGACTGTGGCCTGCGCCAGATGTCATGATCATAAATATGACCCCATATCACATAAAAACTTTTATGAACTCACCAGTTTTTTTAACAATGTGAACGAGTCGGGACAGATTTCTTGGAACAGTGCTACACCGGTACCTACCTTGATGTTGACTACAGAAGAGGAGGATAAGGTGCTTTCCTATATGAAGCAACTTGTTGAGGAGAAGGAAATGGAAATCGGGAAACTGGATCAAAAGGCCATAGCTGCAAATTTTGATAAATGGCTTTCCGAAAAACAATATAAATCTATTCAAAGTAAAATCCCTTCGAAGGGACTGACAGCCTACTTTGACCTTAATGATCAAAGTTTAAGAAATGCCATCGATCCAAGTCAAAAAGGTACCATGAAGCGGGAAGGGACTGAAGGGCAAAAAATAAATCTCGCTGAAGGAAAACAGGGTAAAGGTGTTCTGTTAAACGGAGATACTTGGTTGGATTTAAGAAAAGTTGGGGTTTTTGGGCGAAACGATGCCTTCAGCGTAAGTCTATGGTCCAATATTCCTTCGGATATTGAGAATGGAAATATTTTTCATAAAGGCGACGGCGCTATTTTGTACAATTGGCGGGGTTATCACCTTAAGATTGTTGACAACAAGTTGGAACTAATGATGGCACATACCGCCCCGAATAACGCCATTGTTGAGATTTCGAAAATTGGATTCCCTAGAGACGAATGGGTGCATTTCGCTGTCACCTATGATGGGTCCAGCAGAGCAGATGGGTTTAAACTATTTGTTAATGGAATGGAGATGGAGACCATCGTGAAAACCGATAATTTATACAAGGACATACTTTTTAGAAACAACAATGAACCAGGTCTTCAATTGGGGGCACGATTAAGGGGGAAAGGAATAAAAGGAGCGGTTGTAGATGAGATACGGGTTTATAAAAGGGACTTATCTACCATCGAGGTTATGCAATTGGCAAATGATGTCAATTTGAATGATCTGGAGAAAAAAGAACTTGCCAATTTTACTGCCAAAGACAAAAAATTATTGGTGGAACACTTTTCCAAAACGGTCTCCAAGGCAACCATTTTACAACGGGGTAAGTTAGCCGAATTGCGCAAGAGTTATGTGGATAGCGTGGAAAAGGTAAAAGAAGTAATGGTTATGGAGGAGACCCCTGAACCAGTGCCATCCTATATATTGGATCGAGGAGTGTATAACGCTAGAGGAGAAGAAGTGTTCCCGAATACTCCGGAGGCAATACTTCCCATGCCCACTGACTATCCAAAAAATCGTTTGGGCTTTGCGCAATGGTTATTCCATAAGGACCATCCCCTGACTGCCAGGGTGGCTGTGAATAGGTTTTGGCAGCACTATTTTGGGAATGGCTTGGTGAAGACTTCAGAAGATTTTGGGAATCAGGGTGAAATGCCTAGTCACCCACAATTATTAGACTGGTTGGCATTACAGTTTAGGGATTCTGGATGGGATGTTAAGGCATTTCAGAAATTGATCGTTATGTCGTACACCTATCAGCAATCTTCCTTGGTAAGTGAAGAGCTGATGGAATTGGATATTGAAAACAGGCTTTTGGCAAGAGGGCCTTCAAAAAGATTATCGGGAGAGATGCTACGCGATAATGTTTTGGCAAGTTCTGGATTACTGAATAAATCCATTGGAGGGGAAAGTGTAAGCCCTTATCAACCTGAAGGACTGTGGAGGGTAAACAATGCAACCTACAAAGAGGATACCGGAGATAAACTATATAGAAGAAGTATGTACACCATTTGGAAGCGATCCGTGCCACACCCTACCTTGGCCACTTTTGATGCCCCTGCGCGTGATGTGTGTACTATTCGGCGACAGGAAACCAATACTCCATTACAGGCTTTAGTATTGCTCAATGACCCAACTTATATTGAAGCCTCGAGGGTTTTTGGCAAACGTATGAGCGATACCGAGGATATACAATTAGCTATTTCCAACGTTTTTAGGCAACTGACAGGTCGAAAAATAAAGGATAATGAGTTGCAATTATTGGTAGAACTTCAGGATAATGAATATAAAAAATTCTCTAGCAACCTTGACAAGACCAAAGGATGGTTAAATACAGGTCAATTTAAATTGCAAAGTGGGGCAGATAAATCATTGGTCGCTGCAAATTCGGTTGTGGCCAACGCTATTATGAATGCGGATGCCTGTATCACTAAAAGATAAATGTATTAAGGGAAAACTAGAATTAAACAAGACGATATGTGCGATCATCACGATAAATTAAGATCAAACAACAGGGATTTTCAAGGTATAGAAAGCCAATTGGATCGGAGGGAATTTTTTAAAAAGACTTCCCTTGGGATCGGTGCCATTGCGCTTGGTTCCCTATTGAATACGGAAAAGGTTTGGAGTGCTGTTAATCCTATCGCTGACCAAAAGAATTCTTTGAATGCCTTCACTAAAAATAAATTGGGACTGCCACATCATTTGCCCAAGGCAAAGCGTATCGTATATCTCTTTCAAAGTGGGGGGCCTTCTCAATTGGATTTGTTCGACTATAAACCCAAACTCAAAGATATGTTTGGTCAGGATTTACCAGATTCAATAAGGGCGGGTCAACGTCTTACGGGGATGAGTGCAGATCAAACAGCCTTCCCTATAGCAGCATCAACCCTAAATTTTAAGCAATATGGTGAATCTAGGGCATGGGTCAGTGAGGCTATGCCTTATTTATCGGAGATAGTTGATGATTTATGTTTTATTAAGGGGATGCATACCGATGCCATTAATCATGATCCTGCCATAACCTTTTTTCAAACTGGGAGCCAACTACCGGGCAGACCTTCTATGGGTTCTTGGATCAGTTATGGGCTGGGGTCCGACAACGATAATTTGCCGACCTTTATTTCCTTAGTCTCCAAAAACGGTTCGGGCCAACCCTTGTACTCCCGTTTGTGGGGTAATGGTTTCTTGCCAACAGAACATCAAGGAGTGCAGTTCCGTTCCGGAAAAGATCCGGTACTTTATTTGGGTGATCCGGAGAATTATGACGGAAATGATCGTAGACAGATGCTGGACTATTTAAAAAAATTGAATGGGATAGCATATGATGCTTATGGGGATCCAGAAATAAATGCAAGGATAGCGCAATATGAAATGGCCTTTAGAATGCAAACTTCCGTACCCGAGGTTACGGATACTTCAGACGAACCAGATCATATTTTTGAGATGTACGGCCCAGATAGTCGCAATCCAGGTACTTACGCGGCTAACTGTTTAATGGCCCGCAAATTATTGGAAAAGGATGTGAAATTTGTGCAATTATATCATCAGGGTTGGGATCAACACGGCGATTGTCCAGGGGGAGTAAAACATCAAAGCAAGAACACAGATCAGGGAACGGCTGCACTTATCAAAGACCTTAAACAACGGGGCATGTTGGAGGATACCTTAGTGGTTTGGGGCGGAGAATTTGGGCGTACGGTATATTCCCAAGGCCAATTGACGGATACCAATTACGGTAGGGACCACCACCCAAAAGCTTTTACTATGTTTATGGCAGGTGCGGGTGTAAAACCGGGATTTACCTATGGTGAAACAGACGATTTTGGATATAACATCATAAAGGATCCAGTACATACCCATGATTTTCAGGCTACTTTATTGCATCTTTTTGGTATTGACCATGAACGATTGACTTATAAACATCAGGGTAGGCGTTTTAGACTTACCGATGTACATGGAGATGTGGTGAAAGATATTCTTAGTTAATTTAAAATACATCGACCCTAAATTGAAAAGAATGTAAATATTTCTAAAGTAAAAATATTGGGTAATCCTTTAAAATCGAAAAGCTTTAGGAGAGACTTATTCAAATAAAAAGTAATAATAAATGTAAATGGATAGTAGTGTGCCCGATTTTGTATTGTTTTTAGGTCGATTTCACCCACTTGTGGTGCATATGCCTATAGGTTTTCTATTCTTTGCCTTTGTTCTGGAATTATATTGGCGCTGGAATAAGAATGCCGGGTTGTCCATGGCCATTACTTTGGCCTTGTTCGCGGGAGCCATTAGTGCTTTGGCTGCTAGCGTTCTAGGATATATGCTTTCATTAAGTGGGGACTATGATGAGAGCATGTTGGATACCCATTTCTGGTTTGGAATAGCCACAACAATAATTACTTTTTTGGCCTGGGCAATACGCTCTGGCAGGCTTAATTTGCCACAATTAAACGGTCTAAAACCCAATTTGGCTGTCCTGACCTTAGTAGTGGTTTTGGTGGGTGTTACCGGACATTATGGAGGAAATTTAACCCATGGAAGCGATTATTTGGTAAAGTATGCACCCTTCGGAAGAACAGAAAAGGTAGTACTCCCACCAATTGCCAATTTGGAGGAAGCGGCTGTTTATGACTATTTGGTAAATCCTATTCTTGAAGCTAAATGCACAAGTTGTCATAACTCCAGTAAGAAAAAGGGTGGGCTGTCCTTTCAGGACACTATTGCCATAATAAAGGGAGGAAAAAATGGGGAAGCCTTTATTGCCGGGAATATAGCCAAGTCAGAAATGATAAGGCGGGTTATGTTGAACCCACATGATGAGGATTATATGCCTCCGGAAGGAAAGACTCCCCTTACAGATGAAGAGAAATCAATTTTAGCCTTTTGGATAGAGAAGGCCAATGCCGATTTTAGAGTGAAGTTGGCCGATTTGGAAACCCCTGAGGAAATAGCAAGTATAGCTTCCACTATCTTGGGATTGGAAGATGCAACTGGTAAGAGTGGAATAGCCTTGCCAAAAGTTCAAGTTGTTAACGCGGAAATGCTAAGGGATATTGAGGAAGCTGGATTTAAGATACGTGAATTAATATTCGAATCCGGTTTGTACGAGCTTGTTCTACCTCCACAATCAATAACATCCAATAATGGTAGTGAATTGGATGTGAAGTTGGAAAAGCTTCTGCCTATAAAGGATAATATTATGTGGCTTTCCCTAAAGGACAACTATGTCCAGGACAAACATTTAAAAACCATTGGTAAATTTGTAAACCTTCAAAAACTGGAGATTGAAAAAAATCCGGTAACGGATACTGGAATTGGGGAAATATCGGGCAACCAGAGTATAATAGGACTCAATTTATATCAAACCAATATAACGGCCTCGAGCTTTGAAAACTTTACTAAAATGAAGGGTTTAAAGCGCGTATATGTATGGGGAACGACCATAACAGCGGATGAGGTGGCTAATTTTAAGGCTGAAGAGAATCGACCTGAATTAATACTGGGGATGTAAGGTTGGCGATTTAGCGAAAAGAAATATCCACTGGATTATATATGGGGTTTTACTCTTTCCAATGGTTTAAGTTAGTTGCACAGATGTTATTATTTATTACAATGAAATAAACCAGATCGAAATAAGTTCCCTAATGAAACAAAAAGTTGGTATAGTATTAATTTTATTGGGCTTGGTGGCTTTGCTATTTGCCTTTAAATCGGGACTTTTTGAAACCTCCCAAGAGGGGTATGCCGATTTGAAGATGCCTGAGGAGGTAGACTATAATTTTCATATAAAGCCTATACTTTCGGATAATTGTTATACCTGCCACGGCCCGGATGCCAATAAGCGGAAAGCGGGATTAAGACTGGATAAAGAGGAGGCCTCAATTTCACAATTGCCGGAGAATCCCGGGAAATATGCCATTGTAGCCGGAAAGCCCGGTCAGAGCCTTTTGTACCAACATATAGTTTCCGATGACCCAAAACAGTTGATGCCCCCGCCGGATTCCCAGTTGAAATTGAATCCTTTTGAAAAGAAACTATTAAAAAAATGGATTGAGCAGGGCGCCAAGTTTGAAAAGCACTGGGCCTTTATCCCGCCTAAAAAAGCGGAGCTGCCAAAAACGGAACAGGCGGATTGGGCCCAAAATGAGATAGATGCCTTTATTTTGGAAAAGTTGGAGGAGATCGATATGGTCCCTTCTAATAGAGCGGAGGAGCATACCTTAATCCGTAGGATGAGTTTGGATCTTACAGGGCTGCCCCCCAATGCGAAGAAGGTAGAACGCTTTCTTTCGGATTCCCAGGAGAATTTATTGGAACAGGCGATAGATGAGTTTTTGGCTTCCCCGAACTATGGGGAGCGGATAACCCAGGTCTGGTTGGATGTGGCCAGATATGCGGATTCCCATGGCTATCAGGACGATAGCTATAGAAGTATGTGGCCTTGGCGCGACTGGGTGATCCACGCTTTTAACAACAACCTTCCTTACGATGAGTTTTTGACCATGCAGCTGGCGGGCGACCTAATGCCGGATGCTGATAAGGAAGAGGTCCTGGCCTCGGGATTCAACAGGAACCATCCCATAACCCAGGAGGGGGGTATCATACAGGAGGAATACCGGTCCTATTATGTAGTGGACCGTACCAATACCCTGGGGAAAGGCATTTTGGGCCTTACTTTGGAATGCGCCAAATGCCATGACCATAAGTATGACCAGTTGACACAAAGGGATTATTTCGAAATTTATTCCTTCTTCAATAACGTGGATGAAAAGGGATTGCAAAAGACAGCTGGTGATGCTTTTAAAAAGGAGTATTTTGCCGATGCACCCTTTTTAACAATTACCGATGAGGAGACCAAAGGCGTTTTATCCTTTATCAACAAGGCTAAAGGGAAAGACGTCAAGGTGATGGTGATGAACGATTCCACTCCCAGAAAGACATACATATTCAATCGTGGGGCTTATGACAGTCCGGGAGAGGAGGTAACGCCCAATGCCCCTGAAATAATACTTCCATATTCGGAACAACTTCCCAAAAATAGATTGGGATTGGCCAAATGGGTGACCGATGAGGACAATCCGTTGACATCAAGGGTCTTCGTGAATAGAATTTGGGGGATGTTGTTCGGGAACGGATTGGTAGTGACCTCCGAGGATTTCGGGGTACAGGGAAGCCTGCCCACCCATCCACAATTATTGGATTGGCTGGCAAAGGATTTTATGGACCACGGATGGGACATTAAATATCTTTTAAAAAAAATAATGCTTTCCGCCACTTACCAACAAAGTTCCATTGCAACCGAGGAGTCCAAAATGGCGGACCCCGACAATAAATGGGTTTCAAGGGCCCCTAGATTTAGGATGAGCGGAGAGATAATACGGGATTATGTTCTGGCCACCAGTGGGCTGTTGAACAGAGAAATAGGGGGTCCAAGTGTAAAACCTTACCAACCTCCGGGACTTTGGGAGGAAACCACGGCCGGGAGCAACAGGGGCGGTTTAACCAGTTACGTGCAAGACAATGGTGATAAATTGTATAGACGTTCCCTGTACACCTTGTGGAAAAGGACGCTGCCGCCACCAAGTATGTCCATTTTTGATGCGCCCAACAGGGATATTTGTGAAGTAAGAAGGCAAAAGACCAATACGCCTTTACAGGCGCTGGCACTACAGAACGATGTTCAAATGTTGGAGGCGGCTCGGGTATTGGCGGAAAATACCATTTTGGAAACCAAAGATTCCCAGCAATGGGTAACCACCGTTTTCCGGCGCATATTGGTGCGGAATCCCGAAGAGGAAGAAAAAAGAGTTTTGAAGGAATACTATACCGATGCACTGGATAAGTTCTTGAATGATAAAGAAAGTGCAGAAAAACTGATTGCCCATGGCGAATATAAAAGGTCGGATACCGATCCAATAACGACCGCTGCACTAATGCTAACCGCTCAGGTGATATATAATCTTGACGAAACAATTACCAGAGAATAGCGATTATTGTAGTAGAGTGTTTGACTAAAGCAATTAAGGAGGCGTAAATATTATATATAATTAAGAAAAAATTATACCGAAAATTCGTAATATGTTCCTATTTTAGTATAAATAATATAATATATGTAAAGTGAGAAGTAGTATCTTCTCAATGGCGGGTAATAGAATATGTAGTTTTTCTTTCCCATAACATGAACAAATGAAAATGTAGTTCCCTGATGAAACAAAAAGTAAGTATAGTATTAATTTTATTGGGCTTAGTTGCTTTACTGTTCGCCTTTAAATCGGGATTTTTTAAATCTTCCCAAGATGCGTACGTCAATCAGAAACTGCCAGAGGTCGTGGACTATAATTTCCATATTAAACCTATACTTTCGGATAATTGCTATACCTGCCACGGACCGGACGCCAACAAGAGAAAGGCCGGCCTAAGGCTGGACCATGAGCAGGCCGCCTTTGCGGAACTGCCGGAGAATCCAGGGAAATATGCCATTGTAGCCGAGAAACCAGCTAACAGTGTGTTGTACCAAAATGTGGTCTCGGATGACCCCAAGCAACTTATGCCACCTCCGGATTCACAATTGAAATTGAATTCATATGAAAAGAAACTGCTAAAAAAATGGATAGAACAAGGTGCCAAGTTCGAAAAGCACTGGGCCTTTATCGCGCCAAAGAAAGCGGATCTTCCGAAAACGGCAACAGAGGGTTGGGTACAGAACGAGATCGATGCCTTTATCTTAGAGAAGTTGGAGGAGAACGAACTAGCCCCTTCTAAAAAAGCAGAGGAGCATACGTTGATCCGAAGAATGAGTTTGGATCTCACGGGCCTTCCGCCCAATTCTGAGCAGGTACAACGGTTTCTTTCGGATTCCCCGGGAAATTTATTGGAACAGGCCGTAGATGAGTTTTTGGCCTCTCCTGCATATGGGGAGCGGATGACCCAGGTCTGGTTGGATGTGGCCCGATATGCGGATTCCCATGGCTATCAGGACGATAGTTTTAGGAGTATGTGGCCCTGGCGAGATTGGGTGATTCACGCGTTCAATGAGAACCTGCCCTATGACGATTTTTTGACACAGCAACTGGCGGGTGACCTAATGCCGGATGCCAGTAGGGAACAGGTCCTGGCCACGGGGTTCAATAGGAACCATCCCATAACCCAAGAGGGTGGTGTTATACAGGAGGAATACCGATCCTATTATGTGGTGGATCGAACCAATACCCTGGGCAAGGGAATCTTAGGTCTTACCTTGGAATGCGCCAAATGCCATGACCATAAATATGATCAGTTAAAACAACGGGACTATTTTGAAATCTATTCTTTCTTTAATAATGTAGATGAAAAAGGGCTGCGCATGGATGCCGTACAAGCGGCCAACCAGAAATATTTTGCAGACGCCCCTTTTATAGCTATTACCGATAAGGAGTCCAAAGGAGTTTTGTCATTTATCAATAAGGCAAAAGGGGAGGATGTTAAGGTGATGGTCATGAACGATTCCACACCTAGAAAAACTTATATTTTCAATCGTGGCGAGTATGACAGCCCGGGAGAGGAAGTGGCTCCCAATGCGCCGGAAATAATTCTACCGTTCTCCGAAGATCTTCCAAAAAATAGATTGGGCCTTGCGCAATGGGTGACCGATGAGAACAACCCCCTTACGGCCAGGGTCTTCGTGAACCGGGTCTGGGGCATGCTGTTCGGGAACGGATTGGTAATGACCTCGGAGGATTTCGGGGTACAGGGCAGCCTGCCCACCCATCCACAATTATTGGATTGGTTGGCAAGGGATTTTATGGAGCATGGCTGGGACATCAAGTATCTTTTGAAGAAAATAATGCTATCTGCTACCTATCAACAAAGTTCCATTGCCACGGAAGAGTCCAAAAAGGCGGACCCCGATAACAAGTGGCTTTCCAGAGCCCCAAGGTTTAGGATGAGCGGGGAGATCATACGCGATTATTTTCTGGCCACCAGTGGACTGTTAAATAGGGAAATAGGTGGGCCCAGCGTTAAGCCGTACCAACCAGCAGGACTATGGGAGGAAACCAACGCGGGGGGCAATAGAGGAGTGCTTACTACTTATATTGCCGATGAAGGTAATAAATTGTACAGGAGATCCCTGTACACCTTATGGAAAAGGACCTTGCCACCACCGAGTATGTCTATTTTTGATGCGCCCAATAGGGACATATGCGAGGTAAGGAGGCAAAAGACCAATACCCCGCTACAGGCACTGGCACTGCAGAATGATGTGCAAATGTTGGAGGCAGCGAGGGTTCTGGCGGAAAATACCATTACAGATATCAAGGATGACCATGAATGGGTCACAACTGTTTTTCGGCGTATATTAGTACGGAACCCCAAAGAGGAAGAAAAAAAGGTTTTGGAGGAGTACTATACCGATGCCCTTGACAATTTTTTGAATAACAAAGGTAATGCAGAGAAATTGGTGGCCCAGGGGGATTATAAGCGTTTAGAAACCGATCCGGAACAAACAGCTGCCCTGATGTTAACAGCACAGGTGATTTACAATCTCGACGAAACAATTACCAAAGAATAACAATTATGGATAAAGACAAAACCAAATCTGAAGACCCACTAAAGGTAAACCGGAGGCATTTTTTTTCCCAATTAAGTGTAGGGATAGGTTCTGTGGCTTTGGGGTCATTATTAATACCAGATCTATTTAAAGGTGGTAAAGTTCCATTGGCCAGTCAGCCGCTTGGAATTCCACACTTTGCCCCAAAAGCAAAACGAGTCATTTATTTGTTCCAATCCGGGGCACCGTCCCAGTTGGAATCTTTTGACTATAAGCCTACCCTTACCAAACGTATGGGGGAGGATTTACCGGAATCTATACGTAACGGGCAGCGTCTTACCGGAATGACCTCTGGGCAGGATAAATTTCCATTGATGCCTTCCGCGGCCAAGTTCGCGCAACATGGAAAAAGTGGCGCATGGGTAAGTGAGTTTTTTCCGCATATTGCCAAAATTTCGGACGAGATCTGTATCATTAATAGTATGCATACAGAGGCCATAAACCATGACCCGGCAATTACCTTTTTTCAGACAGGTAGCCAGCAATCGGGAAGACCTAGTATGGGTTCATGGATGAGTTATGGACTGGGAAGTGAGAATGAAAATTTACCTTCATTCGTAGTGCTAACATCGCGAGGGAAAGGAAATAGTCAGGGGTTATATTCCAAATTATGGTCCAGTGGATTCTTGGATTCCAAGCATCAAGGTGTATTGATGCGCTCTGGTAAAGATCCTGTGCTATATTTGAACGACCCTGATGGGATTTCACGTTCGGATAAGCGGCATTTATTAGATCATGTGTCTTCACTCAATAAAATGCATCATGTTGAAACTGGGGACGATGAGATAGAATCTAGGATAGCGCAGTATGAAATGGCCTATAGGATGCAAATGTCCGTGCCCGATGTTATGGATATTAAAAAGGAACCAGAATCCATAATTAAATTATATGGGGAGGATTCTCAGGTACCCGGCACCTATGCCGCCAATTGTTTACAAGCCCGAAGGCTTGCGGAAAATGGGGTTCGATTTATACAGTTGTACCATCAAGGTTGGGACCAGCACGGAAATCTACCCAATGAAATGGCCGGGCAGGCCAAGGACGTTGATCAGGCCTCTGCCGCTCTTATCCTAGATTTGAAACAACGTGGAATGTTGGAGGATACTTTGGTTATTTGGGGCGGAGAGTTTGGAAGGACCAACTACTGTCAAGGGAATTTTGATCCAAAAAATTATGGTAGGGATCACCATCCTAGAGCTTTTAGTATTTGGATGGCCGGTGGCGGAATAAAACCTGGTATCACCTATGGGGAAACCGATGAGTTTGGGTATAATATTGTAAAAAACCCGGTTCATATCAACGATTTCCATGCCACTATCATGAATAATTTAGGACTGGATCACGAACAATTAATTTATAAATACCAGGGACGTAGGTTTAGGCTGACGGATGTTGCGGGTAATGTTGTAAATGATATCTTAACATAGTATATGGCTCAAAAAAATAGTTCTCCTTGGGTCGATTATGTTATTTTCGGTCTTACCGTATTTCTTATTTTCTGTTTAATTTTTGAATCTTTTATGGACCTTCCTAGTCTTGTGGCATGGTTGGGTCGCTGGCACCCTTTGATTTTGCATTTTCCCATCGTACTTTTACTAATGGCAGCTGCAATTGGCCTTTTCAATAGAATAGTACCCACACTTTTACTTACGGTTGCAACGTTGTCCGCTTTGATTACTGCCATTACCGGATTCTTCTTGGGAACGGAAACAGTGCCCAAGGGAGACCTTATTTTTTGGCACCAATGGATGGGGGCAGGCGTAGCTATTTTGGCGGTTATTTGGTATTGGCTGAGCACTAACCACTTACAGCAAACTTACTTGGTCAAAGGCATACAGGTGGTATTGATTTTCTTGGTAGGAATAACTGGACATTATGGGGGAATGATTACCCATGGGGAAGATTTTTTGGCCCTCCCCAAGAGTAAAACATTGGAAAAAATACCTGAAAACCCTTTGATTTATGAACATATAGTACATAGGGTCTTGGATAATAATTGTATCGGTTGTCATAATCCGAACAAGAAAAAAGGAGAGCTTTTAATGACCAGTATTAGTGAGCTAATTGAAGGTGGTGAAAGTGGGCCTTCCATAGTTATGGGAGATCCAATGAAGAGCGAGCTTATTAGACGTCTACGTTTACCTATGGATGACGAAGAACATATGCCGCCTGATGGTAAGAAACCATTATCTGAAAATGAAATACAAATACTGGAGCGCTGGATAACTCTGGGAGCCTCGGACACCGTAAAATTAAGTCATTTGGATAACAATGAACCTCTGGCGGGAATGGTTAAAAAAATGATGAAGCCAGGAGCAACCAATACATGGGCAAAACTTCCCAGGGTCGCAGATAGTACCTTGCAAAATTTGACATCGGATTACATCACCATTAAAAGGATATCAAGTGATTCACAGGCAGCACTCAGTATATCCGTATTTTTGCCACCGGAATACAATACAAAAAATATTACCGATTTAAAACGGATTGCAAACAATATTGTTGAATTGGATTTAAGTAGCATCCCCATTGGTGTAAAGGAAATGGAATTGGTAGCGATGTGCAAAAATTTGGAATGGTTGGAAGTAGATCGCACCCCCATTACGGACATAGAATTCTTGAAATTAAAAGGTCTTCTAAATCTTAGAGTACTCAAGGCTTATGAAACTAGGATTACAGATAAAAGTGTAGCCGTTCTAAAGGATTTAAAGGGACTAAAAAGTCTTTATATATGGGAAACACAAATTTCGGATAAGGGACTCTCCGAGCTAAAAGAAGCCTTGCCCAATTTGCAATTGGACCACGGAATAGATCCAGAACTTAAAACAGTATTTATAGAGAAAGATACTATTGTAGATACTATAGAGTAATTTTGTGAGCGGATTTACAATTCCCAATAATGAGTAGAGCTTTCCATCTCCCAATTATAATATATCTATTTCATTCCTTTTTAACCGCTCAGACCAGGTTTGAATATACCCATAAGCAAATGGGTACCCAAATTGGTTTGGTGTTTTACCACAGGGATAACAATAAGGTTAAGGCAGACTCCATTGCGGAAATGGTATTTAATAGAATAGATGACTTAAATAGTACTTTAAGCAATTATCTTCCCCAAAGTGAAATTAACAAGCTGAGTAGTAGTCCGAAGATGGACTTCGCAGCTAGTAATGATCTATTTCGCCTCCTATATGTTTCTGATGCCTATTCAAAAAAGACCTATGGTGCTTTTGATATTACGCTAGGGCCATTAATTGAACTTTGGAGAAAGGCCAGACAAAACAGCCAACTTCCCTTAATTGATGAAATACTGTCCGCCATGAACAGCATAGGTTATGGTAATCTGGAATTCCAGGTTGGGAATATCATAAAACTAAGGAAGGAAGGCATGCAATTGGACGTGGGAGGAATAGGTAAAGGGTTTGCTGCGGATGAGGCTATAAAATTGTTGAAAAGGCATGGTATAAAAGCAGCGTTGGTGGATATGGGGGGTGATATCACCGTTAGCGATGCCCCGCCCAATAAAGAGTTTTGGATTTTAGGATTTAGTTTTTTTGATAAAAATGGGGAGGAAGTTTTTCAAAAAATAAAGTTGAGAAATCAGGCAGTGGCCACTTCCGGTGACTTCTATCAATATGTCATGATCGATGGGAAACGATATTCCCATATAATAGACCCCAGAAATGGGATGGCCCTAAGCAACAATATTCAAGTATCGACTATAGCTCCCAATGGGACTATGGCAGATGCCTATGCCTCTGCTTTAAGTGTGCTTGGAATTGATGAGGGTAGAAAGGTTATCGAAGAAACCCTTAATTTAGGGGTGTTTATGGTAGAGGATGTCCCTGAACAATACCAGCAGTGGAATAGCACGGAATTTTTGAATTATATAATTGAAGATTGAAATAAGAATATAATCAATAAATAGCTGTGGTTTTTTCCTGTGGAAGGGGAAGGGGTAATTTAGCAGAATCAATTGGTGTTCTGTATTTGATCCCTTCCGATTTTTGTCCCTGAAAAAGGTCCAAAAGCCACCTTCCCTTATCAAGGGAAGGAGCAAAGGTTTTGATTTATGGTTGTAATTTTAAACATAAAAGATATCATTTAGGTCCTTCCCCTAGAAGGGGAAGGTGGACCAATCCACAGACGAGTGGATTGGGACGGAAGGGGTGATTTGGGAGGGTAAATTGGCGTTCTGCGCTAAATCCCTTCCAACTTTTGTCCGTGAAAAAGGTCCAAAAGCCACCTTCCTTTGTCAAGGGAGGGAGCAAAATGAGTATTATATTTGGAAGGGATATGAAGCCTAAAAAAATACATAATAGACCTGAAACCAAAACCAATAGAATAGAACTACGAAAGAACTTGACTTCTGCGGAGGCTTTTCTTTGGAATGAGTTGAAGGCCAATAAAATGGATGGCAGAAAATTTAGAAGACAACATGGAATTGGCAATTATGTTACAGATTTTTATTGTGCGCAGGAGAACTTGATAATAGAATTGGATGGAGAGGTGCATAACAATACGATCGCCGTTGAAAAGGACGATATAAGAACTGCATTTTTGAAAAGAAAAGGATTCAAGGTTATTCGTTTTGAAAATAAAATGGTTTTTGAGAATTTGCCCAGTGTATTACAGGGAATAAGGGATAATTTCAAGAATAGTGAAGATTAAAAAGGTCCTTCCCCTAGAAGGGGAAGGTGGACCAATCTACGGATGAGTGGATTGGGACGGAAGGGGTGACTTGGGTGAATAAATTGATGTTCTGTAGTGAATCCCTTCCGACTTTTGTCCCTGAAAAAGGTCCAAAAGCCACCTTCCCTTATCAAGGGAAGGAGCAAAGTGAATGGTATATAGGGGGTAATTTCAAGAATTGTGAAGCTTAAAAAGCCCCTTCCCCTAGAAGGGGTAGGTGGCCCAATCCAAGGATGAGTGGATTGGGACGGAAGGGGTGATGCACGGGCTAGGATTTTAGCTGTAAAATTATAGTTTAATAGAATTATACGGGAAGTTATATGAATACAATTGACAAAATAAAAGAACTGGCAAAAATCTATTCTTCAGATTTTATAGACATACGAAGGTATCTTCATCAGCACCCGGAACTTTCGTTTAAAGAGCAGGAGACCTGTGCCTATGTAAGGCAACAACTTACCGCCATTGGGATTCAGGATATTGAATCGGTTGCAGAAACTGGATTATTGGCCACTATTAATGGAACGGCTAAAGGAAAAACCATCCTTTTAAGGGCGGATATGGATGCCCTTCCCATTCATGAAGAAAATACAGTGGAATACACTTCCCAAAATAAAGGGGTTATGCATGCTTGTGGGCACGATGTGCATATGACTTCTTTGTTGCTGACGGCTAAAATTCTATTTGAGCTTAGGAATGAATTTTCTGGAACTGTAAAATTATTATTTCAACCCGGGGAAGAAGTAATGCCAGGAGGGGCAACCTTGGTTATGAAAGAAGCCGCTTATAAGTCCCTAGGCCCAATTCCCCATTTAGGACAACATGTGATGCCCAATCTTCCAGCCGGGAAGGTTGGTTTTAGACCTGGACTATTTATGGCGAGTATGGACGAGATTTATATAACCATCATCGGTAAAGGCGGTCATGCCGCGGTACCGGAGGAATGCATAGATCCCATTCTAATTGCTTCCCATGTTATTGTAGCTGCCCAACAAATAGTTAGTAGAATGGCATCACCTAAAACTCCCAGCGTTTTGTCTTTTGGGCGTATTATTGGAGATGGTGCCAATAACGTAATACCGGACAAGGTAACCATTGAAGGTACTTTTAGGACCTACGATGAGGAATGGAGAACAGAGGCCATAGAAAAACTCACGAAAATGATAAAATCGATTGCAGAAGGCATGGGAGCGGAATGCATTGTAGATATTCCAAGAGGGTATCCACATCTTAACAATAATATGGCCTTGACCCATTCCATGAAACAAGGTGCAATATCATTTCTAGGAGAAGATAATGTGGTAGATCTGGATTTATGGATGGCTGCTGAGGATTTTGCCTACTACACACAAAAAAATCAAGCTTGCTTTTATCTATTGGGAGTAGGGAATATAGAAAAAGGTATTACTTCTGGATTGCACACCCCTACTTTTAATATTGATGAATCTGCCTTGGAAACAGGAGGTGGTTTAATGGCTTGGCTAGCTTTGGAGTCCCTGGCTTAATCATTGGACGGTGTTACTTAGATAACTTATTGACAAGTTTCCCTACTGTTAAGCCCTGTACCAAAATTGAGAAAACCACAACTACATAGGTGATGACCAAGAAAAGATCTCGGTGCATTTCAGCGGTAAGTCCCAATGCCAGGGCAATGGAAATACCACCCCTAAGGCCACCCCAGGTCATAATAATGTTGGTATTGGGAACAAAGTTCAATTTTTTCTTAAAGAAATTAATGGGGAGTAAAAGAGATAGGTATCTACATGCCAATACAATGGGAATGGCTATTAGACCTGCTATGAAATAATTAAGTTCAATAGTAAGGACCAAAATTTCCATTCCAATAAGTACAAATAGCACTGTGTTCAAAAGGATATCCAGCAATTCCCAAAATTTATCCACATAAATTTCGGTATTCTCGGACATGGCCGTGTTTCTTACTTTGTCATTGCCGACAATTAATCCGGCCGTAACCATAGCTAATGGAGCCGAAAGATGTAGTTGATGTGCTATGGCGGTTCCCGTCATTACTGCTGCCAAAGTAATAATAACCTCTATATCGTAATCATCAATCGACTTCATGAGTCTAAAAGTGACCCATCCTAAAAGTAATCCTAAAGCGAGTCCACCGATAACTTCTTGACCAAATAGTTTAAAAATGTCGCTCGCTCCCATTTCACTTCTTCCAAAGGAAGCAATTTGAAAAATGGTCAAGAATACGACCACGCCTACCCCGTCATTGAACAGGGATTCTCCAACAATCTTGGTCTCCAATTTTTTTGGAACCCCAGCCTTTTTTAAGATGCCAAGAACGGCAATGGGATCGGTTGGGGATATGAGGGCGCCAAAAAGTAGACAGTAAACATAATCTACCTGTAAACCGGTAATTTGTAAAATATAATACATGGCTGTTCCCACTAGAAACGTGGAAACTAAAACCCCAAGGGTAGCAAAGGCGAATACGGGCCAACGTTGCACTTTTAGCTGCTCAAAGTTGGTGTGCAATGCCCCGGCGAACAATAGAAAGCTCAACATTACATCCATTAGAACAGTTCTAAAATCGATATGGGTAATGATATATTTTTCGGCATTTAATAAAGTGTCATTAAATCCACTTATAGCGAAAACTACCAAGGTAAACAATATGGTAATTAACATTAGGCCAATGGAATTGGGTAATTTCAGGAACCGAACATTAATATATCCGAAGATGGCAGAAAGAAAAATAAGTACTGTTGCAATATTGAAAAAATCCATGGGGTTGGGGTTTTTATAAAAATAGTGGTTGAGAATTATTTAATAGTAAAGGTGGATTTAAAATAACAATGTAAAAGTGGTATACCTGTCGGGTTGGGAGCTCACTTTTAAATTACCCCCGTGCATCCGTAAAATCTGTTTGGAAAGACTTAAACCTACACCCGTTCCAGAATTTTTGGTAGTGAAAAAGGGGACAAAAATTTCATTTATCAATTCAGCAGGAATACCGGGACCATTGTCCTCTACTTCTATATATTTTTGTCCGACAGCAGTGGTTCCGCCCTTCAGTTTTATGGAACTGTCTTTCTGTTGTTCGAGGGATTGCAATGCATTTCTACACAAATTGATTAAGACTTGTGTAATTTGATTTTCATCAATAAATAGTTCTAAGCCTTGGGTCTCCATTTGCATTTCAATGGACGTATTCGAATTCTCTAGATCCTGTCCTACCAACAATATTACCTTATCCAATAAATTTTGAACAGTAACAATTTTCTTATCTGGCAGAGGTATATTTAAGAAACTTCGGTACGATTGTACGAAGCTCATCAGGTTAGTTCCTTGATCTTTAATCACTTCCAAGCCTTTAATGGTGTTGTCCAAACGTTTTTGATATTCAGTTCCATCCACAAGGTCTTTATTTGCCGTTGAGTGATATTTTAAAATGGAATCGGAAATGGAAGTTATTGGCGTAATGGAATTCATAATCTCATGGGTCAACACCCTAATCAATTTGGTCCAGGATTCGGTTTCCTTTTCGTCCAATTCCTGATGGATATCTTGGATAACCACTAATAATAATTCTTGTCCGTCTAAATTAAAGGAAGAGGACTTTATGGCGAGATCTACTTTTTCGCGTTCATTGGTCAACTGGAACATTCGGCGCTCGAAAGGTTTTAATTCACTGAAAATTTGGTATAAATTTTCGTCAACCTGTGATAGTTGCTTAATATGGTTAAGCGGTGTATAATTAAGCATATGCTCAAGTCTTGGATTGGCAAAAAGGATATGTCCTTTGTTATTGATCGCTAAAATGCCAATGTCCGCCTGTTTTAAGATCTCTTGGTAAAACCGTTCTTGTGTCTGATTTTTTAAATGAATCTTTTGAATCATTTCATTGAGCATGTTCAGACTGTGATTAAGTTCTTTAAGCGACTTAACACTCAATTTTTCTGGAAATCTAAGGGTAAAATCCTCATTTTTTATAGCGTCGAAGAAGTAGGCAATTTTTCTGTTGGTCTCATTTACATATCTTATTAAATGGTAGGTTTGCAATACAAGAACGGATGATGTTAGGGCGGCAAGGACATAGCTTTCTTTAAATAGTAGATAAGCAATTAAAATGGCTGTAGCACTTATAAATACTACTCTGCCAATGGTCTGGAAATAGAAGTTTTTACTCACCATTTTTTTCCTGCTTTTTAATTTTGTTGTAGAGTGTTTGTCGAGAGATTCCCAATTGGGCCGCTGCTGCACTATAATTGCCTTCATTGTTGTGAAGTGCCTCCATAATCATAATTTCCTCCATTTCGTCCAAGGTCTTTGGCCCAAGCTCAGTTGATGGTGAAGACTTGGCATTCAATATGAAATCGGTAGGTTTTAGAATATTTCCTTCGCAGAGTATTACCGCCCTTTCCAGGGTGTGTTGTAATTCCCTCACATTTCCCGGCCAAGAGTATTGTTTCAGCTTTTCTTCGGCAATATCGTTAATGCGGATTCCGTGTTTTGCATATTTGGCACTATATTTCTTTAAATAAAAATCGGCCAATATCAATATGTCATCACCTCTTTCCCGTAGTGCAGGAACTTCAATTTGGATGGTATTTATTCTATACAACAGATCTTCCCTAAATAGGCCATCTATTACCATTTGTTCCAAATTGCCGTTGGTTGCGCAGACCAATCGAATATCTACTGGAATAGCCTTATTGGAACCAACACGCACAATGACTTTATTTTGGATTGCAGAAAGCAATTTGGCCTGCATTTGGAAAGATAGGTTTCCAATTTCATCCAAAAACAAGGTGCCTCCGTTGGCAGCTTCAAATTTACCGATTCTATCCTCCTTAGCGTCTGTAAAGGCCCCTTTAAGATGACCAAATAGTTCGCTTTCGAATAAATTTTCGGAAATGGAGCCCATATCTACAGCAATAAAGACTTCGTTCTGCCTAGGAGATAGTCTGTGAAGTTGTCGTGCAATGAGTTCTTTCCCTGTTCCATTTTCACCCGTAATTAAGACATTGACATCTGTTTTGGCTACTTTTTGGGTTAGATTTAATACGGAAGTCAAGGCTTTTGAATTGCCAATGATAAAAGTTTTATCTTGGTTAATGACCTGTTTTAAATTGGTTTCCTTTTGTTTTAGTTGATTTATTTCCTTTTGGGATTTACGCAGCATATAGGCAGCTTTGACGGTGGCCAAAAACTTCTCATTGTTCCAAGGTTTTAAGATAAAATCTGATGCACCTTCCTTCAGGGCCCTAACCGCAAGCTCTACGTCCCCGTAGGCTGTCATCATAATAACAGCAGTAAAGGGTGATTTTTTTTTGATTTCCTTTAGCCAAAACAGGCCTTCGTTTCCGGAATTCACACCGGCGGAAAAATTCATATCCAACAGAACAACATCAATTTTAGCCAAGTCAGGAAAGGATGATATTTGATTTGGATTGGAAATTGTTATGATATTGTCGTACTCGAACTGCAATAATATTTCCAGTGCACTTAAGACACTTTTGTTGTCGTCTATTACTAGGATTTTCGCATCTACCATGGTTATCTCAAATTTGGTAAAGTTAAAACTACAAAACCTGCTCATTAAAATATCATAAGTGTCCAAATATTGGACATTTATTGTATAACTATTTTACATTAATATTTGTTGAATTTTAAAATTAATACATAAATACCTGTAAATCAATTAAATAAGTATATGGCACGAACTTGGAATGTGGTTGTGGGTCGACAATTGATATATTTATCAATATGGTGACTTTTTTAATCGTATTTGCATTATGAATTTTAAGAAAGGAAAATTATTTTTTATCCTATTTTTCATCACCGTGTATGTCTTTGGCCAGGAGAACTGGACATTGGACAACTGCATTTCTTATGCCTTGGAGCATAATCTCACCCTGATGGATTATCAATATTTGGAAAATTCCGGTAAGGAAAGTTACAATCAGTCTATAAGGGACCTTCTTCCTAGGGTTAACGGATTCGCTGATTATAATATTCGTTATGGCCGATCTACCGATCCAAATACCAATGATATTATAAATACCGATTTCTTTTCCAATGGTTATTCTTTGAGTGCTTCCATTGATCTTTTTCAAGGATTCCAGAAGATCAATACTATTAAGGCAAGAAAGCTTTTGTTCAAAGCAACCAAAGAAACTGCACAGCAACAAAGGTTTTTGTTGGCGCTAAGGGTAATGACGGCCTATCACGATATACAGTTTTATGAAGGTCTATTGGCCATTTCAGAGGAGCAACTGACCATCTCTGAAGCGAATTTTAAACTCGCCAAAAAGCAGATTGAACTTGGGTTGAAAGCTGGGGCAGATCTGTATGAGGCAGAATCCATACTGTATACGGATCAATTGGATGTTACCCAAAGTGAAAATCAATTACAAGCGGCAAAGCTCATTTTGATTCAGGAAATGAATTTGGAAAATGCCCACACCATTCAACTTAGCCCTATTATTCCTCTTGCACTAGCTGAAATCGAATTGGAAACGGACAGTATTTACCTATTAGCGAAAGATTTTGTGCCCCTGTTAAAGGCACAAAGGTATAGAACAGAGGGAGCCAAAAAGGAACTGGGAATTACCAGGGGTCGGCTTTATCCTTCACTTTCTTTTGCTACCGGTTATGGGACAGGATATTACGAGACTACTAGAGATACTTTAGGCGTTACTATTCCATTCAAAAATCAAATTAAGGATAATGCCTCCAGATTTGTTGGTTTTTCCCTTAGCGTTCCCATTTTTAATGCTTGGTCTACACGTTCTGCTATAAAGCAACAGAAAATAGCAATAAGTAGGGAGCAAAACAACATGGAGATTCAGGAGCAGGAAATATATAAGGCCATACAACAACTAATTCAAGAAAATAAGGCATTAAATGTTGAACTTGTCCAAAGTGAAAAACAGATTATGGCTCAAGAACTGGCTTTTGGTGTCGCACAAAAAAAATATGAAAAGGGACTGTTTACCATTATGGAACTAAATCTTGCAAAGTCAATGTATGCCACCTCTCAAAACAAAAATTTACAGGTAAAACTACTACACCAAATTAACCAAAATACGCTGTCTTTTTACCAGGGCTCACCTATTTTTAACATTAATAGCAATAATTAAAATGGATATACAATTAGAAAAGAAGAAAGGACTGAGGCCAAAACACTACGGGTACATTGCCCTAGGGGTGTTGTTGCTTTTTATGGGATGGAAAATGATAACGGGCAGTGTGGGCAACACTTTCAGAACTGAAAAGGACAAATTGTCTATTGCAGAGGTGGTACAGGGGAAATTTGATGATTATATCACCATTAATGGAACTGTGGCACCGATAGCCACAATTTATATGGATGCCTATGAAGGGGGTCGGGTTACCGAAAAATTAATTGAAGAAGGGACAATGGTAGAAAAAGGAGACATAATCTTAAAGTTGGAAAATATAGGTCTATATGAGCAAATATTAAATAGTGAAAGTAATTTGGCCTTAAAGCAAAACGACCTCAGGTCCACTAAATTAACTTTCGATTCCAGGCAGGTAGAAGGCAGAAAATCCTTGGCCAATTCCCAGTACGAGCTTACGAAGTTGAAACGAAATTTTGAACAAAACCAAGCTTTATATGACGACGAATTAATTTCGAAGGAGGACTATTTAATTTCTAAAGAAAATTTTGAGCTTTCCAAAAAACAATATGAAATTGTTAAACTACAAACGGAACACGATGATGAAATGCGAATTACATCCTTATCGGGTTTGGATACGGATCTTGAGCGCATGCGGAAGACGTTGACTATGGTCTATGAACGTCTCGATCATTTGAACGTACGGGCACCGGCAGACGGGCAATTGGGGTTTTTAGATGCAGAAATTGGGCAGAATATAGGTCAAGGCGAACGTATTGGTCAGGTGAATGTGCTAACAGATTATAAGATTGAAGCAGATATAGATGAGCATTATATAGACCGAGTGAAGCGCGATTTAAATGCAAGTTTTGAGCGGAATGGGACAGAGCATACCCTCAGGTTAAGAAAAGTATATCCTGAAGTACGAAATGGCAAGTTTAAGATTGATTTGGTTTTTACAGGTGAAAAGCCGCAAAACATTCGCGCAGGTCAAAGCTATAATATAAAATTACAATTGGGGGAATCCAGTGATGCGCTCTTGCTACCCAAGGGAAGCTTTTTCCAAAGTACTGGTGGACAATGGATTTTTGTAGTAGATCCAGATGGCAATCAGGCATTAAAGCGGAATATAAGAATAGGAAAACAAAACTCCAGATATTATGAAGTATTGGAAGGATTGGAGAATGGTGAAAAGGTAATTACTTCTAACTATGATAGTTTTGGAGACGCCGATAATATAGTGTTGAAATAATAATAAAAATATATATCCGAAACTGTCACAAACGGGATGGTAAGGACATCCTTTAATTAACGTGTAAACCTTTTAGAATGATACAGATACAAAATCTTAAAAAAAGCTTTAGGACCGAGGAGGTAGAAACTTTGGCCTTGAACAATGTCAACCTCAAAGTTCAGGATGGAGAGTTCGTAGCCATAATGGGCCCATCGGGTTGTGGCAAATCTACCCTTTTGAACATTATAGGTATGCTGGACAATCCCACTTCTGGTAATTACCAATTTGCCGGCCATGAGGTTGGACACTTAAAGGAAAATCAGCGTACACAATTGCGAAAGGGTAATCTCGGCTTTGTCTTCCAAAGTTTTAATTTGATAGATGAACTTACCGTATTTGAAAATGTTGAATTGCCATTGATCTATCTCAAAATGAATAAAAGTGAGCGTAAGCAAAAGGTAATGGCCGTTTTGGAGCGAATGAAAATAGCGCACCGTGAAAAGCATTTTCCACAACAACTTTCGGGAGGTCAACAACAACGTGTGGCTATTTCACGGGCTGTTGTTACAAACCCAAAGTTGATTTTGGCGGATGAGCCTACGGGAAATCTGGATTCCAAAAACGGGATCGAAGTGATGAACCTGTTGACAGAACTAAATCAGGAAGGCACTACTATAGTGATGGTTACCCACTCGGATAGGGATTCGCATTATGCACATCGTATCGTGAACCTATTTGACGGACAGATTGCTACGGAAAGCCATAATAGGGCTATGGGAGCCATGAAGTAGAATACCAAGTAACGGCAACGAAAGACCTGCAAGGTGTAGTCCGCCTTTTTGGCGGACCTCCTTGTAGGTCTGGGCTAGGATTTGGAAGTGAAACCAATAAGGTTCGCAAACCTACATGGCAATGAAAACCTACAAGGTTTTGGAAACCTTGCAGGTTAATAAAGGGAAGAGTGTTTGTAGTCCGCCTTTTTGGCGGACCTCCTTGTAGGTCTGGGCTAGGATTTAGAAGTGAAACCAATAGGTTTCGGAAACCTACATGGCAATGAAAACCTACAAGGTTTTGGAAACCTTTCAGGTTAATAAAGGGAAGAGTGTTTGTAGTCCGCCTTTTTGGCGGACCTCCTTGTAGGTCTGGGCTAGGATTTAGAAGTGAAACCAATAGGTTTCGGAAACCTACATGGCAATGAAAACCTACAAGGTTTTGGAAACCTTTCAGGTTAAGGAGGAAGAGAGTTTGTAGTCCGCCTTTTTTGGCGGACCTCCTTGTAGGTCTGGGCTAGGACTTGGAAGTGAAACCAATAGGTTTCGGAAACCTACATGGCAATGAAAACCTACAAGGTTTTGGAAACCTTGCAGGTATATAGGAGAAAGAGTGTTTATTCATCAATCAATGCTGAAAATGTTTCGGCATCAAAATCGAGCATCATGTTTAAAAACCACATTAAAATTGCTTGGAGAAGCCTTAAAAGGCAGCCTTTTTTTACCTTTCTGAATACCTTCGGTCTAGCCATTGGAATGGCTGGGGGATTGCTTATCTCCTTATACATCTATGATGAGATGAATTTTGATACGATGTTCAAAGATGCCGACCGTATTCATAGAATAAATACAGATGTAAAATTCGGGGGTACGGAGAGCAGATCCGCACAAGTTTCAGCACCTATGGCTGCCGCCATGAAGAGCGATTTTTCACAAGTGGAACTAACTACTAGATTTAGGAATTTGGGCAGTATGCTGCTAAGAAAGAGTGATACGGAAGCAAATATAAAGGAACAAGGTTCAACCTTTGTGGATGCTTCTTTCTTTGAGATGTTCGGTCTGGATCTGTTGGTAGGGGATATGAAAACCGCACTAAAAGAACCCAACACCTTAGTACTGACCAGATCTGCCGCCATAAAACATTTTGATATAAAAAAAGCTTTAGGCCAACGTTTATTATTGAACAATACCGATACCTATACGGTAACAGGGGTTATAGAGGATATGCCAGAGCGTTCATTTCTTAGAAATCACAACGTTTTTATGGCTATGGCGGGGAATGAAGATGCGCAAAACCAGGAATGGACAAGTCATAATTTCTTCACCTTTATTAAGCTGATACCTGGTGCCGATATTGCCGATTTTCAGGAGCCTTTACAGTCTATGTTAGGTACATACATAATGCCCTACGTACAGACATTTTTGCCAGGAGCAACCGAAGAACAGTTGGCCGATTCTGGTAATTATCTTTATTATAGCACTATTGCGTTAAAGGATATACACCTGTATTCTAACAAAGACCATGAACTAAGCCCAAATAGTAGTATTCAAAATGTCTATATTCTTTCGTTCATTGGCTTGTTCTTGATCTTATTGGCTAGCGTTAATTTTATGAACCTATCAACGGCACAGTCCCTTAAAAGAGCAAAAGAAGTGGGTATTCGCAAAACATTGGGGTCGGACAAATCTGCCTTGATACGCCAATTTTTGACGGAATCAGGTTTAATTTCCTTCATCTCGCTTTTGTTTGCCTTGGCAATAGCAATAGTAGCCACGCCTTATTTTAATGAACTTTCTGGCAAGTCTATTTCCATACCATTTACCGATCCTGTTTTCTGGGTAGCCTTACTTTTTGGGGCGACAGTACTGGCCCTCTTTTCAGGAATGTATCCCGCATTTTTCATGTCCCGTTTTGTGCCCGTGAAAGTACTTAAGGGTGCTGGCACAACTAGTACTGGTGGCGGCAACATTCGAAGTTTTCTTGTGGTATTCCAATTTGCAATTTCCGTGTTTTTAATTGTAAGTACTTTGGTGGTCTTTATGCAATTGGAGTTCATTCAGAGTAAAGATCTGGGTTTCACAAAAGATCAGGTTTTAATTGTTGATGATGTATATACATTGAGCAATAAAGCCACGGCTTTTAAGGAAGAAGTGGAACAACTTGGCCAAGTGGAAAGTGCTACATTGAGCAGCTTTTTACCAACACCATCTGTCCGAAGTAATACCTCCTTTTTTAAGGAAGGGGGGGCAACAGCGGAAAATTCCATCAATATGCAGATATGGAATGTTGACGATAATTACCTCCCCACTTTGAATATGGAAATCCTAGAGGGCAGGAATTTCGATAGACAGTTTGGTACCGACTCTACGGCTATGCTGATCAACGAGTCGGCGGTCGCCATTTTGGGAGTGCAGCCCAAAGAGGCCTTAGGAATGCGCATTATCCGCAATTTTGAAAATGGTACTTCCGACCATTTTACAATTATTGGCATTATCAAAAATTTTAATTATGAATCATTAAGGGATGATATTGGTGCTTTGAGTATGACTTTAGGCACGTCAATCGGTTCAATGGCCATAAAACTTGAAGCTGGAGATTTTTCGAACTCCATCGCAAGTGTTGAAGGGATATGGAATAAAATGGCTCCAGGGCAACCTTTCGGTTATCGTTTTATGGAAGACTCCTTTAATACCACCTATGAAGCCGAACAGCAATTAGGACGCATTTTCGTAACCTTTACCATCCTGTCTATTTTAATCGCATGCCTTGGATTGTTTGGTTTAGCGGCTTTCAATGCTCAAAAACGTACCAAAGAGATAGGCATCCGTAAAGTTTTGGGTGCAAGTATTGGCCAAATTACCTATCGCCTTACGACCGACTTTTTAAAAATGGTGGGGGTAGCGATTATTATTTCCTTGCCCGTTGGCTGGTACCTAATGAACAAATGGCTCGAAGATTTTACATATAGAATTGAAATTAGTTGGTGGGTGTTTGCCTTTGCGGCGCTAATTGCCCTAACCATAGCTGTACTTACTGTAAGCTACCAAAGTATTAAAGCGGCATTGGCCAATCCGGTAAAAAGCTTGAGGACGGAGTGAAAAAGTGAACAGTAAACAGTTGGCAGTTGCCAGTGAGCAGTATACAGTAAACAATTTTTTTAGTGGACAATTTTCAGTAAAAAGTTGGCCGTAAGAAGTAAACAATGAGCAATAACGGACAACGATAAACGAAAGCATTATGCTAAAACACTATCTAAAATTTGCCATCCGGAATTTTAAGGCTAACAAGGTCATATTTGGCGGAAGTCTACTAACCCTTTGTCTCGGGGCACTTTGCATAGCATTACTTTTTACCTATGTGCCCAATGAGCTTAATATGGATGGCTTTCATAATAGGAAAAAAGATATCTATATGCTTTCGGTAAATGCAACGCCACAAAGTCTCCCTCAAATATTAGATGGAAAAGCATTTGCGCAAATTAATTATGGGGACTATCCTGAAGTGGAGCATAAAGTTAGAATCAGTAAATATGTAAAGGGGAACTTGGCAATTTATTATAATGACAATTTCTTTTCTCCCGAAGGACTAGTTGCGGACAGTACTTTTTTTCAAGTTTTTGATTATAAACTGAAATTTGGCGATAAAGAAACCGCTTTAGCCCAACCCCATGGCATAGTACTGACCGAAAAATTGGCCAAAATCATATTCGGGGAAGAAGATCCTATGGGCAAGGTAGTACAAGTGAAAACTCGTGTCAAAAAAAATTTTACAGTAAGTGGAATTCTCATTGATCCTCCTCAAAATAGTTCCATAGAGTTCGATTTTATTTTGCCGACCCAGACTTCCGATCTCCATTTATTTAGTAGAATGGGGGGCGATTTTTTATTGATGCGAAAAAATATTGACAGGACGGCTTTTGAAGAAAAGATAAAATTCAAAGCACAAGATCACTTTCAATTTAAAGAGAGTACACTCGGCCTAATCCCTTTTGACCAGGAAGCAATTGAAAAGGAAAACCTAAATACTAATAATATTATTAGCCATATTGTGGACAAAAAAAACATGTACATGCAAATTGTGATCATGTTGGTGATTCTCTTGGTCTCGGTACTGAATTTTTCGAACCTACAAGTGATCAGCGCTAATGTCAGGGTCAAGAATAGCGCGCTAAAAAGAATCAATGGAGCCCAAAAGGGACATCTTTTTGGGCAATTTATGATAGAGCAGGCAGTACTTATCAGTCTCGCCGCTGTAATTGTTACGGTAGTGTTTCAAATGGTATTGCCCACCTTTAATAGTTTTATCGGCCTTAATTACACTCCGCCCCTATGGCAGGTGACAACTGTGGTCATGGCAATTTTATGTCTGTTGGTATTCCTTGGGGCCATTTATCCCATCATTGCTACTTATGGTTTTTCCATAATAAATGGATTAAAGAACAAGGGCTTTACTGGAAATCAAATAGCGGGTAGAAAGTTGGTGGTAATTTTTCAATATGCACTGTCCTTTTTGTTGTTGATTTCCTCTATTACAATTGTCCTTCAGCTTCAATTAATGTTGGGCAAAGATTTAGGTTTTGATAAAGACGATATTATTATCACCGAACTTTTTGTAAATCAGGAGTATGATACCAAAGAAGAACAACAAATAGAGGACGCGAAAACATTTCAGCACTTGAAAAATGAACTGGCGTCAAATTCTTCAATAAAGAGTTTTGCACAAGGAGCATCTCCATTAGACCCATACCTCATGGAGTGGCGTAGAAAAGACGGGGATTTTGAGTATGAAACCCAAAATATGTTGATTGTTACTCCAAATTATGAAAAAGTGCTGGGTCTGGAATTAATTGAAGGGAGATTTTTTGACAGGGAACTGGACAGTTCAAGAGGAGTTAGGGTAGTTATAAATGAAGCCGCAAAAAAATACTGGAACATTCAGGATATCTCTATGTCCAGAATGTTGAACAAATACTGGAATGATGAAGAGGGTTATGAAATTATAGGAGTTGTCAAGGATTTTAATTATGAACACTTGTCCACCGTAACCAAGCCATTAATGATGCTTTATTTCGAGGATAATAATGATGCTTATTTAATTGAATTTGAAGAAGGTGCAGCCAAAAGTGGTTTGGCCTTTTTGGTAGGATTGTTTAAGGAAAATAATCCCAAAGAAACTTTCGATTATTCTTTTTTAAGCGATGAGGTAGCGGTAATGTATCAAAAAGAAAAACAATTGGGGATCAATGTGGTGCTATTTTCATTAATAGCCTTGATCATATCTGCCATTGGTCTGTTTGCCATAGCGATATATGACACCCAAAGAAGGGTAAAAGAAATTGCTATTCGAAAGGTAAATGGGGCTTCTATAGCTGAAATTTTGGTCATGTTGAACAAAAGCTTTGTGCAATGGGTAATATTGGCATTGTTGATAGCCAGTCCAATAGGTTATTTCCTTATGGATAATTGGTTGGAAAATTTCGCTTATAGAATCAAGCTCAGTTGGTGGACCTTTGGTCTGGCGGGAATCTTTACACTTGGAATTGCACTGATTACGGTAAGCCTGCGAAGTTATAAAGCGGCAGGAGCCAACCCAGTAAAAAGTTTAAGAATGGAGTAAAAAGTGAACTGTTGACAGTAAGCAATTAGAAATGAATTTGGAGCTGTAAACAGTAAACAATTGGTAGTAAGTAGTGAACATTATCGTAGAACAAAGAATAAGTATCAATGTGCATTGAATACGAAAGGCATTTAAATCAAAAAATCGAACCTGTTTCCCGCCCGAGGCGGGACTAAGGTGCGAACAATAAACAAGAACCATGTTTGTAAACCATATCAAAATTGCGTTTAGAAGTCTAGCAAAAAGGAAGGCCTTTGCACTGATCAATATTGTGGGACTTTCCATTGGGCTCTGGTGTACTTTATTAATTGCCCTATGGATTTCAGACGAATTGGATAAAGACGCATTTCACACGAAGGGGAATCAAATTAGTCAGGTAATGACCAACATTGGTTCTGATGACGGATCGATCAACACATGGGACGGCACCGGATATCCGGTCGCAGAGGCTTTGATGGAACAACTACCCGAGATTGAGACAGCGGTGCGAAGAACGGGGCCAAGAGGAGGACTCTTAAAAATTGGGGAGAAGTCAATTGAAATGCAGCTATTAGGAAGCGATGCTGGATTTTTTGAACTATTTAGTTTTCCCTTGAAAGAAGGAGAACCCAAAACCTGCTTGAACGACATAAAAAGTATCGTGCTATCAGAAGAAATGGCCACCATATATTTTCCTGATGGGGCAGTTCTGGGAAAAACGATAGATCTTATGCTTTCCGAAACTTCCGAGCCCTATCTGGTTACAGGGGTATTCAAAAAAATTCCAAGGCAATCCACTTTAAAATTCGATGCAGTTGTACCGGTGGACAATTTTTTGCCTATGAACAATAAAAGCTGGGGTAATACTTGGGTAAAAACCTTCGTGCTGCATGAAGAAGGGGCAAACCTTAATCTATTGGGCCAAAAGTTGCAACACCTTCCTGAACAAATGGGAGACGATAAATGGCGTACCCTTTCATTGCAACCCTTTAATGACAGATACCTATATTCAAAATTTGAAAACGGTCAAGTAATTGGCGGTCGAATTGATGATATTATTCTCTTTGCCATTATTGCCATTTTCACTTTACTCATTGCCTGTTTTAATTTTATAAACCTCACTACGGCATTGGCGGTTAAACGTTCCAAAGAAGTAGGGGTCAAAAAAATACTTGGAGCAAGTAGGGGAACGTTGTTGGTTCAGTTTTTAATGGAATCGGCAGTTCTAGTGGGCATTTCCGTAGTGTTCGCAGTGTTGTTGGCGGTAGTTTCCATGCCTATGTTCAATGCGATTACTGAAAAGGAGTTGACGATCGACTTTTTAGATGGTCAAATCTATGGCATTTTGGCCCTTATTTCATTGGCCACCATATTGTTTTCAGGGCTTTATCCTGCTTTTTCACTCTCATCGTTCAAGGGGGGGGTACATGCTTTGAACGAGCAATTAAAGGGCAATAGAGGCGAAAACTTTTTAAGAAAGGGCTTGGTCGTATTTCAGTTCTTTCTCTGCATGGTTATGATTACGGGAACCATGGTGGTCTACCTGCAACTTCAATATATTCAGGATAGAAATCTGGGCTTGGATAAGGAGAACATTGTTTATATGCCGATGAACCACGAAACGTATTTGAAATCAAAGACCTTTAAGGCCGAGTTGGCAAATTTTTCAGGAATTAAGGAGCTGAGTTCTGCTAGCAGTAATTTTATAGATTCTTGGGGTACTACCTCCGATCCCGTTTGGGAAGGACAGAGCCCTGATGATGGGGAACAATGGTTTACCATACTTACAACCGACTTTGGACTTATGGAAATGCTGAACATTCCTATTAAGGAAGGCCGAAGTTTTTCTCCTGAATTTGCTGGCGATACTTTGAATTATTTGGTCAATGAGGAAGCGGTAAAGGCCATGGGGATGAAAGATGTAATTGGGAAATCATTGAGTTTTTGGGGTGATGAAGGTGGGCAAATTGTTGGGGTGGTCAAAAATTTTCATTTTACCTCCCTACATAACCCGATCCAACCCATGATTATACGTTGCAGGCCCGCAGAACCTGATCTTGTTTATGTAAAAACCATGCCTGGGAGGACTAAGGAGGCCATTGCCCATATGGAAAAGGTACACCACCAATTTAGTAGCTTGCCATTTGCCTATCATTTTTTGGATGAAACCATTGAAAATGGGTATAAGGAAGAACAAAAAACACAGCAGTTGGTCGGCACCTTTGCAGCCTTGGCCATTTTTATTTCCTGCTTAGGTCTTTTTGGTCTGGCAGCTTTTACGGCTAATCAGCGGGTCAAGGAAATTGCAGTAAGAAAGGTATTGGGCGCAAGTGTTTTTGGGTTGTTCAATCTGCTCTCAAAAGATTTTTTAAAATTGGTAGCCCTAGCCCTTTTAATTGCGGTTCCTGTTGCCTGGTATTATATGAACGAATGGATTCAAGGCTTTGCTTTTCATGTAGCCATTAATTGGTGGCTGTTTGCTTTGGCAGGAATACTGCTATTGGGGGTGGCACTTACAACAGTAAGTTTTGAGACGATCAAGGCGGCCAGAACAGATCCGGCCAAAAGTTTACGAACAGAGTGAAAAAGTGTACAGTAAACAGTTGGCAGTGAGTAGTAAACAGTAAGCAGTGAACAATAAGCAATGAGCAATGAATTGGGAGCAGTGGACAGTGAATAATAAGAACAAAATTGGCAATTGGTATTGATTGTTAGGGAGGTGCCAATGTTTGCCAAAGAGCAGTTCCTTCCCATTTCAGGAGAAGACGGAAGGGGGTACCTTGGGACAGTGAGCAGTAATCAATGAAAAGTAAACAGTTTTGCCTTGGACAATTTTCAATAAGCAGTGAAAATTATTCTTGATCAAAGAATACGAAAGACATTAAAAACCAAACCGGTCTCCCGCCCAAGGCGGGACTAAGGGGAGGACTAAAAACGAGAATCATGTTAAAAAATCATCTGAAAATTGCCTTACGATTCTTTTTAAGGAACAAACTGTTTACGGGCATCAACGTCTTAGGCCTTTCCATAGGAATAACGGCATTTATTCTGTTGACACAATACATTGCTTTCGAAAAAAGCTATGATAATTTTATTCCTGATGTTGATAACCTATATAGGGTTACCCTGACTACAAACTTGGGTGATAATGGTTTTGTTACTTCAGCAACAAATCATCCGATGACGGGCCCCGCAATGCTATCAGATTTTCCGGAAGTTGAAAGCTATACCCGTATCGCAGATAAGCCAATGGCATTTTCTGGCACCATGAATATTTCATATACCAATACCCTTGGTGACGAAATAAAGTCTGATGCCAATGATGATCATATTTATTTTGCTGATAATGCGATTATCAATCTTTTCGATTTACAATTTATTCAAGGCGATGCTGCAACGGCACTAAATGAACCTACCTCCGTAATTCTGAGCGAGAAAATAGCCCATCGCTTTTTCGGGACTGAAGACCCTATTGAAAAAATGATAGAGGTCAATGATAATTTTAAATTAAAGGTAACTGGTGTTTTTAAAGAACGGCCGGACAATACGCACTTACCTATGGGTATGATTGTTTCCTATAACATCTTCGGCCCAAATGGCGATCATGCCAACAGTTGGGTATGGCCAGAATTTTACAATTATATTAAACTAAAGCCGGGAACAAGTCAGAAGACCGTAGAAGCTAAGTTTCCGGGATTCGTAAAAAAATATTTGGGGGATATAATGATCGAGCATGGATTTGAAGCAAAAATGGCACTGCAACCCGTTAAGGACATTCATTTAAAATCACACTTATTAAAAGAAATCTCTCCCAATAACAGTGAAGGTACTTTGTACTTTTTATTGATCGTAGCCGGTTTTATCATTGCAATTGCGATGATTAATTTTATCAACCTCTCTACCGCCAAATCTATGGAGCGCGCCAAAGAAGTGGGGATTAAAAAAGTAGTTGGTGCTCCTAGATCAGTACTTATACATCAATTTCTATTTGAGTCGCTTATCATTAATTTTTTTGCTGTTATTATAGCATTTGTATTGATCAATCTCTTGATTCCTTCCTTTAATTCATTGGTAGGAATAGAGGTGTTAAACTTTGGAATGTGGGGTGAATGGCAAGTCTGGTTAGCTATGTTAGGTATATTTTTAATAGGAGGTGTTTTAGCAGGTCTTTACCCAGCCTTTGTATTGTCAGGTTTTGTGCCTATTGAAGTTCTTCGAGGAAAGTTTCATAAAACAACCAAAGGGAATACGCTTCAAAAGGCTTTGGTTGTTTCTCAATTTGCCATTTCAATTGCGCTTATTGCGGGAACATACATTGTTTATAATCAATTCTCCTACATGCAGAACCAGGACCTTGGTTTTAATGCTGAACAAAATCTTGTTTTTGGTGCACCTACATATGCTGATACCACCACGCAGCGGAAAGTAGAATCCTTTAAGCGGGAACTGATTCAAAACCCAAGGATCAATAGTGTTGCCTTGTCCGACGAAATACCAGGTAAACCAATTATACAAGGGAATACCATACGCCAGGCGCATAAACCAATAGAGTTAGGGGTCAGTGCAAATTTCGTGATTATAGATCAAGATTTTATAAAAACCTACGACATTGATCTCTTGGCAGGAAGAGATTTTGTCAAGGAAGATGCTACCTCTTTGTATACAAGAGAGGGTCCGGTTCCATCAGGCCATCGGGTCTTGATCAATCGTTCGGCAGCAAGAATATTAGGGTTTTCGGACCCTGGAGCGGCTATTAACAAAAAGATGATATTCAAGTATGGTCCTATCGATAGAACAGCCGAAATAATAGGAGTGGTAGAAGACCATCATCAACAATCACTACAAAAAGGGTACGACCCTATTGTTTTTATGAATCTTATGGGCTACGGGGTTTCGTTTGTCACTGTAAATATTGCAAGTGGTAATATTCCTGAAACAACGGGTCAAATAGAGTCCAAGTTCAAAGAGTTTTTCCCGAACGATTTGTACAACTCCTTTTTTATGGATGATTACTTTAATCGGCAGTACCAGGCCGAATCGAAATTCGGAATCATTTGTTTGGTGTTTTCATTGTTGGCAATTTTTATTGCCGCCTTAGGTCTGTTCGGTCTGGGATCGCATATGGCCATGCAAAAAACCAAGGAGATAAGTGTGCGAAAAGTTATGGGTGCCACAGTGGTACAGGCCTTGTCAATAATTCCAATAAAGTTGCTGAGCCTAGTCCTATTATCAGGGGCAATAGCCTTACCGGTCATCTATTTCGTCACCAAGAAATGGTTGGAAAAATATGCCTTCAAAATTGACCTTAGTATTTGGATGTTCGCAGTACCCCTATTGGTAGTCCTTCTGGTTGCGGCATTGTCCATCCTATCACAATCTTTTAAAACGGCAATGGTTAACCCAGCAGAATCATTGAGAAACGAATAAAGTCAATACTATTTCCGACAAAGGGTAGCGCTTACATAGGAAAACAACGTGAAAAGATAAATCAAAAACCGAACCGATTCCCCCTCTCCAGGAGGGGGTTAGGGGGAGGACAAAATCGACTGTAATGTATAAAAATTATCTTAAAATTGCTTGGCGAAGCATTAAAAGCGAAAAGCTCTTCACTTTCATAAAGGTTGGGGGCTTTGCCATGGGCATTGCTGCTTGTCTGTTGATTGCACTTTTCATTAACGATGAACTCAGCTATGACCAGAAATACAAAAATAAGGATCGTATTTATAGGGTTGTGTTACAAGGTGTAATGGACGGTGAGCTAAAAAAAAGCGTTCATTTTCAATTGCCATTTGCGGATGCCCTACAAACTGATTTTCCAGAAATTGTAAAGGCGGGGAAAATAAATATGAGCGAGCTCTTTGGCGCTGGGAAACGAGGATTGCGATTGGCTGGTGAATCCCAGAACAATTTTGAGGATGGATTTGTATTTGCCAACCAGAACATCCTCGAAATTCTTGAGATTTCCTTGGAACAGGGAAACTCCAAAGAAGCTTTATTACAACCGGGAAATATTGTAATTTCCAAATCCAAGGCAGATAAATACTTCCCTCATGGGGATGCATTGGGTAAGACCATTGTGTTGGATAACAATACTTCAAGACCATATACCATTACGGGGGTAATGCCAGATTTTCCTAAAAATTCCCATCTCCAGTTTAATTTTCTTTTACCCATAGAGGATACCAACATGAGCTGGACAAATCAGAATTATTTCACCTATGTTCTTGTGGATAAAAATGCTAGTATTCCGGCATTGGAGAAAAAAATGTTTTCCATTATGGAAAACTACATAATCCCTGCCCAATTGGCTTATGGTCGTGACCCGGCCTTTATCCAAGTACTGAAAACCATTGAATATAAGTTGCAACCAATCGCCGATATACATTTACGATCAGATCTTGCTATGGGGGATGGTCTAAAGCATGGCGATATTCGGTTTGTATGGCTCTTTGGAGCCATTGCAGGGTTTATTTTATTGTTGGCTTGTATCAATTTCATCAACCTTTCTACCGCCAAATCGGCCAATAGGGCCAAAGAAGTTGGTTTGCGTAAAACAGTTGGGGCATTCAAAAGTAATCTGGTTGCGCAATTCCTTACAGAATCCGTGCTTTTCAGTATTATCTCCTTTGTTTTAGGTCTCCTGTTGGCCTGGGCCTTGTTGCCTGCCTTTAATGCCATTGCGGCAAAGTCGATTTTGTTTCCCTGGGAGGTTTGGTGGTTTGTACCGCTTATGGTAGGTTCTGCGCTGCTAATTGGAATTATGGCAGGAATGTACCCTGCCTTCTACCTCTCTTCCTTTAGACCCGTAAATGTGCTAAAGGGGAGCCTTAGTGTCGGCAGTAAGAGCGGGAAGCTGAGGAGTGGATTGGTCGTGTTTCAATTTGCTGCATCGGTAATCCTGATTATAGGGACATTGATCATCTACAAGCAAATGGACTATATCCTACACAAAGAACTGGGTTACGACAAAGATCAGGTAGTGATTTTGGAAGGGGCCAATATCTTAGGAAATAAATCGGAAAGCTTTAAGGCACAATTGTTAGAACTTCCTCAAGTACAAAATGTAACAAAAAGTGATTATTTGCCGATAGATGGTGCCAAAAGAAATGGCAATACTTTTAAAAAGGTGGGGGAAGGAATTGAAGATCGTGGGATTCCTGCACAAGTTTGGCGAGTGGATTATGATTACATAAAAACATTGGGGGTAAAGGTGAAGCAGGGTAGGGATTTTTCCAGGGAATTTGCTTCCGACACCATTAACTCGATGATTGTCAATGCTAAAATGGCACAAGATCTCGGTTATGACAATCCAGTAGGAAAGCATATAAACAATGGAAGGGACTGGGCCATTGTAGGGGTGGTACAGGACTTCCACTTTAAATCCTTGAAGGAAGATATTGGAGCACTTACCCTAGTGGTTGCAAACAACGATCTGGGTGCAATTTCGGTAAAACTTAAAACAGACAATATTAGGGAGTCCTTGACTTCCCTTGAAGCCATTTGGAACGAAAATGTTCCCAATCAAGCATTTGCATATTCCTTTTTAGATCAAAAATTCACCCAAATGCACGAGGATGTGCAACGTATGGGGAAAATATTCAACAGTTTTGCCTTGTTTGCCATTCTAGTAGCTTGTTTAGGACTGTTTGCCCTTTCTGCCTTTATGGTGGAACAACGCAAAAAGGAAATTAGTATTCGGTTGGTTTTGGGGGCTCCTTTTGAAAGTATCTATAAACTATTGACACTAGATTTTTTAAAGTTGATTCTTTTGGCCATTCTTATAGCGATACCCATAGGATGGTATATGATGAACCGATGGTTGGAGGATTTTGCCTATAAGATTAATATTGGATGGGAAATATTCTTTTTCGCTGGCGGAATAGCTTTGATTATTGCTGTGGCGACCATTAGTTATCAGTCCATTGGGGCAGCATTGATCAAACCTTTAAAAAGTTTAAGGACGGAATGACCATAAAGGAATAATCAATGTTCGGTTGTTGGGATCAGTCTGAGGATTGCGGTTATGGAGGCTATGGAAAAGGAAGAAATTGATTTTCTTAATTAAAGCTGCCAAGAATCCGTTAGTGCTCCTTGGGATAGTCGGTCCCGCGCATTTCGACGGGAGGGTTAGGGGACATAAATGAATTAAATAGAATACAATATGCTACTACAACTTAACAACATTTTTAAATGGGTAAACTCAGGGGGACAGCGTGTTTTCCTGTTAAAGGATATTAACCTTAGCGTGGAAGAAGGGGAGTTTATTTCCATTATGGGACCATCAGGTTCGGGTAAATCTACGCTGCTCAATGTCATTGGCATGTTGGATAATTTTGATGAGGGAGAATATAGCTTTTTGCATGAGCCTGTTCATACCCTAAAAGAAAAACACCGTACCAATTTGTACAAACAATATATAGGCTTTGTTTTTCAATCCTACCACTTGTTGGACGACCTTACCGTTCAGGAAAATCTGGAAATGCCCTTGCTATATAAAAAAGTGGGCAGCTCTGAACGTAAATCCCTTGTGGCGGATACCTTGGACCGATTTAATATAGTAGGAAAGAAAGATTTGTTCCCTGCACAGTTAAGTGGAGGACAACAACAATTGGTAGGTGTTGCAAGGGCGTTAATTTCTTCTCCAAAACTTATTTTGGCCGATGAACCAACTGGAAATCTAAACTCTAAGCAAGGGGAGGAGATTATGGAACTTTTTAGGCAATTGAATAATGAAGGGGTCACCATAATTCAAGTTACCCACTCAGAAAAAAACGCTACCTACGGTTCACGTATAATTAATCTTTTGGATGGGAGGAAAATATAGGTTTTAGAAGTTTATATTTTAAAAGGAGTCTACACTATGGAAATAATTGCAATTTTCCCATAAGGCATTAATTATTTGGGATAATAACAACCAACTAATGTTTTGTTTACTTTTAGGCATTCCATCGGTGAGTTAAATATGAAAAATTATTGGCAGTATCTTATAAGTTTTTTGATAGTGCTACTGATCTATGGGATTCATATGCTTCCCGTATCGGATAGTATGTTGAATGAAAACAACACAAAGCTATCCAATGTTTTTCTGGCTTCCCAAATTAGATATCACCAAGAATTTGCACCCTTTGCCAGACGCCCATTAACATCTTTATTGATCGAGGCTACGTCCGGTGTTTTTGGGGTAACCTTGGGGGAGTCTTTTGTACTTGTGAACTTATTATTGCTATGGATTAGTGGAATATTGATTTATGCCCTCTCATTAAGACTTAATGCATCAAAGGGTCAGGCAATGTTTAATCTTGTGGCCTATTTTCTAAGCTTTTCCATACTATTTGCTTTTTTTCCACCAGTTTTCAGTTATGATGAGCCACTTCAATATTGCTTGATTTTGCTCAGTATTCTTGCTTTGATCAGGGGAAAGTGGAAATATTATGTTCCATTATTTTTAATGGCAACCATAGCTAGGGAAAGTACTGTTTTTCTATGGCCTGGGTTGGTTGTTATCTTTTCTGGTCTAAGTTTGAAAACCAACAATAAGTGGACATCAATGGTCAAAAAAAAATTGTTGCTACTTTTCCTGCCACTTCCCTTATACGGTATTTATTTGGGGGTATTTATTTGGGCGACCGGTATTTGGAAAGAGACCTCCGAGGTGGTAGCCAATAGGCTTAGTTGTTACTTTCAGAACTTTGGAACTTATGCCAGTTCCGTTGAAACCATAGTATCTTTTTTCTTGGTTTTGGGTCCCGCTCTTTATTTTCTTTATATGTCTATAAAGCCTAAGGCCTATACCATTTTGGAAAAAAAATACATCTTGGCTTTTCTACTTGCATTAGTGATAAATACCCCTATTGTTATGGCAGCTACTTTGGCTAGGGAAACAAGGTTATTTGCATTACCCCTTTTTTTTCTATGGCCTTTGGCCGGACAATTGTTTGGAAAGGATTTGACCCTTCTCCTGAAACCCAGGCTGTACCTGGATTGCTTGAGGGATTGGCGGTATAGCTTTGTTTTAGTGGGGTTATGCCTATTAATTTATATGGTTTCGTTTAAGCTGTATGTTCCTAGTTTTCCTTCTAAGGATAATTTTTTTAATGAATATTTATTTGTAATTCTATTGATTATGTCGGTGCACTTTTTATTTGTTGATTTTTTAAAGAGAAATACGGAACGTTCAAGCTAGGATTGGTAAAGCCAAATAGTATTGATATTCAAATTACTCCCTAACCTTCTTATGTATTACAGGAGCTACTAAATAGGGGTCAGGGGGTATGGTGGAAAGGTCATATTCTTTTCTATGCTCACTTCCCATGGTATCATAGGATGCCAATACCAGATCTAAATAACCTTTGTCGATGATACTTTTGTCACTATCCATTTCGGGATTAAACTCATATGCCGGTAGCGCCTTGTAGGCATATATTTTTCCGTTTTCAAAGTTGTATTCTTTAACAATATCAGTGACATCTATTCTTTTATATCCTACCTCGAATTCATCAAACATCTCCAATTCATCAAGGGTTACAAAATACAAGGCACAGTTTAATTGAACCTCTTTATTCTCCACGATATTTAAAAATATGGATTTTTCAAAGGGGATAGTTTCCTGATTTCTTAGGAAAAAGGAGTCATATTTTAGATATTCGGACGGTAAATTGGGGTCGTTATTGGCGCCGACAAAATTCCAGGCCCGTTGTAAACCGTTTAAATGCACACAAAATATTTCATCGTGGTATTTTCTTCCAAGGACATCTTCAACACTTTCAAGAGAGGATAACATTCCGTAGCCGATCATTCCAACTTTGCCATCTTTTATTTTAATGATTGATTTGTTATTCATAGGCTGTGGTTAACAAATGTCTTTACGATCTTTTGCCTTTAAAATATTTCATCCAAAGCCTTGGTCCTATAATCGAATATTTCGTTAAGCTTTCCCTTTATAATAAGAGTATTGGCAAGACTTCCCAAGAGTCCCAAAGGTGGTTGGTAGCTGACAATATCGGTCATTAATGTCCCATTTTCAGTCGGCTCTATCTTATGTTGATGATGCCATATCTTGTATGGTCCAACCCTTTGTTCGTCCACAAAATAGCTATTTTCCTTTAAGTGGGTAATTTCAGTGACCCAGGTAGTTTTAATTCCGAAAATGGGTGAAACCTTGTAGCTTATCATCATGCCCTCGTACATTTTTGAAGGAATGTCCTTTGAGGTAATATCGAAGCCCATGTAATCGGGGGTAATTGCTTTTAGATTGCTTGGATTGGAAATAAATGCCCAAACCTCTTCAATCGAAGCACTGATCTCTTGTTTTTTCTTAAACTGATAAAAACCCATATCACTTTATATTAAGTTTAAAATTCTTTCTGTTAGGACTTCAATATTTACCATTAACTTCCAAAGTCAAAATGGTCTGTATACCTACTGCTCCTACACTCTTAATGATCGGACCAAACAGCAAGTTCATTGCCGGAAGGGTCTTTAAATTGAAATCTGCTTCCGCCCGGAAAGGAAAAGATATCTTTAGAAATTTCACCCCCACTTTCTACAATTTTATTTTTTATCAAATCAAGTTGTTTATGGTACAATACCACTAGTGCTCCATTTACAATATTATTTTCAGTCTTTTCAAATCCCCCTTCCAATCCACTACCGGAAAAAGCGATATAGGTAGGGCCATAATCAGTAAAGGACCAATTAAAGGCTGAGGTATAAAATTTTTTAGTTTTTTGGAGGTCCTTTGCTTTGAACTCTACATAGTTAATGTGGTTGTCTATATTACTCATTTCTATAGTCTTTTAGTTGGAATGCAGTTCTAGAATGAGCTCATCCATTGTTTTGGCGATGGACTCGGGGGCAATATTTTTTTTGATGGTAATATAGGCGTGCTTTTTATCTTTTTGGCTTTTGCCTGAATGCCATTCGTTACTGCCATCTTTATTTACGGATACATAACCATTGGTGTTGATGTTAAAAAACCGGGAAGCTGTGTCGTTGTCCAAAAGCATCACAGCTGCTTGGTCCCATGCAGGCCGACCTGCAAAATTGTTATAAAGTTCATAACTTCGGTATACGGGATTGGAAGTGTTTAATTTTGACTTTAAATATTCACCTCCGGTAATAATTTGATTTCCGAGTTCCCAACCGCAAAAAACAACTTCTTTTTGCCAATTGGCAAGGCAGTAAACTGTAGATTCAGGATCTGGACGATAAAAATTGGCTTCTAAGCCCATAGGATATGTTCCGCCCATACAAAGCCATTTTTTTACTTTTTTGTTCACCAATTCTTTTCCGGTCAGGGATGAGATTTTATCGCCTTCAGATTTTAACAAATTTTGGAGACTGGTCAAATGCCCAATAGTTACTATGACAACCGAATTGTCCATACTTTCGGACAGGAGTTTTCGGTAAAGTTGAGCGGCTTCGATTGTTTGATCTATTGTGGTTATGGAATGAGGGAATTCTTCACTTACCTGCCTAGTGTATTTCGAGAAATTATCAAGATTTTTTTGTTGTTTTAAAAACCCGATAGGGATATCCGATTTGTCGTAAAAGGTGTTGATGGCATCTACACATTGATATGAAAAAATATCTGAACTGGTCGCTATCACTCCTATTAAGTCTACCTTGCCCATTTTTTGATAAGCATGTAGCATCGCCAAAGCCTGTACATCATCTACGTCCGAATCGATGTCCGTATCCAGAATGACCTTGGTTTGCGCAGCGCATTGAATAGCCAGTAATATTAAGGGGAGCCAAATAAAAGTTTTCATAAATGATTTTAGGTTAGATTTTAATTTATTGTGACCTAAAGGTTAATACGTTGGGTCAATATAATTCGTGTCCAAAGTACTTGAAATCGTAATTTTTTAGTCGTTACTCCAGGTGAATCACCACTATTTTTCTTAGTTCCTATCGTTGGTTCTGCAATACCCATGGAAGAATGAATTTTTTCGTTAACTATTAACCTTTTTCCAATCCACTACCGGAAAAAGCGATATAGGTAGGGCCATAATTAGTAAAGGTCCAATTAAAGGCTGAGGTATAGAATTTTTTAGTTTTTTCGAGGTCCTTAGCTTTGAACTCAATATAGTTAATGTGGTTGTCTATGTTATTCATTTCTATAGATTACAATCGTTTATTTAATGCCTTCATTAGTTATTTGGAGTCTTGTAATTTCCTGTAACAAAGTTCCTGATTTTCAATAGCTGTCCCAAAGCTTCTACCGAACCATAGAACCCCTTTATTTATTTAGTTGGAAGCGAGCTTTTGATGCATTTTTTTTCCTTCCCTCACCAATATCCCAATGATTTCCTCAATATCTTTTTTTGAGGTCCTAAAGTTAACTATGCATCCCCTTAGACAATATTTATGTTGCACTATAGCATTTGATAAGAAAACCTCCCCGCCTTGTTGCAATACATCCAATAAAGCTTCATTTAAAGTGTTTAAATACGCTTCATTCTTGCCCGATTTGTCTCCGTAACCCTCTGGAACATATCTTAAGGTAGTTATGCTCAAGTTTTGGGTTATAGCCTCCAATTCCGAATGATTTTCGGCTAATTGGAAAAGTAATTTGGATAATTCTATATCTTCCCTTATCGTTTTCAAATAACCATTTTTTCCTATTTGCTTTAAGGCCATCCAAACCTTAAGAGCTCTAAATCCACGCGAATTTTGAAGCCCATATTCATAGAAATTATGAACTAGTCCGTCGTTGTTTTTACTGAAATTGTAATATTCGGGATGCGAACTATAGGTGTCAGTAAGGTGTTTGGGGTCCTTAACTAAAGTACAGCCAGCTTCCAATGGACTATATAACCATTTATGTGGATCAAGAGCAATGGAGTCGGCCTCTTTAATTCCTTGGAACATCTGTTTTAATTCAGGAATTAAGGCGGCAGGGATACCATATGCACCATCTATATGGAACCATAAATTGTATGTTTTGCATATGGCTGCAATAGCCTGTAGGTTATCTACGACTCCTGTACTCACATCTCCCGCAGTTCCAACAATCATAAACGGTTGATGGCCATCTTTTAGATCCTTTTTTATGGCTTGTTCCAGAAGGTCGTTGTCCATTCTATTAAAGCTGTCGGTAGGTATCCATCTGGTAGAATTTGAACCGTGACCAAAGAGAATAGCGGCTTTTTCAACCCATGTATGGGTGGTTTTTGAACAATAGACCATTAATTTTTTTGAAGTGCTTGCTAGACCATCTTCTTTGATATTCTTCGGTGCTTTAGCAGTTCTTGCGGCTAAAAAGGCAGTAAAATTGGCCATATTACCTCCACTGACCAATATACCACCATATTCAGGGGAGACACCGATAAATTCGGCCAACCATTTTACAGTTTGCTTTTCAATTTCGGTTGCTACAGGGCTTAGTATATTGGCGCCAACGTTGGAGTTAACCGAGGCCGCTAATAAATCGGCAAACATTCCAATGGGTGCTGGTGATGAGGTGATGTAGCCCATAAATTTAGGGTGACCGTTCAGTAGGGAATGGTTCATCAATAATTCAGTGGCATTGGCGATTATATCAGCGGCCGGAATTCCATTGTCCGGTAGGGATGAGACCCCTAATAATTTTTGTAATTCTTGGGGCGATTCTCCTGTGGTAACAGGTTTATCATCCATGGTGTCCAGAAATTCCGCGATCCTATCCACTAACTGATAACCGATATTCTTAAACTGTTCTTTGTTTATTTCCAGGGATGTGTTTCGATTGTCAGTCATGTCGTTAATAAATTAATTATTTTGTCAATTTAATCTTATTAGTAAATGAAGAATTATTTAGACTCTATTTAGGACGCTATTTTATAAATTCTTTTTATTTACTCCTTTAAAAGGTTCCACTGAATCCCTATTGGGCTATTGAAAATAAGTAATGATTTCATCTGCGATAAGTTTGTGTCCTTCCGCATTTGGATGATTCACTTGGGACATAAATTTTGTAATGCTGTCACCCTTAATAACTTTTTCCTTGAATAATGCGTAGCTGTCCACCAGTCCAACACCGTTCTCTTTGGCTAATTGTCGAATCTGATTTTTGTGCTGTTCTAAAACATTGTTCACTTCCAAAATATTTACTCTTTGGTCGGGGGAAGGGGTTAGTAGTATTATTTTAATATTCTTATCCAAAGCTTTTCCTATCATATTGCCCCAAGCCTCGTAGGACTTCTCAAGTCCAACTCCAACATCGTTCAATGCGTAGTCTATAAAGAGAACATCTGGCTTATGGATTAATACTTCCGATTCAAACCGGTCCGAGCCACTAACAGAATTCTCACCGCCTATAGAAGTATTAATAATGTTGACTACTGCAAAGGGATATTGATCCTTTATTCTTTTAAGTACTTGAAATGGATAGGAGTCCAAAGTATTTACGACGGGGGTCTTAAAATAACCAGCAGGAACAGAATGACCATGAATGACTAAATTGACTGTTCTATTGTTAGGCCATTTTTTGGTAAGTTCTATCTTGATATCCTGTAAATAATCTGAAGGGGAGGCAATCAAATTTTGCGTTCTTGCTTCCCATGAAATTAATGCCAATAGTAATAAGGGAAAGTATATTTTGCTCATTATCGTTTGTTTTTTATCAATTGTTGTCGAAATGACGACATGTATCTAGGCCTCCTGGCAAGGAGAAATTCATCTACAAATTTTTCGTGACGAAAAAGTAAAGATGATATAGAGTTATATATTCTTGTATCAAATTTACATCATTTCATACAAAGTTTTCTTGGGCAATTTTATCTTTCAGTTCTAAGGAAAAATGTGACATCAGCCTAAAAAGCAGCTACTTTTATCGATGCCTGTAGTCTATCTAACCTACTATAATTTTTTAAACTAGGACGAATATTTTATGTGTGTTGGCAATATATCTTTAGGTATGACATATTTTTCTACATATGTGAACTCTTTATAATGGTTATAATAATCAAAATTGCTCTTTTCTTCTATCTTTAGGAAAAAGATTGTGCATGGATGTTTTAAAAAGGAATAATGTAAATGTAATTGGGGACGGAACCCAAGTTATTATGTTTGCGCACGGTTTTGGATGCGACCAGGTAATGTGGAGATTTATTACTCCGGCTTTTATTGCAAATTATAAATTGGTTTTGTTCGATTATGTTGGCTGCGGTAAATCTGTTACGGGGCAATATAGTGAGGATCGTTACGGTTCACTTTACGGTTATGCCCAAGATGTTCTTGAAATATGTGATGCTCTAAACCTCGAAAACGTAATTTTTGTAGGGCATTCCGTAAGTTCAATGATAGGCATTCTAGCTTCCATTCAACAACGGGAATTATTCCGATCATTAATTCTAGTATGTCCATCCCCATGTTATATTAATAAGCCGGGCTATTTTGGAGGCTTTGAAGAAAAGGACCTATATAGTCTTATGGAGGTCATGGAAAATAATTATGTTGGCTGGGCCAGCTTTCTGGCGCCGGTGGTCATGAAGAACGCAGAAAGGCCAGAACTTGTGCATGAACTTGAAGAAAGTTTCTGTTCCATGGACAAGGAGATTACAAGTAATTTTGCTAGGGTCACTTTTTTTTCAGACAACAGAGAGGATCTTTCCAAGGTAAAAGTTCCAAGCCTCATTCTTCAATGTTTGGAAGATGATATTGCCAATGAAAAAGTAGGGACATATGTACACCAAGAATTAAGAAATAGTGTGATATACCATTTGAACGCTACTGGACATTGTCCACATATGAGTCATCCGGAAGAAACAATTAAATGCATTCAGCGATATTTACAGACTGAAGATAATCATACCTAATTAAACATTTGAAGCTAAGAATCAGTGAATATTAATCCTCCCTGTTATATGTTTTCTTTTTCGGTAGACGGCTGTCTTACCGATATAAACCAATTGATGCTGGGTCATTTGGAATATGAAGACTTGGAAGTAATAGGCCGATTGCGGTTTGAAGACCTGCTAACTGGTGGAAGCCGGATTTTTTATAAGACCCATTTCCTGCCTATGTTAATGATGCAGGGTAAAGTAGATGAAATGTTTTTATCCTTATGTTCTAAATCTGGCAAGGAATATCCGGTTCTCATGAATATGTCCCTTTCCGGCAAAACGGAAATATCTACCGTACAGGCTGTTGGACTTCAAATGGCCAAGCGCAATAAGTATGAAAAAGGAATTCTGGAGGCTAAGCAAGCGGCAGAAAAGGCACTTGGAGAGAATGCACTTCTGTTGAAAATGAAGGCAGATTTGGAAAGAAATGAGCAATTATTGGAGCACCAATTACGTGAACTAAAACGAATTAATCAGGAGCATGTTGAATTTAATAAAGTGCTTTCCCATGACATGCAGGAACCCTTGCGAAAAATACACTTGTTTGCAGGTCTTCTTGAAGGTAAAAAAGAGAAGGAGGAGGGTGTAGGAGTAGAGTTTACATCCTATCTCAAAAAACTTCGAGACTTATCGGAATATTCTCGGGACTTATTGATGCGGTTACAACGCTTTCATTCTTTGGAAAATAGGATGAATGACTTCACCGTGGGTAACTTGGAGGAAATGATCAAAGCCGCCTTGGCAAGACTAGGTATCCCTGAAATTCTGCCAGATTTAAGTCAATTGAGGGTACAAGAAGTCCGTGGTGATATACCTAGGTTGACTAGAGTGATGAGGGAATTGTTGGCCAACGCATATCGGTTCCGAAATCTGGATAAACAGTTGTACATTGAAATTTCATCGGAACTGATTATGGATAATTATTATAAATCTGTAGAAGATGCCTACCGGTATACGGACTTTATCCAGATTCGGATCAAGGATAATTCTAAGGGATTTCCCAATAATGCCCAGGGTAAAGTTTTTGGATTGTTACAGAAATTTCACGTTGAAAGTGGTAGGGGTTTAGGGCTGGCTTATTGTAAAAAGATAGTTGGTTTGCACCAAGGTCATATTTTAATGAAACCCATTGCAGGCGGAGGATCACAAATTATTATTATGCTACCTTGTATACCGTCAGGAATAAGGGCAGATAAATGAACCCTTATTCCACAGCTTTCTAGTTTATAATATTAAGGCTATTGTTTAGGAATATATAATCTCCATGAACGTAAAATAGTTATAGGGCTCGTTATCTTGAACTTCCTTTCTTTATATTTGCCAGCTATCCTATAAAAGAAAATTTATGATCTCGAGTAACGAATATTTTGATGGAAACGTAAAATCCCTTGGTTACACCTCGGCAACTGGGAAGTCGACCCTGGGGGTAATGGAACCTGGTGAGTATGAATTTGGGACTACTGCCAAGGAAACCATGAATGTTATAGAGGGGGAATTAATTGCGCTGTTGCCCGGGGAAACTGAATGGAAATCCTTCAAGGCAGGTGCTTCCTTTAAAGTTGGGGCCAACACTTCTTTTAAGGTTAAATCGGTTAGACAAACTTCTTATTTGTGTCAATACTCATAATCTAACAAATATTTTATCTGGACCTTTTTACCATTGGTGAGAGACCAAGAATTTAACAGCTTCAGAGAATCTGGTTAAATTCCAATTTTTCTCCATCTGGCCCCCTGACGGCAAAATATTTACAGCCCTTTTCCCAGAAATTCAAGAATATAGGTTGTTCCTCTATTATGGTGAAACCAGCTGCCTTAAGTTCGTTAAATGCTTTTTCAACATCGGCCACATCGAAGGCTATATGGTCCACATGGCCATCTTTACGGGATTTTAATTCCAATAGGTCGTTTTTGGTAACCTGGTATAGTTCAATAATTACGCCTTTTTGCTCCATCATAGCCACGAGTATGGTATCGTTTTCTTCAGGAACATCTACATGGGAATCCAAGACTCTCTTAAAGCCTAGGGATTCGTAAAATTTCAAAGAAGCCTTTAAGTTGGAAACAGGTAGTCCAAGGTGCTGCAGTCCGTTGAAATTGCCTTGGAGGAAGGTTTTTCTTGGGCTCATAGTTATTGATTTTGGATTAGTATTGAAAGATAACAAATTAATTTTAGGGCTTTTGCCTTTCAATACTTCGGCCATATGTTAAAAGATGGTACACTTTTAATTGCCTTGTGGTCTATACCTTATAATTTTCACATACTTATGTGATTGTCGTCTTCGCACTTTCTGTCTTCCTTTGTCAAGTATATTTTAATCTCTGTCCCATGACTTTATGGGCATCAGATTATAAACTAAATATTCTCATATCCATAAAATAAAATCTAAATTAAAAGTTTATGAAAAAAACATTTTTCGCGCTTGCCGTCACCAGTTTAATGATAAGTGCATGTGGCTCACCAAAACAAAAGGAAGTAACAAAAGAAGATCTGTCAAGCTCCGACGACCGTATAGAACGAGGGGAATTTTTGGTTGCGACCCTAGGGTGCAACGATTGTCACTCCCCTAAAGTTATGACGGAAAGAGGTCCGGTGCCCGATCCCAATAGATTGTTATCCGGCCATGATTCCAATGAAATTTTGCCTGACTATGATCCCCAATCGGTAGGGGGCTACGTGCTGTTTAATATGAACGGAACCGCAGCAATAGGACCATGGGGCACTTCTTTTGCCGGTAATTTAACCCCTGATGATACAGGTATAGGATTTTGGTCAGAGGAGCAGTTTGTGAAAGCCATACAAAATGGAAAGTTTAAAGGTCTAGACAATAGTAGACCGTTATTGCCCCCTATGCCCTGGGAAGGATATGCCAAATTATCGGAGGAAGACCTGAAAGCCATTTTCAGTTATTTAAAGAGTATAAAGCCGGTTAAGAATATAGTACCACCAGCAATCTTGCCAGAACTTTAAATGGCCATAAATCTTCTGGAAAGTGCTAGGTCTAATGCCTATTTCAAAATTTTTGGAGTAGACTATTTTTTGTAATCCGATTTTACAATTGCTTTAATTCCTTCCAAATAGGGAGTGGTTTTAAAATCAAAATGATTATTGAATTTGTCCGAATTGAAGACATAATCCCTGTCATATTGATACATCATTTCGGGCATTTCCTTCATAATAGGAATAAAAAGGCCCATAATTTTCACTATTAATTTATTGGCTACCTGAATTCGAGGTTTCACACCCATTTCTCTGGCAATGGCCCCAATCCATTCCTTACCGGTAAAGGGGTTATTTGCTGTTGGCAAATGCCATACCTGATTGTACGCTTCTGCGGAATTACCAAGCAAGGCGGTTGCTCTGCCTGCATCTGGTGTATAGGTGAAGGAATGCCTAAAATCTACAGAGGATAGCCAATTTGCTTTTTTCCCGTTACTTAAAGGTTTAAAAACCATCTCTGTCAACATGCTCGAATTTCTAATATTTGGGCCATAAAAATCTGCAGAACGTGCGATCAAGGCTTCAAGTTGCCCTTCTTTGATTTTGTTCATAATCATGGCAGCTACTTCCGAACGAATTTCACCTTTCTTGCTTGGGGGATTAATGGTTGTTTCCTCATTCATTTCATTTAAACAATTGAGGTCGTACATGTATATATTGTCAAAAAACACCAATTTGCACTTACATTCTATGCAGGCATCTATTACATCTTTTATGAATTTTGGCCAGTTATGCTGCCAAACTTTAAGATTATAGGGAAATCCAACAGAGACATAAACAATGCTCGAGCCTTGGACTGCTTCAAAAACCTTTGTGCTATCCAAAAGATCAGCGGAAAGAAGTGAGTCCGTATCATTTATCTTTTGCGGATTTCTACTTACCAATCTGATGTCGGTAGTATAATCTTTTAAAGCCTTGGCCAGTTCAATGCCAAATGCCCCACCAGAGCCCAATATTGTTTGCATAGTTGTTTCTTTTATTGATTAAGGGGATATTTTAGATCTTTCTTTTGTTATTGGTTGCTATAGTTGTGAATTAGTTACAGCAATTTCTCGCTAATATTTTTTGACCGTCAAAAGAACTTGGTTAAAATTAACAATTCTACTCATTCTTATACAGCTGTATTAAGTTTTAATCGGCCTATGTTTGGTGATTTAAACCAGTCTTTTAGGTTTGGGACTTTGTCAAATATAAAATTGTATTTTAGAAGTGCCTCTATATATCATAGAGGCAGTATACTTAATTTGAAACCCATAATGAATTATATGAAGAAATCGATATTAACCTTGTTCTCTATTGCCATTGCGGTATCTGGTTATGGGCAATCTGCATCTACTCAAGAGAGCCCTATTTTAAGTGGTAAGGATTTTCAATTCCTGCAAACACTTACGGAAACAATAATTGATAGCTCTCGTATTTACCCTGGTCAAAAGGTGGCGGACAAAATGGGTACCAACAATACAGGCATGGTATTGGTAAAACCAGGGGGGAGGGGGAGTTATCCTGCTTTTTGGATACGTGATTACGCCATGTCTTTGGAATCTGGGTTTATAACCGCGGACGAGCAAAGGAACATGTTAATACTAACGGCTTCAACACAGGCCGATAAAACATGGATTACCAAAAATGGAGCCCTAATCCCTTTTGGGGCTATAGCAGATCACATTCGTATGGATGACAGTCTCCCAATATACTTTCCGGGGACCTATAGCTTCGAGGAACAGGGAACTCCACAATTTGGTAGGACGCCTCCCTATGGGGATCAGTTCCTGTTTGTTCATATGGCCCATTATTATATAAAGAATACGGCCGAAGTATCCATTTTGAATCAGGAAATAAATGGAGCAAGGCTAATAGACCGCCTAGAAATTGCTTTTAACGTGCCTCCTTCCAGGTTGGATAATCATATCGTAACTACTACAGACCATTTTAGAGGTATCGACTTCGGTTTTAGGGATGTAATGACTATTACGGGAGATCTTAGTTTTCCATCCATATTAAAATTCAGGGCAGCTTTGGAGCTTGCTGAATTGTTTGAAAAATTGAAAATTAAGACCAAAGCGGATAAATACAGGTCAATTGCCGATAAGATTAAAGTGGCAATACCAACCTTGTTTATGGATGAAAGAGGCATGCTAAGAGCATCAAACGGAAAAGGAGGTCAGGCAGACGTTTGGTCCACGGCCTTAGCGATTTATTACGATATTTTAAGCAAGGAGGATACCGAAAGGACAAGTCGGTTCTTGTCCATTGCTTATGAAAAAGGTTACCTAGCGTACAAAGGGAATATTAGACATATATTAACTACAGACGACTTTAACGAATCCACGGCCTGGGAATTCTCATTGGCCAAAAAAAATACCTATCAGAATGGAGCCTATTGGGGAACGCCAACAGGATGGGTGTGCTATGCCATTGCCAAGACCAATTTTAACCTGGCCCAGAAATTGGCGAAGGAATTCATAGAGGATCTACGTCAGAACGATTTTAGGAAAGGGATTGACTACGGGGCCCCTTTTGAATGTATTCATCCTTCCGGGCACACACAAAATCCGTTGTATATGACCACATTAAGTTGCCCTTTGGCTGCATTCAGGACTATTAGAAAACCTTGAGCATCAATTTTTAAATGTACGACACTATGCCTTGGCTGAGGCAGATTTGATCGAATCCGGTTTCGGGCATATTAAAAATAAGTAATACAAGCCGTAGTAAAACGGTTTTTAGTGATTTTGGCGTACAGATTTTTAATCTAATGATTTCCAACTTCTAATGCCCCGTGGTTTGTTATTTTAAAGAAAATTCATATTATTTTTTCATAAAAGGCAATGATATTTAAAGAATTAATGCCTTTAACTTTTTCATGTATATTTATAAATATTTTGTAAATATTAAATTAATGTGGATTCTTATTGTTTTGGTTATAAACAATAAGAAATACAGCTTAAAGGATTAACTCAGCGGTTAGGGTTTTACTCCTTGTGAGCTGAACAGAATTTTAATTAAATATAAACGGGGAGGCAGTAAAAGAGTAGGAAATTGACATATAAATATATTTTAAAAATGGCAAAATCTGTTTGCATAAGCAGTATATATAGGCTTACATGGATTTTGACTATCCTTTTTATGGGGTCTTGCGCTGACTCATCAAATAATGAAATAAGCTTTAATCGCGATGTTCGCCCAATCTTAAATAGTAAATGTTTAAGATGTCACGGAGGGGTTAAGGCTAATGGAGAGTTTAGTTTGTTATTTGAAGAGGATGCCTTTAGTGAAACACAATCCGGTAAACCTGCCATTGTGCGGGGGAACCATGAAAAAAGTGAACTATATAGAAGATTGGTGTCCAAAGACCCGGAGGTTAGGATGCCATTTGAATCTCCACAACTCTCACCGGAGGAAATAGAGATCTTAGCTAAGTGGATCGATCAAGGGGCGAAATGGGAAAAACACTGGGCATATATTCCTCCTAAAGAAAGCATCGTACCACCTGTAGTGATCGATAGTGGCTGGGCCAAGAATTCAATAGATCAATTTGTGTTTTCCAAATTGAATAAAAAGGGACTATCTCCTTCAAAAAGGGCAGATAGAAATACCTTGTTGAGAAGACTTTATTTGGATCTGACGGGTCTTCCGCCGACCATGGAAGAGGCTAAAGCCTTTTTAGAAGATAATTCTCCTGATGCTTACGAAAAATTGGTAGATAAATTATTGGGATCTCCCCATTTCGGGGAAAGATGGGCCAGTATGTGGTTAGATTTGGCTAGATATGCTGATTCCAAAGGGTTTGAAAAGGATACCAATCGGGAAATTTGGAAATTTCGGGATTGGGTAATTGCGGCCTTTAATAGCGATATGCCCTTTGATCAATTTTCAATTGAACAATTGGCAGGGGATATGCTTCCAGAACCAACGGAGGAACAATTGATTGCTACGGCATTTCACAGAAATACCCTTGCCAATGATGAAGGTGGTACGGATAATGAAGAATTTAGAGTGGCCTCTGTTGTGGATAGGGTCTCAACGACCTACGAAGTATGGCAAGGCACTACAATGGCTTGCGTTCAATGCCATAGTCACCCATATGACCCTTTTAGGCATAGGGAATTTTATGAATCTATGGCTTTCTTTAATAATGCAGCCGATGACGATTCTTATTTTGAAAAACCTAAACTTTTCACCTATTCAAAGGAGAATAAAAAAGAGGTAGATGCCCTTTTGAAATATATTAATGGTCAATTGGTCCCTAGTGATGGACAGGTGGCAAAATCTCGTTTTTTGTACGATCAAAAAGAGACGTTGCTAGCGCATATGGGATATCGGTTCATAGAGGCGGAAGCATTTGATCAAACTAGTCCGTTTATAGAATTGGATGGAGGTTTAAATTTTTTGTGGCAGATTCAGGATAGTTCATGGGCCAGCTATAATAATGTTGATTTAAGAAAAGTCAATAAAATGGGCTTTTTGGTATCAGCTTCTCTGAAATATGCAGGTGATATTTCCATTCATTTGGATTCACTTAATGGAAGAAATATTGGTCAAGTACGCATTTCCAGTACGGAAGATTCCAAACGTGTAGAAAACGGATTGAAAATAAAGGAGTTTAGCGTCAATATTCCGGAGATTACGGGTGAACACGATGTTTTTCTGCAGTTCCATAAAGGCGAGAGTTATGTGGCACATCTTTTCTATTTGGATAAGATTTTCTATTATGAGAAAGAACCTCTTATGGAGAAACATGATAAGGAATTCAAGCAAAAACTGGAGGAACTTGCCCAAATCCCAACTACAAGTACTCCCATAATCCAAGAATTGCAAAAAGATAAAGCTCGTAAGACTTTTGTTTTTGATCGCGGCAGTTGGCTAAATTTAGGAGAAGAAGTACGTATGGGAATTCCAGATATTTATAGTTTGGGTGATAACAAGGAGCCGAGCAATAGGTTGGAATTTGCCAAGTGGATGGTAAGTGATAAAAACCCGCTTTCCGCGCGGGTGGTGGTAAATCGTTTTTGGGAGCAAATCTTTGGAAGGGGTTTAGTGGAATCTATGGAGGAATTTGGTTCACAGGGGAAAAACCCAAGTCATCCGGAGTTGTTGGATTGGATGGCAGTAAAATTAATGAAAGAATACAAGTGGAAGATAAAACCTTTGTTACGGGAATTAGTTCTTTCGGCGACCTATCAACAATCCTCGATTGCAAATACCGAGATAATAGAAATGGACCCCAATAATATATGGCTTTCCAGAGGGTCCCGTACACGTCTTTCTGCTGAGCAGATTCGCGATGAAATTTTGATGGTGAGCGGCTTGCTCAATAAAACGATCGGTGGCCCTAGTGTTATTAACACGGATGTAGAAATTGCGGGTGGGTGGAATACCCTTCCGGATTATGTTCTTAAGGGAGATGATGCCATGTATAGGCGTTCGTTGTATACCTTTTGGAAACGGGTGAACCCACCTATGAATATGATCGTATTCGATAGCCCGGATAGGTCTAGTTGTGTTTCAAGTAGGGTGTTGACGAATACACCCTTACAGGCCCTTAGTTTGCTTAATGATAAAACCTTCTTTGAAGCATCACAATTATTGGCAAAACAGATGTTTGAAGCGGATAATCAGCTGGAGAATCAAATAAAATTTGGCTATTTTAAAGTGATGGGCAAAACCATTAACGAGGAAAAATTGATGCAATTGACACAGTTTTATGATAATGCCCTATTGCATTATGTAAACAATATGGATAGTTCTGAGTTTCCTGAGGTAGCGTTAGAGTATTCAGGAAAAAATAAACCTAAGATGGCGGCATTGACTATGGTGGCCAATGTATTCCTAAATCTGGATGAATTTATTGTAAAAGGATAATATAATTTAGCATGAATATTTTAAACGAGGCACATTATCGCGAAAGTGAATATAATACCCGTAGGCATTTTATAAAGAATTGCATTTCGGGTATGGGGGCCTTAACACTAGGTTCTATGTTAGGCGGGGATTTGTTTGCCAACAATTCGCCCGCACTTAACGCGGGTGGGGGAATCCCACATTTTTTGCCTAAAGTTAAGCATGTGATTTATTTGCACATGGCAGGTGGACCTTCGCAATTAGAACTTTTTGATTATAAACCGGTGCTGAATACCTTGAATGGACAAGATTGTCCCCCTTCCTTATTGGAAGGCAAGCGCTTTGCCTTTATAAGGGGAACTCCTAAAATGTTGGGCTCGCAAGCCAGTTTTAAACAGTACGGAGAATCTCGCACTTGGATATCCAATTATTTGCCAAAATTTGCCAGCGTAGTTGATGAAGTTAGTTTTCTGAAGGCAGTTTCCACGGAAGAATTTAACCACGCACCCGCACAGTTCTTAATGCAAACGGGATCACCCAGGCAAGGGCGACCTTCATTAGGAAGTTGGGCAACTTATGGGCTGGGTTCGTCCAATGAAAACTTGCCGGGCTTTATTGTTTTGCTTTCAGGAGGGGTAGTTTCCGGAGGAAAACGCCTTTGGGGAAGTGGATTTTTACCTACCGTTTACCAAGGAGTCCAATGCCAATCCAAAGGTCCTGCAGTTAGGAATTTACAAAACCCGAAAGGCGTAGATGGAGTTTTGAGAAAGCAATCTGTAGATGCCATAAATAGAATAAATGAATTGGAATATCAAGAATCCCATGATCCCGAAATTCTAACGAGAATGTCTCAATATGAGTTAGCGTTTAAAATGCAAACTTCGGTGCCGGGTGTTATGAGTATAGATGATGAACCGGAATATATTAAAAAGCTATATGGAGTAACGCCAGGAGAGGGTTCCTTTGCGAATAATTGTCTTTTGGCAAGAAGGTTAGTGGAAAATGGAGTACGTTTTGTTCAGCTTTATGATGACGGTTGGGATACACATGGGGTTGGAGCTGGCAATGGTGTAGATGTTGGTTTAAATTCGAAATGTAGTCGTATTGATCAGAGTATGACAGCACTTATTACCGATTTAAAACAAAGAGGGCTTTTAGAGGAAACCCTAATAGTTTGGGGAGGAGAGTTTGGCAGAACTCCTATGATGGAGGCAAGATCAGGGAAAGGTTTCTATGGGCGGGACCATCATGGAGAGGCCTTTACAATGTGGATGGCCGGAGGAGGAATTAAAAAAGGATTTACTTTTGGCGAAACGGATGAGATAGGCTATTCGGCAATAAAAGGTAAGGTTCATGTTCATGACGTACAAGCAACAATTCTTAACCAATTAGGTTTGGATCATGAAAGACTTACATATCATTTTCAAGGGAGAGATTTTAGACTTACAGATGTAAGTGGCCACGTGGTCAAAGATATTTTAACATAGCAGTAGTACATATGGATATTGAATTATTTCTGGGGAGATTTCACCCTTTAGTGGTACACTTGCCCATTGGGTTTATTGTATTGGCCGTAATTATTGAAAGTATTGGTCTGTTTAAGAATGATAAGCAAATCTACAACCGTATTGTTCAATACGCTCTTATAGCAGTTATTGTGTCCAGTCTTATTACTATTGCCACAGGACTGCTACTGTCCCAAGGAGGAGAATACAATGTAGAAACACTTAATCAACACAAGTGGCTGGGGATAGGAGTGGCCGTATTTTCAGCTTTGATCTTAGTCCTTAAAATAAAAATACGGAAGTATAATCGCAAACAATCTATCATAGTATCCTCAATATTTATAATTCTTGTTGGTCTTACCGGGCATCAAGGCGGAGTGCTTACCCATGGGGAAGAATACCTTCTTACCTATGCCCCTGATGCCATAAAGAATATGGCCGGATTTGAAATAGAGAGTTCAAAAAAAGGAATCCAACAGAAGAATCAAGATTCGATTGTAATTTACAGGGATGTTATTGAACCTATGTTGGAACAAAAATGTACATCGTGCCATAATAATGATAAACAAAAAGGAGATCTTAATCTTATGGGGTATAAAGACTTATTCGCTAAGGCAGAAAGTGGATATCCAATTGTACAAAGCGTTTTAGAGGAAAGTGAACTATTTAAGCGCATTAGCTTACCCTTGAACAATAAAAAATTTATGCCTCCAAAGGGGAAGCCATTAAGCTATAGTGAAATAAAAATTCTTGAATATTGGATAAATATTGGAGCAGATAGTTTAGCGGTGTTCGACCATGTAAATATGACACCGGAATTATTGCAACTAATGATCCGGGATTATAGTTTGGACTTTAATCCCAAGCCCTATATAGAAACGATTGTAGTTGAGGATGTTGAGCAACAAAAAGTAGATGTGTTGATCGAAAATGGATTTTCAGTCAATAGGTTGGGAGAAGATAATTTCTTGCTGGATGTAAGTTACGACGGGGTGGCAATAGGTGAGGAACAAATTAGTCTATTGAAGCAAATAGGCGATAACATTACATTTTTGAACCTATCCAATTGTGGATTAACAGATGAAATGATGGGCAAGTTACCCGAATTAAACAATTTGACTAAAATTGATTTACATTCAAATTCAATCACTGACAATGCCATCGAACAATTACAAAAATATAGGCATTTGGAAGTGATTAATCTTTATGATACGGAGATCTCCGGCAAGGGTTTAAAATTGTTATTGGATATTGATTCGTTGAGAAGATTGTATTTGTGGAAAACCAATGTAACCCAACAGATGGTAGAGGATAGCAGTAATAGTACAAATGTTTTAATTGATCTTGGAGGTGCCATCTGAACCCTTTATTCAATGGTATAATTATGGCAATTGTATTCCTTCGTTTAAAACGTAAGTTTGGTTGGGTCTAGAATGGAAATCATTGAAGGCATAAATTGATGGTTCCCGTATTTTCCCCTGCATCTGGTTACCTTTTATCTCGAAGGACCTTATGCAAGGTTGGTACTAGAAAAATCTGAATTTTGTTGTTAGTTTTTATTATTGAATTGCGGGAATACCGTTCCGCATGCATGTGTTTATAATATTTTAAGGTATTCCAATCTAAGCTTCACTTCTGAATCTTCTACTACGGTTTTAGATATTTTATCTAACTGAATATCAAATTGATAATTGTAGGTGGCCGACTCCATAAGTACGATCGAGTTTAAAATGAGCAAAGCCTCACTTGGTTTTTCAGACTCGTACAAGGAATTTGTCATTACTGCTGAAGGGTCTGTTGTTTTTATAATTCCTAGAAATTCAGCTGCGCGTACCCTATTTATTAGCTCTTTGTCCTGAGAGGCCATTTCCCTAATTTGAGACTCCATTGCACTGGCTTGTTGCCCAAAAGTACTACAGGCGATAATTGCCCAGTATCGTTCCCATGTATCGGAAGAATTAAGGGCAGTGGTAAGGGACTTCTTGGCATCCTCAAAAGTCAATAGGTTTAAATCGGTAATAGCGATATATTTTTGAATGTCCTCTTTGTGATTATTCCCAAAATGCACCGGATTTGTGAACGCTTTCTCGATCAGGAAGTGTTCGGGATAGAAAGATAGATCGGGCATTTCTTTTACCCATGTAACGAGTTTTTCTCGCATATTAAATAGGGTAGTAGTATACGCTGGGTCATCTGCCAAGTTCTTTGTTTCATAGGGGTCGGCATCAACATCAAAAAGCATTTCCGGGGCCCGTTTATTAAAAAAGGCGGATTGTAGCTCGTTGAGTTTACCATCGGCGTATAAGGACTGCCACTCTTTGTAGGCCAATTGCTTGTAACGATAGTTGTTCATTAATCCATCATAATTAAAGGGCTGATAGCTTCTAATGTATTTGTACTTTCCTTTTCGGACAGCCCTTACCATATCAAATTTTTCATCAAATCTATCGGCATAACTATAAGTCTCATCACGGGAATTTAATTCTTCACGCTCTATATCCTTGCCTAAAAAAGCGGTTCCGTCTATTTCCTTGGGAATACTAATGCCAGCAAGATTTAATACTGTTGGTGCCAAATCTATAAAGCTTACAAAACCGTTTATGGTACTACCGATCTCATTTTTTACCAGATGTCTATATTTTTTTGGAATATGGACCACCATAGGCACATGGAGTCCGGTTTCATAAAGATATCCTTTGCTCCCTGGCAATACACCACCATGATCCCCGAAGTAAAAAATGAAGGTGTCATCCAAGCGACCATCATTCTTTAGTTCAATAATGATTTCACCCACCTGACGGTCCATCTCCCTAATTTTATCACGGTAGAGGGCATTGGTGTATTTAAATAAGTCTGTGTTGGGATGATTGGGTTGAATTTCGAAGGAGTTTATATCTGTTTCAGTAACGGTGGTGTCCATACCCTGTGCAGTAAAGTGCATGCTGGATTCATGGGAAACCCCAATGTTAAAAACATGGAAAAAGGGTTGATTTTCAGCCCTGTTTTTCCAGCTTGCCTTTTTTGAAGATGCATCCCAAACACCTTCACTTTTGATTATATTATAATCCTCTTTGCTATTGTTGGTGGTGTAATAACCAGCCTCTCTTAAGTAAGTAGGAAACATTTTGAGAGAATCGGGCATGGGAACAGCAGCCATCTTTCTATGAAATTGGGCCCCGATACGAGGTCCGTAGCAACCAGATATTATGGCCGACCGGGCAACACTGCAGACGGGGGCATTGGAAAATGCGCGATTAAATATCAATCCTTCAGTTGCTAGTGATTCTATGTTCGGGGTAGGAATGCCATTGTCATCAAAAAGTTTTTGGTAGTGCTTGGAATTGTCCTCGGAGGTGATCCAAACAATATTTGGGGGCAGCTCGACTTTCTGTTTAGTTTGGCAACTAATAACAATAATGGTGCAAATAAGGATTGCGATGACATTAAAAATATTTCTAGGTTTATTTTTAAACATTGGAGTTTAGGGTTTATGGCAGGCTATTTTTGAAATATGTGTGTTATTAAAGTTCCCAATATAGCGAATCTTCTATATCCCATGGGTATTTTATTATGTTTATGGCCCTAGAAAGATGTACCTTTATCTTTAGAAATTTAAACATAATATATTGGATATTAACATTTTATGGTGTTAAGTATTATGTATTTTTCAGGTTATAAAAACCTAATTCTTAGGTCGAGCTAACATCTAGAAAGTTTTGACTCTTAATTATAGCCTTAAAACCCTTATTTTTATTGAAACAGAGGTTAAGTAAATATGCTTAACTAGAAGGAATTAGGAATTACCAATTATGAAAAGCGAAAAAAACCAAATTGTTGTAACCATCTTTTTATCGTTAATCTTTTTATCAACCTTGCCATTAATTGCGCAAGAGCATCTTGATGTTGATCATCAAAAGAAAATGCATGAGCGCAATGCCATGGGGAATGGAGCTACATTGAAGGTTTTGCTCTTTTCCGGTACAGGTTGGTTCCGCCATCCAGACATCCCCATTGTAAACGGATGGATTGTGCGACTAGGTGCCGAACACAATATGCAGATAGATGTAAGTGAAACTGGGGATGATATATCGAAGGAAAAATTGAGTTATTATGATGTCTTGCTGTTCAACAATGCAAATGTACTCGATAAAGTTTTCAATGAAAACCAGCGGAATGCCATTGAAGAATGGTATAAAGCTGGGGGCGCCATTGTTGGTTTACATGCATTGTTGGTGCATCAGGAAAACTGGCCCTGGATAATGGAATTGGGAGGTTGTGATTTCAATAGTGATTCTGAGTTTCTTAAGGCCAAATTGGTGGTTGATTCCAAGGCCATGGATCATCCTGCCGTTAAGGGAATGGGTAAAGAGTTTTGGTACGAGGCAGATTGGACCAACCACACCAAGGTTGTTACTGGTTTGCCGGGTGTACAGGTTTTACTCAGGGTGGACGAATCGACATACGAACCAGTTAGAGAATATTTTAAGACCAGAGGAGGCGTAGCAATGGGGAAAGACCATCCTATAGCGTGGACTAGGATTTGGGGAGGAGGAAGGTTTTTCTATACAGAATTGGGTCATGACATCCGCTCGTTAGATACGGATTTTGGACGACAACATCTAATAGAAGGCATAAAATGGGTAGCGAAAAAAGAATGATAAAGCTGTTGTATACCCTTGCTTAAGGGACTCATGCAATTGCAACATTCGCTTATTAGGGCTTTTCCTATTTTGGGGTATGGTATAAATATTTTGCCTTTCAGATTATCAAGAAGAACATAAGGCAAAAATATTTGATGTTTGTCCCTAAACCATTTATATTTAGTGATTCTCTTTAGGAAGAGTTTTATCAATACAAACCAACCATATGAAAGTACTACAATTATTTTCCCTTGTTACACTTAGCTTTTTGTCATTGCACAGTTGTGCTGAGAAAGAGGATAAGAAGCCCCAAAAACCCAACATCCTCTTCATCATGTCCGATGATCATGCTTATCAGGCTATTAGTGCCTATAGTGACCATTTGATCAAAACCCCAAACATAGATCGATTGGCAAAGGAGGGAATTCTGTTTAGAAATGCTAGTGTTACCAATTCTATCTGTGCACCGTCCAGGGCAACGATACTTACCGGGAAGCATACCCACATTAATGGAAAAATAGATAATCACAATCCATTTGATACTACTCAAGTTACCTTTCCGCAACTGTTTCAAAAGGCGGGTTACCAAACTGCCATGTTCGGGAAGTTGCATTTTGGAAACAATCCCAAGGGAGTGGACGAATTTATGATCTTGCCAGGACAGGGCCATTATATTAATCCGGATTTCATCACCCAAAAAGGAGATACCACTATTACTGGATATGTTACCGATATTATTACGGACATGAGCCTTGAATGGTTGGATAAAAAACGGGACCCCAATAAACCGTTTCTTTTAATGTACCTGCATAAGGCGCCCCATAGACCTTGGTGGCCAAGAGCAGATAAATTTAAGGAGTATACCCAAAAAACCTTTCCCTTGCCAGAGACCCTTTTCGACGATTATAAGAATAGGGGCACTGCGGCCAAAACGGCCGAGATGAATTTGTTGTACCATATGCAGTATAGCCATGATAGCAAGATTTGGCCAGAAACCTTGGAAGCTATGGGGGGCGTGGAGCCATTTGTTAAAGGTTCACAGGCAGATGTTTACAACGAATTCAATCGTGGAAATGAAGAACAACGTCAAGAATACAAGCCTATTATTGATGCTATTAACCAGGATTTTATGGAAAAATGGCCTTCCATGACCGACGAGGAAAAAATGATCTGGAAATACCAGCGGTATATGCAGGATTATTTGGGCAGTATCTCTTCTGTGGATGACAATGTAGGACGGGTGCTGGATTATTTGGATGACAACGGCCTGGCCGAAAATACCATAGTAGTTTATACTTCGGACCAAGGGTTTTACTTAGGGGAACATGGTTGGTTCGACAAGCGTTTTATTTATGATGAATCGTTTAAAACGCCATTGTTGATCCGTTGGCCCAATGAAATTAAGCCGGGAACCACTGAGGAGGAAATGGTACAGAACCTTGATTTTGCCCAGACGTTTTTGGAGGCGGCACAAATAGAGGCTCCTGCTGATATGCAAGGGGAAAGTCTCATGCCATTGTTAAAAGGTCAAAATGACAAATGGAACAGGGAGGCCGTTTATTACCATTATTATGAATATCCCAGTGTGCATATGGTAAAACGTCACTACGGGATTGTTACCAAGGAATACAAACTGGCCCATTTTTATTATGATGTGGATGAATGGGAATTATATGACCGTAAAAAAGATCCCAAGGAAATGAACAATGTATATGATGATCCAGACTATGCCGAGGTCGTTAAGGAGCTAAAGGAAAAACTTACCCAACTGCGGACAAAATATAAGGATTCCAAGGAACTGGATGATAAGTACATTGAGCAATCCAAGAAGTATTAAACTATCTGATTAAGAGGTGTTAAAAAAAAGCGGGTATATACCCGCTTTTTTTGTCAAATTTTTATAAGGTGGCGAGGGAAAAGAAGAAGTATTTTATTTCTTCTGATAAGCCTAAAGAGGAAACCCAGAACAATCAGATTTTTTAATTGGTATAGGATAATGAATCCTAAGTTTATTATTTTGATTTTTCAATAGAGATAAAAGGTGGGAGTCACTTCGACAGAGTCCCTTTTTCGGGACTCCCGATACCTATCGGGAGAGAAGTCGCACAAGTTGGGTTTTGGCGAAGGCTATTTACTTTTCGGGTTTCGAGAATTTGTGTACGCAATTCATGTTTTGGTTGCGCTACTTGTGTGATTTCTCCCTCCGGTCGAAATGACTGAGGAGGTCACTTCGAAATGAGTTGTTTTTTTACAACGTCCCGAAAGCTTTCGGGAGAAAAGTCGCACATAAAGGCTTGGTGCTGCTGCCTAGGTGATTTCTCACATCTACCATTGCCGTATTTATTTCAACCTCAACCAGATTTGCACATTTTAAAATAAATGTAAAGCCTCCCTAAGACGTAAAAAATAAAAGCTCCTTCCCATGGATAAGGGAAGGTGGATTCTCCGCCAATTACGGAGGAGACGGAAGGGATTGAAAGCGCAGGCCTTGGGGATGGTAGATTCCAAGAAACATAGGGGGAATGATTCTTACGCAGCCCGGGATTTCAATCTCCCCTTTCTTTCCCCTACCTAAGGGCAGGGCAATTCATTCCCCTCTTCGTTCCAAGAGGGGAGCCCTTAGCTATTGTGCTCAAAAGGAGTTCTCTCCCGATAAGGAAATTATTTCAACATCGTTCCAATTTATGTATTTTGGAATAATATTAGGTCGCAATCTGACCTCTGTATCTTATTTTTTTATTGTGTTATGGGAATATACGAATCTAAGGTTTATGCATTCAAAACCTTCTCTGGTGTAATCGGCAGATCATGCACCCGTTTTCCGCAAGCCTTATAGATGGCATTGGCAATTGCCGCAGCGGTTGGAGGTATAGGGACTTCTCCCACACCCTTGGCATCCTCTTCCGGGCGATTGATAATGGCGACCTCCACTTCAGGTATTTCTGAAAAACGTAGAATGGGGTATTTCAGCCAATCTGTGCTGGTGACTTCCCGAGGATTGAAAGTTACTTGCTCCTTCAGTGTCCAGCTGGCCGCCTGGATTAGCCCTCCTTCAATTTGATTGGTAATGCCATCCATATTAATTACCTCGCCTACATCTACCGCCGCCCACATTTTAATGAGCTTTATATCCCCGTTAATAGTGTCCACGGCAACCTTAGCGGCAACTGCTATATAAGCGTCCGTATTTTTATATCTCATGAAGGCATAGCCAATACCTTGATTGTCTCCCGTATTTTGTGCAGCGGTTATTTCTTTCACTTTCCAGATAACCGCAATGGCCCTTTCGTCCTCCAAATGATTTAGACGGAAATCCAAGGGGTCTTGTCCCGCTTTCTCAGCCAAAGTATCCATAAAGGATTCTACGGCAAAGATATTGGTAAAGGATCCCAGGCTGCGTAAAGAGGAGACTCGGAACGGTCCCTTGTAGTAACGGGCATTCAGTTTCATATTGGGAATGTTGTAGTAAGGATCAGCGTTTCTATGTCCGCCTCCCAAATACCCTCTCGACTTCATTTCGAAAGGCGTTTCCAAATATCGTGCTGCCAATACCGTCCCAGCATTCTTATTGGGGCGAGTGCTATGGGAGTCCGTCCACACCTCGCCCTTCCATGAATTTATTTTATTTTTTTCATCAAGGCTCGCCTCCAATTCGGTGATCATAGCAGGACCATAAGGGTCCCAAGAATGTTCATCTTGTCTGGACCATTGTACGCGCACGTGTTTTTTGGGATATTCCAATGCCAAAAGTGCGGCATCGGCGGCAGCATCATCAGCTGTACTATGACCAAAACAACCTGCTCCCGGAACCGACATGATGTGTATTTTATCAGCGTCCATTGTCAGCATCGTCGCCAATGCTTCCCTCAAAGGATATATCCCCTGACTATGGGACCAGATGTGCAATACTTCCCCATCAAACATAGCCAATCCACATGCCGGGCCTAAAGAAGCGTGTTTTAAATAAGGTTTGGTATAACTCGCCTTAATGGTTTCCACACCTTTAAAAGCTTCCTCAATATTGCCTTCATTCCTTACCGTTTCGGATTCGTCGGCAATCTCTTTGATATACGTAAACAGATTTTCTAGTTCGGGAAAGGGTGACGAAGTAGTCCATTCTGAATGCTTTTTAAGGTATAGTTCTGCTTTAATTGCTTGATGTTCTCTTTCGGTAATTATCCCCACAAAACTTCCTTTTACTACTGTTTTTATGATACCTGGTACTTCCGATTTTAAACCAGTTTCATCTAAGGTGATAAGCTTGGATTCATATCCCTTGGGGCGAAGGACCCTGGCGTGCACCATATCGGGGAAACGCAAATCCTGAATATATCCCGCTTTCCCGCGAACCATTTCCGCTATATCGGCCCTAGGTATAACTTTTCCAACATAACGATGTTCGGTTTTATTTTTAATGGGGACCGGAATGTTCACTTCCTTCTCTATTTGTTCACCATCTAGGATTGCAGCAAAAGTGAGGGATTTATTGTCCTGTTTCGATTTAACTATACCATTGAATAATAGTAGGTCATCAACGGGAGTGTTCAGTTTTTTGCTTGCCAGTTTAAGTAATTCCTGCCGTGCTGTGGCGGCTGCATAACGCACGGACATGGCACTGTTTTGAATGGAAGCACTGGCGCCCGTATAACCTTCGTTAGGGGTGAGCCCGGTCTCTGCAAGATGCACTTGAACCTTGTCCAAATCCATATCCAGTTCTTCTGCGGCAACTTGCTGGATGGCGGTGCGTATTCCCTGTCCCAATTCTACTTTTCCAGATAAAACCCTAATACTTCCATCTTCCAATATTTCCAACCAGGCGTTTACGGTTTTAGCTCGTCCTATACTGCCGGGAAGTTTTCCGTTATAAGTAACACGTGAGGCTATGCTAGGGTCTTCCTCACCAATGCAGGCTCCAAAAAGTGAAAATCCTATACTTATATAACCCATATTCTTTATGAATTTTCTTCTGGATTGAAGTGGCAATGTGGTCATAGGGTGTGTTGGTTTAGAGACTATTGGCTGCGGTTTTAATGGCACGGATTATCCTAGTATGGCTTCCGCAACGGCAAAGGTTACCTTGCAGGGTATTTTTGATTTCCATTTCATTTGGATTGTGGTTTTTGTTCAGCAGGCTAACAGCGGCCATTACCATTCCATTTAGACAATAACCACATTGGGCAGCTTGCTCCTTTACAAATGCTTCCTGAACAGCATGCAGTTTTCCGGAGTCACTTGCAAGTCCCTCCAAAGTGATGATTTTAGAAGTTCCAATAGACGATATTGCCAGCATACAACTGGTTACAGCGCTGCCATTTATTAGCACTGTACAGCTCCCACATTGCGACAGACCACACCCAAACTTAGGTCCGTTCAGTTCCAAATAATCCCTTAAAACATAAAGTAAAGGGGTATCTGCTTCTGTTTGTACCTTTTTTTGGAGGCCATTGATGTTGAGGTGGTAGGTTGGCATGCTAACAAGTTTAGCTTCTAAGATAATGAAATGCTTTTCCAAAACAAATGATGCCACAATTTTGGTAAAATGGGCAATATTGGCTTGCATCAATAGGCTTAATTAATCCTATAGTAAATGCTGTATAAAAAGTATTCTCGGTTGGGTTCAAGCCCATTAATGATGTAAAGGCAAATAATAGCCTTATTCCCCTAGTTTAGTTGTATCTTGATATACAAACCAAAACATAATTATTATGCGAAAGAATATTGGATTATTGGGATTTATGGCCTTTACCGTTTTAATTTTTTCAGCTTGTTCAACCCCTGAAAAAAAAGTAAGCCTTGATATGGACCAAATTAAAGTCGAAATTCAAGCTATGGAAGATGCCTATGCGGCCGCCGAAAAAGCAAAGGATGCCGATGGTGTGGCCGCTTATTACAGTGACGATGCCATGAGTTACAGTCGTAACAGGCAACCTATTTCAGGCAAGCGGGCGATCAGGGAAAATATTGCCAAGAATATTGCGAAGGATACAACTGGAAATTATAACGTTTATAAAGTTGTTGACCTTTTTGCGCAAGGAGATAATGCAGTTGAGATTGGTAGTTGGATCGAATTTGATGCTTCTGGTAAACAATTGGAGAATGGAAATTATATGTCTTATTTTGAGAAACGCGACGGAAAATATGTGTGTGTTCGGGATATGACGACCACTACTGCCCCTGTTAAGTCGGGTATGTAGGCTAGGATACAGGACTTTGGGTCAATTTGCTGCCTAAATATTTGGCGGGAATAATTGACCCTATTAGTATGTTGTTAGTTGTTTATTTTAAAAACGGTCTCTTTTATTAAGAAATGGGCCCAACACTTTTTTACTATAGTCTAATTACACTGGGCGGCTTGTCCTTTTATAAATGCCTTCCGAACGGTATTTAGTCATTCTCAAATTAACTAGTTAATACTTGCAACACACTGTCGGGGGGAGAATGTGGAAAGTTGCACAGCTTCGCTCGCTAAATCTTGAGGAGACTATAATCATGAAAATTGGACTGTTGCATGCTTTTAATAAGTGTTGGTTCATGGTCTTATTTCCCTGCTTCCAGCCGATTAAGCCAGATTAAGGGATTTCTAACAGGTAAATTTCTTTTCACCTCAAAAACTTCTGGTGTGTGTTCATTTATTTTCCAAAGTTCAAAAAGGTCAGGTCGATCAAAAATGATAGCCCCAAATAAGGAAGAGGGATGGGCAACCGGCCAATTTTCCCAATACATTACATCAGGTTCTTTAAACCATGTACTTTTATTTTCTATATAAGGCGCCATATATTCTAGAGCAAGGGATATAGATTTCCCATCGGGAGTTGAATATTTCCATAAATTGGACGCTTGGTCAGACAGGATTAAGCAATTCATTACCATAGCATCAAGGTTAAAAAGAGAATATCCGTATGGTTTTGTTCTTTTAAGCTCGAGAGGAAAACTACCATCTAATGCCATTTGATTTGGTAGAATGATATTTTTAAAATTATCCCTACAGAAAGCGAGGATACTATCATTATTTGTATAATCGGCATACAAAGCTACCTGCATATTCCAACAGGTTCCATGGTTATTGGGATGCTTCATTTCATCTTTACCATACTTGTGGGTTGTTAACCATACAACAAAATCTGAAAACCACTTTTTAAATTCGATCTTGCTGTTTTCGTCGATTAGTCCCTCTTTCTCCAAAACAGATAAAGATTGAACCACTTCCATAAAATGTATTCCGTCTATAATTCCAATGCCTCTTCCTGTATGTCTGCCTTTAATGGCTTGGGCATATAAAAAGTGTGGATTCATTTTGGTACTGTCAACTATAAACCATGATTTGCAATGTTTTATCGCTGCATTGCCGTATATAGTATCTTTTGTTATAATATAAGCCGAGGTAAGATTCCCAACAATTTCGCTTAAACCTAATAAGGCCTCGCGGTGTTCTGTGAAATTATTGGGATTGCTAAGTCCATCTCTTTGTATATAGGGTCCATCAAGATTTAGTGTATCTGGCCACCAATAATCCCCTTCTGAAAAAAAGTCATGGATTCCGCCGGAACTTCTAGAAGAAGTGTAAGATGTTATTGTTACGGGAGTTAATTTCAAAAATTCATTTGCCCTTGCCAATATGGAATCCTTTAAGACTGCTTCAATTTGCGCATTGTAATTTTTAACTTTGTATGAACAGTTATTCATTAATAGACAGATAAAGGGAACAGGTATTAGTCTTGAAATATTCATATTTCTATTTTTTAACAATTATGGTGTCCTTTTTTGTTTCCGAAAGTCAGGATAAAAAGGCTGGGAATATTTCTTTCATAAATCAGAGGATGGCATAGGAAATTCTTATACAGCCATATACAAGTATCGATTAGGATGACGTTTATTTATATTTGTTCGGTTTTGGTTATTATTGTGATCATTGCTATTGATTGCCAAGGTGTTATCATGGTTTTATACCTTAATGGCCAATCTCACAAGAGCATCCTGTATGGGTTTTCCCATGCCAATCAAATGCAGGGGCATAGTCGTTCATTTCCCAATAAAAGTCGCTTCTTGGTCGGTCATAATTTCCAATCTCGTTCATAGTATCTGTATCGTATAATCTACCGTTGATCATGGTATAACTAACAGTGTTGGAATTTCGAATATTTTCAAGTGGATTTTTGTCCAAAACAATCAAATCTGCCAGCATACCTACTTTTAAGGAGCCGATCTGATCATCCATCCCTAAATAATTGGCACCATTTATAGTTGCTGCTTTTAAGGCTTCCATATTGGTCATGCCACCTTGAGATAACATCCAAAGCTCCCAATGTGCCCCAAGGCCTTGGATTTGGCCATGGGCTCCCAAATTAACTTTAACGCCTGCGTCGGCCAGTTTTTTAGCATTTTTGGAAACTAGGATATGACCATTTTCATATTCTTCTAGGGGGGCCATAACACGGTGCCTGGATCGGGAGTCTATTATGCCTCTTGGGGTATATTTTAAGAGTTTTTTGTCTTCCCAGACGTTGGTGGTTTGGCACCAGTAATATTCCCCGTTCAGTCCGCCATAATTAACGATCAGGGTAGGGGTATATCCGGTCTGGCTAGCGGCCCATAATTGCAAAACGTCCTTACTTAAATTTGCTACTGGTATATTGTGTTCTATTCCGGTATGGCCGTCCAGAATCATGGACATATTATGGAAGAAAGTGGAGCCACCTTCGGGTACTACCTCAATTTCATTTTCGTAGGCTGCTTTAATAATCTGCTGCCTTTGCTCCCGTCTGGGTTGGTTGTAGCTTTTTACGGAAAAAGCTCCAAAGGCTTTCGTTCTAAGAATTGCCGAACGGGCATCTTCCAAATTATTTATCGTAGCTTTAAAATCTCCATCTGCTCCATATAAAATGGCCCCAGTTGAAAAAATTCGAGGGCCCACCATATGTCCGGCGCGCACCATTTCCGCTTGCGAGAACACCATCTCGGTATTTGCAGAAGGATCATGTGTTGTGGTAACCCCATAGGCCAGATTCGTGTAATATTGCCAATGTTTTTGTGGACTAAGACCAAATCTAAAATGGCCAAGATGTGCATGTACATCTATTATTCCTGGCATAATTGTTTTATCGCTTACGTCAATAATTTTGGCATCGGGAGGTATGCTAACGGTATTCTTAGAACCAATGCCCGTAATTTTATTATCCTTGATGAGAATGGTGCCATTTTCCAAAACTTCATCATCGTTCATAGTAATGATCCTAGCTCCTGTAAAAGCAATAGTTCCCTTGGGTTTGTCAGAAGCAAGGCTTAGGTTGATTTTAATACCCAGGGTATCCATTTTTGGTATGGAATCCGGTGCACCCTCCAAAAAGAGAAATCTTTGGTTAATGTCAGTACTAAAATAAGCATCTCCTAAGGTCCAATTGAGGTTTTTGCTATTGGCAGACCAATGCAAATTAATTCCGGCATCACGTGCAACTTGAGCTACGGGAACATTGGTGGCTTTTCCGTCCAATTCAATGGTGTTTCCTGTCATGGGCAGTGTTGCAATATAAACCTTGTATAAATTGGTAAAGGCTATCCAATTATCGTCTGGACTAGGAATAATTCTTTGGGCGTATTTGGATGTAACCAATTCTCGGGGCTCTTTGCCTTCAAGATTTACAGATTTTAGTGTTTTGGTCAATTCACCAAAAAGATATCCTCCGGTTTGGTAATAAATCCTACTCGCATCCTTATTGAACGCAGGAAATTCACCCTCTTTTACGACCAATTTTTTGTTGGACTTTAGTCCGGATTTTTTAGTATAATTAACATCCAGCAGATAAATCCCAGGTTCTTTTGTGTTTACATAGCCCTGATGCCCATTTCCGTCCTCTTCCCGATATAGAATCAGATTGATGTCTTTAGGCGAAAAAGAAGGTTCTCTATAAATGGCTTTTTCTTCGGTTATCTGTATAGGTTTATTTTTGGGAGAAGTTAAATCGAGCCTTTGTAAAGTTCCCTGGTTTTCATCGTTCCAAGTTACATAAACCAGGTATTTGCCGTCTTTGGAAAAAGAAGGTTCAAATTCTAGATCCGTTCCCGAAGTGAGGCGGACTGGCATACCAGTTGGAAGTGCCCTTTTCCATAAATAACCAGCGGCATTGAAAATTAAAGTTTTACCATCGGGAGAAGTTACGGCGTTGCGTATTGCCTTTGCATTAAAAGTATCGGGTGCTGCATTATTTTTAAATTTTAAGGCATTTACTATTTTATGGTTGGCTGATGCTTCAAAGGGAATGTCAGTAGTGCTTAGAGAATTAATATCAATTTTTTTGATTTTACCCTGTGCCCAAATAATTATGAATTTATCATCAGGAGTAAAATTGAATCCTGTGTAAGGTCCAAAGACTGCCCATGTTTCTTGTTGGTCTTTACTTAGTTGATCGTAAATAGGCCATTCCTTTCCAGATTTAAGATCATGAAGGTAGAGTACAGTTTTTTCTCTAACCCTTTTTATAAAGGCCATAACCTTGCCATCATGTGAAATTACTGGGCGTATGGCACCTCCAGGACCACCTGTTATCCTTTCGGTATCGCCATCTTCTAGGCTATATTTATTAATGACATATATCTGGCTGTTCGGGTCTTTGTTATATTGAAAAGCACCACCTGGATAAACATCTTCACTATAGAATACAAACTTGCCATCTGGGGATGTCCAGGGTTCTCCAACATCTTGTTGTTCATTTTTCTTTTTGGTGAGCTGTATGCCCTTTCCACCAGATTTGTGGTACATCCAGATTTCACCGGCTCCAAGTGATCGTGTTGAGGTAAAATGCTTTTTACAAAAAATATAATTCCCATCAACGGACCATACCGCATTGTTGACCAGCCTAAAATCTTCCTTGGTTATTTGTTTGGCTTCAGTGCCATCTGTATTCATAATCCAGATATTATCGCCCCCACCAGCATCACTGGTAAAGCTTATATTCTTGCCATCAGGGCTATATCTTGGTTGTACTTCAAACGCATGTCCCTCCCGTATCAGAGTAGCGGTGCCACCAGTGATGGGCATGGTGTAAATGTCACCCAGCATATCAAAAACAATTTGAGTGCCATCAGGACTTACATCCAAACTCATCCAAGTACCTTCGTCAGAGGTAATGGAGACATTCTTAAATGATAGAGCGGGATTGGATACATCCCAGCTGTCTTTTTTAGTTTCTTCTTTATCTTGTGAATGGGAGCTTAGGCAAATAAGTAGGAGCAGCGCCGATAGGATACTATTTTTCATTGTAATAATGGGTTCTTAAATGTAGTTTTCTCAAAAGTACTTATAAGATGCATTAAAATGAAGTTTTCTAATTTTGTTTTTCTCTTATAAGGGTGCATTTTAATTCATGACGGAACAGGGTCGGCAAGCTATTTTTCATTGCTAGTTGAGGCTTTGTAGTATCCTAACAAAGAAAACAAATGGGGCATTGCATCTAGTTCCTTTAGACATTAAGTTATCCTAAAATCATTTTATATAAAACAGTACGGCTTCCTTTTTTGATTCCAATTTTTCGGTCAGGATTTTGAAGGCACACAACAAGCTTGCTATTCCAAGAATAGACACCATTTGTGTAGAAAATATTCCTTGTCACCAAGGACTTCCGGCAGTGTATCCTGTATCAGTGCTGAAAAATGTATACCCATATCTTGGCAGCTCACCTTATATAACAGATATCTTGGATAATCTAGGAATTGAACAATGGGAAGAAGGAGTTTGGGCAAATATTAAGACGGTAACTCCAGGTGATATTGGATAACTTTTATTGATGTTGAACTATGGGGTATTGAAGTATAAACTCCTTTAGCCACAAATTTTCTTGTAGTAATGACAGCAGATCCAGGCCATGAAAGCTTGGAAAATCTGGCGTCGTACATAGCACCTGTTGTTACTGTGGTTTTAAGGAAGAGTAATATATGAATATGGCTATTATTAATTATTGGAAATTAAGATGTAATGGGTTCCAAGCAGGACAGTGCAGGATACTGTTATTAAAATATCTAGGTGGTTTTATGAAAAATTTATGATAAAAAATGTTAAATTATTTTTTTACATGCTATTTGGAAAAACAAAATTAAACTCAACTTTATGAAAAGAACAGGATTTAAAAAATTATTTAGTTTGCTTTCAATTTTCCTGAAAGAAGGGATGCCATTAAGGGTGTCCATACTAGCTCTTATGCTATGTTCTGCCGGCTCGTACGCAACGTCAGTTGATAATTATGAATTTGAAACGAAGGTTTATGAAGACCTTTCTCAAACCGTAAATATATCGGGTACAATTTTAGATAACGAAGGAAATCCATTGCCAGGGGCCAGTATTGTTGAAAAAGGGACCACTAATGGAACACAAGCAGATTTTGATGGTAATTTTTCCATAACGGTTAAGGATCAAAATGCGGTATTGGTTGTTTCTTATATTGGATTTTCCACTCAAGATGTCGTAATTAATGGGCGGTCTCAATTGGAAATCGTACTACAGGAAGATTCGGCCAAATTGGACGAAGTTGTTGTGGTTGGGTATGGTACCGCTAGGAGAAAGGACATTTCAGGAGCTGTTAGTACAGTTAGGTTGGAAGATTCCCCAATCGCCCTTTCACCAAATACTAACGCCTTGCAGGTTTTAAGGGGGAATGTTTCGGGTGTTAACGTTGGAGTGCAGAATTCACCTGGGACTACACCGGGAATTCTGGTACGTGGTCAGAATTCAATTAATGGAAATAACGATCCGTTAATCGTTTTAGACGGCATTATTTATCTGGGAAGTATGACGGATATTAACACTGACGATATTTCAACTATCGATGTTTTAAAAGATGCGTCTGCTGCGGCCGTATATGGTTCTCGAGCTGCCAACGGTGTAGTGGTTATTACCACTAAAAAAGGAAAATCGGATAAACCGATGATTACCTATACTACATCGGTTGGTGTAAATACGTGGCAAAATAAGTTCGATATGATGAATCGAGAGCGATGGACACAAAAATATATTGCACAGACCCCTTCTATAGATTCTCCAGAACAAATTATTTTTGATGCCGCTTATGCAACCACACTATGGGAGCAGAAGGAAGTTGATACCAAATGGATGGATCTTATTTCGCGCAATGGTTTTAATCAAAATCACCAAATTGCCGTTTCTGGTCAATCAAATCGTATAAACTATTATTTCTCCGGTGGATACACTAATAATGAAGGTGCCATTGTCGGTGACGATTACCAACGTGTCTCCATAAGGACAAAGTTGGATGCCGACGTTACCGATTGGTTAAAAGTTGGAATTGACGGAACTTACAATAATAACGACTATTCGGGGGTTAGGGCGACACTTGGTAATAATGTGTATCAGCAGCAACCCTGGGCATATCCGTACCGTTATGAAGGTATGCCAGTTAATCCAGGAGCCAATACCGGAACATTATTGGAAAGATATCCTACCGGACAATCTATTCCGAATCCATTATGGGGAACGGATGGGTCAATAAAAGATGTTGACGATAGAAACTTCTATAGATTAAGTACTTATGCCTTGATCAAGGTTCCACAGATTGATGGTTTGACCTACCGGTTTAATTTTTCAATTAATTCAAATAATAATATAAGGGATAGATTTGTTTATGAGGATTATTATGTGGGCGAAGCAACATCTACACCCTATTTAGACCGGTATTCCCCGGGAGAGTTGGCAAAAAGATTATCCCAGGCAAATGGGTATAACAACCGAACCAACAGTTATACCTATGTAATGGATCATATTTTGAACTATAAGAAAGTGTTGGGAGACCACTATTTAGATGCAACATTGGTGGCGACCCGGGACTATTCATATAGCAAGCTGGTAAGTATAGAAGGCAGTGATTATTCCTCAAACGGGAATACCTTACTTGGTACTGACGGAATTCATAAAGCAGCTGTTCAAAAATCAAATTTAGATGTGGAGGAGAGAGCCAATGTTGGTTATGTGGGTCGTCTGGGTTATGCTTATAAAGACAAATATCATTTAACCGCGACCATGCGTAGAGACGGTGCTTCTGTATTTGGAGAAGATCAAAAATGGGGCGACTTTCAATCGTTAGGGGTTGCTTGGACTGCTTCCGAAGAGGATTTTATTAGCGGATCGGAAAAATTGAACTACCTGAAGATTAAAGCTTCCTATGGTAAAAATGGTAACCAAGGACTCGACCCATATCAAACTCTGGCGCGAGTGGCCAGTGGTAATGATGGTGGCATTCGCTATGAATTTGGTGATGCACCATCAACCATATTGTATGGTGTTGATCAGACCAATTTAGGAAGTCCGAGTCTTGGTTGGGAAACAACCACTGCCTTTAATGGAGGTTTTCAGTCCATATGGTTTAATAATAGGGTATTCTTTGATCTGGATTTCTATTTCTCAGAAACATCCGATCAGATATTTTCGCGTCAAATACCGATTATGACAGGATTTAGTTCAATTTTGTCAAGTTTGGGACAAGTGGATAATAAGGGTATCGAAATAAGCTTAAATACCGTCAATGTATCAAGCGAAAACTTTAAATGGTCATCTGGCCTTACTTACTGGAAAAACCGAAATAAAATTGTTAGCCTCTATGGTGATGATGTTGATGGTGACGGAAAGGAAGATGACGATATTGCCAACAGCCTTTTTATTGGAGAATCCCTACAGTCTATTTACGGCTACGATTATATAGGGGTTGTACAGGAGGATGACACGGAATATATTGAGAATGTAGGGGCTGAACCTGGAGACGCAATGTTTAGGGATATTAGTGGACCAGACGGTGTACCCGATGGTATCATCTCAGCTGACTATGACCGAGAAATATTAGGTAATCGGAAGGAGAATTTCAGACTTGGTCTTTCAAATACCTTCGAGTATAAAAATTTTAGCCTGTATGTTATGATTTCGGGAATATTTGGTGGAGGTAAAGACAATTTTTATCTTAGAGAGAATGAATTGTCTAATTCGTTCAAGGATAGATATGCCACCAATGAAATAGACCATGATTGGTGGACGCCCGAAAATAAAAGCGAGAAATACTTACGGGCAGATGCATATAGCAACCGCTATTTAGGATTGCAGTCTCGCGGTTTTATAAAGATACAGGACATTAACTTATCTTATAAACTGCCGAGAGAGGTATTAGGCAGTATTGGATTAAATTCATTGGAACTCTATACTAGTATAAATAACCAATTTACATTTACCAATTGGTTTGGAGGAGGTGATCCCGAGGCGGGAATTAGGCCGGATGATAATACACCGCCTGTTCCAACAACTTACACGATGGGATTAAAACTAAGTTTCTAAAACATAAAAAATAGATCAAATGAAAATCAATAACATAAAAATACAACTTTTCACTCTATTGATGTTGTTATTAACTTCTGTAGGGTGCAGTGATGAAGAATTCTTAACTGAAGAGCCTAAAACGTTTTATACGACAGATAACATTTTTTCGTCTGAGACTCAGCTAGACCAAGTTATCTTGACCATGTACTCCAGGTTACGAAATTTCAAACTTACCAATGATCAAATGCATGGTATTGGTACAGATGTTTTAGATGCACCTGAGTTTAGAGTTTCAAATTCTTTTAGTGACTACAGTAGGATCAATGCGGAAAGTTCAAATTTTAGAAATGTTTATAATTTCTATTACAACTTAATTGCAACCGCCAATACAGCGCTCTTTGCAGTAGATGAGGAGGATATTACTTTTGAATCGGAGGCCAAAAAAGAGTACATAATCGCTCAAGCTCGGTTTTTTCGGGCTTACGCACATGGAATGTTGGCGGAGCTTTTTGGCGGCGTGCCAATTGTAACTGAGGTGGCGAAGGAACCACGTTTTGATTATGCTAGGAGTTCCCGTGAAGAAACGTATCAGTTCGCTATTGATGAATTGGAGGCCATTGTAAATGAACTACCCGAAATAACGGAACAAGGCGGTAGACTGGTCAGAGGTGCTGCCCAACATTACTTATCTGAATTTTATCTCGCTTTAGGGGTTGAGTCATCGAATGCAACGGCATATGATCAGGCCATTAAATATGCCTCTGATGTAATTGACGGAGGCACTTTTGAATTGATGACAGAACGTTTTGGTTCGAGGATAGATGAAGAAAACACTGTCACTGGTGGCGCCGACGTATGGTGGGATTTGTTTAGAAAGGGAAATATAAATTATTCCGATGGAAATAGGGAAAGCATCTGGACTTTTCAGGTAGATTTTGATGCTTTCCTTCAAGAAGATGGTCAATCTGTTTTAAATTATCCAAGATATTTTGCCCCGGTATACAGAGCCATTGAAGGATTTGGTGGTGAAGGAGACCCAGGAGGTGGTGTTGGAGAAGATGCAGGTGGGAGGGGCGTAGCGTTTTATGCGCCAACACCTTTAACAGAGTTTGCAATTTGGGACGAAAGTATATCGGCAGGCGACCAACGTAATGCAGAACATAACATTAGTCGTAAAATATTTTATAACCAACCTGCAGATCCTCTTTTTGGAACCCAGGTTCCACAGGATGTAATAGATGCTACTAATGAAGGTCGTGGATGGATTTTTCCGATTTTCTATAAATTGAATACCGATAAGTACGATGGTTTGGACCAGGGAGAAAATAGGAGCAATATTTTCCGGGATGAATACGCAATTCGTTTGCCGGAAACTATTCTTCTTAGAGCTGAAGCTTATCATAGAAAAGGAGAAAACCAAAATGCAGCGGACGACATTAACCTTATCAGGTCCCGTGCCCAGTGCGATGTACTGGCTACTGCAGGCGATATTGATATCGACTATATCCTGGATGAAAGGGCAAGAGAATTATTTGTTGAGGAAAGTAGATGGAATACCCTTTTAAGAATGGGAGGGACAGTTGCTACCGATCGTATCAAAGAATATGCATTGCATCCACATGTAGCTTTGACACTTACTTTCGATTACAATTTGTGGCCAATACCCCAAAGTACAATCGATAGAAATAAGGATGTAAAATTGGAACAAAATCCTGGTTGGAACAGGTAATCTGAAATATTTTTAGTTAAAATATCTGCTCTTTAAATTCAGGCTTTCTGAAATTTTCAGAGTGGATATTTTATTTTTGATATTAATACCAAGTTTTACAAATGACCGGAAACTATTAGGCAAAGAAAATTTATTCAACATTCTCCATTAGCTTAAGGCAATTTTATAAGTACCTTATTATTGATCAGATTAAAGAATGTAGCAAACTGATTATGGCCTTTGAGCAGTTGTGTCCTAGTATATTACTTTCATTTTAAATATATTTAGTGATTATGAACATATCTAAAACGTTAACATTCTTATTATTAATTGTAACCGGGTCGGTTATGGCTCAAACAGTTGATTACTCAATTGACAAGAGTGGCTCCCTACCATCATTTAAGGAGCTTCCAATTCCTACAAAAGCGGGGAAAATGATTGCCCCTGTGGTTGATATTATGCCACAACTAAGAGGTTTTCACGATTATAAAAAGGTGCGAGAAGAAATGGTCTTTTTAAAAGATTTAGGTTTTAACAGGGTCTATTTTGTATTGTGTCAACCTGGATATCCTACTTTCTCCGATCCAACTGTTTCCGTTATGCCTACTGATAAAGGTACAGGAAATTACACATTGGAATCTATTTTGGCACTCGGAGATCCTAATTATGCCTATATGTATGAAGCCAAAAGGCTTGGCATGGAAGCTTGGGCAATTATAAAACCTTATGAATCAGGGACAGGGTTCACGATTCCGCATGATGCCAAGGCACCACTTAGCAGAAAACAGATAGAAACTATCGGAGGACAACACATCAATTTTGATAATTTAATATCCAGCAATCCTGAATTAAGGGTTAAAAGAAAGCCTGAACAAGATGCTATACTAAATATGTTAAATGAACCTATTAAATCAATTGAAGTAGCATTCTGTCTAGACTCCTTAAAACAAAAAGTTTCCTATGAAAAATATTTTGAATTTGACGGATTAAAGGATTCGGAAATTGAGATTCCCGGTATTGCGTTATGGTATAGTCAGGATAATGGTAAGTATAACAAATATGAAGGCAATATTGAAGTGGAGTCAAAATTTGAATATCGCCAGGTAAAAGATGCCAATGGATTTTTATTGGCAGATACGTCAAAGCGTTTTCTGGTATTAACAATAAAAAATTTCAACCTATCTGAAAACTATAATTATTTTGCAATAACCCTGGATCAAAATAAGAATTTGTTTACCATTCCTTTTTCAATGATAAAAGCGTATACTAGTTCTGGGGAGATACCCATAACCACTGGAATACATTCTAGGAGCCCTATGAGTCCTGAGGAAGGAAGTAAATCTCCAGAGGAAAGAGCTTGGGGGCTGGAAAATCGACCAGTTAAGAACAAGGAAGCTTTGAAACTGTTCATGAATTGGGGTTTCGAGTTTGAATTCCAAGGAACAGGTCATTGGGGAGATGGTTGGGTCAGCAGTCCGCTCTATGGATTTGCAAAAGGTAAGCGCAAATATATGGGAGGAACCCCATGTGAAGCTTATCCTGAAGTACAGGAGTACTGGTTGGATCAAGTCCAACGTGTTGTAAAAATGGGGTTTGACGGAATTGATTTTCGACTTCAAAATCATTCTGGAATGGTAACCGATTACGTAAACTATGGATACAATGAGCCGATTATAAAGCGTTACAAGGAAAAATATGGAGTTGATATTCTAAAGGCAGAAGCAGAACCACTGAAAATTATGGAAATAAGGGGGGAATATTTCTTGTCGTTTCTTGAAAAGGCAGCAGATGTAGTACACTCATCTGGTAAAAAAATGCAGGTTCATTTGCGTCATGCCCATGAGGCACCTGTATTGTCTGATGATTTTAATGAATTAGGGTTCTGGGCCATGCCCAAGATATTGCTCGATTGGAAAAAAGTAATTGATTTGGCTGATGAGGTAACCCTTAAACATTATTATCATGGCGATTACCGAACTTGGATGGGGGATAGCATAAAAACATACGCAAAGGATAAAGGCAAGCGTGTATGGGTCCATAATTATTTTACCCAGGGAGATGGGGTAGAATATGATTTTTTAAATGCGATAGAGAAAGACGAAAGAATAGGGGGTATTCTATTGTATGAGGTCGATGGAGGTATTTTACATACAGGTTTTCCAGATAACAAAAGTATACCAAATGAACAGAATATTAATAAATTGCATAGCGTTCTATTGAAATTGAAGGAAAACTAGACTAGAACCCCGTCGATTAAAGGCCAAATTATATTTCATTTCTACTTATTAGACTCCTTTAAAATTTGTTAATTGAAAAAGTAACTTTCGAAATTGAACGAAAAAAGAATGTATTAGGAGGAGTCTATTATTAATTATTTTTATTTGAAAATATGGAAAAAGTTGAAAGAAGATCAGTGCTCAAAGCATTAGGCCTTGCCTCGGTTGGAGCCATGACACCTGCAATGTTAAAAGCGGAAACGCTAAAGGAACCCTATAAGGTCACTGAGAAGTCTATAAAAACGGATATACTAGTAATTGGAGGAGGTACGGCCGGAACCGTTGCCGCAATTCAGGCCGGAAGGGCCGGTGCACGGACAATATTGATAGAAAGCGGCAGCCAACTTGGGGGAACTACCACGACAGCTGGGGTGACCTTTCCAGGTATCTTCCATGCATGGGGAAAACAGATTATTGGAGGAATTGGCTGGGAAATCGTCACGGACTGTGTAAAACTTAACGGCGATAAGTTGCCGGATTTTTCAATTCCTCCCAGCAGCCACTGGAAACATCAGGTTTCGGTAAATGGTTTTTTGTACACCCTATTGGCCGAAGAAAAATGTATTGATGCCGGTGTGGACATTCGGTATTATGAAACACCGACCAGTGTTAAGTTTGATAATGGGAATTGGGTAGTTCAAACAGTTGGTAAAGGAAGTTCTACCCAAATAACCTGCAATCAGATTATTGATTGTACCGGTAATGCGTTAATTGCCTCTATGGCAGGTTTTAATGTGCTTAGGGAAACAGAAACTCAGCCGGGATCGTTGATCTTTCAAATTGGAGGTTATGATTATGATTCTTTAGATCTTACGAAAATTCCAAAAGAATACCATGGAGTGCTTCGAAATAACATGAAGTTTAGTAAGAAAGCAACTAGTGCGGAGAATACATTTGTTCCCTATGGTTATGTCTATGTTCAGGGGGCGGATTCTACCACTTCGGAATCTCATTCTTTGGCCAATAATACAGGTAGGTCAACATTACTAAAATTAATACGAACATTAAGGACATTTCCAGGGTGTGAAGATCTTAGGCTCCTTGATTTAAAAACGGAAACAGCAATACGGGAAACTTACAGGATTGACGGTCTATATAAAATTACCAAAGACGATTATCTAGAGGGAAAAGTTTTTGAAGACTCTATTTCGAATTCATTTTATCCTATTGATCTTCATAGAGATGGAAAAACGATCTATCAAGAATTTTTAAAGCCAGATGTCGTTGCAAGTATTCCGTTAAGGGCACTTATACCTAAAAATAGTAAGAACTTTCTTGTAGCAGGTCGCTGTGTAAGCAGTGACAGGATGGCAAATTCAGCACTTAGAGTACAAGCTTCATCTATGGGTATGGGGCAGGCCGCTGCTGCTGCTGCTGTTTTGGCTTACAACCTCAAGGTTTCACCTCAGGATGTACCCATTGCGGAGTTAAAGAAATTACTTGGCAATCATGGTGGAATTATACCAGTAAGGACGTAAAAAATATGTTCGATCAGATTAGAAGAATGGTTTTGTTCTTATTTAATAGGGTTGCACATAATCCCTACAAGGTAAAAATTGCTATTATATTTTTGGGGCTTACAATAGTAAATAGCGAGAGAATAAGGTATTTTCAACAACAGACTATTTCGTTGGAACCTCATAGTACACGTGTATTTCAAGCGGATGTGAATGACTCTATTCCTGAAAATAATTTATTGTTTAAGGTTATATCAAAAGAGGAAATCCCAATCTTTTATTATAGAGAAATATTTTCATCAGTATGCTTTGATAATAAATGTCGGCCATTAAAGATTAATCTATACTGGAATATAACTGGTCGCTATCTTGGTTTCGAGCTTCTGGATGGGGAGTTTTTAAGTAAAACGGACCACGAACCTTTTACAGTTCAAGAGTATGAAAAATTAAATCAAATATTGGCGAATGAAAGTACTCCTTTAGCCGATATGGATTATAACCAATTAACCATAGAACCCAATAGTCATGGTCTAGGAGATATAGACGCAATTTCTTCCGCAACACCACAAAATTTGGCGCCATACGTAATTCAGGGAGCTGCTTATACCACCTATAGTCTATGGCATATAATACACGGTGCCACAAAAAAGGAAGTTCAAAATTTTACTATTGAGGAAATCTCCACCGAGTTAATCATAAAAATATTGGAAAGTCCCAATCAAGTAGATAAAATATGGGCATTGGAACACATAGACGGATATGCTGTACTTACTCCCGATCTGATCGATCAATTGTTTGCACTGATAAATGGAGATGATTATATAGTTACGGAGATAGCTCTAAAGGCCATAAACAAAAGCCAGCTTGATTCCAACCGAATTCAGCAGTTACTGCTGAAAGCCCTAACAAAGGAAAATTATAATGTACAGATTCTTGTCATTGACAAAATTGAAGATTGTAATCTTTTAAAGGAAGCTATTACAATGGAATTGGTGGACAATTTAGCTGTCTTTAATGGTCAGGTTTTTAAAAGAGCATTGGATGTATTGGTAAAACAACAACTAAGTGTTGAAATGTATATTAAAATTGCTCAATTGCTTGGGTCGCAGAACAACTACATTTCTAATAATACAGCGCGTTTTTTGAAAAATGAGAATGTAAAAGATCCTAGGATTATTTCACTTTTAAAAAAATATGAAGATTAATACTGAAAAAGTATACTAACAAGGATGTCCCAAGCCTTTGGGAATTTAAAGGGCCATCATCGATTTTAGTCCCTAGGAAATGGTCCAAACTATAGGTGGCAGGAAGATGTAACTCATCCGATGTCAGGGTTCATGGGTCAATTAGGATTCAGCCTAGGGCGAACATAACGGGCCAGGCGCTTGGCACTGGGGCTGTGTATATAATCAAGACAGGGTAGCCGGCCTGCTAATTGAATACCGAAACATTGGCGTCTTCATTACGGAAAGAGGGCGGGATATTGCCTCAAAAAAAGTTATCTCCCAAGTTGACACAGCCCTAATTATTGAAACTAGTTTATTTTGGTCTGTTAAAATCGATATTTTTAAAGTATTTTAATAATCTGTTAAATAGAAAATGTTTCTAGTTCAGCAGTCTTTAAGATTTTTAATCTATTTGGTCCTCTTAATTTATCCAATGGATGGAAAACATTGGAAGAAATAAAAAAGGAAAACGGATAGAAAATTATGGATACAACGGTACTGAATATAAATAAGGGAAATAAAAGATATCTGGCGTTGATCTGTTTCGTGGCCTCATTGGGGGGTGTTCTCTTCGGGTTCGATACGGCGGTCATTTCAGGAACCTTCGGATTTGTGGAAACATTTTTTAACCTGGATAAATTGGAAGTGGGCTGGTTCGCCAGTTCCGCATTGGTTGGGGCCATAGGGGGTGCCGCCATTTCTGGGGTCTTAAGTGATAAATATGGCAGAAAACCGGTGCTCATGGCGGCTTCATTGTTGTTCTTTGTCTCGGCATTGGGGTCAATGGTACCACCGAACTTTATTTTTTTGATTATAGCAAGGCTTATTGGGGGGGTCGGGGTCGGTATGGCATCCGTACTGGCACCGCTGTACATCTCCGAAGTTGCCCCACCCAAAATTAGGGGCAGGCTAGTGGCCCTATACCAACTCTCTATTGTCATTGGCATATTGCTGGCCTATTTTTCCAATTGGTCCCTGTTGGGCTTTTCACAAGGAAATATCGAGGCCTTCGGTGGAACGGGAATTTTTCATAAGACCATGGTATCCGAGGTGTGGCGGGGTATGTTCGGTTCCGAGATGATCCCCTCGGGATTGTTTCTGTTATTATTGTTCTTTATCCCTGAAAGCCCCCGTTGGTTGATAAGAAACGGACAATCGGATAAAGGATATATCATCTTGTCCAAGATTAATGGTGCAACTGTGGCCAAGAACGAATTGGCTGAAATAACAAAGACGGTAACGCATATAAAAGGAAAGATCAGTGAACTTCTAAAGCCGGGATTACGATTGGCCTTGATCGTAGGGGTCGGGCTTTCGGTCTTCGGGCAATTCACCGGAGTTAATATTATCGTGTATTACGGGCCCACCATCCTTGAAGATGCAGGGTTCCAATTGGATAGTGCATTACAGTTCCAAGTAGCCATTGGTATCATTAACCTGATATTTACCATCATCGCTTTATGGAAAATAGATAGCTGGGGACGACGTCCATTATTGATCTGGGGCATGTCTGCAGTCTTCATTTCCTTAATAATTATAGCAGCCCTATTCTCTACAGGACAGACATCGGGCATTTGGATCGTTATTATGTTATGCGTATATATGGCCTCCCTAGCCATTTCCATCAATGCGGTTATCTGGGTGCTGATAGGGGAGATATTTCCCACCCGTATCCGGGGGCGTGCCATGTCCATAGCCACCTTCGCCAACTGGGGCATCAATTTTCTGACGGCCTTCCTGTTTCCATGGTATGTTGACAAGATCGGTGTGGGAGCCGGCTTTTTTACCTTCGCCTTCATGTGTCTGATAGCGACCATTTTCTTCTACAGATATGTACCCGAGACCAAAGGAAAAAGTCTGGAGGAAATCGAGCAGTTTTGGAAGGAAAAAAGTATTGAATAAAAAGGTGTTTAAAATTTTATTCCGTTATTTTGAATTAAGGGATGGCTTTATCTTGGCATTAAAAATTCAATTCTGAAAACCTTAGTGATATCCTTATAGGAGTTTTGTCGAATCATTTATAAAAAAAACAATAAGTATGTTTAAAATGAAAAAGGATGGCGTAGCACCTCATATTCAGGTATCTAAATTAACTGTTCTAGTATTATTTTTTTCTTTATTGATACCTAGTCAGAACTATAGTCAAGAACAAAAATTAGAATCTTGGAAGCATTTGAAACTTTGGGAAGTGCCAATTTCAGAAAAGCAACTTAGCATGCTTCCTGCAAAAGGTCCGTACTTTGTTATAGATGATCGTATAATCGAAGACCGTTGGATGATTGAACGCTTTGTTGTTCCATTTGAAAAGTATTTGGATAATCCTGTTATTGAGAAAGATTTGCCATGGGAAGGTACAGGACCACTATTGGGTGGAACAGTACTATTTGATACACAGGATAGTTTATTTAAAATATGGTATACGATATGGAATTCTCATGCCTATTATAACAAACTCCCTTTTTCATACAATATCCTTTATGCAGAATCAGAAGATGGAGTTATGTGGAAAAAGCCAATACTCGATTTATTTGACTTGGAAGGAACAATTGGCAAAAAAAATAATATTATCAAATTAGGTTGGTATAAAACTCAGAATATAGATGTAGAGTTAAACCCAGCACCGCAATCATCGGCAGAAAAATTTGTTGCTATTCATAATGATAATGGCGGTGTTTTTGTCTCTTATTCTGCGGATGGAAAAGATTTTAATTGCTCTTTTGAAAGCCCTGCGGTATGGTACCATAGTGATACGCAAAATAATTTTGTATTTGATGAAGTTCGTAATCGATGGTTTATGTTCGTACGTCCAAGAGCCTATGCAGGTGAAGGGTTAAAGGATGTAAACCGACGACGTAGTGCCGTTAAGGAAAGTGATAACCTAGTGAACTGGACTCATGAACGCACGGTGATGGTTCCTGAAGAGGGAGATGTAACTGATTTTTATGGAATGACCGTTTTTCGGAGAGGGGACTTGTTTTTTGGCCTTCTCAGGAAGTATGATGCTGGAAAAACCGATAAAGTTTCTGTTGAACTGGTGTGGAGTAATAATGCATACCAGTGGTTTCGTTTACCAATGGGCGCTGAGAAGAATCCGTTAAATTTGGGAGAGAAAGATGACTGGGACTCCGGGCAAGTATACATGACAGATAAACCAGTAATAAAAGACGATGAGATGTTGTTTTATTATGGAGGTAATAATACATCACATAATGAGCCAGGTAATCCTGCTATTGGTTTAGCCAAAACGAAATTGGACAGGTTATTCGGTGCTCGTTCACTACCTGATACGCTTGGTAGAATTCTTACTCGTCCGTTTGAGGTTAAAGGAGATCTGTTTATCAATGCTGACGCTGAAGGAGAAATCCTTGTAGAAGTACGCTCTGCGATTCGAGATGAACCGCTTGAAGGCTGGAGTTTTGATGATTGTACCCCGTTTACAGGATCAGAAATTAATGCATCAATGAATTGGGGCGATAAAAAATTGAGTGATTTAAAAGGAAAAATGGTGCGATTGAGATTTCAACTTAAGGATGGAACATTATACTCGTTTAATATGTTATAAATAGTATTTTTAATTTATTAAAAGCATGACAAGATATTTATGGATTTACCATGGCTTAGTTTTACTTTATTAGGGCATCTTTTGTATTCTGATAATTCCCTTCATAATAATCCACCTGAGCACCCACTAAACTAAATCACAATATTCCAAGGCATCTTTTAAAGATACTGGCTTACGAATCCTGTATCTGCATAGTACCGCGCGGAATCCAATTGAGATAATCTTTGGTGGGCTAAGTAAAGGTTGTGCCTCAACATCCTAGAATCCCCAAAATGACTATTTTCATAGGCTTTCTTCTTCAACAAATTTAATGATGGTGTATAGATATCCGCGGTCGCGTGTGGTTGCCCGTTTATATTTCTAATTGCAGCTATTGCCATGGAACGGGTAAGCTAGGGATTAAGGACAATCGATCTTGATCTTAAAATTCTCTATAAACTTTAGATCAATACAGCGAACCAAAACCATCAAGAAATCTGGCAAATTGTTTTAGGTAAAATGAAAAAGGCAGTTACATTAAATGTAACTGCCTTTTTCTTAGTAGCGGGAACTGGATTCTTTCCTTCGCTCTGCTACGGAAAGGGCCTTGGGGGAGGCTTTACTAGAAAAGCTTCCAACGCTAATGCGTTGGCTTTTATTATGTCGTCCGCTTGCGCAAGTAAACTTGCTCAGCATCTTCCATAAAAAAAGCCTTTCATTTCTGAAAGGCTTATCTAGTAGCGGGAACTGGACTCGAACCAGTGACCTTCGGGTTATGAGTCGCAGAAATACTGGTTTTATATGGTCTTATATGTAATGATATAATTGATAATCAAATACTTACGTTTTAGGTCAAAACAGCAGAAATCATATAAAACCCCAAAATGTTTTAGGTATGTTTTAGGTAGAATGTGGTCATTAGTGTATCTTAGAGGAAATACTTTATTAAAAATGGCCTCGATAAAGATAGTGCTTTGGAAACATGATAGAAAGAAGGACGGCACTTTTCCATTGGCCGTTCGAATTACCCAAAATAGAAAGACACGATACATATTTACAGGTCAATATATTTTGGAAAAAGATTGGGACAAAGATTTGGGTAAGGTTAAAAAATCCCACGCCAATTCAGCAAGGCTGAATAATTATCTACTAAAAAAATTGACCGAGATCGATAGTATCGCTCTAGAAGCGGAAGGGTCAAAGGAGTTTATTTCCAGTAAACAAATCAAGAACAAGGCAAAGCATAAAGGGAGAACAGTTTCGTTTTTTCAATTTGGGTCACAACGTGTAATAAACAAATTTCAGTCAGGTTCATTTTCCACATGTAAAGGGGAACTTTCAATGTTGTTTAACGTCCGTGAGTTTTTAAAGTGGAACAGATTTGAAGAGAGAGAACAAGTTATCAATGGAATTATAGACCGGCGACGAAATCGGGTAAGTCAGTCCAGGAAGTTTGGATATAATTTCTTAGAACATGTAAAAGGCGAATTTGGGAAAGAAGCCTCGCTCTATTTTGAAGACATCACCGAGGCATTTCTAAGCAACTTCAAGGTGTTCTGTATTTCTTATCTAGATCATAAGACCAGAACGGTTACCAATCATCTTATTTATATTCGCACCCTCTTTAATGCGTCTATAAAGGAAGGAATTGTGGAAGCCAAACACTATCCTTTTGCAGGAGAAAAAGAGCGTATACGTATAAAGCCAACACAAAAAATCGGTTTGACAAGAGAAGAAATAAAACTGATTGAAAATGCGGAATTGGAGAAAGATTCTGCTATGTGGCATACCCGAAATGTTTGGTTGTTCTCTTATTATTTTGCGGGAATTCGGATTTCGGACGTGTTGCAAATGAAATGGTCAGATTTGATGGATGGACGTCTCTATTATACCATGAACAAGAACGAAAAGCCATTGAGCCTTAAAATTCCGGATCAGGTCAAGGGGATATTGGATTTTTATCGACCGTTGCGCCAGTCAAATAAGGATTTTATTTTTCCCTATTTAAAAAAAGCGAATCCGAATAGCAAGCGGGATGTATTTGTAAAGACCCGTAATGGAACCGCTGTACTTAATAAATACCTAAAGGAGATTGCCGAAAAATGTGGGATTACAAAAAACTTATCTAACCATATTGCCCGCCATTCTTTTGGGAATATCGCTGGGGACACCATTTCACCCCTAATGTTGCAAAAACTTTATCGGCATAGTGATTTAAAAACGACCATCATGTATCAAGCGAATTTTATTCATAGGGATGCGGATGACGCTTTGGATGCAGTTTTGAATTCTTAGAGAACTATTATGAGGTATCTTGTAGAGCCGGAGTTTTATTCAAGATGTCCTTTATACATTTACTTTAAATCTCCTCGATTCAAATAATTACAACCTTAAGAATATGCTTTTTTAGGAATTAATAAAGTAAAGAAAGTATTGAACTAATTCCTTTTTATTCATTTTCAATCCAACTACTCAGCAGTTTTGTGGGATTGATTACAGGCAACATAATTCCATTCCATGGGAGTTATTGTTTTTTCATAAATCATCCCCCTCAGACATGAACATGATATCCCAGCTTAAGTGGGTATTAGACCAATAACTGTGTAAGAGGAAATCGGAGCTATTACAGCATGTTTTTGTTACAAAAATACCTTATAGTTTGCAATCAAAACCCAAACACCTGTAAGCTTCATAGCATAAATAACTCACAAATATTTTTAAATAGCTTACAAAACATTATATTTGTGATATGCAAAGTGTAGATGATAAAGTTATAGAGAAAGTAAACAATACCAAACCTGGTACGATTCTGTTTATAGAAGATTTTTTAGGCCTCGGTAGCAATGGTGCTGTATATACTGCACTTCACCGTTTGGTAAAGGCAAAAAATATAAGTCGTATGGCAAGAGGTATTTATGCTAAACCAAGGTTTAGTAAGTTGCTTAATCAAGACGTGTTGCCTGGAGCCGAGGAAGTGGCTATTGCCATTGCTAAAAGAGACAAGGCTCGCTTATTGCCTACAGGGGCACAAGCACAAAATGCTTTAGGCTTATCAACTCAAATACCTTTACGCATCGTGTACTTAACAGATGGTTCACCCAGAACTATAAAAATTGGAAAACACACAATCCAATTTAAAAAAACAACACCTAAAAACTTGGCACTAAAAGGTGAGATAAGCAAATTGGTGGTACAAGCCTTAAAAGATATTGGTAAAGACAAGACTAAACCTCAAGAATTAGAAAAGATACAAAGCCTGTTATTAAAAGAAGATAAGCAAGATTTAAAACACGATATTGCATTAGCACCGCAATGGATAGCAGAACTAATGGCAAAAGCTTTGTAAATGGCAGCAAAAGATTTTTATAAATTAAAAGATGCAGAAAAGGTAGAGGTATTTACTGCGGTAGCACAACAAAAAGGTTTGCCTATATATGCAGTAGAAAAAGATTGGTGGGTAGTACAAACACTTGATATTATCTTTTCGCAATTAGAGTTTGCCGAACATCTATTATTTAAAGGCGGTACATCATTAAGCAAAGCGTGGAATTTAATACAACGCTTTTCAGAAGATATAGATTTAGCCTTAAATAGAGAGTATTTAGGTTTTGATGGTGGATTGATTAGTAAATCGCAAGTAAAAAAATTAAGGGAAAAGTCTTTCGAGTTTGTAACCACAAAATTTTATGAAGCCTTACAAAAAGCTTTTGCAGAAAAGAGTTATACAGACGTTACCTTCGATTTTGAAAATTTAGGCGATGGCGACCAAGATCCAGTATCTATTTTAATCTATTATCCAGCGGTTACAGAACATTCTGAATATGTATTGCCAAGAGTAAAGGTAGAATTGGGGAGTCGCTCGTTAAAAGACCCTTTTACAAAATGCGATATTGTTTCATTTGTAGGTGAACAATTTTCAAAGCGTCCATTTGCAGATACAGCCATAACTGTACCCTGTGTAAACCCGGAACGCACCTATTTAGAAAAATTGTTTTTGTTGCACGAAGAGTTTAAGAAGCCCAATGACAAAATACGTGTAGAACGTTTAAGTAGGCACTTGTACGACATTACTAAAATCTACAATAGCCAACATAAAGAGAAAGCCTATAACCAAGAATTGATAGTTTCGATTATTAAGCATAGAGAACGATTTAATGGGATGCGTGGTGTAGATTATGGTATATTATATCCGCCAAATCTTAACCCTATTCCAACTGAAGATTTTATAAAAGCTTGGGAGGACGATTATAAAACGATGCAAACCAATATGATTCCGGAAGATAGTCCAAGTTTTACACACCTTTTGGAAACCGTTAAGCAAGCAACCCAAGAATACAACGTATTGAAATTTGAATAAATGAGTAAAAACTTTATAAGCAATAGTCAAGATAACGCTACACTAAAAAAACGATTGGAAAATCTAATTTCAGCAAGTCAGGAATTAAAATTTTTGTAGGCTTCTTTTATTTCTTGGGTTGGCAAGAAATTTATAAAAACCTTCAGGATAACAATCAAGTAACCTTAAAAATATTGGTAGGTTTGCAAGACGATAGTTTAAATCAAGAAGAACATTTTGCGCATTTTATGAAATCTATGGGCGTCGCTATTAACAATGCCGAAATGGATAACAAATCCTTTTACAATCAAATAGCATTCCTTATGCAGCTGTTGGAATAAGGTTGATTAATTATTAGAAAAACACTCAATCCCAATCACGCGAAAGTTTATTTATTTTAGTTCGACAATCAATACCAAGATTCACTCAACGTTAAAGGGAATTTATAACAGATAGTAGCAATTTAACCAAAGCAGGGTCACACGGTCAAGAAGAATTTATGGTCGAGATAAAGGACTACGGTTTTTATCAGGATATCTGAATATGGCAATATCTGGATATCTACATATCGCGATATCTGAATATAAATATATAACTGTTGTATCCATAGGGTTTTAGGTGTAAGGTTTTTTTGTGACGCCTGTAGGTGCCACTGATATATCACTGGGAAAAGGGTGGTTCAATATTGCTTTGTCAACCTTTTAGTTTAATGGGTAATTGACTTAGACGCTTATAAGTAGACTTGATTCTACCCAAAGTGTTTCATGTATGCCATGCCCCTGTGGCCATCGGGCCAACCTTCCGATAATATTCTTTTCCCTAACCACATTGCTTTCCATCCGCTAGGGAAGGATCTCGCCCGCAGTCTTTCCCGACCGCCTCAGCGCCGCACAAAAGCACAAGGGGTGAAAAACCCCTTGCCCTTTTTCTCCCTAGCTACAAAAACGAGTTTATTGTACCGCTCTTTTCTACTCTTTCAAATAAATTTTAAGACCATATAAAAGCTGGACTGGACTTAAATGATCTTATATGGTCTCATATGATTTTAGATGTAAAAAACTGTAAATAAGTCTTTTAAGTTTTATTTTGGTGCTTTATATTTATATAAGATTATCCGTTTTTAACGGATAGCAAGTTATGTTTTGCGCAACGCAAAATACCTACTTCTAGCGAAGTGAAAAGGCTGCCTTCGGCAGTCTTAATAAAGAGAAGGACAATGGCAATTGGTAAAATCGGCAGAAAACTGTTGGGAGACAAAAAGCTAAAGCATGCTATTACACTCCGGTTCAACGCAAAGGAGCTGGATAAGGTGAAGACGCTTCTAAGATTCTATAATGTCGATTTTGATAAAAGGGGAGCGGTAGGGCCTTTCTTAAGATTGCTCATTCTAAACAAGGAAACGGAAAAAGCAGAATGTCTACCTGATAGTACCACTAAGGTCGGGTATCAACTAAATAAAATAGGAACCAACATCAACCAATTGGTAAAAGTGGTCCATTACAAGAATAGACGGACCTTAGTGGCCGTTGCCACGGAGCGGGACCGTCAAGCCCATGCCAGAATGCTCCGGGCAGGGTGGAACGCATTGGATACGCTATTGGGCAGTACCACTTCCAAAGAAGAGGAACTCTATAATGGGTTTATGGATGAGTTTACGAATTACTCGAAATACAAACGAAATTGGCTTTCGATGTAGATTGCTCTTAATAGTCCCATTTTATTTAGGGCCTAATACGACCATTCAATAAATAAGAATAATAATAAAACGATTTATGGGATTGCTCGTTGGAAAAATGAGCAGAATTGGAGAACTTACGCCTTATGTGATTTAGGGTCTGAATTTATTGGTCTCAAAAATAGTTTAAACTATGCACTTTAGTGCATCTCGCTTTAGCTTCTAAAAATACTTACTTTTGTAGGGATGACGGAGCAACGAAGTAATGGGCATACGGTTTCAAGGCTGAGCGTACATATTGTATGGTGTACGAAATACAGGTACGCTGTTTTAAAGGGAGACCTTCAGATACGTTGCCGTACCCTGCTGATACAGATTTGCGAGGCTGAAGATGTAACTATATTGAAAGGCGTTGTTTCCAAAGATCACGTCCATATGCACTTGGAGTACCGTCCATCCTCAAGTGTGAGCGGTTTAGTAAAGAAATTGAAAGGTCGAAGCTCACGAAAGCTTCAGCAGGAGTTTCCGGATTTGAAGAAACGATATTGGGGCAGACATTTTTGGGCTATAGGTTATGGTTGCTGGAGTACTGGGAATATAACTGATGAGATGGTCAATGATTATCTTGAGCACCATAGGAAGCCTGAAGATCGTGATAACAGCAACTTTATAATTGAGCAATGAACATTGGGCGACTTTGAGTCGCTAGCGCTAGCTTAAACTATGGACCTTTCAGTCCATAGTAGTTAATTTAAAATTTATAATAATAAAAAAAATCTATGCTATACATAATCCCAACAAAAAAGGGAATGGGGGTTGAGCTCTGGGGGACTTTTGATGATTTGGATTTGTTATATGATCTTATCGGTAAATTTTGGAATGACGAAACTCACCTAAACCGGAAAGGTTATGTGAATAGGGATAAGCTTATTAGCAGTTTTTCCTATGAAATCAGGAAAGCCTATGGCAATCAAAGACTCTATAGGGCCAAAAGTCATTTTTCTAGGGAAGAACAAACTTACTATGGCACCAAATTTTCCTGGGTACATATGCTGTTTTCCTTAACCTCCATTAAATATAATATGCGGTTTTATCAAACCAATAAGCTTGATATTGCCACAATCCTGCAGCTTGAACATTGGTTGGAAAATGCAATGAACACCTATGATGAAGTTGGGGCTAAGGCGTTAATAGGATTCATAGAGGATGGGCTCTACGGCGGGAATGAACTTATATATCAATATATGAGGAGCGTAAACGTGGATTTCTTTTTACTGGGTGGTGGTAAACGGGCATTCCGAAAATTACCCAATCTATTAAAACGCGGTGTTTACTTTTCTTCGGAGTATGAAGCGTATGCCAAATTTTTAGAGAAAGAGGCCAAAAGGCTTGGTTGTGAGGCCACGGATTTAGAAATTGATGATAACGATATAGAATACGCAGGTATCCAATGGTAGCATTTCATAACCCCTTTACTACTTAATGTAGATATCTATATTATTGGAGCAAACAACATTTTTTATACTTTTTCCCGCTACCACATGGACAGGGGTCATTTCGTCCAATTTTTGGTTCCGCTCTTACCGGCATTACTGCCGGTGAAAAATAATCGTAGTAATCTGTAGGCGAACTTCCTATTTCTTCGATATACTCGGCCCAGGTAGCCGTTATTTCTTCATACCGATCTACTATGGGAAGTATTTCCTTTCTTTTATCAAAGGAGTCAGGGCGCTCAAAGGCTTCCTCTACTGCTTGCCAATCCCCACAAATACCTTGAGATACCAATCCTCGTTTAAACAACTGTTCTATTTCTGGCACTAATTCGGTGCCATTTATGTCGATCACATTGCATATCAACAAGGCTATTACATCGCTGTCTATTACATTGTCCTCCAAGGTGCTGTCTAAGAAAAATTGAATAACATCTGCGTACCAGCTCAAAACCTCATTGCGGCGTTCGGGATGGTGTATAGCAAGCTGTTCTAGTACGTCTGGGATAGTAGCGCGGGCATAGGTGTCAATGCCGGGAGTAGACATGAATTCCTTACATGCCTCCAGGTCATTGGCTGCCATTTTGTAGATAGGTTCCCAAATTGCCGAAGTGAGAAAGTCACCTAAAAAAAGATCAAAATATTCATCGGATTGGCCCAGAACATCAAAAATGGTTTCCAAGCTGTCTGTTGCCTCGAGTTCTCCCAATAGATAAATGGTATGGACTACAAAATTCATCCTCTCCTCGTCCCATCCGTTTTCTTCAAACATTTTTTTAAAATGGCCATAACGGAGAATGCTATCAAGTAAAACCAACTCTAGATCGTTGATAAGCGTGTCCTTGGGAAGGGACAGTATTTTGTTTAGTTTTTCCTCTCCGATGTAAAGTCCATGGTTGTAAAGCCATTCTATTTCTTCATGATTGAAATTTGGAGCGTTTTTGATGATTTTAATTTCTTGGGATCTTGTTGTTACCGATATTCTAGTTTTTTCTTCCTCTTCAAAACGCGCTTGGCCTGCTTTCATTGTGGCAGCAATAATTTGTCTACTAGCAAATTCAATATCTGCAGAATCGGGTGCCAGTTTTTGCATTATATCGTATCGAATTTCGGCTTGCTCAATATCACCAATAGCAGTAAAATAAAGGATGGCGCATTTATAAAATGAAATTACCTCGTTTAAATGAAAGGTGTCACGATCTGGATAAAGTGCTTTTAGCTCCATGGTACTACCTAAAACTTCGGGCATTTTATGATAATCTTGCTTGAAGTAATACTCGTTTGCCAGGTTTAACTTTCCGAATAAATAATTGGGGTGTTCCGCAATAGTCCATTTATTGGTTTCATGCATCTTCTTAGTATCGTTCAGTTGGCCGTATAGTACGGATAGATAATTTTTCAACTGTGGATTATTAGGATAGCGTTCAATGGCATTCACCAATTTTTGCACGCTTGATCTTTTTCCTTTTAACGCCAATTTGTGAAACTGTTCCAGCTTACGCGATAATTCAGGAGTAATCGCATTTTGAATGTCTAACAAGTTTGGATCGGTGGTTATGTTGTAGTTTAATTCCATAATGCACGCCTTACCTAAGGTGTTGATTTAACGATTCCACTTGTTCTTTTAAAACTACTAAGAGCGATATTGACAGGAATCATCAAATGTAGACTATTATAAACGCAAATTAAGAAACCTCTATTTGTTATCAAATATGAAATTAGTATTTATTTTTTTAGATAGACACAACAATTGGTCATGATCCATAATTATTGATACTATCCTGATAGGTAAACCACACGCAACTTTTGCGATTAATCCCAAAAAACGATAAAAATGTTTTAGGTATGTTTTAGGAAGAGAATCAAAAAAGGCTTCACATTTCTGTGAAGCCCTGTCTTTCCTAGTAGCGGGAACTGGACTCGAACCAGTGACCTTCGGGTTATGAGTTTGGTCAGAAACTCAAGAAATATACTATATAACCCAAAATATTTTCTATCTAAGTCAAAAAACTGTAAAACCGTGTACGGACCGTGTACTCAGGTTAAACAATAAATATTTTCTACAATTTAAGGTAAATTTCGGAAAAAAGGTAATTGATTAAACGATTTTCTATTTAATGGTAAAGTTATATGACAATTTAGGGTAAATGGCCTAAAATCAGAATGGGCCATTAAAAAAAAATGAATACATATAGGCCTGTTCCAGCTAAAAGATTTTACCCAAACAATAAAAACAATAGCGGGTCATCCTCTTTAAAAGCTTCCCTTATTTTGGTAAACGCTATTCTCATTTGAGATTCCACAGTTTTTACAGAAATCCCCATCTGGGCTGCGATTTCTTTATACTTGACCCCTTGTATCTTATTAAGCATTATTATTTCCTTGCATTTTGGAGGCAGGGAATCAATTACCTGCTTCATTTTATGAATACGTTTTTCCAAGGTCTCCGAGTCTTCTTCTATTCTATCTACTAGTGCACGTTCCCATATTTGACTTATAAGTTTTTCCTGTTTTTTCGCTTTCTTGATAGTATCAATATACCTGTTGTAAGCAATGGCATAGAGATAAGGTTTTGGGGATTTGGATTCATCCAACTTGGATTTATCCTCCCAAAGACTAATAAAAGCCTGCTGTACAATATCCTCAGACTGTATTTTATTATGGGTATAAGTGGTTATATACGCCACAAGACGGTCATATAATGTATTGAATAGATACCTGAAAGCACTTCGGTCGCCCTTCTTCATGGCAATTACGGCCTCAATTTCATTCATTTAAACTAGGTGTTGGTTTTGTTGGTTGTTTGGATATTAGTGCGAATATCAAATTTTTTTTAATTTTTTTTAAGGGTTTAATAATTTTTTAAAGTATTGGTTATGTAATGTGTAATGAAGGCTACTTCATAAGGAACATATTATAAGTGAAAATTAGGTAAGAATATAATGAAAAAATATATAACAAAGCTTCTTCTCGGTACGATTACGAAAAAGGAGATAATTGAGCTTCGGAATTGGTTGAAGGATACAAAAAATCAGGCCATTCTTGAATCTTATGTTCGTGATTACCACGATTTAAACTTGGCAACATTAAAAAATAATCTTGATGAAGCCTATAACAAAGTTACTCATCAAATTGATATTTATGAAAAACCTGTTAAAAGGCTTTTCCCAAACTGGACAAAGTATGCCGCTGCGATTGTATTTTTAATTGGTTTGGGATTTTTCTATCAGCAAGGCTTTTTTTTACCTCAAGGCCAGAATGTGCTGCTGCCAAAAGATGAATCCATAACCTTGGAATTGGACAATGGTTCCATTCAAACCATTGATATTACTGGAGTCAAAGAAGTTAGGGATTCTGAAGGGAATGTTGTAGGTGCCCAAAAACAAGATCAAATCAGTTATTCCCAGGCAAATCAAAAGGAAGAATTGATATATAATACATTGACAATACCCAACGGGAAGAAATTTCAAATTGAACTATCAGATGGAACTTTAGTACATCTAAATGCGGGTAGTTCCTTAAGATATCCTGTAAATTTTTTGAGTGAAGGTCCTAGACAGGTATTTCTTTCCGGTGAGGCTTATTTCGATGTTGCCAAAAATGTTTCAAACCCATTTATTGTTAATGTTGATGAGCTGGATGTAAAGGTCCTTGGAACACAATTTAATGTATCGGCCTATGAGGAGGATAAAAATATAGATGTGGTTCTGGTCGAGGGTGCTGTGAGTTTGGATAAGAAAAATGAATTGCAAAATCATAGTGTTACCTTATCCTCTGGTCAAAAAGGATCTTATAAACAAGATTCCAAGATTATAATGGTAAATGAAGTAAATACAAACCTTTATACCTCTTGGAGGCAAGGTTATTTGGTCTTCCGGGACTTGACATTTGATAATATCTTAACAAAATTGGAACGGCACTATAATATTGAAATAGAAAATACCAATGCAGAATTAGGGAAGGAAATTTTCAATGCAAGTTTTGACAATGTCGAAGTAGAGAAGGTGCTTAGTTATTTCAACGACACCCATAAAATTGATTATGAAATAAAAAACAATAAGATTTTAATAAAATAGAACATGAAAATAAGTATAACCAAAAACCCAAAAAAATATGAAGTGAGCCAAAATTAACGAACAAAGAAGCCAACACTTTGTTTTTATTAAAAACAAAACCGGAAAATGCGCTAACATTTCCCGGTTCTAAAAGTGATTGCGAATTATTTACCATCCACAATTAACATTTCAAAAATATGAAAAAACCAACAAACCAGCGAAGGTTGTGCAGACCTTTGTTGAAATTCGACTTAAAAATGAAATTGACAACGCTACTACTGTTTACGACATTGTTAGGGTTGCATGCCAATGATAGTTATGCGCAAAAAACCAAAGTTACATTGGATATTGAGAACGCAACTGTCCGGACCATTATCGATGATATTGAATCTGTTACAGATTTTCGATTTATTTATAAAACCAAGGATGTAGACCTTCAACGTAAATTGTCCTTGAAGGTTAATAAGGAAAACATAGAGATTGTCCTAAAAAGTTTATTCGGGAAAACTAACACCTTATATAAGGTTAGGGGAACACAGATTATATTGAAACAAAATCAAAACCCAGTTTATCCAAAGGAAGTTCCTAAACAATCGTTTCATAATACAATACAAGATCAAATCCAGGTTATGGGAAAGGTTACTGATGAAAATGGCACGCCATTGCCTGGAACTAACATTGTTGAAAAAGGTACCACTAATGGGATCCAAGTAGATTTCGACGGTAATTTTACTATTACTGTTGAAAACGAAAATGCAGTTTTAGTGATTTCCTATATTGGCTTTGCTACCAAGGAAGTGCCACTTAATGGACAGACCAATATTAACATTGTTTTGGAGGAGAGTGCTGCAGGACTGGAGGAAGTAGTTGTAGTGGGATACGGTACAATGAAAAAATCTGATTTAACAGGTTCTGTATCTCAAGTTAAAACAGAGACCTTAGAGGCGGTCCCCGTTTATAATATGGAACAAGCCCTAAAAGTAGGCGCTGCTGGTGTTAGGGTCTCGCAAAACTCCGGTACACCAGGCTCAAGGATTGAAGTGAGGATAAGGGGAGGAAATTCAATGATTGGAGACAATCAACCTTTATATGTCATAGATGGTTTTCCAGTTACTGGTGGTATAGATTTTCTAAACCCTTCTGATATTGAATCTGTTGATATTTTGAAGGATGCATCGGCCACCGCCATTTATGGTTCCAGAGGAGCAAATGGAGTTGTAATCATTACTTCTAAACGCGGAGCAAAGGGTCAAGATAGTAAAATTGAAGTGAACAGTTTTTTTGGAATGCAACAGGCAATAAACCGGTATGACTTACTGGATGCAAAGGAGTATGCCATTGTAGCTAATGAATGGTTGAAGAATGAAGGCTTGGATCCTTTTTTTGACCCAAATACAGTTGTAAACCCCGGAACAGATTGGTGGGATGCTATTTTTAGAGTGGCACCGGTTCAAAACAATACCATTACATTTTCTGGTAGCTCTGAAAAAGGTAGATATTCAATTTCCGGTAATTATTATGATCAGAAAGGGATAATAGAAAATTCGGGTGTCCAAAGGGGGTCTGTCAGATTAAATCTTGACCAGGAGTTAAAAAGCTGGTTAAAAATGGGTGTAAATCTTCAATTGTCCAGGAATGAGCAAAATTCTGTCCCTGTTGACAATGGAAATCGAGGTAATTCCTTGCTTTCGGCTGCGGCTTCCGCTCCTCCAACCTTGCCAATTTATGATGAGAATGGATTACCTACACAAATCGAACAGGCCTATAACTTCGGTTCTGCAGATATGCGAAATCCTATAATATGGACACTTAGAAAGAATCTAAGTTTCTCCAATAGTATTTTGGCGAATACTACTTTCGATATTGCCTTTACCCCTGAATTATCATTTAGAACTTTGGTAGGATTACAATTTCAAAATTCAAGAAATGAATCCTTCGTACCCATTATATATAATAATGATAGGGGCTCAGCCTCTGAAAGTAATGCCTATTCTAATTCCTTTTTGACGGAAAATGTACTTACCTATTCCAAGATTTTTAATGATAAGCATAGTGTAAATGTAATAGGAGGTGCAACTTACCAAACTAATCTTAATAGGAATTCCGGGATAAGTGTTAGTGGATTTGCCAATAATATTACCGAAAATTATGAATTGGCAGCTGCAGAATCAGTAGGAAACCCATTTTCTGGATATTCAGACTGGACACTTGCCTCATTTCTCTCAAGAATAAATTATTCCTTTGACGGTAAATATATGTTTACCGCAAGTATAAGGGCAGATGGTTCATCGAGATTTGGTGATGAGCATAAATGGGGATACTTTCCTTCTGGTGCTATTGCCTGGCGTATTTCTGATGAACCCTTTCTTGAGGAAAGTAAAATTATTAGTAATTTAAAACTGCGAGCCAGTTATGGTATTACAGGGAATACTGCCCTAAATCCATATCAATCTTTGGATAGGCTTGGTTCCGTCAAATATATTTATGGCAACCAAACGGATGTAATCGGATTTGTTCCCAGCGGTATTTCAAATAGTAATTTAAAATGGGAGACCACCGGGCAATTGGATATTGGTTTTGATTTAAACATATTAAACGATAGGTTACGTTTTGTTTTCGATTATTACAAAAAGAACACCAAGGATTTGTTGGCATCGGTACCACTGCCGCCAACAGTTGGATTTGGGTCTATTCTTAGAAACCTAGGCGAAATACAAAATTCAGGAATTGAATTAAGCGTAGATGCCGATATCTTAAATAATGATTTTAAATGGGATGTCTCAGCACAATTTTCAGCTAATAAAAACGAAGTAATTGAGCTTGCAGGTGACAGTGATATTTTTGGAGCCGACCAAGGGGCAGTTTGGCCTAGTGCCAATATCGCAAGGGTTGGAGAACCTTTAGGAGCTTTTTATGGATTGCGTGAAGATGGCTTGGACGAGAATGGCTTCATTAAATATGAAGATATAAGTGGGCCCGATGGAGTCCCTGATGGAGCTATAAATGCCTTGGACCGAGTAATATTAGGAAGTTATCATCCAGATTTTATTTACGGTCTTATTTCTAATTTTAAATATAAGGGTATAGAACTGAATATTGCTCTTGAAGGAGTTCAAGGTAATGAGTTGTTCAATGCCACCAATGGAACACATCTAAACTCGTTTCAACGCGGGAATAATCAATTTAGAGATATAATTGGAAATTACTGGACTGTGGAAAATCCTAATCCGGATGCAAAATATCCAAAATTAAGTAGTGCAACCCAAGTTACCGTATCTGATCGTTTCATTGAAGACGCAAGTTATTTACGGATTCGTTCATTAAGGTTGGCATACAATTTACCTGTACAACAAATTGGACTGAAGAGCTTTGATATGGCCCAAATATATATTTCAGGAACAAACTTGTTCACTTTTACGAGTTATTCTGGAATTGATCCTGAAGCCAATACCCGTGGAACCGATTCCAGTAATGTAGGAGATCGATTAAGGTTTGGTCACGATCAGAGTAGCTATCCAAATGCAAAAATATATGCTGTTGGTTTAAAATTTAGATTTTAACTATAACGAAAAGAATCATGAAAAATATAGTTCTAGTAATATTAATTACAATGCTGTTTTCAGCTTGTGAAAAAACACTCGAAGAAGTGCCAAAAGATTTCGTTTCCAAGGCTAACTTCTATAAAAACGAACAAGATGCAGAGGCAGCCATAGCAGGCGTCTATGCAGGTATGCAAAACGATTTTTTTGGGATAACCAATTATCTTATGACCGAATTGCACGGGGATTATTTGTTTGGGAGAGGCTCCCAAGCACCTATTACCATTTGGAATCAAATTTTGGACCAGCGTAATATTGGTAGGTGTGCGACCAATTGGTCATCATTTTACGAAACCATCAATCGCGCGAATGCAGTTTTGGACAATGTGCCAAATATAGAAGATATAGATGCGGACACGAAAAAGCAAATATTGGCTGAGGCTCATTTTCTTAGGGCTTTGTGTTATTTCGAATTGGTAAGAGGTTGGGGCCCAGTTCCATTAAAAACAACGGAAAGTATAGATTTGAGTGCTATTGAATCTCCTAGGGCACCTGAAAGTGAAGTGTATGCCTTGATAGTGCAGGATTGTTTAACAGCGGAAAGTGATTTGGGCGAGGTAGGATCAGAAACTGGTCGTGCTTCCAAATGGGCGGCTAAAATGTTGTTAGCTCATGTCTACCTCACTATGGAAAACTGGCCAGGGGCTGCTGAAAAGGCCAATGATGTTATAAATAATGGGCCATTCTCTTTGATATCTGTGACGGAGTCAAATGATTTTTATAAGATCTTTGCAGTAGATACAAGTACAGAGGATATAATGTCCATGCATCATTCTGAAACAAAGGGTTCAAGTGTGCCTGGCTATTTACATAGGGCTGGCAACATACCCTATAATTATTCTTCGGGTGGAGTTTTTGCCTGGCTTCCAGATATGAATTCATTTATTGGGGATAGCTGGGACAGCAATGACCTAAGGAAAAATTTTAATCTGTACACAGAGATTCAGAATGCTGATGGAGATTGGGTTCCACTTCCCTCAACTACTCCTGTGCTGTTTAAAAAATTTATAACCAATACTTCTGGTATAAGTTTGAATAGCATTCCTATTTATCGTGTTACAGAAGCATTTTTATTTTATGCAGAAGCAGTGAGCATGGCCGAAGGGGGGCCATCGTCTTTGGCATTGGAACGCCTTAACATGATTAAACGAAGGGCTTACGGTTTTGATCCAACTGCCGTATCCCCAGTAGACTATCCTTCTGGAATGAGTAGTGTGGCTTTCAGGGATGCAGTTATTCAGGAGCGTGCTTACGAATTTATAACGGAAAGAAGACGCTGGTTCGATTTGAAACGTACAGGAAAGGTTAAAGAAGCATTTGCTGCTGCGGGCAAAACGATTCTTGATGAACGTCTTTTATGGCCAATACCTGAAGATGAAATCAACAATAATCCTGCGGTTAATCAACAAGATCAAAATCCAGGTTATTAATCGAAGATTAAATTAAGGAAATTATTACAGGCTTTTAATTAAGCCTGTAATACCCTAATTAAGATTTTTTATACCAAACCACTAATTATCTCACTAAGGAAATGACTAGGAACTCAATAATATTGAGGGTGTTATCCATTAGGTTCGTTGTGCTTTTTATTTTGGCGTTATCAGCCTTTTCTATTAATGGATACTCCCAAAAGATTGAAAAGAAATCTCCAAATATAGTATTTATTTTTCCCGACCAATTAAGGTCGGATTATATTGGAGCAGAGGGCAACAATATTGCCTATACACCAAATATGGACCGTATTGCAAATGAAGGGGCTTTGTTTTCCAGAGCCTATAGCGCCTCACCTACTTGTTTGCCAGCAAGGGCTGCTTTGATTACCGGAATGGGTCCATGGAAGAATGGTTTATTATCATATGCGCCAATAGCAACTAAATACAAATATGAAATGCCCCAAATGTTAAGGGATGCAGGTTATTACACTTTTGCCACGGGTAAACTGCATTTTAAGCCTATTGGAGGTTATGAGCTTAATGTGAAATCTAGCGAATTGGATAATAGTAAATTCATGCATGGCTTTCATGAGATAAAATTATGTGAAGGTTGGGGGCATCCGCAGAATGCCTATAACATATGGTTTAAGGAAAATGCTCCTGATTTAACCATAGATGGCACGGGATTGGGGGCTACAGATCACCGTACGGGCATATATCCATATAGCGACGAATTACATCCAACAGCTTGGACTGCCAATAAGGCTATTGAATTCATAGATAGCCACTCCAGCAAGGAACCTTTCTTTCTTAAAATCGCATTCCATAGACCTCATCCACCATTTGACCCGCCCAAGAGATGGTTGGATTTCTATAAAAATAGGAAAATTCCAAAAGCTATTGTGGGGGATTGGTCCGAAAAGAAAAACGGAGGATTTAACAAAATTCCATCACCAAACGAACAGTTAAATGCTCCTAGAGGAAATTACAGTGATAGTATTGTTCGTAGTTCACGGGAAGGTTATCTGGCTGCCATTAGTTTTTTGGACGAACAAATAGGAAATGTGCTAAGCTCCCTAGAAAGAAAAGGTGAGTTGGAAAATACTTTGATAGTAATTTCGTCCGATCATGGGGATATGATGGGGGATCATCATTTATGGAGGAAATCATACCCTTATGAGGGCTCAGCTGGTGTACCGATGATCATTAGATGGCCAGAGAGTCTAGGTATAAGGGCTAGTCGCGGTCAGGTTATTAAGGATTTGGTGGAACTTAGGGACATACTTCCTACTTTTCTAGATATAGCTGGGGTTGCCATACCGTCTGAAATGGATGGAATGAGCATGATGCGATTAATAGAAGGGAAGAAAAAAGGTTGGCGCAAGGTCCTGGACATGGAGCATGGTGAATGCTATTGGAAAGAAAACAGTTGGACAGGGTTAACAGATCAAAGATATAAGTATATCTATTATTCCGTGACCGGGGAAGAGCAATTGTTTGATTTGATACAAGATTCTGGAGAAGAAAATAATTTGGCCAGTCTTTCACAATATAAAAATATCCTAGAACGCTGGAGACAAAAAATGGTAGATCATTTATCTGAAAGAGGCGAGGAATGGGTTAAAGATGGTAAGCTAGTGATAAGGGAAGAAAACATAGTTTTTAGCCCCAATTATCCAAAAGAATATTATCCAAAAGAAATTAAATACAAACCACTAATTAAGTAGAAGATGAAAAAAATAATAAGCTTGTTAATGTTGTTCTTGACGGTTCAATTAATGAACGGTCAAACCAAGAAGTACGATATTGTTATATACGGTGGCACTTCAGCTGGAGTTGCGGCTGCGCTGCAAAGTAGTAGAATGGGCAAGTCCGTTGTACTCATAGAACCTACCGATCGCATTGGTGGATTGACCACTGGAGGCCTGGGCCAGACGGATATCGGCAATAAGCAGGCCATTGGGGGGATTTCAAGGGAGTTCTATGAAAACATCAGAAAGTATTACGATGATCCCAATAACTGGAAATGGGAGAAAAGATCGGAATACATGGATAGTGGGCAAACCCGCACAGAGGAAGGGGAGGCTACCATGTGGACCTTTGAACCTTCAGCCGCCCTAAAGGTTTATAAGGCCATGATGGACAAGGAGAAAATAAAAATAGTCTACAATGAAAGGTTGAACAGGGAATCCGGGGTAAAAAAAGTAAATGGAAAAATAGAGTCGATCACCATGGAAAGTGGCAAGACCTACAAGGGAAAGGTATTTCTGGATGCTACCTATGAGGGCGACCTAATGGCCTCGGCCGGGGTTTCCTATGCCGTGGGCAGGGAAAGTAACGAGGAATATGGGGAAACCTTGAACGGAGTGCAGGCCAATAGCATAAATAGGGCCTTGACGGGATTTGTTTCCAAAAATGCATTTAACCATAATTTTCTTCCTGGGGTAGATCCCTATGTCAAAAAGGGCGATCCAGCATCCGGCCTATTGCCAAATGTGAATGAAAAACCGGGACTTGAAGGGGAAGGCGATGAAAAAATACAGGCCTATTGTTTTAGGATGTGCCTAACGGACCACCCTGAAAACCGAATTCCCTTCCAGAAACCCTCAAATTATGATGAGATCAACTATGAACTGTTGTTCCGGAACTATGAGGCAAGAAAAGGGACTATAAGGGATATGTACAGTTATGGTAATTCGTTATTGCCCTGGATCAATTCCAGCATGCCCAATAGAAAAACGGATACGAACAACAAGTTTGGCTTTTCTACCGATTATATCGGCAGGAATTATGACTACCCAGAGGCCAGCTATGCGGAACGTGAAAAGATTATCGAGGACCATAGGAATTACCAAATGGGATTGATGTGGTCCTTGGCCAATCATCCAAGAATTCCTGAAGAGGTCCGTGAGGAAGCTTCTAAATGGGGTACTTCCAAAGATGAATTTGAGAGGGCCGACGGGTGGCAACAGCAACTCTACATTAGGGAAGCACGGAGAATGATCAGTGATTATGTAATGACCCAACAAAATTGTGAGGCACTGATAGTTGCCGAGGATGCCATTGGTATGGCCGCCTATGGAATGGATTCCCATAATGTACAGCGTTATGTGGATGCCAATGGATATGTGCAGAACGAGGGCAATGTAGAGGCCCATGGCTTTAAGCCCTATCCCATAAGTTATAGATCTTTGGTCCCAAAAAAGGAGGAATGCAATAACCTTATTGTCCCTATCTGTGTTAGTTCAACGCACATTGCTTTTGGATCCATTCGCATGGAGCCAGTGTTTATGGTCTTGGGACAATCTGCAGCCACAGCGGCAGCACTTGCTATAGATGGTAATATAAATGTTCAAGATGTGCCTTACCCACAGTTAAAGGAGCAACTATTAAAAGACAGTCAAAGAGTGAAATAAGGGATATATTGTATGATTTTAATTGATTCCATATTGATAAAAAGGATGATGCGCAAACAAAATAAAGCTGAAGGTATTCATTGTTTCATGAATAGATGGATTTTTGTATTCGGTTTGCTATTCATGATATCCTTACTAGTCACTTCATGTAAAAAGAAGGAGGGCAAGAATTTTGACATCTATCCCAATGTTGTTATTATTATGGCGGATGATCTCGGATATGGCGATCTTGAATCATACAATAAAAATTCCTTGATTCCGACTCCCTATTTGAATAAGCTAGCTTCAGAGGGCATTCGCTTGATGGATGCCTATTGTCCTGTTTCGGTTTGTTCCCCATCCAGATTTGCCCTTATGACCGGAAGCTATCCCTTTAGAAGTTGGAAGAAATCCGGGGTCATGTCCAATTATGAACCATCCATGATTAAGCCTGGTCAATTGACCTTAATGCAAATGCTTCAAAAGAAAGGATATACAACTGCCGGTTTTGGCAAATGGCATCTTGGGGCATCCTTTCCTACATTGGATGGAAAAAAGCCGGCAGGTTATGGGAAATTTAAAGCAGAAAATAATGGTGCCAATATTGATTTGGGTAAACCCATTAGTGATGGTCCAGTGGACCATGGATTCGACCATTGGCTAGGATTTAGTTGTGCAAGTGAGTGTTGGGTGTTGGAAGGAAAGAAAGTTATGGGAATTCTTCAGCACGATTTCTATAATGTTGACTTTGCTCAAAACAAAGAGCATCTTAAAGTTATTCCGCGAGACCAATATCTTTCACTTATTACGGACAAAAGCTCTCAATTTATGGAGCAGCATATTGCTGAGAATAAGAATAAGCCATTTTTTCTGTATTACGCTCCCTATGTTCCACATATTCCTTTGGCGGCGAGTAAAGATTTTATTGGATCTACGGATGCGGGCCTATATGGAGATTATGTTCACGAGTTGGATTTTTATATTGGCAAACTGCTGAAAACCCTTGATAGCTTAAAATTGACCGAAAATACAATTGTTCTCTTTACTAGTGATAATGGTTCCACTTTTACGGAAACCAGCAGGGATACCGACTTTTCGGAGGTAAGTAACAGCTTGAGCGAGATGGAAATTAAAGTAGCTAATCAGTTGGTACATCACCCAAATGGGCAATTGAGAGGCACTAAGCAGACGGCTTGGGAAGGAGGCGTTAGAACTCCTTTTATTGCTAGGTGGCCAGGACATTTTCCCCAAGGCGCTGTTTCTAAACAGGTTTTTGCCTTAAACGATATTATGGCTACCCTTGCTTCGGTATTGAATTACGATTTATTGGAGAATGAGGGGGTTGACAGCTACAATATGCTGCCCGTTTTAAAAGGACTTGAAGGAGAGAATAGAAAATCTGTCGTTATTCAGTCTGGTGGAGGTGTAAAGGGTTTGCGTATGGGGGACTGGAAATATATTGAACCTAACAATTCTAATGAAGGATCAGGGGAGTTATATGATTTGGAAAAAGATATCCAAGAGTCGGAAAATCTTATTGACAAATTACCATCAAAGGTGGAAGAAATGAAAATTGAATTAAATAATATCGTTGGCGGTAATTCGTCAAAATAATTACAAGTTAAAGTATAGGTATAAATGATTAAATAAAAAATTAAACTATGAGACAAAAACTAAGTTACCTCAGTTCTTTGATACTGGTTATTATAGTGTCAAGTCTATCATCCAGTTGTGGAAATAGTAGCAAACCGGACAATAGCAACGTTGCCGACATCATTATTTATGGAGGTACTTCTGCGGCCATTTCGGCAGCAGTGGAAGCAAAGCGTTCGGGTAAATCTGTAATAGTTGTATCACCTGACATTCATTTGGGCGGATTGTCCTCCGGAGGCTTGGGATATACAGATACAGGTGACAAAAGTGTAATTGGAGGTCTAGCTAGGGAATTTTACCATAGGGTCTGGCTACATTACAACACGAACGAAGCATGGAATTGGCAGAAAAAAGACGAGTATGGAAACCAAGGCCAGGGTACTCCTGCCATGGATGGAGAGAACAGGACCATGTGGATCTTTGAACCGCATGTGGCGGAAAAGGTATTTGAGGATATGGTGACTGAAGAGCAGATCCGTATAGATCGGGATGAATGGTTGGATAGGGAAAACGGGGTGCAGATGAAAGATGGTAAAATAGTTTCCATTACCACCTTGTCGGGGAAGACTTATTCGGGTAAAATGTTCTTGGATACTACTTACGAAGGAGACCTTATGGCCGCGGCAGGAGTGAGCTATCATGTGGGCAGAGAAGGCAAGGAAGTGTACGGGGAGGAATGGAATGGGGTTCAGACCGGTGTATTGCATCACAAACATTGGTTTGAGGCAGATATATCTCCTTATGTAGTGCCAGGAGATCCTACAAGTGGTCTTCTTCCAAAGGTATCAGGAGATGACCCTGGCGAAAAATATAGTGGGGACGATAAAATTCAAGCCTATTGTTTTAGAATGTGTATGACAAATCATCCAGAAAATAGGATTCCATTTCCAAAACCGGAAGGTTACGATCCAATGCAGTATGAGCTTTTGGCAAGGGTTTTTGAAAATGGGTGGAAGGATTGGTTCAATAAATTCGATCCTATTCCAAACCACAAAACGGACACCAATAATCACGGTCCTTTTAGTAGTGACAATATTGGGATGAATTATGATTATCCTGAGGCTAATTACACCAGGAGGCAGGAGATCATAAAAGAGCATGAAAATTACCAAAAAGGATTGCTGTGGTTCGTAGCCAATGACCCTAGGGTCCCTGAGGATATACAATCCGAAATGCAGACATGGGGATTGTCTAAGGACGAATTTAAGGACAACGGAAATTGGCCCCATCAGATTTATGTTAGGGAAGCAAGGCGGATGATAGGTGAGTTTGTTATGACCGAAAATGAATTGTTGAAAAAAAATCCAACTCCTAATCCAATAGGCTTAGGTTCTTATACTATGGATTCACATAATGTGCAACGCTATGTAAAACCAGATGGTTTTGTACAGAATGAAGGAGACATTGGGGTAAGTACCAACGGGCCATACACCATATCCTACGGTTCTTTGGTGCCAAAGAAGGAAGATTGTAAAAACCTTCTAGTGCCTGTATGCGTTTCTTCAAGCCATATCGCCTTTGGTTCCATTAGAATGGAACCCGTATTTATGATTTTGGGACAATCGGCTGCTGCAGCTGCCGTGCTGGCAATTAATGAGAATACTGCTGTTCAAGAGGTGGATTATAATAAGTTAAAGGGGGTTCTAGTCGGTAAAGGACAGATAGTAGAATAGAAAAAAATTCGTGCATGATTTCATTTATAGTTTCCATAGCAGTTTTAATTTTAGGCTATTTCACCTATGGCAAATTTGTAGAGAAAATATTTGGTGTGGATAAGGATCGTCCCACTCCGGCTATAAGATTACAGGATGATGTGGATTTTATGCCCTTGCCTGCATGGCGAATTTTTCTCATCCAATTTCTAAACATTGCGGGGCTTGGCCCAATTTTCGGAGCTATAGCCGGTGCCATGTTCGGACCTGCCGCATTTCTATGGATTGTTCTGGGAAGCATATTTGCAGGGGCTGTCCACGACTATTTTTCAGGCATGCTTTCTATACGGCACGACGGACTTAGTATTAGTGAGGTAGTAGGTATATACCTTGGCCCAAAGATGAAGCATTTTATGCGCTACTTCACCATAATCCTTTTGATTTTTGTCGGCACTGTTTTTTTAATGGGACCAGCCAAGATCATTGATGGAATGACGGGAAATATGTGGAACCTTTGGGTTTGGGTCGGTATTATATTGGTCTATTATATACTCTCAACCTTGTTGCCCATAGATAAAATGATTAGCAAGCTCTATCCTATTTTCGGAATGGCCATGCTTTTGATGGCAGTTGGGTTGCTTATTGCACTTTTATTTGGGGATTACCATATCCCGGAAATTGTACCTGCTAATTTGAGGAATATGACCAATAGTCCCTCTGACACCCCCTTATTTCCCATCCTGTTCGTGACCATTGCTTGTGGTGCCATATCAGGTTTCCATGCCACACAATCCCCCTTGATGGCCCGTTGCATGAAGAATGAAACCTTGGGGAGAAAGATTTTTTATGGTACCATGATAACCGAAGGTATAGTAGCCCTGATCTGGGCCGCAGCAGCAATGACATTTTTTGGGAATGTAGAATCCCTCAACGGGGCAATGTTGGCCAATAACAATAATGCAGCTTGGGCTGCCAATGAAATATCGCTCAACATGTTGGGTAGCGTAGGAGGGGTCTTGGCCTTGTTGGGTATCGTAGCAGCACCTATTACCTCTGGAGATACTGCTTTTAGGTCTGCCCGCTTGATTCTAGCGGACGTATTTAAAACAGATCAAAAGAAAATCAAAAACAGGCTTTATCTAAGCTTACCGCTATTTGTGATAGCCTTTGGACTTACACAGATCGATTTTGGCATTATATGGCGCTATTTCGCGTGGAGCAACCAGACCTTGGCCACTGTGGTGCTCTGGACAATTACGGCCTATCTTATGTATAATAATAAAGCCTATTGGGTAACCCTTTTACCTGCAATTTTTATGACGATGGTCTGTAGTACCTACATTTTAATTGCTCCTGAAGGTTTTAAATTGGCCAATAATTTGGCTTATATAGGGGGAGCATTCATTACGCTTTGTGTAACTATCCTATTTTGGATATACACAGTTAAAAGACAAAAATATTTAGGGGCAGTGCCCATTAATTAAGAGAGTTGAGTTGAGTTAGTTAAGTTGGTAAAGGAACAATGGGAAACTATTGTTCCTTTTTTTATATGCAACATCAATGAGATTATGGCCCTTAAAAACCTAAAGTGGGTAATACTAAGGTTGTAAAAAACACCACATCTGCACCCTATGGTTAAAAATGGCTATTTTAGTTTTGTTGTTAATATTCTTGACGGCCCAACTTATTGTGGTTCGGTTATTATCGTAATCTAATACATATGAAAAGAAGAAATTTTTTAGGCAATTTGGCCGCAGGTGGCGGATTGGTGGTGTTAAACCCAATTTATGCATCTAATGGAAAAACCAATAAAGAAAAGGTTGACATTATCAATAAAGAGGGGAGGACTTTAAAAGCAGATCTTGTAATAATCGGTGGGGGAACAGGAGGGTGTGCCACTGCCTTGGGTGCTCTTCGCAATGGCCTGACGGTTATCATGACCGAAGAAACAGATTGGATAGGCGGACAACTGACTCAACAGGGTGTGCCACCGGATGAACATAAATGGATCAATGAATTTGGAGCCACCGCTTTATATAGGGAGTTTAGAAAAAAAGTAAGGGCCTATTATCGCCATAACTATCCCTTGAAACAGGAATATGCGGAAAACGAAAGGTTTAATCCTGGTAATGCCTCTGTTTCAGAAATTAGTCATGAGCCAAAAATTTCGTTACGGGTGTTGGAAACCATGTTCGATCCCTATATAAGTGCCGGTAAACTGGTCCTTTTAAAGGAAACAGTGGCTTTGGACGCTTCCACTCTTGGAAACAAGGTCCAGTCCGTAAGGGTTAAAACACAACCCTCAGGAGAGATAAGGGATTTAATGGCGACCTATTTTGCGGACGCAACGGAATTGGGCGATCTATTGCCGATGACCGGGACCGAGTATGTTTGTGGGGCCGAAGCTAAATCAGATACAGGGGAGTTGCATGCGGCCGAAATTGCTGATCCCACGAATAATCAAGCATTTACGGTCTGCTTTGCCATGGACTATAGGCCCAATGAGGATTGGACTATAGACAAACCCGAGGAGTATGGGTTTTGGCGCGACTTTAAACCTGAAATGAAAACGCCATGGGCGGGGAAATTACTGGAGCTCAACTATTCCAGCCCACGCAACCTCTTGCCTAAGGACTTAGGTTTTGATCCTAGGGGAAACCATATGAAGGATGTGTTGAACCTTTGGATCTATCGCAGAATTCTTGCAAAGGATAATTTTGAAGACGGTTTTTTAACGGGTGATATAACCCTGGTCAACTACCCCCAAAACGATTATTTCTTAGGAAATGTTGTGGATGTTAGTGATGGTGAATTAAAACATCATATTAATAGGGCCAAACAATTAAGTCTGTCCCTTTTGTACTGGCTGCAAACGGAAGCCCCTAGGGCAGATGGAGGCAAAGGCTGGCCAGGAATCAGATTGCGGCCAGATGTAATGGGAACCGATGACGGATTGGCGAAATATCCTTATATAAGGGAGGCTAGAAGAATTAAGCCTTTATTTCGTATCACCGAACATCATGTGGGAAAAACCCAAAGAGCAAGTATCCAAGGCGTTTCGGAATCTGAGGCCCGGGCCAAAAATTTTGAGGATAGTGTTGGGATAGGATATTACCATATTGATCTGCATCCAAGTAGTGGAGGGGACAATTATATCGATTTTCCTTCCCTGCCATTTCAGATTCCATTAGGAGCTCTGATTCCACAACGGATGGAAAATATATTTCCGGTGAATAAAAATATTGGAACCACCCATCTTAGCAACGGATGTTATAGGCTTCACCCTGTGGAATGGAGTATAGGTGAGGCCATAGGAATGTTTGTGCCTTTTTTAATGGAAACGGGAAGAAGCCCCCAAGAGGTTTACAAAGATGCCGCTGAAGTACGGAAATTTCAAAGTCTCATTCGTAGTCAGGGGGTTGACACCCATTGGCCTTACGAAAAAATGTAAAAGAAATGGGTTATAATCTTTTAACCAATTTCTGAATATTGCGGATCCTAAATCCATATTTTGGGCATTGCCCATTAATTAAGAGGTTGGAGTTGAGTCCGTTGAGTTTAAACCGGTGTTGTGAATTCAATGCCGGTTTATTATTTTCAATATTGTTTAACACTATTATAAAAAAATTTGACGTTTAAGTTGAAAAAACATTTCTGAGCGTATCGAAGAAGAACTCCTGAAGTACATTTTTTAATTCTGACTTTTATTTCTCTCTCAATGTTTCAATGATTTTTCGTGTTTCGGCAATTCTTTTTTGTAGAGGGTCACGATACCACCAGGCTCGTTTATCTACCCGATCGTTGGGTTGCTCCAATTCCGCTTCCAGTTCATCCAGATACTTTTCGTTTAATGACAAATAGTCATCGAATGTTTCTGGGTTGTGAAAACCACCGTCATTTACAGTAATATAAATAGGAGTAGTATGGGCAACTTGATTTGGGCCTGCAAAACAGCGTGCGGCTATCCAAGTCCCTTTTTCTACTTCTAGATCAAAGTTCAATTCCATGTTTTCCAAAGATTGATCATCGCCATCAGGCGTTATTTGTTTCAACACTTTTCCATGGGCTATTATCTCTAACTTTGAAAGTGGAATCTGGTCTTTATTTCCTAAAGCTTTTGCCTTAATAGAGACTTTTTTCGGTGCAGACAATTTAATTTCATCACCTGGGAGATTATCATCGATACTAAAAACAAGCATAGGGCCGGACGAGACAAAAGTGTGTCCTTCCTTTAGATTTTTCTTCCAAGATGCATACTCAAACTTTCCATCTATCCAAGTATAGAACCTAACATTGCCAATTCGGGCATTCCAACTTGGATCCTCGGTGCCAAATGAAGGACCAAGGCCACACCAGGGAAAGTCGGATCCTGCCGTTGCCGTAAGTTTATAACCCAAATCCAGAAAGTGGTAGTAATTTTGGGTAAGCAGAGGGCCCCCATTGACACAAAATTGGAGCAGTTCAAGAAAGTCCACTTTGCCGCTAAGCACATCTAACGTCATACCCCTTGAACCATTAAAGGACATACCTTGATGGGCATACCCAGTTATCCCGTTCAATTCATGGACCTTATCGAATATCTTATCGTATTCGTAATAGTCTTTTTGTTGCCGAACAAAATCATCGGCTACCAAAGCGATTGTATGACCAATTTGGTGAGTTCTTGGGTCCTCCTGGCCAGTAGAAAGTAAGCTTTCATTCTGTCCATATGTTCCATCTTCTCCAAATGCATATTGGGAAAAATAAGTTGCCCAGAAATCTCCCATTTGAAGTAAGACCCCTACATTTAGCCCTTCGGCTTCGACCCATTTCAAGATTAGTGGGTTTTCTCTTGGAGACCGGCGAATATGAATGTGGTCATCGGCGGAATACCAACCTAAATCTGACATTTTAACCCACCTTATCATCTCAAAACTAAAAGCATTACCTCCACTTTCCTTTACTTCGATAGTATGCGTCTGATCCAGATATTCAAACCCTTTTGATAGGGTAATTTCATATTTTCCAGGACGTAGATCAAGATTAAAATGGCCATCAATATAATAGGTGCTATCAGGTTGAAAACCGTAGCGTTCCGCTTTGTCGTCCCTTCCGTACATAATAGAAATGGCCTCCTTGGGGATGCCGGCCACATATCCATCAGAATCGGTGATTTTAGCTCGTACCGCCGTTGACTTTCCTGTATTTTGATCCGTAACCGTAACTTTAATGGAAGCTGTACTATTTTGGCAAAGACAATTGAAGGAAAAAGTAAAACATAAAAAAACAAGAACAATTTTCAGTGGGTTCATTTTCGGTGATTTAACTATTCGCCTTTCTAAAGTTAACAATTAAAACTCATCTTGAATTTTTCTAGCCTCGGATTTCTAAACAGCTAATAATTTATGCCGCTTACGGGGCCATTGTTCCTTTTTTTATAGACAACAACAATGGGGTTATGGCCCCTAAAAGCATAATATAAGAAATACTAATGTTGTGAAATTCACCACCCCTGCACTACACCCTCACCATCTGCTTATATAATATATTGGGAGCAACGCATGGAGGTCTGTAACAATTTAGCGATAAAAAGGTATTTCAAAAATGGATTAAACGTAACTTTAATAATAATAATAATAATAATGAAAATGGAATAGTTCAAAAATCCTTCTAGACAGCTAGGCAAAATTAAATTACTTTACCCCAAGAAGGCCTATCCCTTTTGTTTATTGAAATTAAAAAGTAAAAAAAGTACGGCTTCCATTTTTGTGCCCAATTTTTCGGTCAAGATTTTAAAGGCCCGTGTAATATGGCCTTCAACTGTTTTTATGGAGATATTAAGATATTCAGAGATTTCTGTGTGGGTAAGGCCTTCCTTTTTGTTCATTAAAAATATTTCTCTGCATTTTGACGGTAAATTTTCGATTTCGGCATTCATCAATTTAATTAATCCCTCCAGTTCTTCCGGTTCTATGTCAACCACCAAATCAATAGCCTCAAAATATTTTTTTTCTAAATAAATGACGGGTTTATTTTTTCTGTATTGATCAATAAACTCATTATAGACGGACTTATACAAATAACTCTTGATGGATAAGTCTGGATTTATTTTTTTTCTCTTATCCCACATCTTAACAAATACGTTTTGAACAATATCTTCGGCAAAATCATGGTCATTGCACAAGGACTGGGCATAGGCGCACAAGCTTTGGTAATAAAATTCCATTAAGAAATCATAGGCTTTTGAGTCACCGGAAATTAATCTATGGGCCAAAAACGAGTTTCTTTTTTTGTACATGTAAAATAGGTTATTCTCAATATGATAATGCAATAATAGTAAATATCGAAAATAAATTCACAAAAAATAGAGGGGTATTAAAATTTTGAACGTATTAGGTGCATAAGTGTTGAAATTCAAATGGCCGAAATAGAAAAAATAATTATTAAGTTTTTAAATCAAGAAGCAAATCATTCCGAGTTGGAAAAATTGGAAGATTTACTTAAAAATGAGGTGGGCATACAGGTCTTCAATAGTTATGTTAAAACACAATACATAAGTACACTTTCCATGACAGAATACGATGTTAATAAGGCCAAGGAGACCATTAAAACTAGGTTAAAAAAGGTCAAACAGACAAGAAGGGCACACCTATATAAGAAAATGGCCGTTGCGGCTTCCGTTATGCTGATGTTTGGCATGGCTTTTTACATGTTATATAACAGCAGACAAGTAAAAACAATTGAACCTGAAAAACAACCCCATTTAATTATGACCGGTACCGATAAGGCCATCCTCACCCTTGAAAATGGAGATGAGGTGGCACTGGAAAAAGGAAAAAAATATCAAACGGGGAAAGTTAGCAGCAATGGTGAAGAATTAGTATATGAAGATAAAGAGCAAAGTGATAGTGATGAAAAGGAGCAGTTGTACAATTATTTGACTATTCCAAGAGGAGGTCAGTTTTTTGTTAAATTATCGGATGGTACGGAAATTTGGTTGAATTCTGAAACCAAATTAAAATATCCGGTTGCATTTCAGGAAGGTCTTACCCGTAAGGTGGAGCTAATATACGGTGAGGCTTATTTTAAGGTTTCACCAAGTATTGCGCACAAAGGCGCTGCCTTTCATGTGCTTACAAAATCCCAGGAAATTGATGTTTTGGGTACTGAATTTAACGTTAAGGCTTATAATGGTGACACGATAATGGCCACTACCTTGGTTGAAGGAAAAATTAAAATTAAAAAAGGAGCAGTTAGTGAAACTCTTGTACCCAACCAACAGGCTACAATTAACTATGAAAGTGATAAAATAGATATTGAAGAAATTGATGTGTCTCAGGAAATCTCCTGGATCAACGGATTGTTTTCTTTTAATGAAAAACCATTGGAGGAAATAATGATAGTACTGTCAAGATGGTATGATACCGAGGTTGTTTTTGCGAATTCCAAAAAAAAGAAATTTGTTTTTACAGGAATATTGGAAAGAACCGAAGCGGTAGAAGATATTCTTAAGCTTATAGAGGCTACTAGTGAGGGCCAGATAAAAATTGAAATTGCCGATAAAACAATTATTATTAAATAAAAAAGGAAAAGGCCAGCACCTTCCACAGCAATGGCCTTTTTCCAAGTAGATCAATTAAAACAATGTTTAACTAAACCATTACAAATTTATGAAAATTAAATTTATCAACCGACCACCTTGCCCATTTGGCAAAGTTCTTTTACACCTTTTTATGAAATCCATTATTTTTCTATTTTGTTCGATTTCATTTGCTCTGAGCCCTATAAACGGGGTAGGCCAAAATGCCGATATTGTGATAGATACAGACGTAAACCTGACCGTTAAACAGGCATTTCGTTTGATTAATAAGCAAACGGATTACAAATTTATTTATCGTCATGACCTCATTAAAACAGCCCCGAATATTAACCTAAAAAAGGGAGTTATCAAGGCTGGGGATCTATTGGATAAATGCCTGACACCTATAAGTTTTACTTATAACTTCACTGATGGTGGTACTATTGTGGTAAAAAAGAAACTAACCGACTCCACTGATAGCGATCCAATTAAGATATTGGAAGAGAACTTGCAATTTCAGGTAATGGGGCAGGTAACTGATGAAAATGGCACCCCCTTGCCAGGAGCTAATATTGTAGAAAAAGGTACTACAAATGGAATTCAAGTAGATTTTGACGGTAATTTTGCAATTTCTGTTGAAAGCGAAAATTCAATTTTGGTTGTGTCCTATATCGGTTTTGCAACCAAAGAAGTTTCCATAATGGGGCAATCTAATATTTCAGTGATTTTGGAAGAAGATGCTGCTGGATTGGATGAAGTTGTGGTCGTTGGGTACGGAACTATAAAAAAGGTAAACTTGACTGGGGCAATATCAACTGTAGATTTTGATGATGAATTGACCAACCGGCCAATAACCAATGCCTCTCAAGCACTTGGAGGGACTGCTTCGGGTATATGGGTTAGCCAAAATTCAGGAAAACCAGGAAGTGACGGAGCCCAAATTCGCGTTAGAGGCTGGGGAACATTAAATAATTCGAACCCACTTATATTAGTAGATGGTGTAGAAGGGGATTTTAGTCAAATCAATCCTAATGATATAGAGAATATCTCTGTGCTAAAAGATGCTGCAAGTGCAGCAATTTATGGGTCAAAGGCGGCTAATGGCGTTGTTCTTATTACCACTAAATTGGGAAATCGCAACGAAACCATGCAGGTTAATATAAATTCCTATGTGGGAATGCAATCCTTAGGTAGGAGATATGATGTTATAACTAATAGCGCTCAACAAATGGAATTAAGTAATCAGGCATTAATTAATGATGGTTCCAGTGCACTATATCCGGATTATTTAATTGAGAATTTTAAAAATGGAACTGACCGTTTTAAATATCCAAATACAGATTGGTTTGATGAATTATTTAGAACAGCTGTTATTCAAGAGCATAATGTATCAATTAAAGGTGGATCTGAAAAAACATCTTCATTTATTTCATTAAATTATCTAAACCAAGACGGAATAGTTCCTAATACTACTTCAGAACGGTACGGATTGCGAGCAAATGTAGAATCTAATGTAAAGGACTGGTTAAAACTTAATGCAAGGGTTAATTATATCCGAAAGGATTCTAAAGAACCTTATGCTGACATAACCTACGGATCCTTAGGACGGGTTTTTGATATGCTACAGGGTGCAGCTCCGTACATTGCACCTTATACTAGCGATGGGCGGTTTGGTTCGGTTCAGGCAATAGCCAATGATGGTACTCTTTTGTATGACAATAGGAATCCTCTCATAGATGCTGCTAATGGTGCCACAAATTCTGGAGATGATGTTTTAACCTTAAATGTTAGTGCAGATGTTAAGCTCAATGAAAACTTATCATTAAAAACAACAATTTCTTCTAATCGAAATTGGAGTTTGATTGATCGATATAATGAAAGTGTATTTGGGTATACGGATACTGGACTCGAAACCATAACAAAGAATTATAATAGGGAAGGATTGGAGATAAACAGAAGACAAATTTCCAGCGTCCAAAATAATTTGTTCACTACGTTAAATTATAGTAAAACTTTCGCTGATATCCACGATGTATCTGCTATCGTTGGGTTGCAAATTGAATCCAATAAAATTCAAAGTTTATATGCTCGTAGGTCAGAGCCTCCCAAAGAAGGTTTGACACAAGTTGATGCAGGAACGTCCGGGATACAAGGGGAGGGAAATATGAACGGGTTTAGAATGTTATCTTATTTCGGACGGATTAATTACTCATTTTTAGATAAGTATTTGTTTGAAACCAACCTTAGGGCCGACGCATCTTCACGTTTTAAAAAAGATAATAGATGGGGTATTTTCCCTGGTTTTTCTGCTGGATGGAGACTATCCGAGGAAGAGTTTGTGCAGGATCTAGGAGTTTTTTCTAATTTAAAGTTACGTGCTTCATGGGGGCAATTAGGAAATCAAAACTTATCTAGCTATTGGCCATATCTTACTATAATTGATCAAAATAATGATTTGAGTTATAGTTATAACGGTGGTTTTGCACCTGGTGCAGCCGCTACTTCATTAGTGGATGAAAATATAACTTGGGAGACTTCATCTACTTTCGATGTTGGGGTTGAAATTGGATTATTGGATGGAAAAATAAGTATTGAGGCTGATTATTTTCAAAAAACCACAACAGACATTTTAGTACAATTACCAATTCCATTGGTACTCGGTGGTATTTCTGCTCCATTCGAAAATGTTGGTGAAATGACAAATAACGGATTTGAATTTATTGTTAATTATAACAATCGGAAATTTGAAAAAAATGAGCTTGGTTTCAATGCTGGTTTCAACCTAACTTATATTGAAAATGAAGTAACAAAATTTAGAGGCGGAGACTCCCCTGATCAATTGTATTTAATACGAGAAGGGTATTCATTTAATTCATTATACGGATATAATGCTGTTGGTATTTATCAGTCTGATGAGGAAGCATTGGAGCATATGCATTCAAACAGTTTTAAGCCTACCGCGGGAAATCTAAAGTTTGAAGATATTAATAATGATGGGAGATTAGGCTTCGAAGATAAGAAGGTTTTGGGCAATACTGTACCAAAACTAACTTTCGGGTTCTCTCCTAGTTTTAAATACCAAGGATTCGACTTGCAATTCTTGTTTCAAGGGGTAGCAGGGTTTAGTATGTATACTCAAAACTCTTTCACAAATGTATCTTATGAAAATAGGGTTTTCTCCAAAAAATGGATTGATGCTTGGACTCCTCAAAATACAGACACAAATGTTCCTAGTATTCGATTTAACAATTCTTGGGATAGTTCACAGTCGTCCTATTGGGTCCAAAAAATTGATTTTGTTAAGTTAAAAAACATTCAAATGGGTTATGGCTTTCCAGAAAATATTAGTTCCGGTCTGGGATTGGATAAAATTTATATCTATGCTAATGCCCAAAATGTATTTACGCTGGTAAATAGTGATTATGAAGGTTACGATCCAGAAAGATCAACCTTTAATTCGGGTAATGTGGTTTATCCAACACCACGAATAATTTCATTTGGTATTAACTTAAATTTTTAAAGACATGAAGATCAATAATCTTATTATATATATCCTATCAATCTTATCCCTATTAACTTTTGGTGGATGTGATGAGGAATTTTTAGAGTTTTATCCTGAGGATAAAATTACGTCGGCTAATTTCCCAAAAAATGAAGATGATATAAAACTACAGTTAAATGGTGTATATGCCTTGTTAAGGGAGAATTCAATTTATAATGAAGGATTTTTTGGGTTTGGAGTTTTAGATGGTGCGACACCAAATGCTTTCAACTGGGGAAATACTCCTATAGCAAAAGCGGGAAACGGTCAACTGTCTTCGTCTGACGGTCAGATGGTTACTTTTAGGTGGACTAGGTCTTATGCAATAATTTTTAGGGCGAACAATTTACTTAAATCTCTTGAAGAAATTGAGTTAAGTGAGGACATAAAGTCGAAATATGTTGGAGAAGGGCATTTTTTGAGAGGTTTAGCTTATTCTATACTGGCCGATAGCTACGGAGGTGTTCCACTTGTCCAAGGGGCCCTTACCACGGAAGAGGCAAGGACCATAGGTAGGGCATCATTAGAGGAAACCTGGGGTCAAGCTATTTCGGATTACAATATAGCTATTGAAAATTTGGATATAGAAGCTCCTGAGGTCGGACGCGCTAACAAGGGTGCAGCTCTGGCAATGAAAATGAGGGCATATTTATATCAAAATAAATATCAAGAGATTCTGGGTGTTATTAGTGAAATAGACGCCTTGAACAAATATTCGCTTTATTCTAGTTATGAAGGACTGTTTAAACCAGAAAACGAGAATAATTCTGAAGTTATTTTTGATGTTCAATATATTCCTGGTGAGAATTCACAAGGGTCTTTACATGATCAATTCTGCGGAACTGGAACTGGAAGTTGGACGCGCGGAAGTAGATATGTGCCCACGGACGATTTGGTTAACGCCTTTGAGATGATTGATGGTTCCGCTGCTGACCCAAATGATCCGTATACTGGAAAGGATCCGCGCATGGAATTTACTATTGTTGTTCCTGGATCTTACATTTTGGGATATCAGTTTCCAAATTATATTTATCCTGGAGGCGCTTTTAACCATCCTGGTAACAGGTTAAAACATTTAAGTAGTAGAAAATATCGTATAGGAACTGAAGCAGAATTACCACCTTCAGGACAGTCCTATTTGAATAATATCATTATTCGGTATGCTGATGTTCTTTTAGCCAAAGCGGAGGCTATAATAGAAACAGATGGTAATGTTGATGAAGCCATCAATATTATTAACCGAATTAGAACCGAACGGGATGATGTAAAAATAACCACAATAGGATTAGGTCTTTCAAAAATTGAAGCACGTGATTTTGTTAGGCATGAACGTAGAGTGGAATTTGCTTTAGAAGGATTGTATTGGTCAGATATTAGAAGATGGGGTATAGGTTCTGAAATTTACCCAGTTGAGGTAAAGGATCACAATGGTGATGTAATTGAAACCAAATTTCCAACAGGATATCTGGATTTCTACGATTTATTACCTATTCCAGACAGTGAGATTTCCCTTAACAAGAATCTTGTTCAAAATCCAGGCTGGTAGTCTGTATTGTTTTGTAAAGCCATTTATTAGCCAGTTCGTTTTGAGACGATTATATCCTGTCTGTTGGTGAATGGCTTTCAGCGAAGCATCTAATAACAAAAAAATATTATGATAAAAAAATTGAATTTTTTCAATAGTTATATCTATATCTCCTTAGTTCTAATTACGGGGTTATCTACACTCGGCAATAAGGTATATGGACAAAGTATTGATTCGAAAAATCCGCCCAACTTTGTGATTATTTTTGCAGATGATTTGGGGTATGGCGACTTAAGTTCGTACGGGCATCCAACTATAAAAACACCTAATCTGGATCTAATGGCTAGTGAAGGACAGAAGTGGACTAATTTTTATGTTGGTGCTAGTGTATGTACCCCTAGTAGAGCGGCTCTGTTAACCGGAAGGTTGCCCATTAGAAGTGGGATGACCAGTAACAAAGTAAGAGTTCTTTTTCCAAATTCAGTTAACGGTCTGCCTTCTTCTGAAGTTACATTAGCCGAACAATTAAAAAAAGTCGGATATGGCACAGCTTGTATAGGAAAATGGCATTTGGGCCATAAGGAGGAATATCTCCCTACCAATAACGGATTTGATTATTATTTTGGAATTCCATATTCCAATGATATGGACAACATAGCTAAGCTAAAGTCCAAGGAAGAGTATATGAATTTTTGGCAAAATCGCGACAATATAAAAACAGAAAATTTTAATGTTCCCTTGATGCGGAATACTGAGATAATTGAGCGTCCTGCCAACCAAAATACTATCACAAAAAGGTACACAGAGGAGGCTATTTCTTATATAAAAAGGAATAAGAACAAGCCTTTTTTGGTGTATTTAGCTCATAACCTTCCCCATATACCATTATTTGCATCGAAAGAATTTTTAGGAACAAGCGCAAGGGGGATATATGGGGATGTAGTACAGGAAATAGATCATGGTATAGGTCAGATAATTTCTGTTTTGAAGGAAGAAGGCTTAGCTGACAACACTATTGTTGTTTTTACTTCTGATAATGGACCTTGGTTATCCTTCAAGACCGATGGTGGTAGTGCGGGTCTGTTAAGGGCAGGAAAAGGCATGACATGGGAGGGTGGAATGAGGGTGCCAGGCATATTTTGGTCTCCGGCCAAAATTAAACCGGGTTTAATATCGGACTTAGGCACTACTATGGATTTATTCACAACTTTCAGTGCTTTGGCCGGTGTACCCATTCCAAAGGATAGGGTCATTGACGGCATTGATTTGAGTGCGACATTATTCAAAAACTTACCTGGTGAGCGGAATGAGGTTTTCTATTATAGAGGAACGGACCTCTACGCCATGCGGGTAGGGGATTTTAAAGCACACCTTATAACTGAGGGGGAATATGGAATGTTTGGGGAACGTGAGGTACATGACCCACCTTTATTATATAATCTAAGCCATGACCCTTCGGAAAATTATGATATAGCTGAGAACCATCCTGAGATCCTTGTCGAAATTGAGGATGCCGTTAAAAAGCATGAATCGAAACTTGTTAAAGGTAAGGATCAATTAATTGAAAGAGATTGAGCGATGATTAATTTTCTGACCTTTGCAAAGTATTATCGAGATATAGTGTCAATAAAAAGTTCATCTGCTTTTTTTTCCTTCTTATTAGCTTCATTAATCGCAAGTTGCGGGGCTGAAGTAAAATCGTCCAGACCTAATATCGTATTAATTATGGCGGATGACCTGGGTTATGGAGGGATAGGTTGCTATGGTAATAAAACGATTAATACTCCTAACTTGGATTATCTCTCCAATAACGGTATAAAATTTACAGACTTTCATTCGAATGGGTCAGTTTGTACGCCTACAAGAGCAGCATTATTAACCGGGAACTACCAGCAAAGATCAGGAATGGAAGGGGTGATATATGTTCGTGGTGAAACCAGAAAGTTAGGCCTTGATCCTTCTCTACGGACTATCGCAGATTTTTTGAAAGATGATGGATACGTAACAGGCATAATAGGAAAGTGGCATTTAGGGTATGGGGAGGAGTTTAATCCAACAAATTTTGGTTTTGACGAATTTTATGGATATCTCAGCGGAAATGTTGATTACCATTCTCATTTTGATGGTTCAGGAAAACATGATTGGTGGCACAATTTGGATTCTTTAGAGGAAGAAGGCTATACCACCGATTTAATTTCAAAACACTCGGTGGATTTTATCGAAAAAAATAAGAACAAGCCTTTTTTCCTTTATATACCTCACGAAGCTCCTCATGTGCCATTTCAAGGTAGAGATGACAAGGCTTACCGTTTTTCTAACAATGAATTCACCTATCACGGACCAGTTGAGGATACTGATAGGGCTTATAGGGAAATGGTTGAAGCCATGGATGATGGAATTGGAATGATCATTAAAAAATTGAAGGAATTGAATCTTGAGGATAATACTCTGGTGTTTTTCCTTTCAGATAATGGAGCAGAGGAATTTGGTCATAATGGAGGATTAAATGGAAATAAAATAAGTTTATTGGAAGGTGGTCATCGTGTTCCTGCAATAGCCTACTGGAAAAACAAAATTACCCCAAAGTTATCCAAGGAATTATTAATGAGTATGGATTTGTTACCTACGATTTTGTCCATTACAGAAACTGAAACTGACGAGATATTTAAGTCTGATGGAATTGATTTTTCTGAAACCCTATTTTCTGAAACCCATCTTGAAGAAAGGCCGGTATTCTGGAGATATCGAAATCAGAAGGCTGCCCGATATAAACAATGGAAACTTTTGATTACGGAAAATGATACCGCATTATACAATTTGAATGAGGATATAACCGAATCAAATAACCTTTACCATGACGATAACCCCCATGCAATTTATTTGACCAAGCAGTTAGAAAATTGGGAAAACGACGTAGGACATGCAGATAAAATGTTAACTAACTAAATCAAAATTTTTCTAAACAGATCAACATAAGTTTAAGGGTACATCCATTTTTTCTAAGGAATAAAGAAATACAAAACTCACAATCAATGTTTAAAATTAAAGGATAGTAAAATGCACAAAAGGAGTTTATATACAGTATTAATGCTAATGTTTTTACCAATAATTGCTCATTGTCAAATGAGCAAAAAACCAAACATTATTATTCTTTTAGCGGATGATTTAGGTTATAGGGACTTAAGTAGCTATGGAAGTACACAGGTACAGACACCAGCCATTGACAGGTTGGCATCAGAAGGAGTTAGATTTACGGACTTTTATGCTGGCTCTGCGGTTTGCTCCCCTTCTAGAGCTTCTTTGCTTACAGGGAGGTTCTCAGTTCGCACAGGCGTTTACAGTTGGATACACCCTTCTCAAAAAATGCATTTGCCATCAGGTGAGGTTACCATTGCAGAAGTTCTTAAAAAATCTGGATACTCTACTGCTCATATAGGAAAATGGCATTTAGGGGATAATTTGGTAGAGGGGTCTGGTCCTAGACCAAATCCAAAAGATCAAGGTTTTGATTATTGGTTGGCGACGGCCAATAATGCCATACCATCCCATTATAAACCTGATAATTTTGTTAGGAATGGCAAGGCGGTAGGCGTAGCTCAAGGATATTCATCAGCGATAGTAGTTGATGAAACCATAAGTTGGCTAAATAATAGGGAGAAATCAAAACCCTTTTTTGTCAATTTGTGGTTTCATGAACCGCATGCCCCAGTAGCAGCGCCTGACGAGTTGGTTCAAAAGCATAAAAATACTTCCAAGCCAGCTTATTATGGAAGTATTGAAAATATGGATTATGCAATAGGTAAACTACTTGATCATCTTAAGAAAATAGGAGAGACGGATAATACCATTGTAATTTTTATGTCCGATAATGGAAGTTATATGGGGCAATTTGGCAGCAATGGCGAATTGAAAAATGGAAAAACAACACTGTGGGAAGGAGGAATTAGAGTTCCAGGAATTATTAAATATCCAGCTGTAATTCCAGCTGGCATAATTGAGAATACACCTGCAGGAGTAGTTGATATATTTCCTACTATTTGCGATATCATTAATGTCGAATTACCTAGGGACAGAACAATTGATGGAGAGAGTTTAATGCCGTTATTGACCAATCAAATTAATAAAAGGACTAAGCCATTATATTGGTTTTATAGCCCGTCGAGACCAGTTGCCGTTATCCGTGATGGAGACTGGAGTCTTATTGCAGATCCAGAATTAGATATTCCACATGTTAATTTATTTAATGAGGAATGGATAGGCATGATAAAAGGCACTGCCTTGAATAATTTTCGTTTGTTCAACTTGCGGAGTGACCCAAAACAAAATACAGAAAATTTAGCTTCGGGAAATCCTTTAATATTTGAATCTATGAAGGCAAAAATGATCGAATTACATAAAAATATAGTACATGAAGCTGTTGACTGGCGAAAATTCGAGTGGTAATATGTTCAATTATATTCTTTAGTATAAAATGTTTAAATGATTTTAATTAATAAGTGTTTATGAAAAATATTATCTTTTTTTTGTCCATGATGGCTGTTTCATTAATTGGAAGTTTCCAGATTTTAGCTCAAAAAACAAGTGTTAGTGGAAATTCAAAACCTAACATTCTAATTATTTTTACTGATGACCAGGGCTATCACGATGTTTCCTATTATGGTACTAAGGATATTCGGACTCCGAATATTGATGCGTTAGCTAGTTCAGGAATGAGATTGGATAATTTCTATACCAATTCTCCTGTATGCGCACCTACTAGAGCTTCCTTAATGTCTGGACGCTATCCAGATTTTGTAGGTGTGCCTGGTTTGATACGATCGCACCCCGAAGACAATTGGGGATATCTCAATCCAAAAACCGTTTTGCTTCCGGCAAAACTAAAAGAAGGAGGATATAATACAGCCCATATAGGCAAATGGAATTTAGGACTTGAATCACCAAATTTGCCCAATGACCATGGCTTCGATTATTTCCATGGCTGGTTGGAAGATATGATGGATGATTATTGGACACATCGCAGATTTGGAGATAATTATATGCGATTAAATAAAGAAATAATTGATCCTGAAGGGCATGCCACTGATTTGTTTACTAAATGGTCCGTAGATTATGTCAATAACCAGGCAAGTGAAAAGCAGCCGTTTTTTCTGTATTTGGCCTATAATGCCCCTCACTTTCCGGTACAGCCTCCCCAGGAATGGTTGGATAAAGTCTTGAAAAGAGAACCAGGTATTGATGAAACCAGAGCGAAACTAGTCGCTTTTATTGAACATATGGACGAAGGGATTGGACAAGTTGTAACGGCCCTAAAAAAAAGTGGCCAATATGACAATACCATTATTGTATTTACGAGTGATAATGGCGGCCACCTTCCAAGTAAGGCCAATAATGGACCTACTAGGGATGGTAAACAGAGTATGTATGAAGGAGGTCTTCGAGTGCCAACTTGTATTGCCTGGCCAAAAGTTATCCGACCAGGAACATCCTCAGGTCAAGTTAATTTGTCAATGGATCTTTATCCTACGTTATTGGAAGTGGCAGGAGTAAGCTTAAATCATTCCATAGAAGGTAGAAGTTTTTATAATACCCTTCTAGGGAAACCAATGAAAAACGATGACCGGACACTTTATTTTACAAGACGTGAAGGGGGTATGACCTATGGTGGCCAGGCATATTATGCCTTGAGAAGTGGTGATTGGAAATTACTTCAAAATAATCCTTACCAACCTATGGAACTCTATAATCTAAAAGTTGATCCTTTGGAACAGAATAATACCATAGAACAAAATATTGAAGTTCACAAAGAATTAAATAGCATTTTAATGCAGCATATTCAAAAGGCAGGAAGAGTACCATGGCAGAAGCCGGAATAGAAATTGACCTATGGTTTTTCTAATAAATTAATATAAAGTATAATACAATTATGTAAGAGAGGTTTTTGTCCACACTTACAATTTAAATTATGGTCTTTTATGAAGTCAATCAAAATTGTTTTTATAGGGTGTAACTTACAATAACATGAAAATTTCACACGTAATGAAAAACCGATATTCACTCTTAATACTTGTAATTTCTATCGTTGTTAATTTTCAAAATCAAGCCCTAGCTCAGGATAATAATGATGAGAATAATAAGGCTCCGAACATTATTATTTTCATTGCTGATGACGTCAGTTGGAACGATTTTGGCTGTTATGGTAATAAATTTGTTCATACACCTAATATTGATAAATTGGCTGGTGACGGCCTAAGGTTCAACAATGCAATTTTGACTGCAAGTTCATGTAGTCCCAGTCGAATAAGTATTATGACAGGTCGTTACCCCCACAATACCGGTGCAGCGGAACTGCATACAGAACCAAAGGTAGATTTTGAGTCTATCGCCTCCAAACTAAGAAATAACGGCTACTATACGGGGCAGGCAGGAAAGTGGCATATGGGCACTTTATTACGTAGTGGATTCGATAAAATATATGAAAAGAGAGAAGAAAATGGGGACGGAGGAGAGGACAAGTGGGTTCCTTCTATTACAGAAAGGGACAAGAGCAAACCGTTTTTCTTTTGGTTTGCCGCCTATGACGCACATAGGGTGTGGGGGGATAACAGCTTTTCAAAAACGCATAATCCCAGGGATATAGAAGTTCCACCTACCCTCATTGATAATGATAGTACACGTTATGACTTGGCTAAGTATTATGATGAAATTAAACGTTTTGATTATCATATAGGCGAGGTCGTAAAAACATTAAAACAACAAGGTGTTTTTGAGAATACACTAATTTTTATAATGGCCGATAACGGTCGCCCATTCCCAAGGGACAAAACTAGAATGTACGATTCTGGGATGAAAACGCCATTAATTGCCCACTGGCCCAAAAATATTGGTAGGGGATCAGTGGAGTGTCTACCTTTGATGGCACTAATTTATAGAGTCCGTAATAAGTATATTTGAATTATGGCAAAACAGTATGATAATGAATTCAAGGTTATGATAGTAGATCTATTAAAATCTGGATTAATGGTAAAACAGATTAGTGAGGACTATGGTCTAAACGGTGGTATGATACGTCGATGGAAAAGGGAATATGAAGCTAAATCGGGAGATTTTAGCAAGAAAAGAGAGGTTTCCCCGCAGGAGCAGGAACTCAAGGCCTTGCAGAAAGAACTGAGAGAGGTCAAGATGGAGCGTGATATATTAAAAAAGGCGGTGAGCATCTTCTCCAAGAGCGGCACATAATATATCATTTTATTCTAAGGAATAAAGATTGTTATGCTGTCGGGAAGATGTGCAAGTGCATGAGAATCAGCAAAAACTCATATTATCATTGGCTTAGGAACAAAGATTTGGAAAGGGAGGAAACAGCAACAAAGACACTAAAAAAAAGAATTCGATTTCATTTTGGACAAAGCATGGAAATCTATGGCAGCTATCGTATCCAGCAAAAACTGGAACGGGAAGGCCTGTTCTATTCCCGTTCTTATATAGCATTGCTGATGAGGGAAATGGGTCTGAGATCCGTGCTAAGAAGAAAATTCGTGGCGACAACGGATTCCGGACACACCTTCCCTGTCGCGGACAATAAACTTGACAGAAACTTTGGCACTATGCAACTGGGGAAGAAATGGGTCTCAGATATTACATATATCCGTGTTGGAGACCAATGGAACTACTTGACCACGGTCATGGACCTTGCCGACAGAAAGATAGTGGGCTGGGCATTGAGCGAGGATATGACCGTCCGAAACACCGTAATGAAAGCCTGGTTGGATGCATGTAGGACTAGAGCAATCGGCAATGGCTTCATCTTTCATTCTGACAGAGGGGTACAGTACGCCTCGAATAAAATGACCAATCTGTTTACTTTCAATAAAAAAATAACACGGTCTATGAGTAGAAAGGGAAATTGTTGGGACAACGCTGTTGCGGAGAGCTTTTTCAAAACGATAAAGCATGAATGGCTGTATAGGTTTAAATATACCACCCATGATCAATTGTTCGAATCGATAAATCAATATATAACATGGTACAATAACGAAAGGCTACATTCTAGTTTAGGGTATCTCTCCCCATTAGAAATGGAAATGAAACTAAGAGGGTTTTCTAAAAAAGTGGCTTGAAAAAATTAGTCCCAAATTTTGTAGGTAATCCATCCTTTTTGGACAGATCGGGCAATTGCTCCAAAAGAATTTCGGGTATGATCTTGATTTTTACCGGACTATTCTTGGCCTTTACATAGATTTTTCGATCTTGTATGTCAAGGTCTCCGATCTTCAATCTACATATTTCTATAGGCCTTAAAAGGCAATAGGAAATAAACTGTGTGAGCAGCCTTAGCAAGGTGTCGTTCTCCTGGAGATAGTCATCAATATCCCTTTCCATGGCAGGCGTATAGGTCTTGTTCCTAGTGGGGGTAGATTTGAGAACGTTTAGTTTCTTAATAAAATTTTCCAATATAATATCGTTGTCCTCCAAAACCTGGAAAAAGGAACTAAGGTCGGTCCGGGTATTGTTCCTGTTCCTTGCGCTGGTCTCGTTTAGTACCTCGTTTAAGTAGGTGATAATGGTCTTCTTTGTAATACTTTTAATGGGTCCCTCCGACAGCGAATTTTTTTCCAACCATTTACGGAACCTGTTGATCCGGCTCTTGAATTTCACATAGGAATTTTCATTAAGGACGTTTTGTTTGGTCTTCATGGCCAGATCGAAGGCCTCTATTATGGAAACGATCTCTGTCTCGATTTCGGTTGAGTCCGGAACTGAAGGCTTGGGTGCAACGGTTTGTGTTGGCTGAACAGTTGGCACTTGAGGGATTGGTTGTATTGGAATTGGTTGTGTAGGGATTGGTGGTGTTGATTGAAAGTTCGCTGTGGGCCGAATGGGGGTAAAACGTTGCATTGGTAAGACAGTCGGTACGGGTTCAGGGGGTATCACTTCCACTATTCTTTCGGCTGTCCTGGTGTTCGGTGTTTTGCCCATAAATGCCATTTCCAGTTCGGTATTGTCCCCATAGGGATCAAATCCCGCCTCCAACATCAGTAAAAGATTTCTTTGCAGGGTCCTTAAATGGGCGATCCTTTTTCGCATGTCCTTAAAGTTGTTGGCACCGACCTTGATGTTGGTCTGTCTCTTCAATTTTCCGGTCTTGGGATCCCGGAAGGAAAAGTAGACGTACCAGTATTTGTCGAGGGCGTCTTTTTTTTGGGCCGTGGAGAGTTTGGACCATTGGTCAATGTCTACTCCACCAGTAAAGATCTTGGGTTCTGAAAACTTCAATTTCATACTGAAAACGTGTACGTTTGCGTGTACTCTGCGTAAAAGTAGGATAATATTGGACATAAAAAAAACGGATTGGGAGGACCCGATCCGTTGATTTTATTGGCCTTTCGGCTTAGTAGCGGGAACTGGACTCGAACCAGTGACCTTCGGGTTATGAGTCGCAGAAATACTGGTTTTATATGGTCTAATATGTATTTATGTAATTGATAATCAATTACTTATGTTTTAAGTCAAAACAGCAGAAATCATATAAAACCCCAAAATGTTTTAGGTATGTTTTAGGTAAAATGTGGTCATTGGTGTATCTTAGAGGAAATATTTTACTAAAAATGGCCTCGATAAAGATAGTGCTTTGGAAACATGATAAAAAGAAGGACGGCACTTTTCCTTTGGCCGTTCGAATTACCCAAAATAGAAAGACACGATACATATTTACAGGTCAATATATTTTGGAAAAGGATTGGGACAAAGATTTGGGTAAGGTTAAAAAATCCCACGCCAATTCAGCAAGGCTGAATAATTATCTACTAAAAAAATTGACCGAGGTCGATAGTATCGCATTAGAAGCGGAAGGGTCAAAGGAGTTCATTTCCAGTAAACAAATCAAGAACAAGGCAAAGCATAAAGGGAGAACGGTTTCGTTTTATCAATTTGGGGCGCAACGTGTAATAAACAAATTTCAAGCAGGTTCATTTTCCACTTGTAAAGGGGAACTTTCAATGTTGTTTAACATCCGTGAATTTTTAAAGTGGAACAGATTTGAAGAGCGGGAACAAGTAATCAATGCAATTGTAGACCGGCGACGAAATCGAGTAGGTCAGTCTAGAAAGTTTGGATATAATTTCTTGGAACATGTAAAAGGCGAATTTGGTAAAGAAACCTCGCTATATTTTGAAGACATCACCGAGGCATTTCTAAGTAACTTCAAAGTGTTCTGTATTTCTTATCTAGATCATAAGACCAGAACGGTTACCAATCATCTTATTTATATTCGTACCCTGTTTAATGCAGCCATAAAAGAAGGTATCGTGGAAGCTAAAAACTATCCTTTTGCAGGAGAAAAAGAGCGTATACGTATAAAGCCAACACAAAAAATCGGTTTGACAAGAGAAGAAATTAAACTGATTGAAAATGTGGAATTGGAGAAAGATTCGCCTATGTGGCATACCCGAAATGTTTGGTTGTTCTCTTATTATTTTGCTGGAATTCGGATTTCGGACGTGTTGCAAATGAAATGGTCAGATCTGATGGACGGACGTCTCTATTATACCATGAACAAGAACGAAAAGCCATTGAGCCTTAAAATTCCAGACCAGGTCAAGGGGATTTTGGATTTTTATCGACCATTGCGCCAGTCGAATAAGGATTTTATTTTTCCCTATCTAAAAAAAGCGAATCCCAATAGCAAGCGGGATGTATTTGTAAAGACTCGTAATGGAACCGCGGTACTTAATAAACACCTAAAGGAGATTGCTAAAAAATGTGGGATTACAAAAAACTTATCTAACCATATTGCCCGCCATTCTTTTGGGAATATCGCAGGGGACGCCATTTCGCCCCTAATGTTGCAAAAACTTTATAGGCATAGCGATTTAAAAACGACCATCATGTATCAAGCAAATTTTATCCACAGGGATGCCGATGATGCTTTAGAAGCAGTCTTGAATTCTTGAAAACTTTAAGAAATTTTAAACCATGTATCAATTAAATAAGGATTAACGCTGCTCGATATTCTTAGGGTCTAATGTCGTAAGGTGTTAGAGTTCGAGTATCACTGTCTGTACAAAAAATGCAGGCCGGCTTTTAGGAGTATGCTTTTTGTTTTTTGGTCAAATAATGGGTAAACAAATGGAAATTTTATTGGTCTCAAAATAGGGTTTAAAACCCTGCAATTTAATTGCAGTACTTTAGTGATGCGAAAAAATCTATACATTCGCATTTATGAGTTCAAATATAAGAAAAGGCTCACATACTGTTGGTCGTTTGACCTGTCATATTGTTTGGTCGACGAGTATAGATATAAGGTATTGCACGGTGACCTTCAGTCTCGTTGCCGCGAACTTTTGATACAAGGATGTGAATCTCAAGGAATCGAGATATTGAAGGGAGTAGTTAGTTCAGATCACGTTCATATGCACATAGAGTATGCTCCTAAACTTAGCGTAAGTTCAGTGGTAAAGAGTTTGAAGGGTCGTTCCTCACGAAAACTTCAACAGGAGTTCCCTTCTTTGAAAAAACGATATTGGGGCAATCATTTTTGGGCAAGTGGGTATGGAGTATGGAGTAGCGGAAATATTACTGATAAAATGGTCAACGACTATTTAGAGCACCATAGAAGAAAAGATAGTAATGACAATTCAAACTTTATCCTAGAGTAGGTGAAGGAAGGACTTTCAGTCCTGAGTAAAAAACCCCTGCACTTCTAGTGCAGGGTGGTTTAGTCTAATTAAGAAGTAGATCAATCAATACAATTTTTAAGTTGGGAATATTATCTAAGGCAATATTTGAGCAATCTTCTAAGCAGCCGGTCCTAGGTTCGAACCCTAGTGCCATCACGACACTCTCAAAACCACGCCAAAGGCGTGGTTTTTTGTTTTATGAATAGTCCGAATGTAGTTCGAGGACTTGGAATAAAACAAAGGACTGGCAGAGCAGCTGCCAGGTTTTGAAATTGCAACATTGATATTCTAGGAAAACCGCAGGTAATCCTAGTGCCATTACAAGTAAATAAAGGGCTTACCAGAAATTGGAGGCTTTTTTAATTTTACAAAAAGGCTCACTATTGGCTCAGTTTTATTTTTTATGATATGAAATCGCGTAAAATGGAATATATCATAATAAAATTAAACAGCTTATAATCAGTGTCATATATAAATTCTCTTACAGTGATGTACTTGCTTTGAAAATTAAATATCAGGGGGTCAATACTTGGATCAGTTTTATCTGAGTTCCATCAATCCTTGGGAAATAAAATCAGGGAAGGAAATATGCCAATTTTCATGTGCTAAGGGAAACACAATTTACTTGTCCGGCGGTGCTGTTAGAACTCGGGTTTTTGTTTTATAGGGAGGAGGCGGAGTATAGTAGGAGGAAGGAGAGTATTTCGGGAATTGCGTTGGTGGTACTTCAGGCACTGTTGGATAATAGTGACGCCAGGGATTAATTAAAAATTAGATGATAGAGTGAGTTCTTAATTTGAATTAATGGTTAGGAATTATTATGTAGTTTAAATTTACGAAAACACCAGCTCATTAGCCTCATTCAAAACATGGTTGGTAAAGTTTTTCAAATAAATGTCCGTTGTCGGAAGAGAATTATGGCCCAATCCTTCACTGATTAACTCTGTGAGTATCCTCAGGAACGAGGTAATGGTGGTCCAAGAATGACATACTCAGGGAATCAAAACCTTAAAATATAATTTGTGGAAGGATCTTATCGCTTGCACGAAATCTTTAATTGAAATGGGATATAGCCGGAAAGGTTTGGTTTCGCTTTATACCAATAGTGCTGGTGGTATTACAGCAGGTATGGGAGTGAATGAATGTCCTGAATTATATTAGTCTTTTATAGCTGAAGTGCAGAGATTGCATCCCTTTGGTCTTGAATCCTCTACGATGTCTACAGTACCAGTTATATTGAGTATGGTACAATAAAAGATAGGTAGAATGACTTGGACTTGTACAAATAGACCGGTGCTTACAATTAAGTGCCAATAAATATTATCCTGCTACCTTGATTAGTTTTAGCAGTAACGATGACTGGATACCTTTGTGGGATATTGGGAAATATATTGCTAAGCTTCAAAAATTCAACCTCGCCGAAACTCCCATAAAAATCGATATTGACTATCAGTCGGGACATGAGAATTCAGCCAACTATGATGCTTCAATAGGTATCAACGCTCAGATATTTAGCTTTGCGAAGTCCAATATGAGGCATTAGGTAAATCGTTCTTTCGATTCTTCAGGCCGTTGATAATTCCAGGGTGAACATAGTATGTTCTTATAGCACATTTTTAATGTCTTCCGTGAAAGCTTTGAAAATACTATTTATATTAGAAATCATCTTACTTTTTATATAGATATTGAATAAAGCTTTTAACTGGTGAATTGATATTTTTTAGTTAATATTTTGTTATTATAATTCTTTTGCTATATTTGTAGGACAAAAGGGATTTATAGGAATAATATGAAATCGAAACTAATAGTCACAACACTAACAGATCAAGTAGAGGCGAATATTATAGAATATATAAAGGACAATAAACTTGTTCCGGGGGACCCTTTCCCTAATGAAAAAGAATTTGTCGAAATGCTTAGTGTCGGTCGTAATGTAGTAAGAGAGGCTATGAGCCGGTTAAGAATGTTGGGCATACTTGAATCCCGCACCAAGAGAGGTATAATTGTGAAGGAGCCCCCTTTGTTGAATGGGTTTAAAAAGGTATTGGATCCACAGCTTCTAAGTGTACCTACAATAAAAGAATTAATGGGGATGAGAATAGCGATGGAAGTAGGGATAGCAGAGTTTTTATTCACAAATATTACGGATAATGATATTGCAGATTTGGAAAATATTATTTCAAGGCAACAGGCAATAGGGATAAATAACTTGTCCATTGAAGATGAAATGCAATTCCATCAAAAAATCTATGAAATAGCAGGAAATAATTTTATTCTACATTTCTATGAGTTGATGCAGCCTGTTTTTGTATTCGCCAAGCATAATTATGAGAGTTATTTTGAACCAATCAACAAGAAACTGCAGGAAAGTGATGGGGTTGTTACCCATAGTGATTTATTACAAGCTATAAAGGATAATGACAAAAATTTATATCAGGAAAGAATCAGAAGGCACCTAAGACCTTATTGGGATTTCTTGTACAATTTTAATAATAGAAAATGACAATAAAGAAAACAAAAGGATTGATTGTTACACCGTTTACTGGAATAAGCGAGCATGGATGAGTGGACATAAAGAATGTGTCCTTGTATGCAAGCCATTTAAAAAAAATGAAAGTAAAAGGGGCCTTTGTGGCCGAGACCACCGGCGAAGGTTTGTTTTTGAGTGATAATGAGAGATTGGATGTAATCAAAGATTGGGTAGCAAGTACGGAAAATGATTTTCGTGTAATAGTACATACCGGTAGTACGAGCTTAACTAGTGCAAAAACATTAGCGTACGAATCGGCCAAGGCAGGGGTTGATACTATTGCAATAATGGACCCGCCTTTCCTGGGGCCCAGCCAAAAGGGAAATTTGGAAGAGTTTTGTGCCGACGTGGCATTATCAGCTCTTCATATCCCATTAAATTATTACCTCATGCATTCTCTTTCTCGAGTAAATGTTTCTATTTAAAATAACAGAAATCAAAATATTGAGCAAACACTAGGGTATTAAAATGAACATAATCGTTGGTAATTTAAATTGTAATAAGAGGGTATTTGGCTATAATCAAAAATGAAATTTAGGAATGAAGAAGATTGGAATTGTTATCACTATTTTAATGTCGATTGGGGTGTTATTGGCAAATAAAGCTTTCAAAAACCAAATGGTTACAGCAAAACCAAATATACTTTTTGTGGCTATTGATGATTTACGACCCACATTAAGTTGCTATCGTGACTCTATTGCCTTAACTCCCAACATTGATGAATTGGCGTCAAACGGAACCATTTTTACAAAGGCCTATTGTCAGCAAGCCGTAAGTAATCCTTCTAGATTATCCATACTTACAGGATTACGACCAGATCAAAACCACGCAGCCAATCTGGTCAATCAATTTCGGGAAAAAATACCTAATTTGATTACTCTTACACAAATTTTTAAAGTTAATGGCCATGGATCGTTAGATCTAGGTAAAATTCACTATGGTTCTAAAAAAGCTCGAGATCATGTTTCATGGTCAAAACCTGCCCTTTTGAATGTTTCCAACAAAGCGATGGAATACACACTTGCTAAAAACAAATCAGGAAATAAGGCGGCTAGCTTTGAAAGCGCAGATGTTGGGGACAAGGTATATGAAGTTGGACAGATTGCAAACGAGGCCATTCGCAGTTTAACCCAATTTCAAAAGAATGGAGGACCATTTTTCCTAGCTGTTGGATTCAAAAAACCACACCTCCCTTTTAGTGCTCCTAAAAAATATTGGGAATTGTATGAGCCAAATTTATTCAGCACTATTTCCCAAAGGAAAAAACTTACCTATACTCCTGATCTAGCTTTCCATGATTCTCAAGAATTACGTGGTTATGTTGACATCCCTAATATTGGAACAATTAATAGTGAAAAGGAAAAAAACCTATGGCAAGTATATTATGCTTGTGTTCGTTATATTGATGCTCAGTTGGGAAAAATAATGAAATTGATGAGGGATTTGGGGCTAGACAAAAAATACTATTGTTGTATTGTGGGGGGATCATGGATATAATTTAGGGGAGCAAGATTTATGGTGCAAATCGACGAATTTCGAATTGGATAGTAGAATTCCATTGATAATTTCCGACCCCACTAAAAACTTCGGAACTGGGACAAAATCAAATTCCATAGTTGAGGCGGTAGATATCTACCCCACACTACATGTATTGTGTGGCTTAAAAGCAAAGGGGAAATTGGCAGGTACTAGTCTAAAGCCTTTACTTGTACAACCCTCTACTTAAATAAAAACGCCGCTTTTACACAATTCGTCAGACCTTACGATGCATTGTTTTCAAAAGAGGCTACCCATATGGGGTATTCCGTTCGCACCCAGAATTGGAGATGTGTGGCATGGTTTAATGTCTTGAACGATTCCATTGAATTTACAGAATTGTATGACATGGAAGACGATAATATTGAAAAGACAAATTTAACAAAGATTGCCGATTATCGCGACATTGAATTGAGGTTGTTAGAAATGTTAAAAGCATATAAATACCAAAAATATAGTTTATTTGAAAGAATAAAATATTAAATCTGAAAAAAGAAACAACATAAATAATCTAATATGAAATATAAACAAGTTATAGTTTACAGCTTCTGTTTACTGTTTGCCTTTACCAATGTTCCAATTTTATACTCGCAAATTCATGTGACAAAAAAAGAAAAAAAGGATCAATGGTCTCAACCCTTTATTAAAGTAAACAAAAACTCACCTAACATTTTATGGATTACTACTGATCAACAACGTTGGAATACCATTGGGGCATTGGGAAACAAGTACGTTAATACACCTAATTTAGACCGTCTCGTTCGCGAAGGAGTTAGTTTTAATAAAGCATTTGTTCAAGCTCCTATATGTACACCAAGTAGAGCCAGCTTTTTAACAGGAATGTATCCTTCAACAATTAGGGCTTCGAAAAACGGAGCATCCGAATGGGCAGAAGCTGCTCCCTTAATTACCAAGCTATTAAAAGATGCAGGATATGATTGTGGGCTTTCAGGTAAATTACATTTATCTACCGCAATGGCACACAGGCCAGAACATAGGCCAAAGGACGATGGCTATAGGGTTTTTGAACTTAGCCATGGTCCTTATCAAACTGGTTCTGCTAATGATTATATTAACTGGTTTCAGCAGAAAGGAGTTGATATTTTAGCACTTAAAGAGGAAAATGGTTATGTGCCTACAGAGTATCATCAAACTAAATGGTGTACTGATCGGGCAATTAGTTTTATTAAGGAAAAACGAGAATGGCCTTGGTTCTATAGTATGAATATTTATGACCCCCACGGGCCGTTTGATCCACCACAGGAATACTTGGACAACTATGATATTGATAAGCTACCTGATCCCTGGGTAAATGATAAGGACATTGAAGCTAAGAAAATGTTCAATAATGTTATGTTTCAGGGCTTTCCCAAGAAATATACTTCTAGGGAGAATAAGGAAAGGCTTGCAAAATATTGGGCACAGATAGACCTTATAGACAATCAATTGGGCAGACTATTCAAAATGTTGGAAGAAACTGGGCAACTGGATAATACAATGGTTATTTTCACCTCTGATCATGGTGATATGGCTGGAGATCATGGCATGACGGAAAAAGGTTGCCGTTTTTACGAAGGGCTAGTGCGCGTGCCCTTGATTTTTTGGTACCCGTCTTATTTTCAGGAAAATGTGCAAAGTGGTGCCTTGGTTGAACTAGTGGATATTGTCCCAACCATACTAGAATTGACAGGTTTAGAAATAGACAAAGCAATTCAAGGTAAATCTCTGCTGCCAATTCTCTCAGGTGTCAAACCTCCCTATTTTCACCGTGAAGCCGTGCGGTCTGAGTTCTACGACGCGGCAATGAGTGATAAGCTCAATTATGCCACCATGTATCGTACCGAAAAATACAAGTTGATTATGTATCATGGCCATGAGAAGGGAGAATTGTTCGATATGAAAAACGATCCGGAAGAATATATCAATCTATGGGATAGCCCTTCGCACCAAGATATAAAAATGGACCTAATGAAAAAAAGCTATGATCAAACCGTCTTATCGATGGATACGGGCCCTGAAAGGTTGGGTAGGTATTAAACAATCGAAGATTATAAAAATGTAAATCACAATTATAGATAGAGCACTATTATTGTTGCATTTCTTTTTATATTCGATATTCTCATTCGGACAGGAAAAACCCAATATATTATTTATTGTTTCGGAAGACTATGGCCCTGAACTAGGCTGTTATGGCGCTCCAATCAAAACACCGAACCTGGATAAATTGGCAAATAATGGTGTTTTATGTGAAAATGCTTATGTCCCACAAGCCGGCTGTTCTCCATCTCGCGCGGCATTTTTAACCGGTTTATATCCTCATCAAAATGGACAAATAGAATTGGCTGGGGATACCATATGTACGAAGCAGAAACAGCAAACATACCTAAAAGTTTAAAAGCTGCAGGATAAAATACAGGAATCATCGGAAAACTCCATGTCAATCCAGAATCCGCATTTCCTTTTGGCTTATTAATTAAAACAAAGTGGAGCTTAACATCAAGAATGGACATTTCTTAATGAATTTATTAGTTTTAAAAAATATTGATATTGGGAAATATAGGCAACATAAAAAAATAGTCAGATACCCGCATTTAATCAAAGGGTGCCCATTTTCACTTCCTGATTTACGGATCCAAAAAGCGCTTCCCAAACTAAAATTATTTCCAATTAAACAATGATATTTATGAAACCAAAAAGTACGATTCCGGTGTTAAAAATTTTACCACTATTGCTACTCATAATCCCATGGGGTTGTAAGGACAAAGTGGAGATAAGCCAAAGACTTACAGCCAAAATCTTTAACTATCCTGTACTTAAAGGTAAAGTAGCCAATCCCGTATTACGGATACAATTGCAAGACGGGATAGAAGGAGAAATAGTGAATGCCATTCAAGTATTGACTGAAAAAACAAAACAGGAAAACCTTAAGAATATTCGGATCTATTATACAGAGAATGATTCCGTGTTCAATAATAAGATGTTATTCGGCCAGGCGGAAAAACCAAAAAAGGCCTCACTGATCAATGGAAGACAAAATTTAAAACCAGGAACCAACTATTTCTGGGTCACCTATGAATTGGCGGACAATGTTGACCTGACCGATAAGGTGTATACAAATATTGATTATCTTACCCTCGGAGATCAAAAACTCGGAATATCAAATAATACAGAAACTAAAGCTTTACGTCTTGGAGTAGCAGTAAGACAACACCAGGATGATAATGTACATACCTACCGAATTCCAGGTTTGACTACTACCAAAAAAGGCACCTTATTGGCGGTTTATGATGTACGTAGGGAATCTGGAAGGGACTTACAGGGACATATAGATATTGGAGTTAGTAGATCCACAGATGGAGGAAATTCCTGGGAACCTATGCGAATAGTATTGGACATGGGAGAATGGGGCGGATTGCCACAAAAATTCAATGGGGTAAGTGACGCAAACATTGTAGTGGACGAACAAACGGGCACAATATTCGTTGCTGGATTATGGATGCACGGTGTTATCAACGCGCACGGCGTTTGGCAGGAAAACTTGAGCGAGGAGAGCAAGGAATGGAACCATCAGTGGAGGACCAAAGGGTCCCAACCAGGTTTGGACGTTAAACAGACAAGTCAATTTCTGATTACCAAAAGTACCGATGATGGCAGGACCTGGAGTGAGCCCATCAATATGACCGAAATGTGTAAAGACGCCAAGTGGTGGTTATGGGCACCTGCACCAGGACATGGAATAACCCTGAAAGACGGTACTTTGGTGATCCCAACCCAAGGTAGGGATGAAAATGGATTGCCATTTTCAAATATAACCTATAGTAAGAATGGAGGGGAAACATGGATAACGAGTAATCCCGCATCCCATAATACTACCGAATGTATGGCCGTTGAACTCTCCAATGGGGGTATTATGCTGAACATTCGGGACAATCGTAATGGCGAGAACAAATCGGAAACCAACGGCCGCGCCATTATGGTAACAAATGATCTGGGTGTTACCTGGACCGAACACCCCACTTCCCATGGCGCACTTATTGAACCCAGGTGCATGGCCAGTATTCATCGGCATGACTATATAGCTAATGCAGGGACTTCAAAAAGTATTTTACTGTTTTCCAATCCTAATTCCAAGTACGAGAGAATCAAACAGACTATCAAAGTCAGTTTGGATGATGGAAAATCCTGGTCCAAGGAATATTGGATGGAGCTGGACGAAGGACGTGGTGCCGGATATTCCTGCATCACTTCTATTGATAATGATCATATCGGAATTCTTTATGAAGGAAGTCAGGCCAATATGACCTTTCAAAAGATAAACATCAATGAATTAACTAAAAAAAATGACTAAAAAAGTCTTTTTGGACACTAATAAATATAACATGTTTTGGAGTCTATTATTAACTGTTGTACTCTGTTTAGTTTGTTTAAAGGTTAATTCACAGGATGGTTATTTTGAATATTCTCATCTTCCAGATCTGCCCCCGAACATAGGGCAAAATACTGTACAGGGTCTTGCAGGTCCATATACAGGGGTAGATGATGAGGTATTAATAGTGGCTGGAGGGGCCATTTCTCTAATAAATTGCCATGGGAAGCTGGTATCAAGGCTTATTATGACTGGATTTTTATACTTAAGAGTAAAACCGACAGCATATTTCAATGGGAATTACTATCATCTTGCGAAGGAGGGTCAAGGGCCTTTTCGGTAGGTGTTGGTTAAAGCAACGGTTTGGAGAATTGCTTTTATCTATTTTCAGGGAAGAATATAAGTCCTCAAGGAGATTGGACGGTAATTTCCGATACCTATGTTTTTAATCCAACAACCCATAAACGGCAGGTCAATTCAAATGGAACGGACCAAGAATTTAAAGTCATGGCCGGCACGGCCTTTCCTCCTTGTGCCAGTTCCATCATATTTGCTTCCGGATCTGATGGTGATCTGGCCGTGAAGGAAATCGGCATCAAGAAGAGAATAGTAAATTTGGAAAACCAATTGTTAAATGGAGAAGATGTGGGTGGGATATTGAACTTGGCCAAAATGGAATTGACAGGTCACTTGAACAATGACTAAGGATTTGGAAATAAAATATATGGGTTCAATACCATTTCCAAAGGATTTTATGGGGTTTGGGAGACACCACAAACCGGTCAGGTAACAACCACTGCTGTTCGCTGGGGGAGAGGATATTGTGGTGCCAATGGGAGAGATTAGACCAGGGGGTAAGTACGCCAGGATTAATGAAAATTAAGGTAAACAAAGATGTAGAACACCTCGGAACAATGGATGTTTTGGTAATTGGCCTTTTTTGGTCTCAAATTAGGGTCTAAAACCCTGCAATTTTATTGGAGTAATTTAGTGACGCGAAAAAATCTATACATTCACATATATAAGTATAAATATAAGAAAAGGCTCGCATATTGTTAGTCGTTTGACCTGTCATATTGTTTGGTCGACGAAGTATAGATATAAGGTATTGCACGGTGACCTTCAGTCTCGTTGCCGCGAACTTTTGATACAAGGATGTCAATCTCAAGGAATCGAGATATTAAAGGGAGTAGTTAGTTCAGATCACGTCCATATGCACATAGAGTATGCGCCTAAACTTAGTGTAAGTTTTGTGGTAAAAAGTTTTAAGGGTCGTTCCCCTCGGAAACTTCAACAGGAGTTCCCTTCTTTGAAAAAACGATATTGGGGCAATCATTTTTGGGCAATTGGGTATGGAGTAGCGGAAATATTACTGATGAAATGATCAACGATTATTTAGAGCGCCATAGAAGAAAAGATAGTGATGACAATTCAAACTTTATACTAGAGTAGGTGAAGGAAGGACTTTCAGTCCTGAGTAAAAATCCCTGCACTTCTAGTGCAGGGTTGTTTAGTGCAATAACCGTAGTTTAAAAGGAAGGTATCATACATTGACGGCTGATATCAAAATGGGGTTAGGGGGTTAGGGCATATGAATTTTACATTGTCGCCCCCTACCCTCTTAAATATAGTTCTATTCTCTGGTTAAGCTGTGGATATAAATATATCACTATCCTGTACTTTCGCCGTTCCATCCTATAAATACCACGTATTACGAATTTTATAATTTAAGATTTCCCTATTGTTTTAATAGCATAAGGAATAATGTGTTGAGCACCTTTCAAGGTGGAATCTTGTTGGTATCTAGCTATAAACTCATTAACAAGCTGTTGGTTAATGGAAATATATTCTTAAGTGGATTATTCCAGATTGGTTTGGGAGGACAAAAGCTTACCCAGAATTAGTAGAAGTATTCCCTGTTTTTGTTGCCCAGTGTAAGGCATGGCCATGGCTAACTCAACCTATTTTGTAAATGACTGATCCCTACTTTTACAATTAATCAAATAAATAATTTGTTCATGTAAATTTATTTGCTTTTATTTGTACTACAATATAATTATATTACAATATAATTATGCAAGTAATGGCATATGACTGTTCTTTTTTATTAGATAGAGGAAAAAATATTTGGTCTTATTTTAGATAATATGGAAGTATGATTTTGCACAGGGCATTCTGTATGGTTATAATACATTTTGACTAGTAGATTAAACCTTTGGAGCAGGTAGCATTTACGGAATTCCAATTTTATATTACCTGTGTGCTTTAAATTATCATTGATTTTGAAGATGCAAAATTTAATGAAGCTACAAAAAAGCAATTAATCGTGGTGAAAATAATTCATAGTATCGTTAAAACTTAAAACTTAAAACTTAAAACTTAAAGCTTATGTGGTGTTAAATAAGCCTAATTACGCGTTAGCCACTTTAATAGATTAAAACAAGATCCAGTTTCCTGAATTTGCAACTTTTGGCAAAATTATGTTTGAGAAGGAAATTTGAATGGGGTGATGCTTCTAAGTGGGATAAAATGCAGGTGGGGTTCAGTAAGAGCTTAAAGTTGGGATTGGTTAAGTTGTATGATGTGGATCTAAAATTTACAAGGAAAAAACAGCTAGGCCATATTGATTGGTTGGTTAATGTCAAAGTGATAGCGAAATTAGAATATAATTAGAAAGGGGAGTTATGTGTTAAGATGTGAAACAAGAGAAATGTCATGCTATTTCATTTCTCCTGGGTTATAATTTAAAATAATTTGAACAAACAAAATTAAAACTTTCAGTAATGAAAATGACTCGATTTATCGCTATAATATTTTTAGTAAGTGGTTTTGCCCGAGCCCAAACTGCTGGTAATTTGGATGCCTACCCAAATATACTCTGGATTTGTACCGATCAGCAAAGTTACAATACCATTAATACGCTGAACAATCCGGAAATTCAAACGCCTAATCTCAACCGACTCAGTAAGATGGGTGTAGCCTTTACCAGAGCCTATTCTCAGAGCCCGGTTTGTACTCCCAGTAGAGTTAGTTTTTTAACTGGCCTGTATCCAAGTGCTGCCCATCAAACCCGAAATGGTAATGAAACGTTTCCGGCTAATGAGCGAGTACAGTTAATAACCAAGCGTTTGTCTAATGTTGGTTACGACTGTGCTTTAGTGGGGAAACTTCATATCGCCTCTCCTTGGAATGGTATAGAGGCAAGAGTGGATGATGGGTACCGAAAATTTTATCACAGCCTTTCTCATGGGCAAGGTTACAAAAACGGCAATGAATACATGGAATGGCTTGATAGTATAGGTGTAATTGATGAGGTGTTCGATTTTAGCAAATGTTTGAGCGAGGCATCTAAAGAAAGGCGTGCATCTTGTCCGTATTTAGAAGATATTGATCCCAAATACCATCAAACAACCTGGTGTGTAAACAAAACTATCGATTTTATTAATGAAGAAAGAGAGGGACCTTGGATGGTAAGTTTGAATTTATTCGACCCACATCCTCCATACGACGCTCCGCTTTCCTATAAAAATAAGTACGATATAAAAAAACTGAAAAAACCTTTATATAAAGAATCGGACAATGTCAACCAAGAAAAATTAAAAAGCATATTTGCAGGAGGATATATTGGTAACCCTACTGAAAAAATAATGAATAATAAAGCTTCATATTATGGTATGATAACATTAATTGATGAGCAAATAGGTAGGCTATTCGATTTGTTGGAAAAGACCAACGAGTTGGAAAATACCGTCATTATTTTCACCTCCGATCATGGTAATATGACTGGCGACCACGGCATAAATGCAAAAGGATGCCGTTTTTATGAAAGCGCTGTTAGGGTACCGTTAATTATTTCTTGGCCGGGACATTTTCAACAGAATAAAGTTGCAACCGGATTAACCCAACTTATTGACATTGTTCCAACTATTGCAGAAATAGTTGGTATTCCGTTAGAATGGGTTCAGGGTAATTCCTTGGTGCCAATACTTTCAGGAAAAGAAGATGGTAGTAAGAACCATGATTATGTGCGATGTGAATACTATGATGCATTGGATATGAATTTTGGAGTACCGGGTAAGGATCATGAAGCTGACTTTGCAACGATGTTTCGCAACGATCAATACAAGTTGGTGGTTTACCACAATCTAGAGTATGGCGAGTTGTATGATTTAAAAAACGATCCGGATGAGTTTAATAACCTTTGGGAAAATACTGAATATGCCGATGTAAAAAACGAGTTGATGAAAGCCAGCTTTGATGCCACCGTTAAAGCCATTGACGTGGGTCCGAAAAGGATAGGCAGATTTTAATTTTCAATCAAGGTGCGTTTGTAATTGCCACTAAAAGTAACCAGAAATGAAAGAATTTTGAATAGAAATAATGCAAAAAACCATGAGGTAATTAAAAGCATTCATTCCTTATGAAAATATAGAACAGCAAATTGACCTAAAAAAATATTAAAAATGAAAAACCATATTCGTACATTAAAATATTTCTTAATTTTTACTTTACTGTTTAGCTTTTACGGTTGCGGTTCTACAGGAGAAAAACAAAAACTAAAGGAAAAACCCAATGTTGTTTTTTTTCTGGTTGACGATTTAGGGTACAGTGATGTGGGTTGTTACGGCAGCGACTATTACGAAACTCCCGCAATTGATAAACTAGGGAGTGAAGGAGTTCGTTTCACGCAAAATTATGCAGCTAGTAGTGTGTGCTCCCCTACCCGCGCAAGCATCTTAACTGGTAAATATCCGGGGCGCTTACACATTACTCATGCCATTCCAGTTGACGGTTCTGCCCGGTTAATAGCCAAAGGTGTTCAACCTCCACTTTTAGATGCCGACTACGTGAAAAATTTGCCATTGGAGGAAGTTACCATAGCCGAAGCTTTGAAAAGTTACGGTTACAAAACAGGAATGATCGGAAAATGGCATGTAGGTTGGGACAAGGAATATTTCCCCGAATATCAGGGATTTGATGTAAATAAAGGAGGAAATGGGATGGGATACCCAGGGCGTTATTTTTATCCCTATGAAGGAAAATGGAGAGCAACTCCCAATGACCCATATTCTGAATGGAATCTGTTCGAAGAAGGAGAGAAGGGTGAATACCTGACAGACCGTTTAACCCTTGAAGCGGAAAAATTTATAAGACAAAACAAGGACGATCCCTTTTTCCTGTACCTCTCTCATTATGCTGTTCATACTCCTATACAGGCAAAAGACAGTCTGATCAATAAATATCAGATGAAAGAGAAAGATGAGAAAAAGGGACACAAGAAACCCGCATATGCGGCAATGATCGAAAGTGTGGATCAGAGCATGGAACACATCATGGCTCTGCTCAAGGAACTGGATTTGGAAAAGAACACCATTATTGTTTTTACCTCGGATAACGGCGGTGCTGGTGGGGTGACATCCAACTATCCTTTAAGGGGAAATAAGGGAAATTTCTTTGAAGGGGGCATCAGAGTTCCTTTAATTGTAAAATATCCGGGCAAAGTAATACCCGGAGGTGAAAGTTCACTTCCGGTTATAAGTCCCGATTTATATCCAACAATCCTCGGTCTTGCCAAATTACCATTAATCCCTTCACAACATACTGATGGTATAGATTTTTCTCCTGTTTTGAGAGGTGAGGAATGGACTACGGACAGGAAAGATTTATTCTGGCATCTTCCAAATAATATTGGGCCTGGTCCTCCGAATAGTGCTGGACCATGTAGTGTAATTCGTTCAGGCGATTGGAAACTCATCGAAAGTTTCGAGTCTGGAGAATGTGAATTATATAATTTGAATACGGATTTAGAAGAGAAAAATGATTTAGCTAAAGAGATGCCCGAAAAGGTGAAGGAACTACAAAAAAAACTAGCCCAATGGCGGGAAAATGTAAATGTGCAAATGCCAAAAGTAAATCCTGATTACCAAAAACTACCTTGATGAAAGTATTGAGATTAAAAAAAATATTCATGATGAAATGAAATTATATAGCTGGTTTATCCATAGTTTGCTTTTTCGTGCAATCTTGTAACAGTCAAAGGGAAAATTCTTTTTTGATTGACAAAACACCGTTTTTCGATGTTCAGAAAATCTTTGATGACGAACGTTTGCCCAATGTGATAACAGCAACAGATGGAACAATAATAGCTGTTTGGGGATGGAACAATGTACGAGTCCGACGTAGTGAAGATGGCGGCAAATCTTGGCAACCGGAGATTTTAATTGGTTCAGGGTTAAACGGTGGTGGGGATTTGGATGAAAAACCTCATTTGGCAAAGTACATTGTGGACCTAAATTACAAAGGTACAGCGCGGCTAGGAGTGACAAAGATAATCACAAGTATCTAGTGTTGACCTCGGGAAGGAATACATACAATAATATGAGAGTTTATAGTTAGTTGAGTTAGTTTGATGATAGGGCACGGACCTGGCGGTTCGTGCCTTTTTAAACTTATTATGACATGGACCGCCGAGGAATTGGGCGGAAATATGGTTGTAGATAGGATCTGAAAAGGTAGACACAGGACAAGCTCTAATAGGATTATGGAAAATGGCGCAAATTGGGGAACTAAACATAAGTATCAATAGGTCTGGCAAAAAAGTGCCGCATATGACGATTTTAAACTATTTATAAATAAAAATGACAATGAAAAGACTATTGATTATACTGATAGGGGCCACTTGTTTGATAGGATGCAAACAAAAAAAGGAAAAGGATATGGCCTCGGCCGATCTAAAGGAGCACATTTTGCGTATTCTCCTAAAGGCTTCATAAAAACAGCCTGTTCGGTCGATATCTTATACGTAGACCACTTCTGCAACGGCCACGACCGTATTAATGAACTTTCATTTTTCTTGGTTAACAACTCCTAGTAAGTTCATTTTTTTGGTATAATCTACTAGTTTAATTTTATGGGTATAATTATACCATTATGTTATTTGGTTATGTAAGGGTAAGTACTAAGGCCCAAAATCCTAATTTACAAATTGATGCTCTCTTAAAAGAAGGGGTTTCTGAGAAAAATATCTATCGAGATGTTTCTTCTGGGGCCAAATCCGAACGTCATGATCTGGATTTAATGATTTCCAAACTTCGAGAAGGTGATACCGTTATCGTTTGGAAACTTGACCGTATTGCGAGGAGTATTTCGCACTTACTAAAGTTAATAGATCAGTTCGAAAAACTTGACGTTAAATTCAAAAGTATCAATGACCCATTTATAGACACGACTTCTGCACACGGCAAGTTTGTAATTACATTGTTTGGGGCCGTGGCCCAATTAGAAAGAGACATTATTATTGAGCACACAACGGCCGGTCTAAAAAGTGCTAGAAGAAGGGGAGTACAATTGGGTAGGAAAAAAGGACTTGGGAAAGAGGCAAAGCAAAAGGCGATGTTGGCGGCATCTTATTATCAGGAAAATAAACTGCCCATCACGGATATAATGAAGTTGGTAGGTATAAAATCTAAACCAACTTTGTATAAGTACCTCGCCATTCAAGGTAGGAGGAATTGTAAAGAGTGTGGAGTAGTTTTTTGGGATGAAGGGCAAGAAATGGATACAGCATTTTGCAAAAAACACCGAAAAGCTATCAAAACCTCATAATTAAAGAGGTATTGCCAATAAGTTAATAAGCGCTTAAACTATAACTTAGTGTTATGACATAGATTTTCCTTAGCATAAGAGTAAAAAATTTATTTTGTATCATTATTATTAAATACTAATCTATTATTCCATGAAAAAAGGATTTTATGCATATGGTTCTCAACCCAGTTTTATAGGTGAGGTTGTTGAAGAATCTGTAACCGAAATAAATCAAGGAGGTCTTTGCCAAGTATTTACATGGAAAAGCATGAATGTAACGGGTAGAGTACTAATTAATAAGATTTTGGAGGATATTAATAATTGTGATTTCTTCTGTGCAGACCTAACAGGCCTTAATGATAATGTTCTTTTTGAAGTTGGTTACGCCATAGCAATTGGAAAGCCCATATGGTTAAGTTTGGACACAACTCATGCTGAATCTTTTAGAAGATTTAAAGAGCTAAATTTCTTTTCCAACATTGGATATTGTAATCATACCAATTCAAGACAATTGTCCGATGGATTTCTAGTTGATAGGCCATTTGAAAATCACATTCCGGTATTACAAGACTTGATTGAAGAATATCAAACTGGTAAGAAGGATACAGCAATTCTTTTTCTCAAAAGTCATATCGATACAAATTATAGCCGACACTATCCCGTAAACTGTGTAAGTTGAAAATAACTAGGGTTTGACTTTTATTTAAAGTCTGACCCTTTTTTCATACCCGCCTGACCGGACGGGCAGGGATCGTTAGGAACTGATTTAAAATAATGCCCCAGTTCCTGATGGGCATGGACCATTTCTTGGTCGCCTCCCTTGTCGCCAAATATACGGATTTCATCACCGCATCATCGGTCGGAAAGGAAAGTTTGTTCTTGGTGTACTTTCGAATTTTTCCATTTAGGTTCTCTATAAGATTGGTGGTATAGATAATTTTACGGATCTCCAAGGGAAACTCGAAGAATACGGTGAGTTCCTGCCAGTTGTCCCTCCAACTTTTTATGGCGTAGGAATACTTGTTCTCCCATTGCCCTGCAAAGTCGTCCAGGGCCGCCTTGGCAGCCTCCTGGGTAGGGGCGTTGTAAATTTGCTTCATATCAACGGTAAATGCTTTTTTATCCTTCCAGACCACATACCTACAGGCATTTCTTATCTGGTGTACCACACATATCTGGGTCCTGGATTCCGGGAACACGTTCTTGATTGGATACGCTAGAGCAAGCTGACCCCTCTACCTGGGGTTAAAAATGGTCAGAGAATGCATCTGCCGTTCTGTCGGATGCTGACCCCTCTACATTAAAAAAGATAGTCAAATTTTGGGTCTAGATT